>Ga0209376_1002573_pt1 | contig 17110 bp, 16 predicted proteins | sample GraSoiAngelo_134_FD_185891 | JGI IMG/M metagenome (GOLD analysis project Ga0209376, IMG submission 185891) | Grasslands soil microbial communities from the Angelo Coastal Reserve, California, USA - 14_0929_05_30cm (SPAdes) (version 2) | ecosystem: Environmental > Terrestrial > Soil > Grasslands ... | reverse complement strand
GATGACGCGCGGTTCAGGCATAGACGTGGTCCTCGACCGACTCGGCCGCGGGCACCGGCGACTCCTCGGCGAACAGGACGGCGTCCTGCACCTGCGCCTTGGCCTCGTCGTCGACCGCATTCAGCTGCTCGTCGGTCGCGATGCCGAGGGTGCGGATGCGCCCGGCGAGGACGCCGATCGGGTCCCGCTCCATCCACTTCTGCACCTCCTCCCTGGTGCGGTACTTGGCCGGGTCGGCGACCGAGTGGCCGCGGAAGCGGTACGTCTTCGCCTCGAGGAAGAAGGGCAGGCTGTCTTTTCGGGCTCGACTGATGGCGTGGCGCGTCGCCTCGCGCATCTCGAGCACGTCGTCGCCGTTCACGATCTCCGCCTCCATCGGGTAGCCGCGCGCGCGCACGGCGACGTCCTCGACCGAGAGCGTGCGGTAGAGCGGCGTCCCCATGGCGTACTGGTTGTTCTCGCAGATGAAGACGACGGGGAGCTTCCAGAGCCCGGCGAGCGCGAGGCCCTCGTGGAAGGCGCCCATGTTGGCCGTGCCGTCGCCGAAGAAGCAGAGGGTCACGTCCGGCTCGCGGCGGTACTTGCTCCCGAACGCGACCCCCGCCGCGATCGGCACGTGGCCGCCCACGATCGCCCAGCCGCCGAAGAAGCGCTTGCGCGCATCGAAGAGGTGCATCGAGCCGCCGCGCCCGCCGCTGCAGCCGGTCGCGCGCCCGAAGAGCTCGGCCATCGCGCCGCGCGCGTCACCGGTGCGCGCGAGGTAGTGCGCGTGCTCGCGGTAGGTGGCGACGATGTAGTCCGTCGGCTCGGCCGCGGAGATGGCGCCCACCGCGACCGCCTCCTGCCCGATGTAGAGGTGGAGGAAGCCGCTCACCTTCCCCTGCGAGTAGGCCTTCGCCGCGGCCTCCTCGAAGCGCCGGGAGAGGCACATCTGGCGGTAGAGGTCGAGGAGCAGGGTCGCGTCCATGGGATGTGGTCGATTATAGGCGTTCTCGGCGCCAGGAAAAGCGCCGCAGGCGTCAGTCCGCAGCGAGCACCGGACCCAGCGCGAGCTGTGGATCCGCCTCGCCGCGCGCGGCGGCCCGCACCGGCGCGAAGGAGCGGCGGTGGACGGGCGACGGCCCGAGCGTCCGGATGGCGGCGAAGTGCGCGCGCGTCGAGTAGCCCATGTGGCGCGCGAAGCCGTAGCCCGGGTAGCGCCCGTCGAGCGCGCGCATGAGCGCGTCGCGGTACACCTTGGCGACGATCGAGGCAGCGGCGATCGAGCACACGAACGCGTCGCCCTTGGGATAGGCGCTCTGCGGGATCGCGAGGTCGGGGATCTCGCGCCCGTCGACGAGTACGAAGCCGGGCACGAGCGGCAGCGCCTCGACCGCCCGCCGGCAGGCGGCGAGCCCGGCGTGATAGATGTTGAGCCGGTCGATCTCGTCGGGCTCGACCACGCCCAAGCCGACGCCGACGGCGCGGCGGCGGATCTCGACGTCCAGCCGCTCCCGCTGGGCGGCGGTCAGGACCTTCGAGTCGGCGACGCCGTCGAGGTGCGTGCCGGGCGGGAAGACGACCGCGGCCGCGACCACGGGGCCGGCGAGCGGCCCCATGCCCACCTCGTCCACGCCGGCGACGTGCCGGATGCCGACCCGCCAGAGGAGCGTCTCGAGATGCGGCGCGGCGGTCGCCGGTCCCCGACCACGCTTCGCCCGACGCGCCCCCGTCGCTCCCATCCCCGCCGCTCCCGCTAGCAAAGAGCGCGGCAGGCTGTCAAAGCGGCCTCAGCCCGACGAGCGCCGCCAGGGCGGCGAGCGTCCCGCCTCGGTCCCACCCATCGGCGCCGTTGTACCAGGCGAGCGCGACCGCCTGCGCGCGCACGCTCGCCGCAGCGAGACGGAACCAGAAGCGCTGCCGCGGGCCGTAGAAGAGCCGCGTACCCAGGTGCAGGTGGCGGAGCTTCCGCCCGAGCGGGCCGCGCTCGACGGCGCGCGCGTAGCGCCGGAAGCTCCAGTCCCCGCTCGCGCGCGCGGTCACGATCGCGTCGGCCGCGAGCATTCCGTACTCGAGCGCGAAGGAGATGCCCTCGCCCATGAGCGCATCGCATCCGGCCGCGTCCCCGGCGAGGAGCGCGCGCGGCGCGGCGACCCGCGTCCCGCGCGCGTAGGTGCGGACCGGAAACGCCTTCCACGCGCGCGGCTGCGCGCCGATGCGCGCCAGCTCGGCCGCCAGCTCGGCCCGGAGGCGGGCGCCGTCGATCGGCGGGAGCGCGTAGACGCCGACGTTCGCGTGCGGCACGCCGTCGATGACGCAGGGAAAGGCCCAGCGGTAGCCGCGGAGCCCCGCCGCGCACGAGGTGAAGTCGAACTCGTAGCGGCGCGCGGCGTGGCCGTCCCAGCGTGTCTCGGCGAGCGGCACGTCGCACATGACGGCGCGCGCCACCGCGCCCGCGCCGTTGCCCACGAGCGCGCGGCGCACGACGCTCCCGCTCCCGTCGGCGCCGACGACGACCGGCGCCCAGTACGCGCGGCGATCCGTCTCGACGCGCACGCCGGCGGCGTCGCGCGCGAGGTGCACGACGCGCTCGCCTTCCCGCAGCTCGACGCCGCGCTCGCGCGCCGCCCAGGCGAGCGCGGCGTCGAGCTCGCGCCGGCGGACGACGCGGCAGAGGTCCGAGCCACCGACCGCGAGGGTGCGGCCCGGGACGGCGACGCCCGCAGCATCGACCCGCGCGTGGGGAACCGCGAGCGGGACGCCCAGCTCCTCGAGCAGGCGCAGCGCCTTCGGGATGACGCCCCCGGCGCACGTCTTGTCCCGGGGGTGACGGGCCTTGTCGAGGAGGAGCATGCCCGCGGCGAGCTCCGGCGCCAAGGCAGCGAGCCGGAGCGCCGTGGCGGCTCCGGCGGGTCCTGAGCCGACGATGACGGCCTCGCGCCGCTCCACGAACGCGCTCTTAGCGCCCCGAGACGGCCCCCGCCACTGCCCGCGCCCCGTCCCCTAACCGCGCCCGTCGCGGCAGGGGGACCGGTCGTCGCCTATGGAACGGTCCGCTCGTCATCCCCGAGAATCGTGGACGCCGAGCTCAAGGTCGTGCTCGGGGCACGAAGGCCGACGAGATCGAGTTCGGCCGAGACGGAGGAGTCGCGCTCCCGCGCACAGAGCGCGCCCGCAGCTTGACAGCCCGGATCCACCCCGGGACAATGGTGCCATGCCCCGGCCGCGCGCGCCGCGCGTGATCTCCGCCCTCACGGCCGTCCTCCTGGCCGCCTCGAGCGTCGGCGCGAGCCTGGCGCCGCGCACGCCGTCGGCAGCCCGCTGCTGCCAGCAGGAGAAGCGGTGCCAGCACGAGCGGGCGCGCACCATCGCGCCCTGCTGCTGCGCGCCCGGGGAGGCGCCGGCCGCGGGCACGACCGTCCCGCAGGTGAAGGCCCCGACGGTGTCCGCGTGGACGCTGGTGGCCGCGCCGGCCGCGAGCCTGCCGGCGCCGACCCTCGCCGCGCCAGGCGCCCATGCGCCGCCGCACTGCCCGCTCTTCCTCCAGCGCTGCACGCTCGTCCTCTGAGCTCCTCCCGCGCCGCGTACCGCTAGCGCGGCGCCCCGACGCACCAGCGTCCGCCCGGGCAGAGCCCTGCCCGGCGCCTTCTCGTGGAGGAGCATCATGCGACCCTATCGACACATCCCGTTCATCGCGACGGCCATCGCGGCCCTCGTCTGCCCGCTCGCGCGCGCCGAGGAGCTGGCGGCGAGTGGGCCGCTTCCGCTCGGCGACGTGGTCGCCTACGCGCGCGCCCATAACCCCGAGCTGGAGGCGGCCCGCCAGCGCCAGGCCGCCGCCCGCGCCGTGCCGGCGCAGGCGGCGGCCTGGGACGACCCCACGCTCGCGGCCGAGAGCTGGAACTCGCCGCGCGCCGTCCCCTACGACGCCGCGGAGAACAACATCCTGAAGCTGTCGCAGCGCCTCCCCTTCCCCGGGAAGCTCGGCTTGAAGGGGCGCATGGCGGAGCGCGACGCCGACATGGCGGCGGCGGACGCCAGGATGACCGAGCTCACCGTGCTCGAGAGCGTGAAGCAGGCCTACTGGGACCTCTGGCTCACCGATCGTCACCTCGCGGTCTACACGCGCGACCTCGAGCTGGCGCGCGAATTGGCGGCGGGCGCCGCCGGGCGCTACGCCGTCGGGATGGGCGGGCAGCCCGACGTGCTGCGCGCCGAGGTCGAGCGCACCCACATCGCGACCCGCCTGGTCACCACGCGCCTCGAGCGCGAGCGGGCTGCGGCGCGCCTGAACGAGCTCCTCTCGCGCGGCCCCGAGGAGCCGCTCGGGACGCCCGTCGATCCCGGGCCGGCGCACCTGCCCGGGCCGCTCGACCGCCTGCTCGCGCTCGCGCGCGAGCACCACCCGGAGCTGGCGGTGCGCGGCGCGGCCGTCGCGCGCGAGCAGGACGACGTCGCCCTCGCGCGCCGCAGCTACCTCCCCGACTTCGACCTCACCTTCGAGCGCTTCTACAACCGCGTCGGCCGCGACGGGTACGGCGCCATGATCGCCATGACGCTGCCGCTCCCCTTCAAGTACCGCCGCGACGCCGCGCTCGACGAGGCGCACGCCCGCCTCGCCAGCGAGGAGGCGATGCGGCGGCGTGCCGAGGACCGCACCGCGGCCGCGGTGAAGCGGGCACTCGCCGCCCTCGAGGCCGCGGCCGCCGAGCGCGAGCTGCTCGCCGGCACGCACCTCCCGCAGGCCGAGCAGTCCTTCGCCGCCTCGCGCGAGGCCTATGTGGCCGGCAACCTCGACTTCACGGCGCTGGTCGACAGCCTGCGCACGATCGAGTCCACGCACCTCGAGCACCACGAGGCGGCGGCCGCCTTCGAGAAGGCCTACGCCAGCCTCGAGACGGCGGTCGGGGGCGAGCTGCCCCGGGAGGAGCGCCCATGAGCCGCCCGCTCGCGCTCGTCATCCTCGCCACGCTGGCGAGCCCCACCTTCGCCGTCGACCAGCCGGCCGAGCTCTCGCGCGCCCCGATCCGTCTCGACGCCGCCCAACAGCAGGCGATCGGCCTCACCTGGGGCACGGCCGAGCGCCGCCCACTCGAGAAGGTGATCCGCACCGTCGGCCGGCTCGACTTCGACGAGCGCAGGCTCGCTCAGGTGACGCTCAAGGTGAGCGGCTTCATCGAGGAGCTTTACGCGAACTACACCGGGCAGCCCGTCCGCAAGGGCGATCCGCTCTTCACCCTCTACAGCCCGGAGCTCCTGACCGCGCAGCGCGAGTACCTCCTCGCGCGCGAGACGGAACGGCGGCTCCGGCAGAGCTCGCTCCCCGAGGCGCGGGTGTCCGCGGCTTCGCTCGCGGGCGCCAGCCGCGAGCGGCTCCGTCTCTGGGACCTCTCGCCGCAGCAGATGCGCGCGCTCGAAGAGAGCGGGCAGGCCAGGCGCACGCTCACCATCTACTCGCCGATCGTCGGCGTCGTCATCGAGAAGATGGCCGTCGCAGGGCAGCGGGTCGAGCCCGGCATGACGCTCTACCGGATCGCCGACCTCTCGACCATCTGGGTGTACGGCGACGTCTACGAATACGAGCTGCCGTTCGTGAAGGTCGGCCAGGAGGCCTCGCTCGCGCTCACCGCCTACCCCGAGCAGCGCTTCACGGCGCGCGTCGCCTACGTCGCGCCGATGCTGGATGCAAAGACGCGCACGGCGAAGGTCCGCTTCGAGCTTCCGAACTCGCCCGACCAGCTCCTGCGCCCGGAGATGTACGGCACCGTCGAGCTGCGTGTCCCGCTCGGCGAGCGCCTGGTCGTCCCCAGGACCGCCGTGCTCGACTCGGGCCGGCGCCAGGTGGTGTTCGCCGACGGCGGCGACGGGCGCCTCGTGCCGCGCGAGGTCCGCCTGGGCGGACGCTTCGACGACGCGGTCGAGGTGCTGGACGGCGTCGCGGCCGGCGAGCGCGTCGTCACCAGCGCCAACTTCCTGGTCGATTCGGAGAGCAAGCTCCAGGCGGCCGAGAGCATGATGGGGATGATGGGCGCCCTCGGCATGGGCCACGTGACCATGGAGGGTGCCCGGCCGATGCAGATGGCGGGCGGCGAGCAGGCCGCGCCGGGCGGCGCGGGCGCCGGCGAGACGAAGCAGATGGCCGACCTCCGCGTCACCGTCTTCCCGGCACGCGAGACCGCCACCGTGGGCGAGAACGCCATCCGCGTGCGCGTCGAGGACGCGGCGGGCGCACCGGTGGCCGGCGCCGGCGTGAGCTTCAGCTACACGATGGACATGCCGGGCATGGCGATCGAGGAGGCCCGCGCCCGCGAGCTCGGCGGCGGCGTCTACGAGGGGGCCGCGCGCTTCGCCATGGGCGGCCCCTGGTCGCTGGTGGTGCAGATCGAGCGGCCCGGGAAGCCACCGCTGCGCGAGCGCTTCACGCTCCGGGTGGCGTCATGATCGACCGCATCATCGAGTACAGCGCGCGGAACCGCTTCCTGGTCATCCTGCTGGTCGCGCTCGCGAGCGCCGTTGGCGTGTGGTCGCTCCGCACCAGCCCGCTCGACGCCCTCCCCGACCTCTCCGACGTGCAGGTGATCGTCTTCACCGACTGGCCCGGGCGGAGCCCCGACCTGGTCGAGGACCAGATCACCTACCCCATCGTCAGCACCATGATCGCCGCACCGCGCGTCAAGTACGTGCGCGGGGAGTCGATGTTCGGCTACTCGTTCGTCAACGTCGTCTTCGCCGACGGCACCGACCTCTACTGGGCGCGGAGCCGCGTCCTCGAGTACATGCAGGGCATCACCGGCCGCCTGCCGGAAGGCGTCGCTCCCCGCCTGGGCCCCGACGCGACCGGCGTCGGCTGGGTGTACGAGTACGCGCTCGTCGACCGGAGCGGCACGCACACGCTCGCCGATCTGCGCTCCTTCCAGGACTGGACGCTCCGCTACTGGCTCGCGAGCGTGGAGGGCGTGGCCGAGGTCGCCTCCGTCGGCGGCTTCGTCAAGCAGTACCAGGTGGAGATCGACCCGGCGACGCTGCTCGCCCACCGCCTCCCGCTCCGCGAGGTGATCGATGCCATCCGGCGCTCGAACAACGAGGTGGGCGGGCGCCTGGTCGAATTCAGCGGCACCGAGTACATCGTCCGCGGCCGCGGCTACGTCCAGTCGATCGCCGACCTGGAGCAGATCGCGGTCGGGACCAACGGCAGCGGGACCCCGATCCTGGTGCGCGACATCGGCCGCGTCCACCTGGGGCCCGACCTGCGCCGCGGGCTCGCCGAGCTCGACGGCCAAGGCGAGACGGTGGGCGGCGTGGTCGTCATGCGTCACGGACAGAACGCGCTGCGCGTCATCGACGGCGTGAAGGAGAAGCTCCGCAGCATCGCGCCGTCGCTGCCCCCGGGGGTCGAGATCGTCCCCGTCTACGACCGCTCGACGCTCATCGACCGGGCCATCGACACCCTCCGCCACACGCTGGTGGAAGAGCTCCTCATCGTGAGCGGGGTCATCCTCCTCTTCCTCTGGCACCTCCCGAGCGCGCTCATCCCGATCTTCACCATCCCGATCGCCGTGCTGCTCGCCTTCATCCCCATGCGCGCGCTGGGGCTCACGGCCAACATCATGTCGCTCGGCGGCATCGCGGTCGCGATCGGCGCCATGGTCGACGCGGCCATCGTGGTGGTCGAGCAGACGCACAAGAAGCTCGAGCGCTGGCAGGCGGAGGGACGGCCCGGGGACTTCCGGGATGTCGTCATCGCGGCCGTGAAGGAGGTGGGGGGGCCGAGCTTCTTCTCGCTCCTCGTGATCGCGGTCTCGTTCCTCCCCATCTTCGCGCTCGAGGCGCAGGAGGGGCGGCTCTTCAAGCCGCTCGCCTTCACCAAGAACTTCTCGATCGCGATCGCGGCCGTGCTGGCGATCACGCTCGACCCTGCGATGCGGCTCCTCTTCACGCGCCTCGAGCCGTTCAGCTTCAGCCCCGGCTGGCTCCGCCGGGTCGCCAACGCCGTGCTGGTCGGGACCATCCACGGCGAGGACACGCACCCCGTGAGCCGCCCGCTCATGCGGCTCTACCATCCGGTGGTCGAGCTCGTGCTCCGCTTCCGCTGGCTCACGGTCGCACTCGCGGTGCTCGTGGTGGCGGCGACCGTCCCCGTCTACTTCCGCCTGGGCTCGGAGTTCATGCCGTATCTCAACGAGGGCACGATCCTCTACATGCCGACGGCGCTGCCGGGCATGTCCGTGACGCAGGCCCGCGCCGCGCTCCAGGTCCAGGACCGCATGCTCAAGCAGTTCCCCGAGGTCGAGCGCGTCTTCGGCAAGGCGGGGCGTGCCGAGACCCCGACCGATCCCGCGCCGCTCAGCATGTTCGAGACGGTGGTGACCCTCAAGCCCGAGAGCGAGTGGCGGAAGGGCATGACCTGGGAGCGCCTCAACGACGAGATGGACCGGACGATCCGCTTCCCGGGCATGCCCAACATCTTCTGGATGCCGATCATGACCCGCACCGAGATGCTCGCCACCGGCTTCCGCACCCCGGTCGGGGTCAAGGTCCTCGGCCCCGACCTGACCGAGATCGGTCGCATCGGCCGCGACATCGAGGGCGTGCTCTCCACCGTGCCGGGCACGCGGAGCGCCTTCGCGGAGCGCACGACGGGCGGCTACTACCTCGACCTCCGCGTCAGGCGCGACGCGGTCGCGCGCTACGGCATGACCGTGGGCGACGTGCAGGACGTCATCGAGTCCGCGATCGGGGGCGCGAGCGTGTCGCAGACGGTCGAGGGCCGCGAGCGCTACAGCATCAACGTGCGCTACCTGCGCGACGCGCGGAGCGACCTCGAGAGCCTCGGGCGCGTGCTGGTGGCGGGGCCGGACGGCGCGCAGATTCCGCTCGCCGAGCTCGCCGACATCACGGTCTCGACCGCCCCGCCCTCCATCCACGACGAGCAGGGGGCGCTCGCCGGCTACGTCTCCGTCGACGTGGCCGGCCGCGACCTGGGCACCTACGTCGCAGAGGCGAAGCGCGCGCTCGCCGAGCGCGTCAGCCTGCCGCCCGGCTACCGCCTCGGCTGGGCGGGGCAGTTCGAGTACCTCGAGCGGGCGCGCGGCCGGCTCGCCCTCCTCGTGCCCCTGACGCTGCTCATCGTCTTCGTGCTCCTCTATCTGAACACCGCCTCCGTCACGAAGACGATGATCATCCTGCTGGCCGTGCCCTTCTCGGCCGTGGGCGCCATCTGGCTCCTCTGGGCGCTCGGCTACAACATGAGCGTCGCGGTCTGGGTGGGTCTGATCGCGCTCCTCGGCGTCGACGCCGAGACCGGGGTCTTCATGCTCCTCTACCTGGACCTCGCCTTCGACGAGCGCCGGCGGCGCGGCCTCATGCGCTCCCTCGCCGACCTGAAGGAGGCGATCATCGAAGGGGCAGTCAAGCGCCTGCGGCCCAAGGTCATGACCGTGGGCGTCATGTTCATGGGGCTCCTCCCCATCATGTGGTCGCACGGCACGGGCGCCGACGTCATGAAGCGCATCGCCGCGCCGATGATCGGCGGCATCTTCACCTCCTTTGCGATGGAGCTGCTCGTCTACCCGGCCATCTACGCGATCTGGCGCGGGCGGGAGGTCCCCGGCGCGTGAACCTCCCGGGTCCGCCGCGCGTACTACCGGGCAAGAAGGAGGGACCCATGGAGGGAAAGACCCGCAAGTGCCCCTACTGTGCCGAGGAGATCGCCGCCGAGGCGGTGCGCTGCCCCTACTGCCGGAGCCGCGTGGCGGCGCTCGACCCGGCGCGCTGGTATCGCGACCACCCCGGCCGGCGTCTCGCCGGCGTGGCGGCGGCGATCGGTCACGCCATGGCGCTCCCCGTCTCGGGCGTCCGGCTCGGCTTCGTCGTGCTCACCTTCATCCACCTGATCGGGCCGCTCCTCTACGGCGCGCTCTGGCTGATCGTCCCGTTCACCCCGCAGGGCCCGTCGCTCCTCGAGCGCGGCCTCGCGCGGGGGCAGGACTGGGTCGCCCGCCTGCGGGGCCAGGACCGCCCGCCGTCGGCCGCCAACGGCGCCGACCGGAGCGATCTCGATGCCGGGGCCGTGCCCGGAGGGCCGCTCGCATGATACAGCTCCGCGCGGGCGCCGATGGCGACCGACGAGGAGCTGATCGCGGCGGTCGCGAGCGGCGACGGGCGCCGGCTGGAGGAGCTCTGCCGGCGCTGGGAGCGTCCGCTCTACCAGCTCATCGCCCGGCACACCGGGGGGCGTGATGTCGAGGACCTCTACCAGGAGACGTGGCTGCGGGTGGTGCGCGCGGCGCGCCGCTTCGACCCGGGGCGTCGCTTCTCGACCTGGCTCTTCCAGATCGCCACGAACCTCTGCCGGGACTGGCACCGCCGGCCGCCGCCCGAGCCCGTCGATCCCGCCGACGCGGAGGCCGTCGCCGGCGCGCCCGCGCCGACCGACGCCGTCCTCGACGCCCGCCGCCTGCTCGCCGCGCTCCCCGAGGCGCAGCGGAGCGCGGTCATCCTGCGCTACTACCACGATCTTCCCGAGGAGGAGGTGGCGGCCATCCTCGGCTGCCCGCGGGGCACGGTGAAGAGCCGGCTCCACCACGCCATGCGCCGCCTGCTCGAGATGGCCCGACCATGACCGACTGCGACGACATGCTCACGACGCTCCTCTTCCGCGGCGCGCCCGACGCCGACGTGGCGGCCCACCTGACCGCGTGCCCGCGCTGCCGCGCGGAGCGGGCAGCGGTCGAGAGCCTGGCGCGGACGCTTGCCGCGGCGCCCGTCCCCGCCCCGCCGCTGGGGCTCACGTGGCGGCTGCTCGCCGCCGCCGAGCCGCTCCTCGCCCGCAACGCGCGCCGGGCCGCCTGGCCGACGTTCGCCCTCGCGCTCGCGGCCGCGCTGCTGCCGCTGCCGGCGATCCTCCTCCTGGACTTCTACCTGGTTCGGGCCGCCTTCGCGCTCTTGACCGCGATCCTCCCCACGGCGCTCGGCGCCTACCTCACGTTCAACTACGCCGCGACGCTCGCCCTCCTGCTCGCGCTCACCTACGCCGCCATCCCGATCTTCGTCGAGCACCAGGTGCGCCTGCGCCGCCAGGAGAGCCATGCCTGACGCCGGGACCAAGCGCTGCCCGTACTGTGCCGAGGAGATCCGCGCCGAGGCCGTGAAGTGCCGCTACTGTGGAAGCCTCCTCGAGCCCGGGAGCGCGCTCACGCGCACCTGGTACCGCACGCGCGAGGGCAAGATGATCGCGGGCGTGTGCGCCGGCCTGGCCGAGCAGTTCGGCGTCTCCGTCACCATCCTGCGCCTCGCCTTCGTGCTCGGCACGCTGGTGAGCGGCTTCATGCTCGGGCTGGTCATCTACCTCGTGCTCTGGGTGGTGATGCCGTACCGGCCCCCGCGGGACGTGCCGGCGGTGCGCTCGGTACCGACGACGCCGCCTCCGTGACCGGCCGGGTGGTGAGCCCGAGCCGCGGGTACTATATGTAGCGGTGCTTTGGGCTTCTACGCGCGGCACGTCTTCCCCCGCCTCATGGAGTGGGCGCTCGGCCGGCCGCGGTTCCAGCGCGAGCGGGAGCAGGCGCTGGCGGCGGCCGGCGGGGAGGTGCTGGAGATCGGCTTCGGCACCGGCTTGAACCTCCGGCATTATCCGCCCGGCGTGAAGCGCCTCACGGCGATCGACGTGGCCGACCTGCTGCCGGCGCGCACCGGGCGGCGCATCGCCGCCGCGCCCTTCCCGGTCGAGCGCGTGCGCTTGACCGCCGAGCGGCTGCCCTTCCCGGACGCGCGCTTCGACTGCGTCGTCAGCACCTGGACCCTGTGCAGCATCCCCGATGCCCTGGCCGCGCTGCGCGAGGTGCGCCGCGTCCTCGAGCCCGGCGGCCGCTTCGTCTTCCTCGAGCACGGGCGGAGCGACGACCCGCGCGTCGCCCGCTGGCAGGAGCGCTTCAACCCGATCCAGCGGGTGATCGGCGTCGGCTGCAACCTGAATCGCCCGATCGACACGCTCGTCCGCGACGCGGGCTTCGCGATCACCCGCCTCGACCGCTACGTGATCGAGGGCGAGCCACGCCTCATGGCGGAGATGTACCGCGGCACGGCCTCGCCGCGCGCGTCGTGACCAGCCGCCCGCTGCCGTTCTGGCTCGCCGGCGCCGTGGTCGCCGGCACCTTCGCCGTCCTCCTCTGGCTCGAGCGGCGCCAGCCGCTCAGGCGTCCGGTCGAGCCGAAGGGGCAGCGCCTGGCGCGCAACCTCGCGGTAGTCGCGCTCAGCACGGCGGCCGTCGCGCTCACCGAGCGGCCGGCGATCGGCCCGCTCTCGGGGTTCGTGGCCGCGAAGCGGTGGGGGCTCCTCCAGTGGGCTGCCCTCCCCGGCGCGCTCGAGGTGCCGCTCGCCGTCGTCCTCATGGACTACACGCTCTATGTCTGGCACGTCCTCACCCACCGCGTCCCCTGGCTCTGGCGCTTCCATCTGGTGCACCACGTGGACCGCGACCTCGATGCGTCGACGGCGCTGCGCTTTCATTTCGCAGAGCTCGTGATCTCCATCCCCTGGCGCGCGGCCCAGGTGCTCGTGATCGGCGTGTCCCCGCTCGCCTTCTCGGTCTGGCAGACGGCGCTCCTCGTCTCCATCCTCTTCCATCACTCGAACGTGCGCCTGCCGATCGCGCTCGAGCGCCGGCTCGTGCGCGTCCTGGTCACTCCCCGCATGCACGGCATCCATCACTCCACCGTGCGCGGCGAGACCGATGCGAACTGGTCGAGCGGCTTCACCCTCTGGGACCGACTGCACGGGACGCTCCGGCTCGACGTCCCGCAAGAGGAGATCACGATCGGGGTGCCCGCGTATCAGGCGCCGGAGGACGTCGCCCTGGCCCGCATCCTCGCGCTCCCGCTCGTGCCCCAGCGGCCCTCGTGGCCTTCCGACGGCCCGCCCCCGCGTGCGCGAGGCGCGCGGCGCGACCAGCTCCTCGCCTGAGCGGCGCGCGGGGCACCGCGCGGGTGGGCCGGAGGCCTGGGCGGGAGGCCTGGGCCGGAGGCCCAGCCCAATGCTAGGACGGGGGCGTGAAGCTGAACCCGGTCGAGCTCCTGCTGGTGAACAACCCGTTCCGGGACCTGCTGCTGCGCTCGACCGTCGGCTGGCTGTGGAGCGCCGCCTGCGGCCCGCCCGTCAGCCGCGTGCTCGAGATCGGCTGCGGGCAGGGTGACGGCGTGCGCGAGATCATCCGCCGCTTCCGCCCGCGCGCGGTGGACGCCTTCGACCTGGACGAGGCGCAGGTGGAGCGCGCCCGCGCGCGCCTCGCCGAGCCCGCCGGCGCCGCGGTCCGCCTGTGGGTGGGCGACGCGGAGCGCATCGCCGCCGAGGACGGGCGCTACGACGCGGTCTTCGAGCTGGCCATCTTCCACCACGTGCCCGGCTGGCGGCACGCGCTCGCCGAGGTGCGGCGCGTGCTCCGTCCGGGCGGCGTCTTCCTGTTCGAGGAGCTGTCGCGCGAGTTCTTCTCGGAGGTGCCGGTGCTGAGCCCGCTCCTCCGGCGCTTCACGGAGCACCCGTGGGACACCATGTTCGACTTCCCGGAGTTCCGGCGCGCCCTCGGCGACGCGGGGCTCCGCGTGACGGCGCTCCGCCCCCGCCCGCTCGCGGGCTGGCACCAGGGTGTCGCGGTCCGCGACTGAGCGCGCGCCCCGCCTGGCTCGCGCGCGCCGTCCGCGCGCCCATGGACGCGGCGACCATGAGCCGCGTCATCACGCGTCTCCGCGCCGTGCAGCCGTCCTGGAACACGACCGCGCTCGCCGCCGTCGCCGACACGACGGCGCGCGACCCGTTCCGTATCCTGGTCTCGTGCCTCCTCTCGCTGCGTACGCGCGACGAGACGACGGGACCGGCCGCGGCGCGCCTCTTCGCTCTCGCCGACACGCCCGCCGCCATGCTCGGCCTCGCGCGCCGTCGAATCGAGCGAGCGATCTTCCCGGTCGGCTTCTACCGCACCAAGGCGCGCGTCGTGCAGGGCGTGTCACGCGAGCTCCTCGAGCGCTTCGGCGGCCGCGTCCCCGCGGACCTGGACGCCCTCCTGACGCTCCCTGGCGTGGGGCGGAAGACCGCGAACCTGGTCGTCACCTTCGCCTTCGGGCTTCCCGGCATCTGCGTCGACACGCACGTGCATCGCATCACGAACCGCTTGGGCTTCGTACGCACCAGGACCCCGGAGCGCACCGAGTGGGCGCTGCGCGCGAAGCTCCCGCGCCGGCACTGGATAGAGCTCAACGACCTGCTGGTCGCCTTCGGGCAGAACGTCTGCCAGCCGCTCTCGCCCCGCTGCTCGACCTGCCCGGTCGCCCGCCTCTGCCACCGGGTGGGCGTGACGCGGAGCCGCTGAGCTAAGGCTGGTAGCCGGAGAACGCGAAGTCGTTGTCCTTCTGCCGCTGGTGGCAGCCGAAGCACTGGGCCGTCGCGTCGGTCACCAGCCGCTCGGTCTGGCTGTCGCCCTTGAAGGCCTCGAAGCCCCAGCCGCCGGTCGCCTTGAAGCGGGCGCGGTCCTTCTCCATGACGCCGAGGAGCTTGCGGCGGCCCTCGACGTAGGCGCCGTTCTCGTCCTTCGCCTCGAGGAGGTCGAGGACGAGCACGCTGCCATCGGGGAACGTCCCGCCCTTGACGAGCGCGCGCATCGCCTCGGCGTTGGCGTAGACGTGGTGCAGGCCCCCGAACTGCGCGAAGAGCGGATGCTTGTCGGAGTAGATGACCATCGACTTGACGAACGGCCACTTGCGGAAGCCCGTCGGGTAGGCGACCGACGACTTCTCGGGCGAGGCCGCGTAAGCGGCGCCAACGAGGGCGAGCGCGAGGCACAGCGGCGCGACCCGGTGCGTCATGGAGGTTCCCCCTTCCCGGGTCCTGGTGCCGCGAGGGGTGGCCTCTCGTCAAGAGATGGGGGTTCACGCTCGAGACACGACTCGTGCTAGGTACCGGTGGCGACATCCGGTCGAGCGCCGGGAGGGACGGGGTGCGGCGGGAGGGGGTGACCGCTCTCGCCGGAGAGGAACCGATGGCCGTCGATCCCACCCCTGCTCCCGGGCCCGAGCCAGGCCCACAAGCGGCGCGCCCGCCGCTGGTCGCCTACGACGCGGAGAGCCTCGCGCGGTGCCGCCGTGGCACAGCCGCGTACTGCCTGACCGCCGGGATACTGCTCCTCACCTTCGGCGCGCTCGATCGGACCCGTTTCCCGGACGCGATGGGCGCGCTGCTCCTCGTGCGTGGTGCGGGCGCCGCAGCGCTCGGGGTCCTCCTCGCGCTGCTGCGGACCCCCCTCGGGGCGCGCCGCCCGCGCGCGCTCGGGGTGGTCGCGGCCGCCACCCTGGGGGCCATCGAGCAGCTCCTCGCGCTCGCGGCAGAAGGAGGCCCGCAAGGGAGCACCGGCGCAGGCAGCCCGATCAACCTGGGTACGACCTTCGCGATCCTCGGCGCGGCGGTGCTCATCCCCTGGTCGCCGGTCTGGTCGGCCTTCGCCAGCCTGCTGGTGGTCGGTGAGTACGTGGGAGCGGCCGTCCTCATGGGCCGGGCCGCAGAACCATTCTTTGGCGACCAGCTCATGCTCTTCCTCTCGGCGGGCGTCGTCGCGGTGGTGATCACCGCCGTGCTCCAGCGGCGCCGCTGGCGGGAGTTTCTCCAGACCTGGGCGCTCGCCGCAGCCCACCGCGAGGCGCGCGAGCGCGAGAAACGCTATCGCTCCGTGGTAGAGACGGCGGGGAGCGTCATCATCGTGCTCACCCCCCAGGGCTCCGTCACCGAGTTCAACCGCGAGGCCGAGCGCGTGCTCGGGTGGCCGCAGGCGGCGGCGGTCGGACGGGACCTCCTCACCTCCTTCGTCGCCGAGACGAGCCGCGCGACGGTCGCCGCCGACGTTCGCAAAGCGCTTGCGGGCGAGGCGACGCACGCCTTCGAGGCCGGCATGCTCGCGCGCGACGGCAGCGCGCGCGTGATGGCGTGCGGTACCACACGCCTGGTCGACGCCGACGGGCGACCCGTGGGCGTGGTTCTCTGCGCGCAGGACATCAGCGAGCGCAAGCAGGTCGAGGAGGCGTTGCGGGAGAGCGAGGCGCGCCTGCGGGCCGTGATCGACGAGGCGCCGGTGGTGCTCTTCGCGGTCGACGGCACGGGGACCATCACCTTCTCCGGCGGGAGGGGCCTCGCCCGCCTCGGCCTCGAGCCCGGCGAGCACGGCGGCCAGCAGATCGGGGACGCCCTGGCGCGGACCTTCGCGCCCGCGAAGCTCTTCGACCGCGCCTTCGCGGGCGAGCCGGTGGCCTGGACGAGCTCGCTCGGCGACGCGACCTTCGAGTGCCGGCTGACGCCGGTCGCCGACGGCCGCGGCGGCGTTGCCGGCATCATCGCCCTGGCGATCGACGTGACCGAGCGCAAGCAGGCCGAGGACACCCGCCTGGCGCTCGAGCGGCGGCTCCTGGAGGCGCAGAAGCTCGAGAGCCTGGGCGTGCTGGCGGGCGGCATCGCGCACGACTTCAACAACCTCCTGGTGAGCGTGCTCGGCAACGCCTCCCTGGCGCTCGGCGAGCTGCCGGCCCACGCGCCGGGGCGCGAAGCGTTGCGGCGGATCGAGCAGGCCGCCCGTCGCGGCTCCGAGCTCACCCGGCAGATGCTCGCCTACGCGGGCAAGGATACGATCGCGCTCGAGCGGGTCGACGTGAATGCCGTCGTCGCGGAGACGAGCGATCTCCTGAGCGTGTCGATCGGGAAGAAGGTGGTGATGGCCTACGACCTGGCCCCGGGTCTTCCCGCGATCGAGGCCGATCCCACCCAGTTCCGTCAAGCCATCATGAACCTCCTCATCAACGCCTCGGAGGCGATCGACGGCGCCGAGGGCACGATCACGGTGCGCACGGGGGCCGTAGAGCTCGGTCCGGACGCCCTCCGCGACACGCTGCACCCGCCGGAGGCGGCGCCCGGCCCGCACGTGTGCGTCGAGGTGCGCGACACGGGCTGCGGCATGGATGCGGCCACGACGGCCAAGGTCTTCGACCCCTTCTTCTCGACCAAGTTCACGGGGCGGGGGCTCGGTCTCGCCACCGTGCTCGGCGCCGTGCGCGGCCATCGCGGCGCGCTCGCCGTCACGAGCGCGCCCGGACGCGGGACGACC
>Ga0209376_1002572_pt1 | contig 17111 bp, 11 predicted proteins | sample GraSoiAngelo_134_FD_185891 | JGI IMG/M metagenome (GOLD analysis project Ga0209376, IMG submission 185891) | Grasslands soil microbial communities from the Angelo Coastal Reserve, California, USA - 14_0929_05_30cm (SPAdes) (version 2) | ecosystem: Environmental > Terrestrial > Soil > Grasslands ... | reverse complement strand
CCGTGCCGTTTGGTGGCGCAAACAGGCCTACACTCGTGAAGATGATCGCGAGCCAAGCGATGAGAACGATCAGCATGGCGACGGATATCGAGCTTTCCGTCTGCTCAAACAGCAACCAGCGCATTTGCCCAACATCGGTGGTGACTTGCACGGCCTGAGACTTGAGAGAGCGCTGGGCGTCGTTCTGTGGTGAGAGCTGCTGGATTGAGTTAAAGAATGCCTCGCCCGAGGTTGCGCTCGGGTCCAGTTGCGCAACTTGAGAAATCTTCCTATCCGGCCACATGCGGTTAATCGCGCTCCCGACTGAGCGACGGAGAAGGTCACGCGTCTCCGCTGTCTCAGAACCGTAATTTGCCAGCACTCGGTCGAGGAAAACGATCTTGGCCGCCATCTGCGTCACCTCGCCCTTCTGGGCGTCATACGCTCCCTTCGTTGAGGCGACCAGCAGTCCTAGGACCAGGGCTGCCATCGTCGCGACTAACCCCATTCCAACCTTTACAGCGTCCTTCGTATCAGGATTCAGGTGAGTTTCGGGAAGTATCGCACGCACGCGCATTCCCAATAAGCCGGCTCCAAAAAGGCATGCGAATACGATTGCGGCTGTGATTGCGGAATCCATTGTTGCTCGTTAGGTACTCCGGCTACCGTGGCAGAATCAGAGCGAGTTACTGAAAAGGGCCTCTTGCTGGATGCAGTTAATGCGCTGGCTGTCGCAGCCGTTTCGCGAATCGCTTCAGAAGGTGATGCCGGTGGTGATTTGCGGGCCGTGCATCACAAGGTCCAAGCGGAGATTGTTGTTTTCATAGTTACCGCCAAGTGCTCGGTAACCAATCTCAGTAAAAATGGAACGCGTTAAGTTAATACCAACCACGGTCTCGACTTCCCACATCAAGTCAGCGCCAACTCCGAAGCCGCCGATCTCGCCACGTACGGCGGTGTAGTACGTCCTGTTAAAATTGTAGCGGGCGCGCAATCCGACATAGGGGTCGAACCAATAATCGTCCTTTGACAAAGTTTGACTCAGCCTTTTGTTCAGGCGAACTGCAAGTTGATTCGCGATCCGCGCCTTTGCCTCATTAATTACTCTCTCGACTGCGGCTCGACGGTCGAGGCCCCTCTCCACGAGCGCATCCACCCGTGCCCGGAGCTCAGCCTTTTTTAGCTCGATAAACTGCTCAACTCGTTGAGCAATATCTTCTCGGATGCGCCCGCCCAACGGGCCGATTGGAATGTCTGGCCTATTTTCGTGGCGCTCTAACGCGTTGCCTATCCGGTTGATAATATCTGCCTTAATGGTGCTCTTGAGCGCTTCAAGAAATTCGCTGTTGGAAATGTCCTGATCCAACCGGCTACGCAAATCGTCGGCAATGTTGTTGACGAATCGTTGGCTCGCTTTTTGAATCGCGACCGGGTCGGAATGTAGTTCGAGTTGTTCGTATACGCTGGTGTAGTGTGTGCCAGCAGCGAAATCGAGCAACCAGCGTGGCTGGTTGAAGAGTCGCCAGCTCAAAGCGCCATCAACCAGGGTTAAGTCCACTTGTTCGTGGATGTTGTTGATCAGCCCGTTTATCTGAGTGTCGTCGGAAAGACCGATGTAGATCACTTCACCAAATATTCCGAACGGACCTTTTTGGGCCTCCGCCCGCGCCGCGAAAATCATGTCGAGGTGCTGCAGAATTTCGGTGACGGGGATATCAATATCTGCGTTGACCCCGCGGACTCCAATCGTGCCGCTTGTGCTTGCCAGCCAACCGGGCGCTGCGATTGTAAACTGCCACGGCTCGCTTTCGGCAATTGATGGCGGTGCGGTCTCCTTCGGCGCAAGTTCTAGCGAGCCTGCCACCAAGGGACCGACAACTGCGAGCAGTGCCCCCGTGAAAAGAGAAAGTCTTATGCTCATGGCTCGATTCTATTGTCCCAGAGGCAGAAATCCGAGAAAAATTAATTAGTCACTAATCGCAGTCCCAGTGGCCAGTAATGTGATTCCGGCGAGCACCAAGGTAACAAGGATGGATTTGATTGGTTTCATTGGTGTTTACAGAATTCGTTGCGGTTGGTTTGAGAGCAACTTTGTTGTAGCTGCTGCGATGCGTCTATAGGACTTTAGGGCTACAGCGGTGCCCCACTAACGATTTGCGATTTAAAAAAATCGGCCTCCCGATGAAAGGAGGCCGATCGACTTAACCAAACTAATGGGAGATTGCCAGCGTTAGTGGAAAAAGAACCGGACACCCGCGCCCACCAAATGTTGCCCCAGATCGCGACTCTCCCTCGTATTGATCTGGGTACTTGTATAGTCGAGGTAGTGGTATTCGATGAACGCGCTGAAGTTCGGAGTGAAAAAGTAATCTGACCCGGCAACAACCTGCCACGCCAGGTCCGCATGACTTCGCCCCCCGCCAGTGTTGACTGGGACATCACCGGTTACGGGGTCTACAACCTCGACCCCTGCAGATTCGGCATAGTAAATGCCGACCCCGGCGCCGGCATACGGCTGGAATCTTTGGTTTCCAGGTGCGAATCGCAAGATGAAGTTCGCCATGAACGCACCAGTGTTGATCCAAGTGGTCACGTTGCGCTGGTGAGTCGAAAGCACCGTGGCACAGCCCGGGCAGGGTGTGAACGCTTCGTTCAAGGTGAAATCAGCCCCACCCCTGAAGCCATTATAGAAGAAATCGCCTTCAACGGTTGGCCGAACTACGCCCGAACCAAAGACGTAACCCAGTTTGATGCCGCCAAAGAAACCGACGTCATTTTTCGGGTCCACGTCGAGAGTAGATCCGAAAAAAGGTGAATTCGGATTATCATCCGTAAACGTTCGAGTTCCGCCGCGGTTTTGATAGACATTAGCCCCCATGTCGATCGCACCGTAAAAGCCGAGTCCATACATTGGTGGTGGCGGCGGCGGCGCAACCTGCTTGTAGACCTCCTGTCCGGCTTGCAACGAAGCGGTGAGAAGTCCAACCAAAAGTGCAGTTAAGGGATATGATTTTTTCATAACAATAGGCGTGATAATTGATTAGTGCCGATTTGGCAATGATTATTTCTTAAAGGTTTCGTCTGATCTGCCGCCAGCATTCAGCAACGGTGGGACGATTGTCTATAGGACTTTAGTCGTACGTCTAAACAGCCGCATCCTCGACATTGGGCCCGCTGCAAACGGGATCAGTGGTTTGCGAGAGCGCTTCAGTTATTGTTTCTTCAGTCTCGGTTGGGCCGCTGACAAACGTGGAAGCTGCGTCTTCAAGTGAATTGTCATTGAACCAAACATTATTATTTATCTCGAAAGGATCTGAACTGAGACCATCGGACGTTTCTATGCTTGGGCTGTCGAAAACTGCCCGTGCTCGAATTGGCTTTCTGGGCCGATAATCCCACTGCGGTATAAATTGCGGCACGTTTTCCTCGACGGCAATACTCGGTGCTTCGTTGATTTTGCCTTGGTTGAAGAAAATAGCTACGGCTACACCCAAGCAGAGCAGGATGCCGACAATGCCAAGCACCGCGATCGTCAACAACCACAACTTGTTTCCCAGGAAGTACCTTCCACACACACCAGCAAAAAAAACGATCGCGACTAACGAAATGATGCGTGCCCCACCCGATTTCCGCGTTAGCAATTCGACCGGGCCATATTTTGGAAATGAGATTTTCATGTCACGGAAGCGAGTGCTAGCCGTACAGCGGTCAGGAGTTCTTCGTCGTCAAAAGGTTTGGTCAGGAAAGCAGAAGCTCCTGCGTTCAAGGCGGTGGAACGAACCAGCGGATCGTCCTTTCCCGTGAAGATGATGACGCGCGTCGAAGGCGAAATCTTGGCAAGCTGCGATTGAACTTCCAAGCCGCTCATTTGAGGCATACAAACATCGATCAACGCAACCGCTGGGCGATGAGTTTGCGCGTAGCCCAAGAACTCCCTGGGATCGCCAAATGATTTTGCGTCCAGATCAGCCGACGAGAGAAGACGGCCCAGCCCTTTCAACACCGAGAGGTCGTCGTCGAGTAGGCAAACAACAAAGGCATTGGTGGTTCGCAAGGCCTAAAATTACAGCAGCTGCTCTGACTAAAGCTATGAGACCTTAGTCTTAGACGTTAGCCGCAGGCGCGAGGCACGCTTTTTCGGTCAACCTCACTAGCTCCGCAACGGAAGTAACATTGAGCTTTCGCATCGCGCGGCCGCGATGAACTTTTACTGTCTTTTCCGCCGTACCAAGTTCTCCGGCAATCTGTTTGTTCAACATGCCGGCGACGACCAACTGCATCACTTCGAGCTCGCGAGGTGTCAACAGACCCAGACGGCTCCGAGCTGTATTCTCTTCTGTACTGCGCCGACGTTGCTCGGCTGACCGAATCAGGGCACGCTCCACACATCCAAGCAAGTCATCAGCGCGAAAGGGCTTTGGAAGAAAATCGACGGCGCCCGCCTTCATCGCCTGAGCGCACATCGAGATGTCGCCATGGCCGGTAATAAAAATGAGCTGTTCCTCCCGGCGGCGCTGAATCAAAGTTTCCTGCAGATCCATGCCGTTTAAACCCGGCATCCGCACATCGACAATCACGCATGTAGGTCCGAGGTGTGGTTCGCGTTTGAGAAAATCGGATGCAGATGCAAAAATTTCGCTCTTGTACCCGGCTGAGCGAAGCAGTCGAGTAAGGCCCTTCCGCACCGACGGATCGTCGTCGATCGCGAAGACAAGGCTGTTTGGAGGGATCATAAAGTTTTGGTGTTCGCTGGAAGAGTAAAGTGAAACTGCGCGCCGCCGCCATCCGCATTTTCGGCCGCTATTGTGCCGCCGTGTGATTCAAGGATTGAGCGCACGATCGAGAGGCCCATCCCCAATCCTTTGGCCTTCGTAGTGAAAAATTGTTCGAAGAGTCGCTCGCGCGCTTGCTCGGAAATCCCAACTCCGTAATCGCGCACGCTGGTGCAAATTGTGCCGTCAACATTCCGTTCCGTCGCAATCACCACCTTGCGATGGGTCACTGGCGTGTCGTGCATGGCATCGAAGGCATTGATCACGAGATTGAGCAGGACTTGTTGCAGCTGAACTGGATCGCCTTCAATCGTTGGCAAATCTGGGTCAAGAAACGTACCCAACTCACAGGAGTGAAGCATGGCGTTCGGTTTTACCATGCGCACCACGCTCATTACAATATCGTTTAGATCAATTCGCCGGCGGGCCGAGACGTCTTTTTTCACCATACCATGGATGCCGCGAATCACATCGCCGGCGCGGCGCCCATCACCGATGATGTCACCGAGCAGATCGTGAAGCTCGCGAAGATCGACTTTGCCGCGATCAATAAAGCGCTGTCCAGCTGCGGCGTTGCTCGTTATACCCGAGAGCGGCTGATTCAATTCATGGGCGATCGATGCCGCTAATTCACCCATCGCTGCCACTCGGCTGAGATGGCTCAGCTCTTCCCGGTTCTGCTGGGCTTGGAGTTCCGCCTCTTTCCGATCAGTGATGTCGAAGAGCACGCCAGTCATCGACAGCGGCTTCCCCGCCTCATCGTAGTAACCGCGGCCACGAGCATCGACCCAGCGAATGGTGCCGTCCGTTCTCTGTGTCCGGAATTCAATCTGATACGGTAGCCGTAACTCTAGTGCCTGACGCCAAGTCTGTTTTACTCGCTCTGCGTCATCTGGATGCAAGGCTCTGTAAAATGTATCGACTGTTATCTCTGCCTCGGCCGAGACGCCGAACATCTCCCGCGTTGCGCCGTCCCAAGTCAGTGTCTTTGCTATTTCGTCCCAGTGCCAGACACCCAAATGCGACCCTTCCGCGGCCAGGCGGAACAGGTCTTGTGCCTCCTTCTGCTGCGTTATGTCTACAGAAACACCGATGAGCCGTTTGCCTTTGCCGTGCTTCCCGGTTACGCAACGTCCACGCCCGCTGATCCAACGAAGAGTTCCATCCGGCAGCACAACACGATATTCAAGGGCATAATCACCCTCTGTTTCTATTGCTTGTTTCATGGCAGACTCCCGAAGCGCACGATCGTCTGGGTGGATACGGCGTTGAACCATCGCCTCGTCAAGCCGCTCCTCCGGATCGAATTGAAACAAGGCGCGTGCCTTATCAGACATCCAAAGCTCGTTTGTAGCGGTATCCAGCTCCCAGACTCCGTGATTCGTCGCCTCGGCCGCGAGAACGACTCGTTCCTCGAACTCGCGCAAAGCCTCATCCTTATTTATTAAGTCAGTGATATCCACGCACGACCCAATGTATCCCGAAAACTTTCCGTTCGAGTCATAGCGCGCTACCCCCTGGTCCGAAATCCAACGATATTCGCCATCATAACGTCTCAGCCGGTATTGCATCACAAACGCTTTGCGTGCATCGAATGCCTCCGTGTAAATCTTGAGACATTTTTGCAGATCGTCTGGATGTACGCCTTCGGCCCAGCCATTGCCCAGTTCCTGCTCCAAGCTACGGCCCGTAAACTCCAGCCACGGTTTGTTAAAGAAGGTGTAGAGTTTGTCTATTCCGGACATCCAGATTAAGACTGGCGCTGCGTCCGCTACCGTGCGAAAACGCGCTTCACTCTCACGTAACTTCTCCTCTGCCATTTTGCGTTTGGTGATGTCCCGCGACACCCCGCGCGCAAAGGCCGGTTTGCCGCGTTCGTCTAACTCTATGCTGCCATGACCAGCGATCCAGCGTGTGCTTCCATCCGGCCGCGTGATGCGATATTCGCTTTCGTACTCGCCGCCATGCTCGAACATCTGCTGCACAAGTTGCTCCATACGTGTGCGGTCCCCGGAGTGCACGACCTGGAGCACTCGGTCAAACGTGACTGGCTCTGAATCCGCGAAGCCGAACAACTTTCTCCATTCCTCCGTTACCCAAAGTTCGTCACCCGGAATGTTCCAATGCCATAGACCGAGGTTTGCCGTGTTGGCCGCGAGATTCATGCGCTGATGCGCCTCGCGCAATTCGGCCTCTGCAGTTGCACGCTCCTCGATCACTGCCGCGAGAAACATCAGCGGGATCGCTAATGCGATCAGAAAGATTTGGATCGAGAGCGCGTTTTGTTCGGGTGTTCCACCGGAGAACGGGCCATGCCCGTGGGAACCGCCCCAAATGGCCACGAAACCGACGATCGAGAGAGCAGTACTTGTTCCCAGGGAGCCGAATCGTGCCGCTGCCCAAAGGAGGAATGGCAGGGTCAGAAAGAGAAACGCCGAATCCGCTTCCGGTCCAAACTTGTAAAGAACAGCGAAACTGATCGAGAGCAGACCCAAAAGGAGAAGGCATGCTTCCAAGTAGCGCGAAAATCGAGCTCTCCGCAGGCGCTGAATTCCGTTCGTCGCCCACGTTACGATTAGCGGTGCCACAATTAATGCCGCCAGAGCGTTCGAAAAAAATCGTATGCGGATCAGGTCCCAATAGCTGGCCTGCCCCCAATCGTTCCATCTTACGAAGGCCGCATCCAGGAATGACGATAGAAACGGACCGACGAACACTACACAGAGGCAAAAAATGCCCGCGTTGCGAAGGCTTGTGAACTGAATCGGTCCACGTACCAGGTAGCGCGTCAGACCCGCACCGATCACCGCTTCGGAGGAGTTGCTGACGAACCAGCACAAAATCATCAGCGGCGGAACGTGACTCTGCAATTGTGTCGCGCAATGCGCGGGAAACGCGGCCCCGAGGACGAACCACCAGATGCGTGGTGGCGTTAACAAGAGCGCCGCAACCAAAATCGAATTGGGAGGCCAAAGGACCGAAACCGGATACGGCTTGAAGGTGAGCGCAAAACCGATTTTAGCACCAAGATAATATCCAACGAATACGCACAACCCGATCACCGGCAATCGCCACTCAGAAGGCGCACCGAAACTGTTTACGTTCCGTGCTGCTGGTTGAACGCTCGCGGCTTCAAAAGATTGGGAGACACTTTTCATCTTCAGCAAACCTTATGCTTTTCGAGAGCCACCTTCGGAACGGCGCGGCGCAAATGGCGTTCCCAATGTGACGTCGCGGTTGCCGTATGCCAACAACCGCAAGATGCATGCCCTACGTATCGATATTTCCCCAACCGCATCCTAGATTATTACACTGCCCCGGCCACGGGGAAAACCGTTATATTTCGTTAGGGAAATTTTGTAACAGAACCGTAACAATCGGCTCCGCTGCAGCGACTGTGATTGCATTCCATCCGAGCGAACGGCTTTGAGGTGTCGTATTTTAAACGGCGTCTCTCATTTCGGCACTTTGTTATTTCGCGCTTTGATTGAGAGCGTCGCGAACCGCCGCGATGAATTTTTCGTCGTCGAACGGCTTCATGAAAAAGGCGACTGGGCCGATGGCCATTGCGGTGGCACGCGCGGCCAGATCCTCTCGCGCCGTAATGACAATTACACGAGTCTTCGGTGAAATGGCGCAAAGCCGGGCGAGCACTTCCAAGCCAGTCACCTGATCCATCCAGATGTCAGTCACCACCACAGGCACGTCGTGAGTGCTGGCGTGAACTAGAAAGTCTGCAGCTTTGCTGAAGGCGCGGACCTTGAATCCTTCAGACGCGAGCAAGTAATGCATCGATTTGAGCACGGAAAGGTCGTCGTCCAGAAGACACACCTCCTTCTCTGCCTCGATGGGATTGCTCATGCAGCCGCGATCGTTTGCGTTTGCCCGCGTACCGCCGGGAGGCGAACAATCATGCGCGCGCCACGTTCGGGAGCGTTTTCCGCCACGATCGTCCCACCGTGCGCTTCGACAATCGATCGAACAATGGTCAAGCCCATCCCCATTCCTTTTTGTTTGGTGGAAAAGAAGTGATCGAAGACTTTGTCCGGCCGATCCTTCGGTAATCCCGTTCCAAAATCACGCACACTCACTTCGACGACATCGCCCTTGTCCGAGCGAGTACTAACAATGATACGGCGTTCGGCCGGCGGCAGCCCTTCCATCGCGTCGAGCGCATTAATGATCAGATTGAGCAGAACCTGCTGGATCTGAACCAAGGTAACTTCAACTTGAGGAAGCTGAGGATCCAACTCGGTCGTAACGACACTTTCGCGACTCAAAACGTCCGTGCTAACCAGCCGCACGGTCTCTGTAATAACTGCATTGAGGTCTAACAGGGCGTGCACGCTTGTTTCCTTGCGCACCAAACTTCGAATTCCGCGAATCACATCGCCGGCGCGTTGACTGTCGGCGACCATGTCCTGCAACAACTGCTGCAACAGTGCCGGGTCTATGTTGCCATGCTCGAGGAAGCGACGCGCGGCTGAGGCGTTGTTCGCGATAGCGGTAAGTGGTTGATTAAGTTCGTGGGCGAAGGACGCGGTCATTTCGCCCATCAGGGAGACGCGGTTGCGATGCGCCATCTCTTCGCGTTGAACTTGTAGTTGAAGATCAGCCTGCTTCTGTGCGCTAACGTCCAAAGTCACTCCGACCGTTTCCAAAAGATTTCCTTCTTCGTCCTTCAAACAGCGTCCGCGCATAATCACCCAACGCGTTTTTCCGTAGGGCAAAAGAAGGCGGTGTTCGCTTTCGAACGTTCCATAAAGGGCACACGAACGATCGTAAGCCGCTTTGACAGCTGCTCGCTCGTCCGGATGGACACGCGACAGAATCAAATCACAGGTCAGCGGTAGGTTAGAATCGAACCCATAGATCAGCCGCCCTTTTTCGCTCATCCAGGCAGCGTTCTGTTCCGGATAGAGAATCCAAAAAGCCAGCTCGGCTGACTCAGCGGCAAGACTGATACGCGCTTCGCGCTCACGCAAAATCTCTTGCTGCTGGTGACGCTCGATAGCAATCCCGGCAATATGCGTTGCAATTTCAGTCAGCCGCGCCTCCTCGGGCAGTGGGCCGCGGGTTTCCTGGCGATACATCGCAAACGAACCAAGCACTTCGCCCTGCGGTGAGAGAATCGGTGTTGACCAACAGGCGCGCAGTCCGCAAATCTTTGCCAATTCACGATAATCAGACCAAAGCGGATCAGTCATCACGTCGGTGACCACTACCGGTCTTCGCGTGTACATGGCCGTGCCGCAGGAACCATTGCGCGGTCCGATCGCAGCGCCGTTTACCGCTTTCACGTATGCCTCGGGCAGATTTGGCGCCGCGCCGTGACGCACGTGTTTTCCGTCGCGGTTCAAAAGAAGAATGGAACAACGCAGTCCTTCCGCTTGGCCTTCCATGAGAAGAACAAGGCTGGTGAGAACATCCGCCAGCGGCGCATCGGCAGCGATCATTTCCAAAACCCGACTTTGCCCAGCGCGAAAAAATTCTTCCTCTTTGAATTGAGTTATGTCTCGGCAAACGATCACACCACCGAGACGCTCTCCCTTGGGACCTCTCAAGGGACGACCATTGACCCGAACCCAAAGCCCCCTCGCCGCCTTCTCGCGCCGGACGAATATCTCAACATTATTTACTTCCTCGCCGCGAATTGATCGCGTCAGCGGCAACTGGTCAGGCGGAAAAAGCGTTACCTGATCGGGTAAATAGAGCCCATATTGGCGCGACCACTCGCTGGGCGTAGTTTGGGTCGCTCGGGGTCCGAAGAAGCGCTCAGCCACCGGGTTGAAAACAAGAAGCTTGCCATCCTTGTCGGCGACGATAACGGCATCGCCCATGTTAGACAAAATGGACTGGAGGATTTCGTTAGTCCGAGAGAGTTCTTCTTCTGCTCGTTTTCGCTCCATCACTAGATTCAATTGGGCAGCGATCGCCGCAATCACCTTGACTAGTTGTTCGCTCTTGCTTCGCGATTCGCGCATGAAAAACTCGATCACCGCAATTACTTTATCCCCTGATAAGATTGGAAGCCCTACAGCCGTCTTTAACCCGATGTTCCTGGCCGTTGCGGTCCTGGGGAAATTGGGATCATCTCTCACGTCCTCAATCCAAGCCGGCTGCTTCGACTCCCACACGCGCCCGGGAAGCCCAATACCTAATCTGAAATGAGATGCCTCGGAGGCGACCCTGAAGTTTCTCAGCTCGCCATTACCGCAAAACCATACCGGACCGCAATCCAGCGCAGTGCCGTCACGGTTCGGCACCCAAGCTTGTCCAATTACCCAACCCGTCTTTTCACAAACGCGACGAAGCACGACTTCCAGCGCGGACGAGAAATGGTCGGCCGCGGCCACCTCTATCGTGATGGTCTGCAACAGGCTGAGCTGTTCCTTGCTCTGGTTGTAGCTTTGTTCCGCGGCAGTGTGATTTTCCATTATGAGTTATGGCTGATCAGTCTTCAATTGTCGCCGCCACTTCTTCTGCATCTTCCACCGATTTCTTGTCAGAGGCACTCAGGTTTGGTGGCTGCGTGTCGATCGTGACCTTCACTATCTTGCCAGTGAACTTGTTCTCTCCCGGCTTGTAGTCGTTGGATACCATCGTTTCGTTGTCCACGCCTACATCGACACCTTCATCTGCCGAAAAGGCATAAGGCTGGGTTTTAGGAATCCGTCCTGTCGCCACTTGTTGGCCATCGACGTAAAGCGCGCATTTACCACCTGAGCCTGGCTTAGGCGCATCGGCTATGAACTCATACTTGATCTCGTGTTTGCCCGGCGATAAGGCCGTCTGCCCGCCAATGTTGGTCCGTTCGACTCCAAAATAGTTGTACTCGTGATGGACCTTTCCATCCTTCATGTAAAGCACCCAGCCACCGAACGCGCCGGCTTGGGCAATGATCACGCCGCTCGTATTAGCGTCCTTCAGTTCTATGGGCGCTGTAATGGTAAAGGAACGGTTCTTTACGTTGATGAACGCGTTCTCCGCCATCCCAGTCATCCCCGGGTAGACCGTCAGTGAGGTTCGATTGCCCATCAGGTCGGGTCGCCCGGCAATGCTCGCATCAAAGCGTTCTGATCTGCGGTCATCGATAGGCAGCACATGATTCTTCATCGCCTCCTTGGTGAAGAGGTCTTGAAGCTCTTTGAGCTTCACGGGATTTTGCGCGGCGAGATCGTGTGCCTCGCTGAAGTCCTCGGCTACATGGTAAAGTTCCCAACTGTCCTTGGAGAGCGGCGGAAGGGGCACCATCAGCCAGGGAATGGAATGACGAGTACACGCTACCCAGTCATCGTGATAAATTCCGCGGTTTCCAAACATCTCGAAATACTGAGTCGTATGTGTCTCCTTGGCCTTGGCATTGTCGAATGTATAAATCATTGAAGTTCCGTCGAAAGGCTTCTGCGCCGTTCCGTTGACGCTGTTGGGGAACGGCAAACCCGCGGCTTCAAGGACAGTAGGCGCAATATCAGTGACATGAGTAAACTGAGAACGGATTTCTCCCTTGGTTTTGACTCGCGCGGGCCAATCGATGACGACGCCATTGGTGGTACCCCCGTAGTGAGACGCGATCTGCTTGGTCCACTGGAACGGCGTATCGCCAGCCCACGCCCAGCCGATAGCATAATGTGGAAAGGTCGTTGGATCGCCCCAGTTATCGAGATGCGGCATGTTAATCTCGGCGGTGTTGATGATGCCGTTCAGAGCCATCATTTCATTATACGCGCCTTCCGGTCCGCCCTCCGCGCTCGCTCCGTTGTCGCCAACAATGTAAATAAACAACGTGTTATCCAGCACGCCCATTTCCTGCAAGGCATTGACCAGACGTCCTACTTGTTCGTCAGTGTGCTCGGCGAAACCAGCGAACGTCTCCATTTGTCGCGCCTCAAGCTTTTTCTGTTCCGGCGTCTGAGAATCCCACGAAGGAATTTCCTTCGGACGCTTCGTTAGCTCTGCACTGGCCGGGATAACGCCAATTTGTTTCTGGCGCGCGAACGTTTCGTCGCGAAGGGCATCCCAACCCTCGTCGAATTTGCCTTTATAGCGGTCAATATATTCCTTGGGGACATGATGCGGAGCGTGCAGCGCGCCGGTGGCGAAGTAGACGAAGAAAGGCTTGTCCGGCGTCAATGAATGTTGCGCCTGGATCCAGCCGATCGCCTGGTTCGTCATATCAACAGTAAAATGATAACCGGGCTCGTGCGGCGGCTCTACCCGGATGGTTCCATCAAAAATGGCCGGGGCCCATTGATTCGTCTCACCGCCGATAAAACCGTAAAACTTGTCGAAGCCCGAATGAGTCGGCCAACGATCGAGCGGTCCTGAGACCGAGACCTCCCATGGCGGTGTTTCGTGATATTTGCCAAAGGCGGAGGTACTGTAGCCGTTTAGTCGTAACATCTCCGCTAGCGGCGCCACACTTTGCGGACGGATTCCAGTGTTGCCAGGAAACGCGGTGGCAAGTTCCATGATCGCGCCCGCGTTGTTGACGTGATGATTGCGTCCCGTTAGCAGCGCGGTACGCGTCGGTGAACAAAGTGCAGTGGTATGAAAATCATTATAACGCAGGCCAGCTGCCGCCAGCTTGTCGAGTGTCGGCATTTTGCACGGACCGCCGAATGCGCTTGGTTGCCCGAAGCCGATGTCGTCGAGCAAAACGACGACGACGTTAGGCGCCCCCTTAGGGGCGTTAACTTCAAAGCGCGGCGGTGCCTTGGCATTGCGCGCGTCCAGCTCCGTGATAGTTGGCGGCTGAGGCTCGGGAACTGGGAGCACAGTTCGATTAATTTCTTGCGCCGTCAATGACAGCGGCAGCAAGCTCGACGCAGCGACCAGCAAATGTGTCGCTCGCGAATTCTTCTTTACAGCTTCTGTTTTTTTTCTAATTGGATTGGCCCTTTCAGTTTTACTTTCCTCTCTTAAAACGTCTGACGATGGTTCATCTTACCTTCGATGTCGATGTCGCGCCTTCGGCCGTAAGAATGTTGATCTGAAGTCGTCGAGAACCACCTGAGCAATGTTGTCGGCCTCTGGAGACTGTGTCTATGAGACCTTAGGGCTACAGCGCCGGTCCGCTTTTCTAACCAGTCCGAAATTCACTCTGACTTGACTTAATACCCGACTCACCTCTCTTTTTGTTGGGCTCCGGGCCGATCGATGCTCTTCCCAATTGCTCGAGTTCCTGCGTGTAACAGAACAAGGCAAACAAGCCAATAATGAGAACGAAGTAGCAGGGCATACGTATCTGCAATTCTGGCCTTCGCACAATGAAAACGACGCCAAAAACACACGTAGCCAGTACGAAAAGATATGCGGGCAACGAATAGAATAATGTAGCCTACAAGTGCCTTACGAAACTGCGGCACTGGCGCATGAAGTCGGTGGCGCATCCAATAACCATGCATAAATGTTTTGACTAATCATTGCGGCTTCGGATATACGACTATTCAGTCAATGCAAGCCGCCCGAGACAAGGTCTAGTGTGCGGCCGGAATAAATCAACGGAGAAACACTATGAAAAGTATTAAAAAAATTGCGGTTCTACTATTAATGCTCAGCGGAATGACAGGATTTACACAGGCGGCGACTCATCATGAATCGAAGTCAGACGCAACTTTGCGGCTGAGCGGGGGTTCGTTCGCTCTTGGAATTGGTGTCAACTGGGGGTCAGGCACGCTCACGTACAAAGGCAAAGACTATCCGGTTAAAGTAAAAGGACTGTCGATAGGCAAAGTTGGTATGACCAGCTCTTCCGCTAATGGTGAGGTTTTCAACTTGAAGCATCTTCAAGATTTCAATGGTCATTATAACGTGGGTGCCGCGGGAACGCGGGGCGTGACTCTTGGCGCTGGCCGAAGTGGGACCATCATGTCAAATCAGGCCGGTGTGGTAGTCCGCATTTCCTCCACGCAAAACGGCGTTGCTGTCAATGCGACTGGCGGCGGCGTTGACATGCAACTCAAATAACGGATTGCCTGAGAAGTAAATTTGCGTGCGCCGTCATTTGACGGCGCGCGCGGCAATTTGCTCGGTGCTTGGGCTACTCCTTTACCAGAGCTATTCGCCTTTCTTCCTCGTTCGATGTGCGCCTCAGATTTTTTTCTTCGGCCTTCTCGCAGCTATCGCCGGAATTCCACTATCGTATTTTCTTCCCCGATGGCGAAGGAAAGCCTAACCAGCCTATGCAAACAACCGCTTCACTGCATTTTCCCGAAGTCGGTCCGCAGAAAGAGCATCGCGGCGTCACTTTAATCAGCGATCTCCTGCCGTTCAGTCGGGGATCAGGGCGAATATTGAGACGAATTGATTACGACGAACTACCTTTGATTCGCATTTTCGATTAAGCGCGCAACGTGATCGAAGCCCACGAACAAGCGGGCGGGTTCAAAGAGCCGTAACGGATACTGGTTGCCGTCTTGCCGTCATGGGCAGGTTTGGCTTCGTTTTCTGCGCGAACGCTGCACCTGATCCAAGGGCAGCCATTGTCGATTGGTTGTCCCCGCTTGCGCAGCTAATTAGCAGAATTTCTGCGAAGAGAATTATCAGCATTTTTTCAGCCGGTCGCATCATGCTGTGATCCGCGTTTACGTCCAGATGGGTCATGCGAATCGTCTTGCACTCGCACAGTTGTCCCGTGAGCTTTGCCGTTGCGACCTGACCAAACAGAGGAAATAACCATGAACTCATTCAATCCAAACTATTTCATCCACGCTGCAAACGTTCTCTTAGTGGTAGCCTACAGCGTTCGCGACATTCTGTGGTTGCGCTTGTTCGCGGTGGGAGCCTCGCTCATCTCGATCCCGTATTTTGTGCTACAGCCGACAAAACTGTGGGCGCCGCTCAGTTGGAGTGTCGTGTTTGCCGCAATCAATCTGGTGCAATCATGGCGTCTCTTCATCGAGCGTCGTCCAGTTAAACTGACACCCGAGGAGGAGGACATTCGACGGCTGGTTTTCCGGGACTTACCTCCTCGGAAAGTCCTCCAGGTTCTGAGCATTGGATCCTGGACCACCCTTGAGGTTGGAGAGCGACTGATAGAGAGCGGTAAACTTCCCGAGACCGTCTCGCTAATTGTCCGTGGGAAAGTTCGGGTCACGAGAGATGGCCGTGTCCTGGGTGAGCTAATCGCGGGTGACGTCGTAGGCTCTGCCCTGATCCTGAGCGGAATTCCGGCCGAGGTGGATGCGGTAGTGGTAGAGCCGGGCCGCGCCATGCGTTGGCAGTTTGGAGCGTTGGAACGCTATCTCACCGCCAACCCGGAAACGCGGACCATAATGCTGCAGCACTTCGCCCGTGACCTAGCTGAAAAGGTGGAGCGTGTGACCGGGGCTGATCGAAACCGCTCCGACAAGACGCAATAGGACGCGTTGAGAATTACGTCACAAGCCTCGCTCGCTCGCGCTGGCGATGCCTAATCCTCATATCTCACTGGATCGACAGCTTGAACCCGGGAACATTGGACTCTAGGCCTATGCGAGCGTGAGACTCCTTCCCAATTTGTCATTTCGGCAGGTGAAACCTCTCGAAGTAGTAAGTCATTGTAAGATTGGCCTGAAACTTCTTATTGCCGCCGTCGAGCTGCTTTTCCAATGTGGCACTGAGAACAACCGGGATATTCGAGAGGCGTTTGGCAACACCCAGGTTGATTGTGTGAGTCCAGCGGTCGCCATTTTCAAAGTCGATCTTCGCTTTGTAGTTCGTACCAATCGACCAATCGTACGGAAGGATGAAAGTGGCCGGGAGGGACAACTCAAGATAACGCTGCGCCGCGACATTATGTTCCTCGGCGATCGAATGGTTGTATTCTGCCGTAGGTGTAAGGGTGAGCCAGTTTGTAACATCGTGCGCGACGGACCAAGAAGGGTGTAGGCGCCACACGCTGTCACCTAGCGCGGGATTAGAGGCAGTATCAGCATGCAACTCGATACCGCCGCCAGTACGCCACTTGTTGCTCAGGCGAAAAGCGGTGCCTGTGGCAATCTCGACATCACCAAGACCGCCTATGTCGACGTGGCCTGATGCTTGATCACTCCGGTCATAAACGAACGGCACCTTGAGCCGCACAGCCCAGTCTTGCCGGTCGCTAACGCGCCAACCCCATAATCCTCCCAGAGTCCACCTGGCCTCTTCTGCACCATGTTTGAATTGGTCCCACTCTGTGTCCAGCCATACTCTAGATTGGATGATGGTTTGATCGCGTAGTGCTTTGAGTTCGTCTGCGGCCGCCGTCGTGGAATCGACCGATGTCTGTTCCGCTGCTGGCAACAAGCTCGCGGCGAGTAAGCTAAGAATAACAAACAGGAATCGAGCGAAAGAAATTAAATCGAATACTCCGCGTCTGAATGGCGAATAATTCGG
>Ga0209376_1002566_pt1 | contig 17128 bp, 19 predicted proteins | sample GraSoiAngelo_134_FD_185891 | JGI IMG/M metagenome (GOLD analysis project Ga0209376, IMG submission 185891) | Grasslands soil microbial communities from the Angelo Coastal Reserve, California, USA - 14_0929_05_30cm (SPAdes) (version 2) | ecosystem: Environmental > Terrestrial > Soil > Grasslands ... | reverse complement strand
CGATGAGAAGAACACCGCGCCGCAAAGGCGCGTGATTAACCGAATTTCTTAGGGATAGTATTGTCATTTTTCTTTTCGTTTTTTTGTTGAGGTTGATTGTTTTAGTGCAATCCAGTTCCGCGCGGAACCGGGAGCCGCCTCCGCAAGACTTCTGCGGCCTCACTTCGGCTGACTCGGGGTTCCAGTCGGATCTGGTGATCGCGCTAAGCGGTGTCCCAGCGAACGTCCAGCCCCTGCGGCTTATTCAGCCCTGCCGAAGATCCGTTGAAACGTCGGGTGACGTAATCGAAGGCACTTTTACCCGCACTCCCCAGAGCCGTATATGGGACTTTAGTCCAACGCGTTCACGAACCGGCGTCAACGACTCAACGCCAGCCCTGCTGCGTAACGGCACCGCAATAGCCCCGACCAACCGGCAGCGCTGAGCTTGTCAGCGACGATTTCCCAGTATTTCATTGGCGGCGTGATGCCAGAGTCAGCGAGTCCCATGCAACCGGGTGCAACGATTATCGAAATTCGGCCATTCCGAGGCGGCTGGCAGGGTTACGAGGGTCCCGGTGTCCAGCCGTACTGGACTGGCGAGCACGCAAAAGAGGACGCAATCGGCTACGCCACTGCGCGGGCAAAATTAGGACGCGGCGAAATTCGCGTACTGGATAACGCTGGCGAGGTAGAGCGCGTGATCCCGTTCGACCAGACCGAAAAATAGTGCGCAACCCAATTCACTATTATCTTTCGGTAGACCGAAAACGGCTCGGCCCGTACTCTGCAGAACAAATTAGAAAGAGGCTGAACCAAGGAAAGTTGACAGAGACACAGATTACGTCTGGCGCGATGGCTTTGAGGAATGGAAGTACATCGCTGATGTGCTGAGCGAGCTTCCGAGAGAGGAGCCGCCGCCAGCACCCGAAGCAGTAATTCCAACTTCAGTTAAGTTCAATCACCCTGAGTTCCCGGATATTCCAACGACGAAGTTGGAGATTCCTCCGAGAGGCGTTTACGAACCGAAAGCGACGCTAAGCCAAAAAAACAAGTTGATGAAACTTGGCTGTACCACGCCGGAACTTCTCCGCAATCTCGGCAGAGATCAGGCATCATCATGATTGATGCGTTCCTACGCAACGCTCAGGCAGTGTTTCAACACGAACGCGACAAACTCGCGGCCGCACAGCGGAGAGCAGTCGGAATTGCACTGTCCGTTTTTCTTGCAATCGCGGCATCTGCATGGTCGTCTGGATGGTCGTCACGTTGATAAGGACATCGTCTTCCATGCCGCCGAAGCCGGTCGCTCTTGAGCGTCAAGCAGGTCAGATGATCTCCCCTGACGGATCGAGTAAATCTTCTATTCGAACCACTCCACCCGAAGCAATTGTTGATCAGGTCGGCGTAGGATCATCCACTTCTCCGCCCACTGCGGGCTCGCCATCCAATTCGGAGAACTTTTTTGACCTAAAAGTCGGCGCAACTGTGAGCCTAAATCGCGACGTCGCTGTCCAAGTTGGTTCTCATGTTATCACTTTGGCGGGAGGCCACGGTATGACTTTCCCCGGTCGTGAAGGAAGAGATGCTGCTCGCATTCGTTATGCGGGGGCCGACTACATCGTACCATTTTCCGCCATTCGGCCCACACGATAACGATCCGTCAAAAGCTGGTGAAACGGTCGGCATTGAAGTCAGAACATCCACTCATGTCAACATTTGTTTTTCGATGTTGTCCTTGAGAGAGAAACGTGATTCGCTTTAGGGGAAAAACGAAGTCTAGGTTCGAATCCTAGCGAGGCAGCCAGTCATAATCAGGAAGCTTGTCGAGGAATTTGTCCGAAGTAGGATGGGGCTGGCGCGGTGCGGAGAAATGCCACGCGTTACAATTTATGACAGACGAACTTAATCAATTAAGAAGAGAGGTGGCGCGGCTTCGGCGCGATCTCGATCATGTTTTGCGCGTGATCGGCCAGGAAGAGAAACTGCCACAGCAGCCGCGCCCGCCGTTTTTACTTCTGGATGCCGAGGTGATCTCGATCCGGCATAGCAGCGACAAAATGCCAATCCTGCTCAAAGCCGAAGAAGGCTACGCCTGCATCTACTTGAACGACAACGAAGGGCGCGCCCGCGGGCTTTTTCAGGTGGACGATGAGGGGAGCGCGCGTTTCGAGATTTGGAACAAGGACCAGGAGGTGGTGGTGTCGATCGGCGAGACGAAAGATGGTGCCGGCGAAATTTTTGTCGCATCCGCTGATGGAAAACCCCGAGCCGGACTGAAGGCGCATGAGCTGGGCGGAATCGTAAGCGCGCAAAATTCCGCGGGGCAAACGAATGTGCTGATGTTAGGGAAAGATCAGGGTGGCACATTTGTGGTGGCAGATGCACAGGGGCGACCGGTCGCGGAAATCGCAACAGTTGACGGCGAGGGAATCGTTTCGATCAAGGGGAAAGCGGGCTACCAGATGGCATATATGGGTTGTGACGAGAATCGCGGTGTAATCGCGGTTCTCGGCAAAGAAGGAGAACAGGCGGCAGCGTTAACCAGCAACGAAAAAGGCGGGACGCTGGTGTTCTTCGACCCTAAAGGAGAACCCAGGGCAAGTCTGCCGAAGTAACAGTTTGCTGCGGTTGAGAAGAGGTTCCGGGCGGGGCGATGCTGTGTCAGTGCCGCGCCGCCATGGTCGAAAACATTGAAATGATGGGCCAGGCCGCGCAAAGAACGCCGATCAGACCGAAGAGAATGCTCTCAGGAAGAAAATCACGGCTCGTCTGTGGGTCAAAAACGCCGGCGGATAATTGACGCAAAGTTCGCAGCTCGGACAAAACTTCACTATTCCGCGCTGTGGGCAACTTGCTTTTGCTCTGCGGTTTGACCACCGGCACGGATTCCTGGTTAGTAATTGGGACAAGGCCGTGCTCGACTAAATCCGTGACGCCGCTTGCGGACGAAAAGTTGCGCTGAAAGGTCGTGGGATTTGCCGGTTTTTTGACGTGGTGACTCAGGATTCCAGGGATCAGGCCGGGGGATTCCTGGCGCGACTGGAAGGAGCAATCATTTAACCAATCGGGATGCGATGGCGCAACAGGAGCAGCTGGTGGGGTTTTCATCTCTACCTTTTACAGCCAATCTCATGCCGGAATGGCCTGAGTTTCGGTTTCCGACGACGATTTTGTGCAGTTGAAACGCCGGAAGCCGCGGTCGATGGCCGCGGCTCCCCAGAGGCAACACGAAAAGCCAAGCCCCGGCCGGCGACCGCAGCTACAACTCGCTATCGACGATCCCTTTAGCCTCGAGGTCCGAGCGGGACTGGCACGACTTCTCGATCCACCTTCGCAAAGCTAAATCACAACCTAGTTCCATCTTAACTTTAATTTGTGATTTGTTGATTGCTTCCCCGTTTGCCCCGAAAAAATTCCTGAAGTAATTCACTGCATTCCTCGGCGAGCACACCGCTGTTGATATCGCAGCGATGATTTAGTTGCGGCATTTGTAGAAGGTTGATCAGGCCACCAGCGGCGCCGCCGCGTAAATCTTCGCATCCAAAAACCACTCGCCGCAATCGCGCATGGACGGCTGCTCCCGCGCACATTGGACATGGCTCTTTTGTCACAAACATGTCGCAGTCATTCAAGCGCCAATCGCCCACCGTTGCTGCCGCTTGCGTGATCGCCAGAATCTCGGCATGCGCAGTCGGGTCCTTCAGCATTTCCACTTGATTATATCCGCGGCCAATGATGCGTCCGTTCTTCGCGATCACCGCGCCGATCGGCACTTCGTCGCTGGCCGCGGCTTTGGTCGCGAGACGCAAGGCTTCGCGCATCAGCGCCTGGTCGTCGCGAAAGAGCAGATCCATCTCCGCGAAGATACGTCCGCCCACGCAAAAGTCAGCGAATCAGAGGTACAATGAAAAAGCTATTGATATTGTTCGGTTTGGTCGCGTTGGCTGGGACCGCCGCGCAAGCGGACGAGCAGGACACGGTGAAGCGTTCCGCTGAAATCCTGCGCGAGTTTCGTTCCATGCCCGAACATCAGGTTCCGCGCGCGGTTCTGCGCAATGCACGCGGTCTTGCCATTATGCGTGTGGTCAAAGTGGGATTTGTTTTTAGCGGCAAAGGCGGCGACGGCGTGGTCATCGCCCGCACCGGCAACGGATGGTCAGGACCATCATTCATTGGAACAGGCGGCGCGGGTTGGGGTTTGCAAATCGGCGGGCAGGTCACCGATTTCGTCTTCGTTCTAAATAATAGAGACGCTATCCGAGCCTTTTCGCGTGGTGGGAACGTGACGCTCGGTGGCGACGTTAGCGCCGCCGCTGGGCCGGTGGGCCGGGATGTGCAGGCAAACGTCACGCCGAAAGCTGCCGTCTATACTTATAGCCTAAGCAAAGGATTGTTTGCCGGGGTCTCTTTGGAAGGCGCGGTAATCGCGACAGAGAAGGGAAAGAACGAGCATTATTATGGACGTTCGGTCACTGCGAGCCAGATTCTTAACGGCAAAGCAGCCGCCCCGCCCGGCAGCGCCGCTTTACGCAACGCCGCCGGGCGGTAGACGCCTTTTTCTTTACAAGTCGCGCCGGATTTTGCAGGCTGAAATCGTGCGCCTCAGCTTGCTCGTCCTCGCTTTTCTTGCTCTGGCGACGGCGAGCTACGCCCAGGAGCAGGAGCGCAAACTGGTTGACCGGCTTTTGAGCCCAAACACGAAGCTGGCAAATCACGATCAAAACAAAAAGTTCGCAGGTGGATCGGAGGCCCCAACCCGATCCGCCGCGACCAAGTCCTTTTACGTTTCGGAAAAAAACCTCAGCAAAACTTTCGTGGCCGATCGGAACGCCGCGACGACTTCATTTCGCACTCGTAACTATTCGACACAATCCGCAACCGTGCCGACTTTGCCGCCAGTGCGGAGTTATCAGACCAAAAGAACTCGCGAAGCTCCCCCAAGCGCTTACTCAACGAAAAAATATGCCACGCGGGATTTTGCCGGCAACCGGCCATTTCTCGGACAAGGAAAAAGCCAGAAAGCATTGCACGCCCAGGACCGGCCGCTCACGATCGACGAAGTCCGCGAGTTGCTGAACAAAAACAAGTAGGTTGTTTCCGCGCGCCTGCTGTTTTTAGTGCGCATGAATATGCGGGATCAGCTTACACAACTCACCCGCGGCGCCGCGCAAATCATCACCGAAGCGGAACTGGCGCAGAAATTGCGCGCGAATCGCCCTCTGCGGATAAAGCTCGGAGTTGATCCCACCAGCGCGGATATCCATCTTGGGCACACCGTTGTCCTTCGAAAACTGCGAGATTTTCAGGAAGCCGGTCATCAAGCTATCTTAATTATCGGCGATTTTACTGCCCTGATCGGCGATCCGAGCGGGCGTTCAGTGACGCGCCCGACCCTCACCCGGGAAGAGGTAGAACGGAATGCAGAAACCTATCGAGAACAGGCATTCAAGATTCTCGACCAGAGCAAGACTGAAATTGTTTATAACGGTTCCTGGCTAGGGAAACTATCCTTCGAAGATGTAATCCGACTTAACAGCAACGTGACTTTGCAGCAGTTGCTGCAACGCGAAGATTTTCGCGCGCGAATGAAAAGCGAGCAGCCGATTCATGCGCACGAAATTCAATACCCGATTATGCAAGCGTATGATTCGGTGATGGTGAAGGCGGACGTCGAACTGGGCGGCACTGATCAGCTATTCAATATTTTACTCGGGCGCGATCTGCAGAAACAAAACGGGCAGCCTCAGCAGATCGTCTTGCTCACGCCCATTCTGGAGGGACTTGATGGGAAACAAAAGATGAGCAAAAGCCTCGGCAACTACGTCGCGTTGAATGATTCGGCGGCGGAGATGTTCGGCAAGTTGATGAGCATTTCCGATGAATTAATGGTGCGATATTATTTGCTGCTGCTCTCGCGCGAGCTTCCGAAGAATAAGCACCCGCTCCAAGCAAAGAAGGAGCTCGCTGCGGAGATTGTTGCTACCTATCACTCACGCGCTGCGGCTAACAAGGCGGAAGAGGAATGGACAAGGCGTTTCAGCGAAAAACGCTTGTCCGAAACAGAGCTCCCGATTTTGGCATCTCAATCTAACGAAACAGTCACAATCGTTGTTAAAGGTTTCGCAGTGCACGGAATTACGAAATCGCGCGCTGAAGCCAGTCGCTTGATCAAACAAGGCAGCATTCAGCTCGATGGCGCCAAACTGCGCAACCCGACCGAGCAAATCACGTTGTCGGCTAATCAGATTTTGCGCCTCGACAAAACGCACGCGGTGCGCGTGCGATAAATTACTGCCAAGCGGAAAAGAAGCGGACCCGCCAACAGGCCAGCACTTCTCACACAGCTTCCGGACTTCGCGAAGCGTCTTGGAGTGCGCCAGCCCTCTGGCGCTTTGGAAACCGACTCGACGGAATCACGCGTTTTCACCATCCTCGCGCCATGTCTAAACACGGCATTCCGTGGCCACATGCACCTATGCATCAACTCTCGGAGAATGGTACCTACTTTGTGACCGCAGGCACCTATCTAAAAGCCCATCATTTTCGCGGCTCTGACCGATTGCGCGTGTTACATCGCGGGCTGCTAACCGTCGCACAAGAGTATGGGTGGCTATTCGAAGCCTGGGCAGTGTTTTCGAATCACTATCACTTTGTCGCTCACTCGCCGCCCGATGCTTCCAACCTTTCCGAGATGTTAAGCGTCTTGCACGTCAAGACTGCCGAATGGGTTAACAAACTTGATCGCACCCCGGGACGGCGAGTCTGGTTCAATTACCGCGAAACGCGACTCACTTACCAAAAATCCTATCTGGCGCGGCTAAATTACATTCACCAAAACGCCGTGAAGCACGGGCTGGTCCCGGTGGCGAATCAATATCCTTGGTGCTCCGCGCGATGGTCCGAACGCGCTTCCTCGCCAGCGATGGCGAAGTCAATCTATCGGTTCAGGATCGATCGGCTGCAGATGCCGGATGACTTCGAGCCAGCGTCCGACTGGTAATTGGCGCGAGTGAGAAAGCGGCAGACGACTGCCGCACTCCAAAAGCTTGCGCATCTTGGGACCCGCCAGCTGAAAAAATACAGGAAAAAGGGCGCGGCGTCCCGACCGCGCCCTTTCCGCCTGCCCTACGCAGTTGCCGTTTCCAGCATGGGCAAGATACTTGCCGGCTCGGAATACGGCGCTGCGATTCCCTCAAAGTGTGCTCGCACGCAGCGCAGCTCGCGGTTCACAAATGCATCCACGAAATGCAATCGGCGATCCAGCCACGCGAAAAATTTGTTCTTAATCTCGTAATTCACCGCCAGCGTAATCTCGGTGCAATTCGGACGCACCTCGGTAAAATCGACAATTCCCATCAGGTCGAGATTGCCGCCGACAGACTCGAAAGCTACTTCATCCGGCGAATCGCTTTCAACTGCGAGTAAAACGGTGTGGCCTTCAAAGCCGAGCGGACCGCGGAACGAAAAATCGACCGTCTTGGATGATGTAATAGTCGCCCTGGTCACCATCACGAACTGGCGCCGGTAGGAATGTATATTGGCCAGCCGGCCCTTGCAGTCCGGCAACGACTGGCCCATGTGAAGCGTTTTTTGCAGCAGCATAGTGAGGTTGGTTGTGCTGGGTTTCCCAGCAATGCAGGTGCCATCATTTTTTACGAGGGAAGAGCCGGCCGGTACCTCAGAAGAGTGTCAGGATATTAACGTTTGTGTTAATTTTCTGAACACATCTGGTTGCTCGGTTTTGGCAAAGATTTCCGCCCAATTTGGCTCCGTTCTTTCATCGATCACGACCAGATTTACGCTCGCTAACAGACGCCGAAGTTCCGTTTCGTTTGTGCTTTGCGCTAGGTCCGTTGGTCCATTCGCTGACTTCAAAATCACACCCGCGCAAACGAGTCCGCGCCGTTGCACACTTTCAAGCGTGAGCAGGATATGATTCAAACATCCGAGCCGGTTCTCCGCGACAATCGCCACCGGCAGATCGAGCTGTTTTGCGAAATCACCGACAAAAAGATCCGCGGTCATCGGCACAAGCCAGCCACCAACGCCTTCCACAATCACAGTATCGAATCGCTCCGACAGATTTCGAAAACAGTTCTGAATTTTTCCCAAATCGATTTCGACTTGCTCGATTTGGGCTGCGACTGACGGTGCGACCGGTGATTGCAGCCAGACTGGATTCAATTCCTCAATCGAAATTCCCTCCGCGCTGGCGGCAAGCAATCGACGCGCATCCTCGCGATCGCCACAGCAGATTGGTTTCATTCCGGCGGCACGAATCCCGTGCGCGCGCAACCAGTACAACAGCTCAATGGCGACGAAGGTTTTGCCGACGCCGGTACCAGTTCCCGTTAGGAACAGACTCACGCCGCGGCTTTTGCGCGCTCGGCAAGAATGGTCTCAGCCATGGAAAGGAAAATCCTGGCGCCATCCGCGCTGCCGAGGCGGGCATCACAAGCGCGGTCAGGATGCGGCATCAAACCGAAAACATTTCCCTCACGATTACAAATGCCGGCAATGTTTTCAATCGACCCGTTCGGATTCGACTCCGGACTGGTCGCGCCAGTCCCATCGCAATAACGCATCACCACCTGTCCGTTGGCATTCAGTTCGCGCAAGGTGTTCGCGTCGGCAAAATAACAGCCTTCGCCGTGGGCAATCGGCATGCGCAGGATCGTTCCCTGCGGACAACGATGCGTAAAAGCGGAGTCAGGCACTTCGATCCGCAGCCGCACCATGTCGCAAACGAACCGCAATCCGCGGTTGCGCACGAGCGCCCCCGGCAACAATCCCGCTTCGCATAACACTTGAAATCCGTTGCAGGTGCCGAGCACGAGCCGGCCTTCTTTCGCCGCGCGCACGACCTCGTTCATGATCGGCGAAAAACGAGCGATGGCGCCGCAACGCAAATAATCGCCGTAGGCAAAACCGCCCGGTAAGACGATGGCATCAAAGCCCGCCAGTGAAGTCGCTTTGTGCCAAACATATTCCGCGCTCAAGCCGTCGAGCCCATTGATGGCACGAAGGCAATCCTGATCGCAATTAGATCCGGGAAACTGAATAATCGCGAATTTCATCTAAGCGTGAGCGAGGCGCGTGGCTCGTTGTTCTTCGTGATAATCATTTACCACCAGACAGGCGTGAATCACTCCCGGAATCCAGCCGAGCAAGGTCAGCAGCAGGCTAAGGAAAAAACTGGCAATCCGCCCCGTCAGCAACACCGCCAGCGGCGGGAAAATCACACAGAAAAAATAACGCACTGCTTTCATTCTTTCACCAACTGATAGTCTTCGATGACCGGATTCGAAAGCAAATCGCGACAAAGCTTGTGCAAACGGGCCTCGACGTCGGCGCCATCGCGCTCGAGGTCAATCTCCAGGTATTTGCCAATCCGGACATTTTTCACCTCGCGCATCCCGAGATGCTGCATTGCTTCCCGCACGGCCGCGCCCTGCGGATCGAGCACGGCGACTTTCGGCATCACTACCACTTTAGCTTTCATCTTTTCAATCTACGAGCACAAGGCCGACGCGACAATGGTCTTCTCAGGCAAGAAATTTCTTTCAAAGCTCATATTGCCGCGCTAGTTGTCGCCGCCAATGGAAGCACCTCCCGTCATGCAAACGCCATCGCCCGCTCCGCGCGGGATGGGTTGTTTCGCCAAAGGCTGCCTGACTCTTATTATCGTTGGCCTTGTTCTCGTGGTCGTTTTTGTGGGTGGCAGCGTCTTCGTGCTGAACCGCGCCATCCACGTTTTCACGTCGACCGAGCCAGTCCAGATCCAGGTACGGCAGTCAACGCCGGCGGAACTACAAGTGGCGAAAGCGAAATTGGACACGCTTCGCAGCGCGGCGAGGAACCATCAGGAAACCACCATTGAGTTCAACGCCAATGAGATCAACGCTCTGATTGCAAATGAACCAGAGTTCCGCGGGGCAGCCGGCCACGCGCGGGTAGCCGTTGCCAACTCCATTGCTTCGCTCGATGTGAGCGCGCCGCTCGATTCGATGCATTGGAAACGACTTAACGGCCGCTGGTTCAACGGAAATATTCAGTTCGGTTTCAGCTATGTGGACGAAAATTTTAACTTCGACATCCGGTCAGCCGAAGCTAGTGGCCATCACTTTCCAAGGGCGATCCTGACCAGCGACTTTATGCAATCGTTCAATCGCAGTTTTAACGACAGCTTCCACAAGGAATCGGCCAAGCGCCCCGACGCCAACAATCTTTGGCGGCACATAAAAATGGCGTCATTGCAAAATGATAAGCTGGTCGTGACCACACGAGCGATGTAGGGGATTCGTGGCACAGCCATCTTGGCTGTGGGGCCAGTGGGCATCTTGCCCGTTGATCTCCGTCAACCTTGAACCGGGCAAGATGCCCGGTTGCCCCACAGGCTGGAAGCCTGTGCCACGCTACTTCTCGCGAACGACTTCGCGCGAATTTTTATCGTGACGTAATCCCAGAAATACCGGCTGGCGCAACTTTCGATCACGCGTCCACTCGGCAAACTTGACCTGGCAAACAAACTTCGGGTTTACCCAGCTGTATTTCCGCATTTCGCCAGGCGTGATTCCCTGCACCCATTCGCCGTTTTGTTTCGAGGGCAGATCAGCAAAAGGACAAGTGCTTCGTTCTTCCGCACGCATTTGTTTGTGCAGAGTGCTGAGCAATTTGGAATCGAAACCGGTGCCGACCTTGCCGGCAAAAAACAATCGCCCCTTATCGTAATAACCAACCAACAACGCGCCGAAATGCTTGCGCGCGCCTGCCGGCGGAGTGTAGCCACCGATGACGAATTCCTGCTCGTTCACGCATTTCAATTTGATCCAAACCCCACTACGGCGGCCGGGTTCGTAAACGGAATCGCGTTGCTTACCGATGAGACCTTCCAGACCGCGCCGCTTAATTTCCGGCAGCAACGTTTCTGCTTCAGTCCCGAGCGCTCCCGAGAAGCGAACGATGTCGCCCGAAGGCGGGACCAACCGCGTCAGCAATTCTTTCCGCAGAGTAAGCGGCAGACCTATCAAACTGCGGCCATTCAGCTGCAAGAGATCGAATACGTAAAATGCGAGCGGCGCGTCCTTGCCATCAAGCTCTGACCGCTGCAAAAGTTGAAACGACGAACGACCTTCTTCATCCATCGCGACGACCTCGCCATCGACCACGCATTCATCGGCCTCAAAATCCGCAGTCGCGCGCGCGACCTCAGGGAAGCGATCATTCAGCTTCTTTTCGTTGCGCGAAATCAATTGCGCCGCTCGCCGGTTTTTAATCGCGAGCGCACGAATGCCATCAAATTTCAATTCGTAAACCCAATTGCCCGTTGTTGGCGGGTGGTCCACCAGCTTCGGCTTCATTGGCTCGACGAAATGCGGTCGTGCTTTCGGCAAATTCAGTAGGGAGACGTCTCCTAGCTGTCCCTCGAATCTTTTCTCAGATCGTTTGCCGCGCGTGCGGCCTTCGCGCCTTATTTTACTTTCGTCTTTTTTTTTAAGCGACGCCTTTCTCGCCACTTTTGCAATACGCCCTTTGAACGAATCTTTCTCATCGACGCGATGGGATTGCCATTCCGCATCTCGCGCTGCGGCGATCTGTTTCATTGTCCGGCCTGTTTTGACCGATTGATCGTCGCGCTTCTTTGAAATCGGTTTGACGCCGCCGGCGGTCTTCATCAAAAGCCATTGGTTCTTACCCTGGTCCGAGCGGATGCGAATAAGTGCCCATTCGCTCTTCGCTTTTTCGCCGTGTAAAGCGACGTGCAGTTTACCTTTACGCACTGCCTCCACCGGATCGCCCGGCGGCGTTAGTTCATAGGTGCCGCGGTCCCAAACCATCACTGTGCCGCCGCCATATTGGCCTTCGGGAATGATGCCCTCGAAATCGGCGTAATCGATCGGATGATCTTCCACTTCAACCGCGAGATGTCTTTCTGCCTGTGCCCACGGTAATCCTTTGGGCACCGCCCATGATTTTAAAACGCCGTCCATTTCCAGCCGGAAATCGTAATGCAACCGGGTAGCATCATGCTTTTGAATGACGAATCGATTGGCGCGTGCTTTTTGCCGGCGCGCTTTGCCCGCACCAGCGGGTTCCGCCGTCTTCTTGAAATCGCGCTTCCGTTCGTACTCGCCGAGCCCCATCACAGATCAATTTAACCGGAGATGACGCGGATGAAACGGATTTTGATCCGCACTCGGCGCAGAGGGATTTAGGCAGCGGCTTCCGATGCTGGCGCGACAGCGGCATCGTGTGCCAGTGCTTCGCCGACGAGGTAGCGTGTAAAGCGGCGAATCACAATGTTCTCGCCCAATTCCGCGATCTTGGCGCTGACCAATTCCCTGATCGTCTGATCAGGATTCTTGATGAACCCCTGCTCCAGCAAACAAACCGTGCTGTAAAATTTCTCCAATTTCCCGTCGACAATTTTGTTCATTACTGTTTCCGGTTTGCCCTTCACCTGCGCCTTGTAAATTTCGCGTTCAGCTTCAATCAACGCGCCGGGCACATCGTCACGACTGACGTAGAGCGGATGCGCCGCCGCGATGTGCAAGGTGATATCCTTCACGAAAGCACGGAAATTTTCGTTCTTGGCCACGAAATCGGTCTCGCAATTTACTTCTACCAGCACCCCCACTTTCCCCTGCAAATGAATGTAGGACGCAACAATTCCTTCCCTGGTTACCCGCGACGCTTTCTTGCTCGCACTCGCGATGCCTTTCGTACGCAAAATGACTTCCGCCTTGGCCAGGTCGCCGTTCGCTTCGGTCAAAGCGCGCTTGCAATCCATCATCCCCGCGTTGGTTCGGTCACGAAGTTCCTTAACGATTTTTGGATCGATTTGCATGGTTGCCAGACTAAATAGTTGAATTGTTAGATTGTTAAATTGTCAGACTAGTCGCGATTCACAATTCACGAATCACGATTCACGTGCGTCCGCCTTCTAGGCGGACACACCCGCCATCTCTGCCTGAGCCGCGACAGGAGAGTCGCTGCTGGCTGAGACAATCGCATCGACCAATTTTTGCAAGATCACGCGAATGGCACGGATGGCATCGTCATTGCCTGCGATGGGATAATCGATGATTTCCGGATCAGCATTGGTATCGACGATCGCCACTGTCGGGATATTAAGCCGGCGCGCTTCATTGACCGCGTTCTGCTCCCGGGTGGTGTCAACGACGACGAGCGCATCGGGCAGTTGCGCCATTTCCAGAATGCCGTCGAGGTTCCGGCGCAGTTTGGCGCCTTCGCGATTGAGCGCCGCGATTTCCTGTTTTCCCATCTTTTTGAACGCGGGCGATTGTTCGATCTGTTCGATGAATTTCAAGCGCCCGATGCTTTTTCGAATGGTTGTCAGATTAGTCAACGTTCCGCCCAGCCAGCGCTGATTGACATAAAATTGTCCGCAGGCCAGGGCGGCTTCTTTCACCGCTTGCTGCGCTTGTTTCTTGCAGCCAACAAATAAGATTTTCCCGCCGCGCCGGGTCACTTCTTGCAGAAACTCGGTTGCGCGCTGCAATTGCTTTACCGTCTCATCAAGGTTGATGATGTAGATCTGGTTTTTCTGCTCGAAAATGTAGGGCCGCATTTTCGGGTTCCAGCGCTTGGTCTGGTGCCCAAAATGCACGCCGGCCTCCAAAAGTTCCGGCACAAGTTCACTCGTATCTGCCATAGGGAAATCAACGCGCCCGCCGACGGGCGAGCGGACGTGGAAGATGCCGTAAGGCTGCCTCGAAGGCAAATAGAATGTTCGCGTTTTGCCGCTGTCTTCCATCAACGCTAACGTCAGGATCGACCCGTTTTCCGTCCTGACGTTCGAGGCGCGTAACAAACTAATCCTAAGTGTGATCCTCTCGAATATGGCCTTGATCTGGCTCGTCTGCTGGCCGTTTAGATTTCAGTCTCAAGATCGATCGAAATGGTGGTTTAGCCTGTTTAAGCTCGTCGCTGTTATATGCGTTGTCAGTTTTGACTTCCTGATTGGATACGCCTTGGGAAAAGCGTACTCGCTCTGGTGAAGGAATCCGGCCACGCCTGCTGAATGGCGGGTTTCATTGCCGGGCAGTCGAGCTCAGAGCGCGCGAGATTTGGCGAAACAATGCGGCGCGATCATTCTGGGGAGGGCTGGCAGCTTGCCAAACACAACATCGTCGGCAAGCTGCCGACGATTGCAGGCTGGCAGCCCGCGCTCCCCAGCCAAAACTGTTTCGGCGAGACGCCGAAACCAACACGCGAGACGCGTGCGCTACCCGGAATCGCCGCGATCGACCTGCTCGATTTTGCGGGCCAGCAACCAGCAAAGATCGGACAAGCGGTTGAGATAGCGGAGAATTTCGATGTTGAAATTCTTGTCGTCGTTTACTAATGCGGCGACGCGACGCTCAGCGCGGCGGCAAGTGGTGCGCGCGTTATCCAGCGCAGCTGAAGCGACCGAAGCACCGGGGATAACCCAGTCTTTTGGATAAAGTGATTTGTCCTTCTCCAGCTCGTCGATGACCCCGGTTACGCGACCGACCATGGAGCTCGTGGTGATTTCGAATCCGTCTTTGCGATAACGCTCCAGGTCTCCTGGAGAGGTCGCGAGCTCACCCATCATGGTGATTAATTCCTTTTGCGCGCGAAGGATTTCTTCTTTAATGAATGCGCCGTCGGTCGCCGCTCGTGCCAACCCGAGCGCGCTATTCAATTCATCAACGCAACCATAAGCATCGACCCGATGATCCGTTTTTGGCACCCGTCGCCCATACATCAGCGACGTTTCGCCTTTGTCGCCGGTCTTAGTCGCGATGGACATCAGCGGAAGATGGAGAAATGGAGTGATGGGTCCCGCGAAGAAAACCCATTACTCCAGCACTCCTCTACTCCATTACTCCGTTGGATTACCCAATCGCCGGCTGCGGCTCAGATTCCTCCATCACCGGCGCACCCACCGGTTCGCCTTTTTCGATGAGACGAATCTCGCGATGCTTCGCAAACCCTGTCCCGGCCGGAATCAAGTGACCCATGATCACGTTTTCCTTGAAACCACGGAGACGATCGACCTTGCCGAGCGTTGCTGCTTCGGTCAGGACGCGCGTTGTATCCTGGAAGGATGCCGCCGAGATGAAGCTGTCGGTTTCGAGCGAAGCCTTGGTGATCCCGAGTAATACCGGCACTGCTTCTGCCGGTTTGCCGCCCTGTTCGACCACTCGTTTGTTCTCATCCTCGAATTCGAGCTTATCGACTTGATCACCCCAGAGCAAAGTGGTATCGCCCGGATCGGTAATTTTCACCTTGCGCAACATCTGACGCACAATGATCTCGATGTGTTTGTCGTTAATCTCCACACCTTGCAGTCGGTAAACTTCCTGCACTTCGTTCACCAGGTGCTCCTGTAAATCTTGCGGCCCGCACACTTCAAGAATTTCGTGCGGTACCACCGGCCCTTCAGTCATTTGCTGACCTTTCTTCACGAAATCGCCTTTGAAAACGATAATGTGTTTGGTTAGCGGGATCAGATGTTCTTCCTCTGCACCGGTCTCGACATCCTTCAAAATGAGACGGCGCTTTCCGCGGACGGTCCCGCCCATTTCGACAACGCCATCGATCTTCGCGATCTCAGCCGCATCCTTGGGACGGCGGGCTTCGAAAAGTTCCGCCACTCGCGGCAGACCGCCGGTGATATCTTTCGTCTTCGCTACTTTGCGCGGGGTTTTCGCGAGTAACGCGCCGGCACGAATCTTCTGGCCTTCCTCGACAATGACGTGCGCCCCCGCCGGAATCGAGTAACTGGCGAGCACTTCCTTCTTCTCGCCCACAATCACGATCTGCGGATGCAAGTCTTCCTTGTGTTCGATAATGACCGTGCCCATCAGGCCGGTCGCTTCATCGACGTCGCGTTTAATTGTGACGCCCGCAATCATGTCGCGAAATTCAATTTTGCCACCCTTATCGGTGAGAATCGGGACATTGTACGGATCCCATTGCACGAAGGTCTCGCCTTTTTTCACCTCGGCGCCGTCTGGTTTCGAAATGACCGAGCCGATCACTACATTGTAGCGTTCGAGTTCGCGTCCTTCGGCATTGTGCACACCGATGCTGCCGTTTTTGTTTAGCACAATCCAACTGCCGTCGAGCGCCTGCACCGTGCGCAGATCGTTGAACTGAAGATGGCCATCGTTTTTCGCCTTGATGATTGGTTGCTTGAAGGTTTGGCTCGCGGTTCCGCCGATGTGGAACGTCCGCATCGTTAACTGCGTGCCCGGCTCGCCAATCGATTGCGCCGCGATGATCCCGACCGCTTCACCCAGTTTCACAAATTGCCCGGTGGCTAGATTGCGCCCGTAGCACATTGCGCAAACCCCGCGCCCACACTCGCAAGTCAGGACTGAACGAATTTTCAATTCTTCCACCCCGGCGCGCTGCAAACTCCCCGCGATCTGTTCATCGATAAGCTGGTTCGCTTTCACCAGCTTCTTCTTTTTATCGACGGGATCGACAATGGTCTGGCAACTGACCCGCCCAATGATGCGCTGGGCCAGATCGACTACTTCTTCATCGCCCTCGTAAATGGAACGAACGGTGATCCCGTTCACTGTTCCGCAATCATCTTCATTGATGATCACGTCTTGCGCGGCATCGACCAGTTTGCGGGTTAGATAACCGGAATCAGCCGTTTTTAGCGCGGTATCGGCGAGCCCTTTTCGCGCGCCATGGGTCGAAATGAAGTATTCGAGCACAGTTAAACCTTCGCGAAAATTGGAAGTGATCGGGCGCTCGATAATTTCGCCGCTCGGCTTTGCCATCAAACCACGCATCCCGGCAAGCTGACGCACCTGCTGGCGATTGCCGCGCGCCCCGGAATCAACCATCAGGTAAACCGGATTCAATTCCTTGCGCCCGTCGTTGTGTTCGAGGGTGCGGAACATGACGTTGGAAATTTCGTCACCGGCGTGCGTCCAGATGTCGATGATCTTATTGTAGCGCTCGCCATCGGTAATAATGCCTTTGCGATACTGCTGCTCGACCGTTTTGATTTGTTTGTACGCGTTATCGAGTTCGATCTGCTTTTCTTTCGGAATGATCATGTCCGAAATTCCAATCGAGACGCCAGCTTTGGTCGCCTCGCGGAAGCCAAGCTCCTTGAGTTTATCAAGCGTCTCAA
>Ga0209376_1002563_pt1 | contig 17138 bp, 22 predicted proteins | sample GraSoiAngelo_134_FD_185891 | JGI IMG/M metagenome (GOLD analysis project Ga0209376, IMG submission 185891) | Grasslands soil microbial communities from the Angelo Coastal Reserve, California, USA - 14_0929_05_30cm (SPAdes) (version 2) | ecosystem: Environmental > Terrestrial > Soil > Grasslands ... | reverse complement strand
CAACGGTTACTTCAAGGCAGTATGTTGGAGAGTATATCTCTAGAGTTCAACCTGCCCTGAAAGGATTTACTGAGCTAACATTTTCTGAGCTTGATTACGACAAGTTGTCAGACAAATGTGATCTAGTGTTTACAGCAGTACCACATGGAACAGCAGTAGACATTGTAAAAGCACTTTATGATCGTGGTATGAAAGTAATAGATTTGAGTGCGGACTATCGATTACACAACGCGCCTGATTATGACAAATGGTATGGATGGCAGCATCCATATCCTGAGCTGCTTTCAAAGTCAGTATTTGGAATTCCAGAAATGCACAGAGAAGAAATCAAAAAAGCTCAGCTAGTTTCATGCCCTGGATGCATGGCGGTGACATCCATTCTTGGATTATACCCAATCATAAAGAAGAACATTATAGATTCGGAACACATTGTAGTAGATTCAAAGATTGGATCGTCAGGAGCTGGGGCTGGTTCTGAGGCAGGGACTCATCACGCGATGAGATCTGGAGTCATAAGACCCTACAAACCAGCTAAACACAGGCACACCGGTGAAATTGAACAAGAGCTAAGCCAAGTAGCTGGTAAGAAAATCAAAATATCCATGAGTCCTCATGCAGTGGATGTAGTAAGAGGAATTTTGTGTACAAATCACACTTTCCTTACTCAGGAAGTAAGTGAAATGGATATCTGGAAGATATATCGTGAGCAGTACCAAAACGAAAAATTCATCAGACTAATTCGTGACAAGAAAGGATTCTATAAATTTCCTGATCCAAAGTTTGTAGTAGGATCCAACTTTTGTGATGTTGGATTTGATATAGACGAGGACAATCATAGGTTAGTTGTACTCTCAGCATCAGACAACCTAATGAAAGGGGCCGCAGGTTCTGCCATACAAAACATGAACGTTATGGCAGGATTCAATGAGATGGATGGTCTAGCGTACTCGCCATTAACTCCTGTGTGAAAATATGATAACGATCAAGATAGGAGGAAGTGTGGTAGATGGTCTTCACCCTTCTACAATCTCAGACCTAAAAAAAGTATCTCAACATGAAAAAATAATACTAGTACATGGTGGTGGTAAAGAAGTCACCAAGATTTCTGAAGCTCTTGGAAAAGAACAGAAATTCATAGTATCTCCTGGTGGAATAAAGAGTAGATATACTGACAAGGAGACAATAGAGATTTCACCCTTCTACAATCTCAGACCTAAAAAAAGTATCTCAACATGAAAAAATAATACTAGTACATGGTGGTGGTAAAGAAGTCACCAAAATTTCTGAAGCTCTTGGAAAAGAACAGAAATTCATAGTATCTCCTGGTGGAATAAAGAGTCGATATACTGACAAGGAGACAGTAGAGATTTTTACGATGGTTATGTCAGGCAAGATAAATAAAATGATTGTCAGAATGCTACAAAAAAATGGAATCAATGCAGTTGGTCTTTCTGGAATAGATGGAAAAATAATCCAGGCCGAAAGAAAAAAGAAGCTAATTGTGATAAACGAAAAAGGAAGAAAGATGGCAATTGATGGTGGATATACTGGAAAAATACAGGATGTAAATTCTAGTCTTGTAAGTGTAATCTTGGATCAAGGATATGTTCCAGTCATATCCCCCATAGCACTAAGTGAAGAGTTTGATTTTCTAAACGTAGATGGCGACCGAGCTGCTGCATATGTAGCAGGAAAAATGCACTCAGACAAGATCCTATTCCTTACTAACGTAGATGGTTTGATGATGGACGATAAACTAGTCAAAAAGTTATCCTTATCAAAGGCAAAGGAAATTTTACCAAAAATAGGATTTGGTATGGAAAAGAAAATTCTTGCTGCAACAGAAGCACTGGAGTTAGGCGTAAAAGAAGCATTAGTTGCAAATGGTCAAAAGGAAAATCCAATATCATAGGATTTGGTATGGAAAAGAAAATTCTTGCTGCAACAGAAGCATTGGAGTTAGGTGTAAAAGAAGCATTAGTTGCAAATGGTCAAAAGGAAAATCCAATATCATCGGCCATTGCTCACTATAATTGTACGGTGATTTCAAGATGACTGAAGATCAATTCATGGGAAATATCTATCAAAGATTTCCCGTTACAATTGAACGTGGACTTGGAGCTCATGTATGGGACATAAACGGAAAGGAGTACATAGACTGCATGGGTGGTTATGGCGTAGCTCTAGTAGGCCATTGTAATCCTCGTGTAGTTCAAGCTCTTAAGACACAACTTGAAAAGATCATCACTGTTCACAGTTCCCTTTACAACAAAACTAGAGAAGAGTTTCTTGAGAACCTCATTAAGATAGCTCCGAAGAATCTGGGTCAAGTATTTCTTAATAACAGTGGAACCGAAGCGGTTGAGGCTGCCATAAAATTTGCGCGTAAATTTACTAGAAAGAAAGGGATGATAGCTATGAATGGATCGTATCATGGAAAGTCATTTGGTTCACTTTCGGTTACCTTCAGCCCAAAGTACCGCAAATCGTTTGAACCACTTGTAGAAAGTGTTTCATTTACGCCATTTGGTGATATTGATGCTTTACGTTCTAATGTAAATTCTGAAACAGCACTTATCATTCTAGAACCGATCCAAGGAGAAAGTGGAATTCATGTTGCGCCAGATGGCTTTCTGCAAGAAGTAAGAAAATTGTGTGACGAAAAAGGAATTGTTTTGATATTTGATGAAATTCAGTCAGGTCTAGGAAGAACAGGCAAAATGTGGGCAAGCCAACACTGGGAAACTGCTCCCGATATCATGTGTCTTGCAAAAGGAATAGCTGGTGGAGTTCCTATGGGCGCCACTCTAGTAAGGCCAGATATTTTGGCTTCAATTAGCAAAGGTGAACAGTCATCTACGTTTGGTGGAAATCCTCTTTCTTGTGCAGCAGGAACTGCAACCATTAAGGCCCTTACTGAAGACCAATTAGTGGAAAATGCTGTAAAAAAGGGAAAGATTTTTCACGAGGGATTGGAAAGACTAAAAGAAAAGCACAAAATAATTCGCGAAGTTCGAGGCAAGGGTTTGATGATTGGGGTAGAAATGAAATTTGATGTAAAAGATATTTTATTTGATGGAATCGCAAATAACCTATTACTACTTTATTCAGGCAAGAACATATTACGATTATTGCCTCCGCTCGTAATTTCCGAAGCAGACATAAACAAAGCTTTAGAAACTCTCGATATCATATTATCAAAGGAGGAACAGCGAAGAAATGTCTAGAGACAAAACAGATGATACTATAATTGAAATGTTAAAAAAAGATTCAAGACAGTCTTTTGTTGAAATTGGTGTAAAACTGAGTCTTTCAGAATCGGCTGTCAGAAGAAGAGTCAAGAATTTAACTGATGGTGGTGTGATAAAAAAATTCACCATTGAAACCGGCGATGCTAACTCTACTAGTGCAATAATCCTAATTTCAGTGGATTCTGCAACAGACACATCCAAAGTCTCAGCAAAGCTAGCAAAGCTACAAGGCATTCACACAGTTTATGAAATTACTGGTCAATATGATATTGCTGTAATCATCAGAGCGCAACAGACACATCCAAAGTCTCAGCAAAGCTAGCAAAGCTACAAGGCATTCATACAGTTTATGAAATTACTGGTCAATATGATATTGCTGTAATCATCAGAGCACCAACAATCACGGACATAAATGTCTGTATAGATAATCTACGAAAAGTTCCTGGTGTTTTTGACACCAATACAGTAATAATACTTCGAACTGTAACTTAAAACGAAGTTCGGCTCCTTCTTTTATGTAATGACGTGAATCGTCACATAAACGCCAAATTTAGCCGAATTCTGTACGAATATGTTTATATTTGTTAAATTTTGATACTAAATAAGCAATGGAAGATCCGAATTACTACGCATACATGCATAACGAAACTGGTACAAAACCAAAAAAGATTCGTATCCTAGATAGTACTCTAAGAGAAGGAGAACAACATCCTGGTGTAACATTTTCGAACAAGCAGCGGATTCAGATTGCATGGATGCTTGATTACTTTGGCGTTGACCAAATAGAAATTTCTCCAGTAGTGTCATCTGATCATAAAGAAGCTACAAAGACCATAATCAAGCAGGGATTAAGAGCTGATATTGTAGCAAGCAGAACCTGAATTCTTGATTAAGATATGCAAGGCAATCTCCGATGCAGGAGTTGATAGAATAAGCATACCAGATACAGTCGGAATAATGAGACCAAATGGTATGTATAATCTTGTGAAAACTGTTCGTGATGAAATTAAGACCCCCCTTGATGTACATTGCCATAATGATATTGGTCTGGCATTATCAAATGCTTTGGCAGGATGTGATGCAGGCGCAGAACAAATCCATACTACAATTGACGGAATTGGCGAAAGAACAGGTATACCTGCTCTTGCAGAGACAGCAGTTGCACTGACATATCTTTACAAATCTCCAAACAATTTCAGATTAGATATGCTAATGGATCTCTCAAGATTGATTGAGCAATACACAAACATAGTTCCATACGATTCCAAGCCTGTTGTTGGTGCAACGGCCTATAAGCACAAGGCTGGAACACACTTGGCTGCCATCCTTAGAAATCCTGCCGCATACGAGCCAATTGAGCCCAAAGTTGTCGGTAACAGAAGGAGGTTAGTTTTTGGAGAGCTTGCTGGAAAGAATGGTGCTGCCTACCTCATGTCACTTTTAGGCCTAGACCAGAATGATGAGAATGCAAAAAAGGTAGCTGCGGGGCTCAAGAGTCTAAGAATGGGAGATTTACTTGAAATTCCTTTAGATGATAGGCTAGAAAAAAAGATAATTAATGACACCCAAGTGAAAGTAAAGACAGGTAAATAATATGAAATGTCCAGAATGTGATGCCAACATCAATCCCCCAAAAGACTCGATGGAGGGAGAGATAATCACTTGCCCAGACTGTGGTGCAAGTTTTGAGCTTACAAAGGGGTCGTCCGGCTTTGAGTTGAAACCAGCACAAACTGTTGGTGAGGACTGGGGCCAGTGAGCTCAAGATTATCGATTCTCTACGATACCATAAGGTGGGAAGAAAAAGCTCTCTTCGATGCAGCTAAAACAAAGGGCGTTGATGCTAAGATGGTAGACTGTAAGAATTTGTTTGTAAATCTAGATAAAAGCAAAGAAGACTTTGGAACTGTTATCCAAAGATGTGTTAGCTATTATCGTAGTCTTCACTCTACTGCAGCGCTTGAGGGTAAAGGAGTCAATGTGATAAATTCTTTGAACACTAGCATTTTTGCTGGAAATAAACTGTTTACTCATATGCTGCTAGTAAAACATGGAATACCTACTCCCTTCAGTGCCGTTGCCTTTTCGGAAGATGCTGCGCTTGGACTTCTTGAGAAAAGAGGTTATCCAATGGTTTTGAAACCTACAATTGGAAGTTGGGGCAGGATGATAGCTTTACTAAAAGATCACGATTCAGCCCAAGGCATCATGGAAACTAGAGAGAGGATGTACCCAATTTATCAGGTATATTATTTAGAAGAGTTTGTCAACAGACCGCCTCGTGATATTAGGGCTATCATGATAGAAGACAGGGTTGTTGCTGCAATATATCGATACTCAGGCGATGGGCAGTGGAAAACGAACATGGCATTAGGTGGTAGGGCAGAAGAATGTAAGATTACCAAGGAACTTGAGGATGTTTGTGTCAAAGCAAAAAATGCTGTTCAAGGCCAAATCGTTGGGATAGATTTGATGGAAAGTAAGGAAAAAGGACTGGTAGTTCATGAGATTAACAATACAACGGAATACAAAAATACCGTAAGAGTTACTGGCGTAGATATACCAGCCTTGATGATTGATTATGCAATAAAGTCGAGAAAATAAGAATTGGACTCTTCAATAACCATTACACCTAGGTATTCAGTAAAGATGCTAGAGAAGGTTCTAAGACTGTACACTCCTTCCCTATCAGAAAAACAACTAGCCGAGTTCTTAGCTGACAAATGTGACGATCTAGGATTTGAAAATATACGCATAGATGAAGTAGGAAATCTTACTGCAACAAAAGGATCTGGTTCGCCAAAAATCTTGCTTTGTGGTCATATGGATACAGTGCCAGGAAAGATAAAAGTAAGAAATGAAAATGGATTCATTTATGGTCGCGGAGCTTCTGATGCAAAAGCACCACTAATGGCAATGCTTCTAGCAGCTGCTTCCCTTCAAAACAATAATGGAACAATAGTGTTTGCAGCAGTTGTAGACGAAGAGGGAAATGCAACTGGGATCAAGAGTCTTGTAAAACAAAAGCTTGACATAGATTATGCAATTTTTGGAGAACCAAGTGGAATTAGAAATATTACAATTGCCTACAAGGGTAGGATAGCCATAAATCTAAAAGTAAATGTAGGAAACAGTGCTCATGCAAGTGCACCATGGCTTGCGAAAAATGCAATCGAAGAATCATATATTTTTATAAATGCTCTAAAAAACGCATTGGAAGGTAATCAATCCAACAAACCAAAAAGCAAGATGTTAACTGCGGCACTCACAGAAATTAAGGGTGGCACAAGTCATAACGTGACTGCACTAGAGTGCGATGCTATTTTGGACATAAGGATACCAGTAGATATGAATTGCAAGATGGTGGGAGAAAAGATTGCTACTACAGTTCAAGAGATTGCAAAGAAACAAGGAGTAAATGCATTTTATTCTATATTGGATGAAACCGAACCCTTTGAGGCGCCACACAATTCTCCACTTGTCAGGGCGTTAACACTAGGCATCATTGATATAGAAAAGACAAGACCCCAGCTGATAAGAAAAACTGGAACTGGTGATATGAATATCATAGGAAATGCGTTGAATATACCGGTTGTAACTTATGGGCCAGGCGATCCTCATGCCTCTCACACAATTGATGAACGAGTATCGACAGATGAATATCTTAGGAGTATTGAGGTGTTTAAACAAATGATGCATCACATTAGAAGATTACATGCAAACCCAATTAAATCGCAAAAAGCAACATAGTTCTGCAACCCAAACCGAAGCTCAAAATATACAACAAATAAAGCTCTTCTATGTTATGGTTTGTCGGTCTTGGCATTTCTGGCATAGATGGAATTAGTTCAAACGCACTCAATATCATAAAAAAGGCCGATATAGTTTTTCTTGAAAATTTCACAAGTCCTATTGGAAAACAGGAAGTATCAAGAATTAGAAAGCTTTCTAAAAAGAAACTCAAAATTGCATCGCGATGGATGGTTGAAGATGGAAAGGCCATACTTTTGGCCTCCAAAGGAAAAACTGTTGTTCTCCTTTCATATGGAGATCCATATGTAGCAACGACTCACATTGAGTTGCGTACTAGGGCAGAAAACGAGAAAATTAGAACAAAGACAATACATGGTGCGTCTGCAATAACATCACTTGTTGGAGAGTGTGGGTTACATCATTACAAGATAGGCAAGCCTGTTACCATCATGAGGGAACTACTATCGTTGACTACTGTTTATTACACCATTTATGAAAATATGATAAAAGGCAGTCATAGCATCTTGATTCTGGAATATAACAATGATGCCAATTTCTTTTTAGACCCTAAGGAGGCGTTTTCCAGTCTTCTTCTTACTGAAGATTCAGAAAAAAGATCCGTAATAAATGAATCAACGTTTGCGATAGTTGCTTCACGAATTGGTACAAAGAATCAAGGTATCATTGCTGGCAAATTGTCATCTCTTATGAATACTAATTTCGGCAAGCCACCACATACCATCATCATACCAGGCAAGATGCATTTTACAGAGCATGATGCGATCAAGGTCTTTGCAAAATGTTTAGACGAACCATTAGATAACTCATCGAAAATTCAGAAAATATCTGAGCAAATGCTTCTAAAATATATTCCAAAGGCAAGAAAAGCCCTTGAGGAAGTAAGACGAGTGTTCAAAGATGATAAAGTGTTGCAACCAGTTATAGAAAATGCGCAGCTATACCTAGACGATGCTGAGAAATTTCAAAGCGAAGGAAAAGATGAGCTTGCGGTGTTGAGTGTAGGATATGCAGAAGGTTTGATAGATGCACTTCGTCTTTCAAAAGGAATAGATCCTTGGGCACAGAGTTTATAGATTAATCAAGTGGTAGAAGATTTTGTTTAGTGATAGATTTGGATATATTTAACAAGGAAATAATTTCAGCCTTTTATGTTACATCACTTTCTAGAGAGAACCCTGTAGATGTTCTTAGAAGAAAGTTGTCTTTGAGTTCTGACTATCTCACAGAAAGAATAGAATCTCTTGTGGAAAACAGCTTTATTGAAAAAGACAAGAAAACTTTGACTGAACTGGGTAGGGGTTCAATAAGAGTAGTTCTTGCAGGCGGTGTTTTTGATATTATTCACCCTGGACATTTGCACACACTGAGGGCTGCAAAAGCGTTGGGAAACGTTTTGGTTGTTGTAATTGCAACTGATAAAACTGCGCAAAAGATGAAAAACAGAATACCACTTCACAACATGGAATTACGAAGAGATTTGGTTAGTTCACTTTCAATGGTTGATTATGCCATGGTTGGCCATGAAGGAGATATTTTCAAGACAGTCAAGTTAGTTAAACCTGATATTATAGCTCTAGGATACGATCAGATTCATCAGGAGAAATTCATAGTAGATGGGTGCAAGAAAATTGGTGTTGACGTATCCATTGCGAGATTACAATCTCCTGTTCCAGACATAAAAAGCTCAAAAATTGAAAGTGATTACGGAAAATCAATTTATGGACTGTAAGCATTTGAAAATTATTGTTATTGGATAGGTTTTACAGGTACACGTATTGAGATCTGAGAACCGATAGATAGTTTAGTTGCTTTTTTTATATTGTCTTTGGAAATTAATTCTATTACAGAATCATCATGATGAGTTCTCTCCAATAGGATCAAGGCTGTGTCAGTTGCTTTTTTTATATTGTCTTTCGAAATTAATTCTATTACAGAATCATCATGATGAGTTCTCTCTAATAGGATCAAGGCTGTGTCAAGGTTGTTAACTCTTGCTGGATAACATTTTACCCATCCGTACGTGCGCTTACCATCTGAAAAACCATTTATCATTATACCCGGATAGGCATCAAGAGTTCGTTTTGCTTCAATGAATTCCTTGTCTTTCAACTTTACATTTAGGGTACCAGCAAATGGAATATAGCCAAGTTTTGTCTTGAATTGCTTTGCATATCCTTTCAATGACATATAGTAAGCTCCTTCCCCCATACCAGAAATTATTGTGCCTTTGAACTCAATGAATGAAGGCGATGTCTCAAGGTTTGATTTTAGAATTGAAAATATCTTTGAGATCTCTGCATGGCCTTTGGTTGTTATCCTTACAGAAACTTTTTGTCCACTTCGTAATCTCTCGATATAGCCACTTTCCTCCAGCTCCAGAAGATGTTTTGACGCAGCTTGTTGAGATTTGCGGATACTTTTTCCTAGAGATGATGTAGTTATAGGTATGAAATTATATCGTGCGCCTTTTGCAAAAAGTTCTGCAAGTGTTAGGATGTGTTGTATTTTAAGTTCCAGCATTGATCTTATGCAATACCAAGCTCTGTAAATGTTTTGAGTATTAATCCATCAGTTGATTTGAGATTGGCCATTCTATGTCCCATGACACATTCAATCCCTGCTTGTTTTGCAGAATCAATTAATCTCTGTGTTATGATGCCATCTAGCACTAGATACTTTATGCCAGAACCTGGGGAAAGCTTTCCTACAACCTCACTTACTGGCACTTTGAAGACTTCGTTTAGTCCTTCATCTAGTGCTACTGCTTCAAGAGACTCGTTAAGTTCCGGATATACTTTCTTTGCAACATTTGCTAATGGCTCATCGCTGGGATCTTGCAATTTTGGTTTTGCGGTTTCTTTCTTCATGTCCACAGCAGTATCTTTGAGAATTTCTACTATCTGCATAGGCGTCAATTCCTCAACCTCTACACCCTCAGGTGCTCTATGTACAACATCGATACGAACCATTGATTTGAGTTCTTTGAGAATAAATCCACCTGCTCTATCACCATCAAGGAATGCTACAACCTTTGATTTTGATTCACAGAGTGATTTTATTGACTCGTCAATTTTTGCACCTTCTATTGCAAGTGCATTTTCAAACCCTGCACGTAGAAGATTTATCACATCTGCACGACCTTCTACAAGTATTATCCAGGGAGAATCAAAAACTCCAGAGCCACATGCTAGCTTTTCTTTCCCAAAAGTAGTTAGTTTACCAGCCGATGTGACTTCAGATACGTCCTTTAGCATTTCATCGCCTTCACTAATTGTCTTTGTTGACCATTTTTGGACGATTTCGCGTGCTCTATCTACGATTTCCTTTTTTTTAGCAGTGCGTACGTCCTCAATTGCTTCCAGTTTGAATGTAGCCTGAAATGGTCCTACTTTATCAATACTTTCAATGGCAGCAGCTATCAAAGCTGCTGTATTGATGTCTGTACTCATTGGTAGTAATGCGTCCCCCTTTGTTTGATTAGTCGTAGTCGTAGTGTTGACCTCGATTCTTCCTACTTTGGAGACCTTTTGAAGTTCGTTTAGGTTCATCTCTGGGCCAAGCAGTCCTTCTGTTTGGCCAAAAATTGCACCTATTATATCGGCCTTCTCAACGAGTCCATCGACGTCAAAGCTGAGCTTAACGTGATACTTGACAATTCCACTATATGGCAAATCATTAACCTCTTAATTTTTGATCAATCTAGTTTCTTTGAAGGATGATATAATGCTTATTGTTCGTCTCTCATCTTAATCTACATATGATGAGAGGTTCTCAACATTCCTTACCTTGCCTTTCGTAATAGCAACGAGTTTTCTCTTAAAGGATAGGTCAATTGTCATCCTGTGTTCTAGCTGAGATATTATTCGGCGAGTGAGGTATCTACCCTTTCTATCTGAATCAAGAAGTACGATGAGATGTCTGTATCGTGGCATCGAATCTACAAATTTCGTTAATCCTTTGAAACTATGAAATTGACACACTCTTCCAGAAAATCCCAATCTCTTCAGAGCATTTTCGTCCCTTTTCCCTTCAACTACAACTATGCTATTCTTCTTTGAGTTAAGTAATCTAATAAAATTTCGAACCTCGGCTATTTCCGAATCGTCAACAATCACAAACTTATTTAGAACTAATAATATTAAGCAATTCTCAATAGATGTCTGACATACTAATTATACAAAACGCAAGATATGAGGGACCTGCGGTTCTAGGAGAATTACTTAGGGCAGACGGCTTTGATACCACAACAGTCTTGGCAAAAAAAGAAAAGATACCTGCGATCGAACCACGTGCCATAGTGATTCTTGGTGCACCTGAAAGTGCAAACGATGATTTTCCATACCTTAGGGAAGAACTTAATCTTATAAGAGAATCAGTCAGAAAGAACATACCGGTACTTGGAATATGCTTAGGATCTCAACTTATTGCAAAGTCATTGGGGGCCAGAGTCTACCAAGGAAATAGGAAAGAAATTGGTTTCTATCAAGATATCGAATTTGATAATACAGTTGACTCGAAACTTTTCTATGGTATCAAGAGTCCTGCAATGGTATTTCATTGGCATGGAGATACCTTTGACCTTCCCAAGGGCGCCATAAGATTGGCTCATTCAAAGGATTACGAAAATCAGGCATTCAGGCTTGATAGTTCCGTAGGCGTACAATTTCATCTTGAAGTAGATGAATCAATCATACGATTGTGGCTTGAAAAGTCAAAAAACGAACTCAGTAAGGTTTCTTACATTAATCCAGAAGAAATAGCTAAAAAAATACCCCAGAATATAGACACGATTCAAAACAACATGAGAACATTTTATCGAAATTTTAAGTCAGAATTTAATCTTTGACAAAAGTTTAATATAAAGACAATTAGACTTTCGAATTTAGTTATGATATTACAAATTAGAATGTACGCCAGAGATTGTCAGTTTTTAAAACACAGAGAGGAAAGCCTGTTTTGAGTACTGTTACAAAGATTTTTGAAGAAACCATTTCAACTGATCATAAAGTAATAACAGAAGATCTTTCAAAAGCAGTCCTGAAGAAATATGGTGTCAAAGTACCTGGATATGCGCTAGTTGAGACTGCCAAAGATGCAGTTAGGGCAGCTAAGAAACTCGGTTTCCCACTTGTCATGAAAGTTGTGTCACCGCAGATTCTTCACAAGACGGATGTCGGTGGAGTAAAGGTTGGATTACAGAATGAAAAAGAAGTAAAGAAAGCATTCACTGACATGTATTCAAGACTCTCAAAGAAGAAAGGAGTTCAGTTAAAGGGAATCTTACTTGAGAAGATGGTTCCACAGGGCGTAGAACTCATTGTAGGACTTCAAAACGATCCTCAGTTCGGTCCAGTAATAATGGTAGGATTGGGAGGAGTCTTGACAGAAATTTTCAGAGATGTTGCTTTCAGAATGCTTCCAATTACAATAGGTGATGCCAGGTCGATGTTAGCTGAACTGAAGGGTTCAAAGATTCTACAAGGCTACAGGGGAAGTGAACCAATCGATTTGAATATGCTTGCAAATGCTCTTGTTCAGATAGGAAAGATAGGAACGGATAATGCTGGCTACTTTGACAGTGTTGACTTTAATCCAATAGTGGTATATCCAAAATCATACTATGTAGTTGATGCAAAAATAATTTTAAGAAACGAATTCAAAAAAGATGCAATCTCTACTGCAAAACCAAACATAGGGTTTATGGAAGCATTCTTCACACCCCAGTCTATCGCACTTGTTGGTGCGTCTGCTACACCCGGTAAAATTGGAAATTCAGTTCTAGACAGCATAGCAAAGCATGACTATAAGGGTAAAGTCTATCCCATAAACCCCAAATCTGAAGAGATTCTTGGGCTCAAATGCTATCCCTCACTTGACTCTATAACAGAACCAATTGATCTGGTTATAGTTTGTGTTGACCTTTCTGTGACTCCACCGGTTTTGGAGGCCTGCTCAAAGAAAGGAATTCATAATGTTGTCATTGTTTCTGGCGGAGGCAAAGAACTTGGTGGTGAGAGAGCAGCCTTCGAAGCTGAAATAAAGAGAGTCTCTGAACAGAACAGAATCAGAATCATTGGTCCAAACTGCATTGGTATGTTTAATGCGGCAAACAGACTAGACTGTGCGTTCCAAGGCCAAGCAAGAATGATCAGGGCAAGATTGGGTCCTGTTGCCTTGCTATCTCAGAGTGGAACAATGGGAATAAGCTTCCTTGAGACTGCAGATTCTTTTGGATTGTCAAAGATGGTAAGTTATGGTAACAGATCAGACGTAGACGAAGCAGATATGATATGGTATCTGGCAAACGATCCTCAAACGAAGGTGATTGCACTTTATGTTGAAGGATTTGGCGATGGTCGCAAATTCATTGAAACTGCAAAGAGTGTGATGAAAGAAAAACACAAGTCCGTAGTAATTTGGAAGAGTGGAAGAACAGCACTTGGAGCAAAGCAAGCCGCTTCACATACAGGCTCGCTTGGTGGTTCAAACGCCATAATCATGGGAGCTTTCAAGCAAGCAGGAATGAGTAGTAAAAGGACTGGCTTGGCAGCCAGCAGCAAAAGGAAATAGAGTTGGCCTAGTAAGCAATGGTGCGGGTCCAATGATTGGAGCAATAGACCAATTTGAAAAATTTGGATTAGAACTAGGAAAGGTATCAGAAGCTACAGTAAAAGAGATGAAAGAACATTATCCGGCAACATATGTGATAGGAAATGGCAATCCTGTGGATGTCACTGGTGGAGCAAATGCAGACGATTACAGATTTGCAATTCAAAAATTCATGGATGATCCAAACATCGACATCATAATGCCGTGGTTTGTATTTCAAGATGACCCGTTAGAAGAGATCATAATAGACTATCTTGGCGAATTTTCCAAGCAAGCCAAAAAACCACTCCTTATAGGCGGAAATGGTGGTCCATATACTCAGAAAGTTTCAGGTCTCATAGAAAAACGTCAGGTACCTGTCTATGATGATATCAGAACATGGGTAGCAGTAACATCATCTCTACACCAATGGGGAAAGCACGGAACAGACAAGGTTTAATTTCCTCATTGTTGGGAGTCCCACCATGTCTTTGGTTACCGTTTCAAAATCTGATGGAATCTGTACTGTAAAGATAAACAGACCAGACAAGTACAACGCTATGAATATGGATGTAGCAAATGAACTTATCAAAGTCTTCAAAGAAATTGATACTGATGATTCAGTAAAAGTGGTAATACTTACTGGAGAAGGAGACAAAGCATTCTCCGCTGGTGCAGACATTGCATACATGTCTACAATATCTCCTATCGAATCAGAAGCGTATGCAAAGTTGGGTCATCTTCTAACTTATACGGTTGAAAATTGTAGCAAGCCAACGATAGCTGCAATTAATGGATTTGCACTTGGTGGTGGATGTGAATTGGCTCTTGCATGCGATATCAGAATAGCTTCTGATACAGCCAAGATAGGTCAACCAGAAGTGACAATTGGCATATGCCCAGGTTGGGGTGGAACACAGAGATTGCCGAGAATTATTGGAATAGCTAAAGCAAAGGATCTGATTTACACTGGAAGACAAGTAAAGGCAGATGAGGCAAAGGAGATGGGATTGGTAAACAAGAAAGGATCTGATTTACACTGGAAGACAAGTAAAGGCAGATGAGGCAAAGGAGATGGGATTGGTAAACAAGGTAGTTGAACTTTCAAAATTGATAGAAGAGACAACCAATATTGCTAAGATGATTGCACAAAACTCTGCCATGGCTGTAAGAATGTCAAAGGTTGCCATAAACAAGGGTAGAAATTCAGATATTGATACCGCTCTTGCACTTGAACTTTACACCTGGGGATTGTGCTTTACTCATCCTGACAGAACAGAGAGGATGACTGCTTTTGTTAACAAATCAAAGTAGAATGCCTACTTTTCAGTTTATTCCTAATATGTCTGGTATGAAAAGATTCTTATAATTTCGAGGCTCAATCAAATCTATGAGTAATACTCAAGCAACAAAACTGCTTACAATCACACCTAAAGCGGCAGAAAAGGTATCGGCTTTCATGAAAGAGGAAGCTGAACAACCAGAATTTCTGCGAGTATACGTACAGGGAGGCGGCTGCTCTGGCTTGTCCTATGGAATGGGCTTTGAGAAAAAGGCTGAAGAGGACGACCTTGTAATAGAAGAGAATGGTGTAAAAGTGCTAGTTGATAGCTACAGTGCCGATTATCTGAAAGGCGCAAATATTGACTACATTGAGAGTCTAATGGGAGCTGGATTTAAAATTAACAATCCAAATGTAACCAAGTCTTGCTCTTGTGGTCACTCATTTAACACCTCTTAAATTCAGAATTTCTTAATTTTTATTTTGTATTATACCAGAGTTAGTTCTAGTTTAATCCTTTAGATCACAATTAGAGTCATTGTTGTAAGAACATGCGGTATCTTTCGTACATATTTTGTGATTGTTTGTTCTAAGATAATAGAATCTTGGGCTTCAATCTCTGCTATAACATCGTAGAGACCCAAAACTCCGGTTACTTCCTTTACACCTTTTATTTCCAAAATGCTTCTTATTACTTGATTTTCTTTTCCTGTTTCACAGTGAATTGCAACAAATGCCTTTGTCATTTCTGATTATCTATCTTAGAACTTTGCCTATGGCCAGAGGCCTCTTGCTTCATATGCTTCTAGTACTCTTCCGACAGCGAGCACCATGCTGGCGTTTCTCATATCTACTTTGTGTTTCTTTGATAGTGTATAAGTATCATTAAAGCCGCTCACAATGTGCTGCTGCATTTTACCTGCAACTTCATTAAAGGTCCAGTAGTATCTTTGTAGGTTTTGCACCCACTCAAGATATGAAATACATACTCCTCCCGAGTTTGCAAGAATGTCTGGGATTACCATTATCTTCTTTTTGTATAGAATTTCATCTGCTTCTGGAGTCGTAGGTCCATTAGCTGCCTCTGCAATTATCTTACAGCGAATATTTCGTGCTATCTGAGGGGTGATTTGGTTTTCAAGAGCGGCTGGAACTAGTACATCGCATGGGGTCGTGAGAAGTTGCTCTGTTGATATCTTTTTGCTTCCTGGATATCCGACTACACTTCCGTGCTTGTTCTTATAGTCAAGTACTTTTTTTGAATCTAGTCCTTTGCTATTTATTATTGAACCCTTTGAATCACTTACTGCGATTACCTTTGCACCCATCTTCTCTATGTATTCGGCTGAAAATGTTCCGGCATTACCATATCCTTGGATAACAACTTTTGCCCCCTTGAGTCTTAATCCTACTTTCTTTGCTGCCTCCCTCACACAATATGCAACTCCTAAACCAGTTGCGACATTTCGTGCCAAAGATCCTCCAACCGCAAGTGGTTTTCCTGTAATGACTGCAGGTTCGGCTTGGCCGTGCATCATGCTAAAGACATCCATTATTTGTGCCATCTCTTTTCCTGTTGTGTATACATCAGGAGCTGGAATATCTTTTCCTGGCCCTATTATCTCAGATATTGCATATGCATATCTACGTGTTAATCGTTCTTTTTCATCTGCAGAGAGTCTCTTTGGATCACAGATGATTCCTCCTTTGCCTCCTCCAAAAGGAACATTGACGATTGCACATTTCCATGTCATCCACATCGAAAGTGCCTTTACTTCTTCTATTGTTACATCGGGATGATATCTAATTCCTCCCTTGTGTGGTCCTCGAAAATCATTATGTTGAGATCTAAATCCTGTGAATACTTTGATCTTACCGTTATCCATTTTGACGGGAAGAGAAACAGTTAGAACTTTTTTTGGTGTTGCAAGCATTTCATGAACGCCTGGATCAAGTTTCAAAATTTTTGCAGCGTTTGCAAGTTGCTTTAGAGCATTCTGCCAAGGATCGATTTTAATCAATCTTAACCGATATGTCTCACTGAATATTCTATTTAAGTTTGTTGAGAAATCAGATCCTATTACTCCGAAGATTGGTCTGAACCTTGCATAGTGTTTGATCTGCCTATCTCTGAAGTAATCAGATCTCTCAAATCGTCATCTGTTTTGTTTGTAGAATCTATGTCAAGAGACTTTGCAATAGTTTCAAGCTTCTGTCGTTCTGACATTACGGGACCTTCAACT
>Ga0209376_1002558_pt1 | contig 17148 bp, 17 predicted proteins | sample GraSoiAngelo_134_FD_185891 | JGI IMG/M metagenome (GOLD analysis project Ga0209376, IMG submission 185891) | Grasslands soil microbial communities from the Angelo Coastal Reserve, California, USA - 14_0929_05_30cm (SPAdes) (version 2) | ecosystem: Environmental > Terrestrial > Soil > Grasslands ... | reverse complement strand
CTCCACATATGAGCGAGACACCCACCAGTCCACCTCGACTTTCTGCTTCGTGGTAATCATAGTATTCTTTATAGTAGGAAGAAAGGTCGAATCTATTGATGGCACTCGATTTTGACATGAGAATGCTATTCTATTTGGCTATCATAACCATAGGAATCTTCATTATTCCGTTTCAATATGATCCGCCAGTCTATCTTATAGTAGGTATTGCTCTTGTAGGAATAGGATGTGGTCTAGTTTATCGTAAGGTAAAGAAGTAAATCATGCACTCACTTAAATTTTGATTGCGAACTAAGCTTATCTGCCAATTTACTGAATATTTCATTATGACTAACATCTGTAAAATTAACAGTGCCTCCCTCTCTTACGACTTGTTTTTCAAATTTTTCCTTAATTGCAAATGTAACCGATGAATAGTGTATTCGGCCTTTCAGTTTTTCCTGAACTATCGTCTCGGTATCTGGAAATGTAGCAAAATGAAAGGCTAGTCCTCCTGCCCAAAAAATTGTAGGTATGCCACCACCGGCTGATCGAGCACTTGCAATTATTTGCGTTACCCATTCATCCAACTTTAATTCTAATACTTCGTGTATGACTAGTTCTTTCCATGGCTCAATTATTATTTCCAAACCTTACCACAAAACGGAATTTAGTTTTATATAAAGAACAACCACATGCCGATCCATTTCATTCATGTCACTTCCTAAAGATGGCTTTAAATACTATGTCCGTTTTTGGATAAGCTAGGTAGTTAAGATATGCAAGATTGGAGTCAAGCAGGCGTATACATACCATTGGCGGTCGGATTAATCCCAGGATTTGTATACTGGTGTGTCATCACCGCAATGAGAAAAAGGTAATTACCACATCTTTTATCTTCTTTTTGTATTCGGACTATCGTGATGATTTTTGTAGAAGCTTCTAAACCACGTTGTATAGATTATGATATACAGTATATGATTAATTACCGCTTGCCAACGTATTATGTATGAGAGCACTGATTCTTTCAACTCTATTAATTGTAATACTGTTTACAACAAATCTTGCTAGAGCCGATATTCTTCCTCCTAGCACAAGTCTGGGGGTTGAAGTACTTGAAACAGAATACAGTTACAAAGCCGATGATGGTACTACGGTAGTCCTTGGTGAAGTTAGGAATAATCTCAACTCCCCAATCAATAACGTCGTCGTAGGCGTCTCATTTCAGGATGATAACAATAATGTAATAGAGTACAAAACTGGAACAACACTCCTCCAAGTAATCCAAACTGGTGGAAAGTCTCCATTTTCAATATCCTCAACAAAAGCAGATCCATCTATTACGCAAGTGCAAGTGAAACTGGCAGGGTTTAGATCCTCTCCTGATAAACAACCAGTACTAGAAATTTCACCAGATACGCTCAAAGTTTCTGATAAATTACTTCTTTCTGGCACTATAAAAAACAGCGGAGCAGAAAAATCCACTAATACCAAACTCTACTTAATATCATATGATCCCTTTCCAAGGGTAGTAGGCATAGGCACTTCAAATCCAATTGATATTGATGCTGGGCAAGATTCAAAATTTAGTATAACCTCAACCCTAAACTCTCGCGCAAAATCATACATGATAGTTGCCGAATCTGATAATTATCAATCAAAACCAACGGACATTCAAAATGTTCAAGTGACACTTCCTGTTGTGATGGGGAGTACCATAGTCACTGATCCTCAAGGAAACAAGTATTCTACGATACCAGTGAATTCTCCTGTCAAGATAACTAGTAACCTAAAATACCTTCTCCAATTACCGCAGCCTTTTGTTTATTATGTACAAGTAAAACAGTTTGATGGTCGTGTTGAATTTGTAGGAAAAAATGATACAGGAATATTCTTAGGGGGAAATCAAAGTGTCTCTGTAAGTTGGATTCCACACTCTAGCGGTTCATATTACATTGAAACTTATATCTGGAGTTCAGATTCAGTTCCTCTCTCAGTAGCAGGTACAAAAATTAGTGTTGTGCTAGTAAAATCATAATATCACACAGAAACTAATGATCTATACTTATGTCGAAATTCAAACTTATTGCCCTTGGAGGCACATTTGATCTCATCCATCGGGGGCACATCGAATTGTTAAGAAAAGGATTTTTGATCTCATCAAAGGTCATAATAGGCTTGGCAAGTGACGAATTGGCAAAAAAAAAAGGAAAAGAACTTTTGCATAAATATCCTCAGCGGTATACAGCTCTAGAAGATGTGATAAGAAAGAACTTTCCTAATGCAGTTTACGAGATAAGTAAACTCGAAAATGATTTTGGACCCGCAGTACTGGAAAAAGAAGTAGAAGCTCTGATTGTAAGTGAAGAGACTGCTTTTCGAGGTAAAGAATTAAACCGACTCAGAAAACAAAGAAAATCTCCCCCAATTGAAGTTGTAGTTGTTCCACTAGTCCTTGCAAAAGATGGCAAGCATATATCCACGACTAGAATAAAAAATCATGAGATAGACAAAGATGGAAATATCCTTTGAGTTGACAAATAACTTCTCTATCTTTGAGTAATTTACCTAAAACACTAGAATAAATGGTATAGCATTGAAAGAAATTACAGATAGAATGTTGCATAAAATGTCTGCAAACATCTATAGTCTTAAGGAGGGATTAGATCCCGAGAACATCGCATTTTGGTACAAGAAAGTAATTGAAGAAGCAAAAGAAATGGCACCTCCATGGCTTGTGGACAAAATAAATGTAAAGCAAGATCCCATTCTTTATCTCAAATTCAATTTAGACATATCGAAGCGAGCCGTTAGATATCTAATGATTGCAATTGAAAATAATCTAGACGGCATGTCATATACAACTAGATTGTATTTCTTGAAGGTGCAGGAAATAGTCAGTAATGAAATGGACAAGTCGCTTGTGTGATCTTATTCCTTTGTTATTTCTACAACATTTTCAAAAACATCAGTCTTTGTTATCTTGTTAATCCGTTCGATCACAGATTGAATAAAATCTGCAAACGATTCTGCCTCTACTTTGTCTCTTAGGAGAATGCTATGTGCTGACTTGTCCTTTAGTGATATTATGAGCTCGTTTTCAATTATCTGCAAAATTCCAGTAATGAAAATCTCATTATTGTCCTTAACATAGATTAGACTTGCAAGTTTTTGTGCTTCATTGTTATCCTCGCATACTATTTTTTTCTTCATCTATCTCTAGTCAAATAGAAATTTATCTATCTGGTCTTTTGCTTTTTCTCTTCGCTTTTTGAATTCAATAATAAATGGTTTAGCCGCATCTTGTAGATTGCATTTACATTCGCCGCAAAGTAACTCCCCGCTTTTGCATTTTCTTGCTCGCTCGTCAGATTCTTTCTCTGTGTCAAAAAAGTATCTAAGATACCAGAAGACAGGACATATGTTAAAATTAGCTCCTAGTTTACGCTGAAGGTCGATGGTGGGTTGACCCCCCGTGAACGTATTTGAGATCTTTTTGTTTATTGTTTCTTCATCATCAGTAGTAAAAACTGCTGTCTCTGGAATCGATGAAGACATTTTTCCTTGCATGCCAAGTCCAGGTAAAAATTTAGAATGAATCTGCGCAGGCTTTGGATATCCTAGCTTCTCTGCTATGTCTCTTGTTACACGCCAGTAGGGGTCCTGGTCAATTGCTGCTGGTATGAGAACAGGAGTGGGTTTTCCCTCAATGATTGATGGAAGAAAACATGGTGCTGCTTGTATGGGTGGAAACCCAATCATACCTATATTTGTAGAATTTTGAAATCCAAAAGCAGCTTTGACGGTGGAGAAAGTAATTCGTTTAGCGATTTCAAGTGATATTGGATAAATTCGTTTGATGTCTTTTGTATCTATCAAAATCTTAGTCTTCCTAGGATCGAATCCTATGGCAATGATATCTAAGATATTTTCAGTTGTATACTTTGATACTTCGCCGAACGATTTTTCATCACTGTATAAAAATTTCTCGTCGTCAGTAACCTGGAAAATCAAATTCACGCCAAATTTTTCTTGTAAGTACTTTGTAAAAATCCATGGAAGTAAATGGCCCATGTGAATTTGTCCTGAAGGTCCCCTTCCTGTATAAAGATAGAATTTGTTTCCTTTTTCATATTCTGACAAAATATTATCCAAATCCCTATGACTAAAAAAATATCCCAACTTTAACATCGGATGAACCTCGCCTGCTATTTTTTCTATGCGTGCCTGTAGTTGAGGAGAAATTTTTTCAGTTCCAAATTTCTGTACAAGCTTATCGTAATCAATGGCTCCTTCCACGTTCCAAGGAGTTACTGTGAATTCCTCAGATGACATTCATGATTCAGTTAGGTTAAGGTTTAAAAAGTCTTTTTGGTTGTTTGTGGTAATGTCGCAAGTTCTTCATCCAATAGAACAGAAGATTCTCACGTCATTACTTGAAAAACAAAATTTGACACCAGAAGAACTCTCAGAAAAAACCAAGCTATCAATAGACCAAGTACGACGAGGTATAGAATGGCTAAGATTCAAGGATCTAATTCAAGTAAATGACTCAGAGAAACACCATATCTCACTGGGCCATAGAGGAATTGAGGCATCTGAGAAGGGATTACCAGAGCGGCAACTTATCAATTATCTCAAATCGTTATTCGGATTCAGCTGTGAAATTAATGAAGCAAAGAATCAACTAAAAGACGAATTTAGTGCAGCTATAGCAAATGCAAAGAAAAACGGTTGGATAGAAATACACGAAAATAGAATTTTACTCAAGGGTTATCATGATGTTATCCCAGAAGAAAGACTAATCAAGACAATTGCATCAAGAAGCCCAGCGGTAGTATCTATAGACGAAATAGAAGATAAAACTGTTCTTGATTCGCTGAAAAAAAGACCCGAATTTCTTATACTTAACTCAACAAAATATGTCACAATAAATCTCACAGAAAAAGGAGCAAAACTAGCTTCTCAAGCATCGAACCAGACAACAAACGTAGATTTGATACGAGCAATTGATGTGGAAGCGCCATCTCCTACAATTTTTGCAGCAAGAAGTAACCCGCTTCAGGATATAATCGATGAAGTCCGAGAAATATTTGTTAGCTTAGGTTTTACTGAGCTAACTGGCAACAGCACTCAGTCAAGCTTTTGGAATTTTGACGCGCTTTTTATCCCTCAAGATCATCCTGCAAGAGAAATGCAAGACACATTCTATCTAAAAGAAACAAGAGCAGAAAAGGTAGCAACACCTGAGCAGATCAAAAGAATCTCAGCAGTTCATGAGAAGGTATGGCGTTATAATTGGCAGCTTGAGGAGGCAAAAAGGATGGTTTTGAGGACACATACAACATGTGTAACCATAAAAAATCTAGCAGACCAGAAATACGATGAAGCAAGATTATTTTCTATAGGAAGAGTCTTTAGAAATGAGAAAGTCAGCTACAAGCATCTTGTTGAATTCAATCAAGTTGAAGGAGTAGTAGTAGGAAAGAAGGTTACGCTAAGAGATCTGATGGGTTTACAAATGGAGTTTTATCGCAAAATGGGAATTAAAAAAGCAAAATTTTGGCCTACCTTTTTCCCATATACCGAACCATCCCTTCAATCTATGATTTACAACGAGAGACTTGAAAAATGGGTAGAGCTATTTGGTATGGGAATTTTCAGACCGGAGGTTACAAAACCATTGGGAATAAAGAACCCAGTGCTTGCATGGGGTGGTGGAATTGAGAGAATAGCGATGCTAAGATTTGGACTTGATGATGTTCGTGAACTATACAACAATAAATTCAGCTGGTTGAGAAGTGTGCCAAAATGCCAGTAGTTACATTATATTTTAACAGACTACAAAAGATTCTGGGGCGTAAAATCTCAATAGAGAAAATTGTTTCCACTTTACCCCTCTTGGGACTTGATATTGAAGAGGAAACAAAAGATCATGTTAACATAGAATATAGCCCGAATAGGCCTGATTTTTCCACAGATTATGGTATTGTGACTGGTCTACAAGGTCTTCTTGGATTAAAACTAGGCATGTCTAAACTTAAAATCAAGAAAGGGAAAGGCGCAATAAAAGTGGATTCGTCTGTTGTGAGGGTTCGACCCTACATTACTGCAATTGAGGCAAGAAACGATACACTTGACGATGAAACAATAAGGCAGCTGATTGCAATGCAAGAAGACTTGCATAACGGAATAGGTAGACGAAGAAAAAAGACCTCCATAGGCATTCACGATCTTGACAATGTCAGATATCCTCTTGTATATACTACTGTGCCAAGAACCCGTCGATTTATCCCACTAGGCTCACAAAATGAGATGACAATTTCAGAGATACTTGAGAAAACAGAAACTGGAAGAACCTACGGCAACTTGCTTGAAGGTCATAAAAGAGTACCTATTATCATAGATTCAAAAGATAACACACTATCATTTCCACCCATCATAAATTCAAATCTCACTGAAGTGACTGCTAAAAGCAGAAACCTTCTGATAGAAGTTACTGCTACTGACAAAAATGCAGCAGAAAATACACTTGCATTGGTTGCCTATACCTTACAAAGTGTCGGCTTCCAATTATTCTCAGTTCGAATATCAGGAGCAAGAAACTCAACACCTTCGTTAGATGCTAGAAGTATGTTAATAGATCCGACCCTTGTAAACTCGACACTGGGGCTTGATATTGACCCATCAGTCATGATAAAGTCGCTAAGAAAGAGTAGACTTGACGCCAAAATAAAAGGAAAGAAAATCCTTTGCACCATTCCAAGATATAGAACAGATATCTTTGGTCCAATAGATATGGTCGAGGAAATAGCACTAGGTTATGGCATTCAAAACCTTGAACCAACCATACCGGAATCAGCTTCTACAGGACAAAAAAATAGTCTTACAGTTCTATTAAACGCAGTCAGATCAACAATGATAGGACTCGGTTACTCAGAAGTATTGAATTTCGAGCTAGTTGGCAAGCATACGCAATACGATTTAGCAAATAGAAATGTGTCTAATATGATCTCTGTAATCAATTCTAAGAGTCAAGAACACCACATTTTACGTGACGCACTTATCCCTGGATTAATAGACATTTTATCGAGGAACATCCATGAACCATATCCTCAGAAGATTTTCGAAATTGGGACGGTGTTCTATAAAGATCACCCTATTAAAGAAACAATTCATCTCGGCTGTGTAAGTGCTTACAGCGATGTCAGCTTTACTGAGGTCAAATCTATTCTCCAATCGCTTCTTAAAACAGGATTTAATTTAGTCTGTAAAACAGCTGCTGATACAAATCCAATGTTTGCTGACGGTAGAACTGCAAGTGTACTTATAGATAATGATAAGATTGGTCTAGTAGGAGAAATCGCTCCTCTAGTAATTGATAACTTTAAGCTTAGAACGCCTGTTGCTGGATTTGAAATAACACTCACTGGATTAATATTTGACTAAAATCTACTTCTATACGCCCCAAATGCACGCAGACGGACTGGAATGATGAAAAATGATTTTTGGTCCACCCAGCCGTGCGACATGGGCACCCCGGTATAAGAACAAGATGAGGATTAGGCTAATACCACCAATGATTCTCTGTGGGTCAGAACCGGGGAACATTTCATTTAATTTTTGAAAAATATCGATAACCGCAAGAATTTTTGTTTTTTTGTACACAAATCCAATTATTTTCAAGTAGATTCTATTCTAGAATTAGAGTGGGTGACAGATCTATTGATATATTTGCATTGTATACGTATAACATGGCAACCGCATATGTGTTAATAAATTGCGAGCTTGGCTCAGAAGAAGCAATAATATCACAACTCAAAGCAATTAATGGAGTTAAAGAAGTTCACGGAACCTTCGGGGCCTACGATATTCTAGCAAAAATTGAATCTCCAACAGTAGAAGCACTCAGGGAGATAATAACGTGGAAGATTCGAAAGATAGAGAAGATTCGTTCCACTCTAACCCTAATGGGTATAGAAGGTCAGAACTAGTTCTCTCTAGAAAAACATTCACCTATATTTTCAAGATAGGAATGGAGAGAATCTCACTCTCCATTTTTAATACCAATGCAAAAACCTTTTAATTGTCTTGCAATTTTTGCACATGTGCTTCTTCACTTCATATTTCTTGTAAAGGAAGAAGAATTGGAAAAAAGAAAATGGGAATTTAATTATGTGACAAATATGGCACAATTCTATAAGACATGGATTGAAAAGACTTTTTCGCGAGAGGTTGTTGTGCAGGTTGACGAGATGGTACAAAGATCTGGTAATCGCTTTAATTTAGTTGATGTTCCAACAATACTTGAAGATCACAAGAGCAGAGGAGAAAACATCTTTCACTTTTATCTTACTTACTTTAGACCTCTTTGGACTGACTGTACATGCGAAGGATATTTTGCTGAAAATTTTGGTATGATTTGGTGGGAAAAAAGTAAGCAGAACGATGACATCAATTTCCTCATGGAAAGAAATTGCCCTAAGGTCTCTCATGAACTTGCACATGAATTTTTGAGACAATTAGGATACAAGAGCTACAAAGAGATTGTGCATGAGATCTGGGACAGGCATATTTTTGCATCTTTACCTTTTGAGCACTATGATTCCCACCACAAAAAGTCCGAAAAAGACCCTCTTTTTGCAACGATTGACACCTCTAGTCTACAGTTATAACAGAACAGCCCATACTTTAGAAGATTTTTTAGATTAAATCAAATGCCAAAGTTCTAGCTGAAAGACCAAACTCTTGTAAGTATTGCCAAAAAGAGAATTATGAAATGGTTCTAAAAGACTATAAGTGAGTATTTTAGAATTTTTTCATGCCAGAATTCATTTGCCCAGACTGTGGAAAAAAATTATTTCACGAAAACGAGACTACACTAAGTGCAGAAAAACAAGTACACACGAAATTCTGTCCAGCTAAAAAGAAGCATTAGCACTTTGTGACAGAATATATCCTATTTTCAAAACTTGCAGTCTTAAAATCTATCTTATTTTGGGGATCTTTCTTGCGAGACTTGCTTAGTTTCTCTAAAGTAACAAGAGCTTCCCCATCAAATCCAACCGAAGAGCCAAAAATTCCTTCTGTGAGCTGATTTCCATGATCGCCTTTCTTGATGTCATCAACCATTTCATAGAATTTGACGGCTTCTCGTTTTGATATGGGGCCACCACTTGATTTGTTATAACCTACAGCAATGTACATGCCATTATTCTTTACAGCGATAGGAATCTTGTGTACCTTGCCAGACGAACCGGGAATCCTCTCATTTAGTAAAATCTCACACTTGTGAAACATGCTTGAAATATATGCAAAAAAGCGATAATTGGCAAAAACACCATCAGAATCTTCATGACAATCAACAAAAACCTTGTGAAGAAGTTCTAGCGCAGCATCATTCATACTTTGCAGCCGTTCTTCTATCCTGCCTTTTTTGACTAGATCGGATTTACAATCCAGTGCAATCCTCTCCAAGATAAAAGGAGGTAGATTGTAGTTTTTCAGTGTTGAGACGTATGTTCCAGTCTTGGACGTGCCAAAAGTGGGAAAGTTGCTTCGGCTCAATTCGAGCGTCCTCCGTATCTTATGATATGATTGTAATTAGCCCCCATCTTGCTCTAACTTTACTTTGTCGCTTTTTCCTTATAACTGTTCGCTAAATCGTAGATCTAAATAATGGTGGGGCCGACCGGAGTTGAACCGGCGACACACGGGTCACTACAGCTCCAAACTGTACATCATCCTTACGTCAGTGAAGCTTGTTGAACCACTGGAGCCCTTAGCGGTGATCATGTGATCTATCCTGTCGCCATGCCTGGCTAGGCTACGACCCCACATAATGAACATAAATACACTTGAATTTTAATTTACTTAGCTTCTGAAGATTTATTGATAACATTCTGATTTTATCAGTTATTGTTAGTTCTTTGTAATAATGATACCGTCAACAACACAAGACACATCAAACCCTATTACCGATTATTCTTGATACAACTATTCTATAATAAGCAGTGAGTTATTTGGTTCGTCTAATAGTTTTGCTGTTGGGAGCAATTCCGGTCTTGGCAGCAATATTTATTGTTGTTCCACAGCTGCTCAGGCCAGAAATTCCAAACGTTGCTGTTAATCCAGGCGATATTATGTCAATAGAGTATAGCAAACAACATCTGAAGAAAATATCATTTGGTCTAACACAGAGTATTGGTGCAGAAAGGACTGAAGTATTAATAATCGATAATAACGGTCAAGCTACGTACAGTCTGACCAAAAATGGATATTCAGAACCAGACAAAAAATACCAACTTTCAAAAGATGAACTAAAAAGACTTACTGCATTAATAAAAGAGACAGGATTTATCGAAATTCCTCAAACAACTTTTCAAGTTAAAAGCGATCTTAACGAGTATGATAAATTTGGGTTACAGGTTGTACTTAATGGCAAATCAGTAAACTTGCAGTGGCCGGAACAGAATGCTGCTGTAGACTTCATTCCTCCTATAATAAATCAGGTACAAAACAGATTAGACGTAATAATACCAGAAATAATAAAATAAATAGCCTAAGAAGCGATCATAATTCATGATTCCTCTTTCTGGCGATTTAGGCGAGACTAAAGGAGTAGTAAAGGAGAAGATAGGGACGTTCAGCACTACTCGTGGAACATCTACTCTGAAACGCGGTTTTGCACACATGCTAAAAAATGGTGTTGTGATGGACGTTACTACTGTCGAACAAGCTCAGATAGCGGAGGATGCAGGTGCGGTAGCTGTGATGGTATTAGATAAGCTGCCAGCTGATGTAAGAAAAGCTGGTGGCGTTGCACGAACTGCAAGTGTTAGAATTATTCAAGAAATTATGGATTCTGTAACAATCCCAGTCATGGCAAAATGTAGAATAGGGCATGTCTACGAAGCGATGGTTTTGCAAGAAGCAAATGTGGACATGATAGACGAGTCAGAAGTTCTTACGCCAGCAGATGAGGCACATCATATATGGAAGTGGGATTTCACGACTCCGTTTGTAAATGGCGCCAGAAATCTAGGTGAAGCCCTTCGAAGAATTGAAGAAGGTGCCGCTATGATTAGAACTAAGGGAGAACCAGGAACAGGTAATGTAGCAGAAGCTGTAATTCATATTAAAAATGTTAACAATGAATTAAGGAGAATAAAGTCAATCTATGATGCTGGTGACGAGCAAGATCTCGTAAGCGTTGCAAGAGAGTTAAAAGTTTCTTATTCTATTGTGAAAGAAACAGCAAGTATGGGTAGATTACCGGTAGTTAATTTCGCTGCTGGAGGAATTTCCACACCAGCAGATGCAGCATATCTTATGACTTTAGGTTGTGATGGAATCTTCGTAGGTTCTGGAGTATTCAAATCAGAAGATGCAAAAGAAAGAGCCCAGGCCATTGTACTGGCCACAACCTTCTGGGAAGACCCTGATAAGGTAAAAGAAGCACAGAAGATGATTGATGAAAGACAATCCATGCTTGGATTAGATACCAAAAATCTTGAGCTTAGAATGCAAGAGCGTGGAAGCACGGCATGACTGGTCTTAACATAGGAATACTAGCAGTTCAAGGAGACGTCTTAGAAAATGTTATTGCAACAAAGATGTCACTAGACGAACTTGGTATGGATGGCATAGTAAATGAAGTAAAGACACCAGAGCAGATTAATGATCTTGACGGCCTGATAATTCCAGGCGGAGAAAGTACGGTCATAGGTACGCTTTCCCTAGTCAACGGTTCATTAAAGAAAATTAAGGAAAAAATTGCTAATGGGATGCCTGTTTTTGGCATATGTGCTGGCTTGATTCTACTTTCAAAAAAGGCAAAAGACAGAGTAGTTGGTGAAATGGACCAACCTTTGCTTGATTTTCTTGACGTAAAAATAGAAAGAAATGCATTTGGAAGGCAACGAGATTCCTTTGAATCAGAAATCTCTATGGAAAAAATAGGTATACCAAAGTTTCGTGGTGTATTCATTCGTGCTCCATCTATAATGGAGGCAGGGAAAGATGTGGAAGTACTTTCAAAATTCAATGAAAAGATTATAGCTATAAAACAGGGAAATATCATAGGCACATCTTTTCATCCAGAGCTTACAGGAGATCTTTCTCTTCACAAATACTTTGTAAATCTAATAAAAAAGAAAAATTGATTCAGTGGCTCTGAACTATCATTTGTACTGAAACACCATTTATATTAAATTCGTATTATCTGTAGCACTACCAATGAACATAGAAACTACTCCAGAACTTGTATCACAAGTTTATAAAAAGCTAGAAGAAAATATTTCAAAATATAGGAAGATGGTAAATAGATCACTTACACTCACAGAAAAAATTTTGATTGGTCATCTTGATGACATTAATACAGCAAAGGATATGGAACAAGGAAAAAGCTATGTGTTTCTGAGTCCTGATAGAGTTGCATTACAAGACGTAACAGGACAAATGGTAATCCTTCAATTTATGCAGTCTGGTCTTCAAAGAGCAAAACTTCCAACCACAGTACATTGTGACCATCTCATTCAAGCAAGAGTTGGAGGAGATGTAGACACAAAGATTGCTCTTGACGAAAATAGTGAGGTGTACAAATTTCTTGAATCCGCTTCACGAAAATATGGAATAGGTTTTTGGAAACCTGGCGCAGGAATAATTCATCAGGTAGTACTAGAAAACTATGCCTTTCCGGGAGGGTTGATGATTGGAACTGATTCTCATACTCCAAATGCAGGTGGTTTAGGTATGTTAGCAGTAGGGGTGGGAGGACTAGATGCAGCTGAAGTTATGGCAGGTTTACCATGGGAACTTCTATATCCTAAGAGAATTGGCGTTTATCTAAAAGGAGAGCTAAATGGCTGGGTAGCTCCAAAAGATGTTATATTGTATGTTGCCTGGAAGCTAACAGTTTCAGGCGGAACAAATGCAATAATAGAATATCTTGGACCTGGTGCAAAGTCAATTAGCTGTACTGGCAAAGCCACAATAACAAACATGGGAGCTGAAGTTGGAGCAACTTGCTCAGTCTTCCCATACGATGAAAAAATGGAAACTTATCTCAGAACTACTGGCAGAGAGAAGATAGCAGAACTTGCTAATATGAATAGAGAACTGCTTATTGCTGATCCCGAGGTTGAACAAAACCCACAAAAGTATTTTGACAAAATAATTGAGGTAGATCTATCCACGCTTGAACCATACATTGTAGGACCTCACACTCCGGACCTTGCAAGACCGATATCACAACTTGCAGAAGACGTAAAGAAGAATAATTATCTTGATAGTATTTCTGTGGCGCTCATAGGAAGCTGTACCAATTCCTCTTATGAAGATATGACGCGAGTAGCAAATGTTGCACAACAAGCCAAGTCTAAGGGAATAAAGGTAAAGATTCCACTTCTTGTTACACCGGGATCGGAGCAGATACGAGCTACGATAGAGCGTGACGGTCAGATGGAAACTCTAACTAACATAGGTGCTACCGTATTAGCAAATGCCTGTGGACCATGTATTGGACAATGGAAGAGGCCTGAGCTCAAACCAGGAGAGCCTAACACTATAGTCACATCATTTAATCGAAACTTCCCTGGACGAAACGACGGAAGACGTGAGACAATGAGTTTTATGGGAAGTCCTGAACTAATAGTTGCTCTAGCACTTGGTGGTAGGCTCTCCTTTAATCCGCTCAAAGATAGTCTGAAAACTGTTGATGGTAGTGAATTCCGACTTGAGCCACCCAACAAGGCTCCAGAAGTACCATCAAAGGGATTCACGAATATTAAAAACGTCTATTCCTCTCCTTCTGAAAATCCAGCAAAGGTTGAAGTGATAATAAATCCAAATAGTAGTAGGTTACAAAAACTAGAACCATTTCAAAAATGGGACGGTAAAGATTTTCTTGAATTGCCTATCCTGTTAAAGGCTAAGGGAAAATGTACTACGGATCATATTTCTCCGGCAGGTCCATGGTTGATGTACAGAGGCCATCTTGATAAAATAAGTGATAACATTTTTCTTGGGGCTGTCAATGCATTCACAAACGAGGTGGGAAAAGGAAAAAATCAACTAACTGAAAAGACAGAATCATTTCCAGTTATTGCAAGACAGTATAAAGAGAATGGACTACACTGGATAGTAATTGGTGATAACAATTACGGTGAAGGTAGCAGCAGAGAACATGCGGCAATGTCTCCAAGATACTTGGGATGTGTTGCTGTCATTGCACGAAGTTTTGCACGTATTCATGAAACCAATCTGAAAAAACAGGGAGTGCTCGCACTTACTTTTGCTAATTTACAAGACTATGATAAGATTAGAGAAACAGATAAGCTAAGTATCGTTGGCCTAGAAGATCTTAAGCCCGAAAAACTTGTGAACTGTATCATTCATCACGAAGATGGGTCCAAAGAAAATCTCCCACTGAAGCATTCATACAACGAATTTCAAATAAAATGGTTTCAAGCTGGTTCAGCTCTTAATATCATGCGTGAAAGCGAAAAGTTGTTACATTAACTGATCTGGATAAGATGAGTCATAAATTTGATCCAAATGAATTGTACAATAGGGTAGTTCATTATTACATAGACAAAAAGGGTTATTCAAAGGAACAGGCAAATCAGATTGCTCAGAAAGTAGTAGAAAAAGAAAAGTCTAGGCATACTTGCAAGAACATGAACTGCGGTCATTCAATGGATGATCACATTAGAAGCAAAGAGACATGTCTGGTTCTTGATTGTGATTGTAGACAATTTGTTAACTAGAAATTTTTAGAACTATTTTCCCACGCTGACTACTTTTTTCCATCTTTTTATGAGCAAGTGCCACATCTTTTAAATCAAATATACTATCAATTACAGGTCTTATTTTTTTTAATTTCATGAATTTGTGTAAGGAGATAAGTTGTGATTTTGAACCTAGATATACACCTATGATTTGGGCCTCCTTGCTATAGAAGGTTCTGATGTTTACCGTGGCTTTTCCACCTGTTGTAGTTCCACAAGCAATCATTCTACCGCCTACTTTTAGAACCTCAATACTTACAGGCCATGTTTTTAAACCTACATGATCTATTACCGCATTTACTCCTAAATTATTGGTGTGTTTTAAGACCGAAAGCACAACATCTGATTTGGTTCTATCTATTACAAAATCTGCTCCTAATTTTTTTGCAAAACCTACCTTCTTTTTATCTGAGGCAACTGTGATGATTTTAAGTCCTTTTGCTTTGGCAAGTAAAATTGCAGCTGAACCTATCCCACTATTTGCGCCCCAGATGAGAACAGCGTCACCTTTCTTGCATCTTGACCGTTCCAACATATTCCACGCCGTAAGGTATGATACATTAAGAGAAGACGCTTCAATATCTGTTAACCAGGTGGGTTTTTTTACAATGTTTCTTTGAGGCACCTGAATTAGTTCAGCGTATCCGCCTTGGTATTTGCTGAATCCCCCTATAATAGAAAATGAAACTCTAGGAACACCACTTTCTACCGCAGGATAAACTACTACCTTATCACCCTTCCTAAAATTTCCAAATCCATTTACAAGAGTGCCACAGACGTCGCAGCCTAAGATATGAGGAAATGATGCGCTCTTTCCAGGTAATCCATTTCTTACCCAAATATCCAAATGATTTACGGCGCAATAACTTACCTTAACTATTGCATGATCTTTTTCTGGTGTAGGAGATTTGATTTCTTCATAGGATAAAACTTCAGATCCTCCATGTTTCCAAATTACAGCAGCCTTCAACTATTAGTTGATTACAAAATTAGTATTTTAGGTTGTGCATTGCTCTCAAATCCTTTGAAAAAGGCTCAAGACTTGAGGGTACAGAAATTTCTATAGAATCTTTCAATGAGAGATTCATTCCTTTCTTTTTGTTCCAAACATCAGAATTGAATTCTGTTATTTCTTTTGTGAACTTGGTCCAATCTTCATAATTTTCTGATTCAACAAATATCTCACTATGAATAGTCTTCTCAGAATAGAGACTCTTCCACAAATAATCAGTAATGAACGGAGTTATTGGAGCTAGTAGTATTAGAAGATTAGAAAGTACTTTATGAAGTGTAAATATGGCGCCAGCATGTTCCTCTTCGGTAAAACCAGAACCATAAGCTCTTCCCTTTACCATTTCTATGTAATGGGCAGCAAAAAGATTCCAAGTAAATTCTCTAATTGCAGTTGCTGGAATAAAGAAATTATACTCAGAATACCCCTTTCTGCACTCTACAACAAGTCTATCAAGTTCAGATAGTATCCATTTGTCTGATGGGTTAGTTTTTCCAGATTTTATGACTGGAAAGCCAGACAGAAATCTAGAAATATTCCACAGCTTGTTGAGGAACTTTTTGGTTGTTTCTATTTTTTGCTCTGAACATCTAAAATCATATCCTAGATTAATCTCGCTTGCGCTCCAGAAACGAAAAGTATCGGCACCAAATTTTTGAATGACTGGTAAAGGATCCACCACATTTCCTTTGCTTTTACTCATTTTGGCGCCATGCTCATCTACACCATATCCCATTATCCACGCCGCATGCCATGGCGATTTACCTGTGAGCTGTTCACATCTTAAGATGGTATAGTATAGCCAAGTGCGTACAATATCCTTTGATTGTGGCCTTATCGATGCGGGATAGGTCTTTTTAAAGAATTCATCATCTTGCTTGTACTTAGAAATGTAAAGAGGTGAGACACTAGAATCCATCCAAGTATCGAAAGTTCTTTCCTCTCCTACAAATTCAGTCGCACCACATTTGACGCATTTTGCAATTGGGCTCTGGTCCTTCCAAGGCTTGTAATACTTTCCAGGCTCAGGTACGTGTGGTTCATTACAACTCTTACAGTACCAGATTGGGATCTCTGTTCCATAATATCTCCTTCTAGAGATTGGCCAATCAATTGATATGGATTCTAACCAATTCATCAGAATTTGCTTATGCATCGAAGGGTAAAAGATAATTTTCGAGCCTAAATCTCTTATTCTTTCTATAGAATCTTTTTGTTTAAGGTAATACTCTTCCATCGGTATTATTTCAATTGGAATTTTACTGCGCTCCGAGATTGGTGTTCTATGATTGATGCTCTCTGTTCTCTCTACAAATCCCTGTTTTTGTAAATCTTCGATTATCTTCTCTCGTGCTTGTTTTACTTTTA
>Ga0209376_1002554_pt1 | contig 17153 bp, 16 predicted proteins | sample GraSoiAngelo_134_FD_185891 | JGI IMG/M metagenome (GOLD analysis project Ga0209376, IMG submission 185891) | Grasslands soil microbial communities from the Angelo Coastal Reserve, California, USA - 14_0929_05_30cm (SPAdes) (version 2) | ecosystem: Environmental > Terrestrial > Soil > Grasslands ... | reverse complement strand
GGACTGCGGCAACTCGGGCACCACCGCGCGCCTGACGCTGGGCCTGCTAGCGGGGCAGCGGTTCCCGGCGCGGCTCACGGGCGATGCGTCGCTGCGGCGACGGCCGATGCGGCGCGTGACCGAGCCCTTGCGGGCGATGGGGGCGCATATAGAGGAAGAAGGGGGCGACACGCTCCCGCTCAGGATCCGCGGCGGACGCCTGACGCCCCTCGACTACACGAGTCCCGTCGCCAGCGCCCAGGTGAAGAGCGCTCTGCTGTTCGCGGGGCTCACCGGCGGAGTCCCCGTCACCGTGCGTGAGCCGTACCGATCGCGGGATCACACCGAGCGTTTGTTCGTCCACTTGGGGTTGCAGCTGCGGGTGGACGACACGGCGGTGTCTTTCGTGCCCTCAGACCGCCGGTCCGCCATTCCGCCATTCCGCCTCGTGGTTCCCGGCGACATCTCGTCCGCGGCGTTCCTCGTGGCCGCCGCTGTGCTCGCCGACGGAGGCGAGCTGCTGCTCGAGAACGTGGGGGTCAACCCCACGCGCACGGGGTTCCTCGTCGTGCTGGAGCGCATGGGAGCGCGCGTCGCGCGACTGAATCTGAGCGAGTCGGGCGGGGAGGCCGTGGCGGACCTGCTGGTGCGCCCCGCGCGGCTGGTGGGCACGGCGGCAGCGGAGATCCCGACCCTCGTTGACGAGGTTCCGGTGCTGGCGGTGCTGGCCAGCCGGGCCCGCGGGGAGACGGTGTTCCGCGACGTCGGCGAGCTGCGGGTGAAGGAGAGCAACCGCCTCGAGCTCATCGCGGCGAACCTGCGGACGCTGGGCGGAGCGGCGGAGGCTCGTGGCAACGACCTCTACGTCGCCGGCACGCCGGCACCGCCGCGAGGGCGGGTGGACACGGCCGGCGATCACCGCCTGGCGATGGCGTTCGCCGTGCTGGGCACGGTGCCCGGCGGGGCCGTGCGGCTGTCGGAGCGGGCATCGGTAGCGATCAGTTATCCGGGGTTTTTCTCCGATTTGCGACGTATTCAGGCAACGGGCAACCGGCAACGGGTAACGTGACCCTCCGCGTCATCGCGATTGACGGTCCGGCGGCGTCAGGCAAGTCCTCCACCGGCGCGCTCGTGGCAGAGCGGCTGGGGTGGGCGCACCTCGATTCGGGGGCATTGTATCGGGCGATGACCCTGGCGGCGCTCGACAATCTCGGGGACGAGGGAGGGGGGAAGGGGGAAGGGTGGAACCCCCAGCGGATTGTGGCGCTCGCCCAGGAGCTCCCCATCACGCTCGCGCTGGTGGGACGTGAGTTCGTTCCCACCGTGGCCGGCGTGGATGTCGAGGAGGCGGTGCGCTCGGAGCGGGTGACGACCCGGGTGTCAGCGGTGGCGGCGTTGCCCGAGGTGCGCGCCTGGGTGAACGCCGAGCAGCAGCGGGTCGTGCGGCAACATCCCGCCGGCGTCGTGGTGGACGGGCGGGACATCGGGACCGTGGTGTTCCCCGATGCGCCGCTCAAGGTTTTTCTCACTGCGACACCGGAAGAGCGGGCGCGCCGCCGTCTGACGCAGCGCGGTCAGGCGCCCGACGCTGAGCGGGTGCGGCGCGAGAGTCAGGCCCTCGCAGCCCGGGATGACGCAGATCGCGAGCGACCGGTGGCGCCGCTCAAGCCCGCTGCGGACGCCGTCCTGCTGGACACGACGCATGTGTCGCTGGAGGAGCAGGTTGCGCGCGTGGTGGCGCTAGCGCGCGCACGCTTCCGCGGCTAGCTTTGCGTGTTCCCCCGCCCCGGGGTGGTTTCCGGGGCGCATTGCTCAAACGCACTACCGGACCGGTAACCCTTGATGCTGGCTGAAGCTCGGGACGTGGAATCCCCCACCGAAGGCGCGCCCAAGAAGACGTCTCACCTGCGGGTGCGCACCGACCTGCACGAAGAGTACTCCCCCGAAGAAATCGCCAAGATGACGGAGCTGTACGAGGGAACGCTCTCCAACATCGAGGAAGGCGAGATCGTCAAGTCGAAAGTGCTGCGGGTTACGGACACCGCGGTGATCCTCGACGTGGGGTTCAAGTCGGAGGGGGCGGTCGCGATCGACGAATTCAAGGATCCCAAGAGCCTCAAGGAAGGCGACGAGATCGAGGTCTTCCTCGAGCATCTCGAGGATCAGGAAGGGGCCGTCGTCCTCTCGAAGAAGAAGGCCGACTTCATGCGGGTGTGGGAGCGGATCCGCGAGGCCTACGAGAAGGACGAGCCGGTGCAGGGCGCGCTGGTCAAGAAGATCAAGGGCGGGGTGGTGGTGGACCTGATGGGCGTGGACGCCTTCCTGCCGGGCAGCCAGATCGCACTGCGCCGCGTGCCCAACATCGACGAGCTGCTCGGCCAGTCGTTCGAATTCAAGATCATCAAGCTCAACAAGCGACGCCGCAACATCGTCGTGTCGCGCCGCGTGCTGCTGGAGGCCGAGCGCAAGACCAAGCGCGACGTCCTGATGAAGGAGCTCCAGGTCGCCCAGGTTCGCAAAGGCGTCGTGAAGAACATCACGGATTTCGGCGCGTTCATCGATCTGGGCGGCGTGGATGGGCTGCTGCACATCACGGACATGAGCTACGGCCGCGTGTCGCATCCGTCCGAGCTCGTGCGCATCGGGCAGGAACTCGAAGTGAAGGTGCTGGACATCGACTGGGAGCGCGAGCGCATCAGTCTCGGTTTGAAGCAGCTGCAGACCTACCCGTGGCACGACGTCGCCCAGCGGTATCCGGTCGGCACGCGCGTGCAGGGCAAGGTGGTCTCGATCACCAACTACGGGGCGTTCGTCGAGCTGGAGCCGGGGATCGAAGGCCTTGTGCACATCTCCGAGATGAGCTGGACCCGCAACGTGCGCCATCCGTCGAAGGTCGTGTCGATCGGCGAGACGATCGAAGCCGTGGTGCTCAAAGTGGACGAGACCGAAGAGAAGATCTCCCTTGGGATGAAGCAGACCGAGGAGGATCCGTGGATGGCGCTGCCGCAGAAGTACCCCGTGGGCACGCGGCTCAAGGGCGTTCGGTGCGTTCGTGGAGATCGAGCCGGGGATCGACGGCCTGATCCACATCTCCGACATGTCGTGGACGAAGCGCGTGCAGCACCCCTCCGAAGTGGTGAAGAAGGGCGACGAAGTGGAGGTGCTGGTCCTGAACGTCGACGCCGAGAACAAGCGCATCTCGCTGGGTCTCAAGCAGGCGCAGGAGGATCCTTGGCTGCGCATCGGCGAGACCTACCCCGTTGGCACGGAGCTGCGTGGCCGCGTGTTGCGGCTGATGGACAAGGGGGTGGTGGTGGACATCGGCAGCGACATCGAGGGTTTCGTGCCGATGTCGCAGCTGGGCATCCCCGACATCCACAATCCGGGAGAGGCGGTGAAGGAGGCGCAGGCGGTCGAGCTGAAGGTGCTCGAAGTCGACCCGATCCATCACCGCATCGTGCTGGCGGCGACCGGCTTCCCCAAGGAGGAAGGACAGGAAGACGTCAAGGTAGACGCCTAGGCGCGGAGGTGCCGAGTGGATGCGAGGTGAGAGTGGTCAGGATAGACATGTCCTGACCACTCTTTGCTTGGCGTCCACTTAGCGCCTCGGCGCCTCGGCGTCTATCTTGTCGCCATGACCATGCAAGAGAAGCTGGAACTCCTGCGCCAGAAGCGGGCGGAAGCCGAGCAGGGCGGGGGCGCGGAGCGCGTGCAGGCGCAGCACGAGAAGGGGAAGATGACCGCGCGCGAGCGGCTCGACGTGCTGCTCGACCCCGGCACGTTCGTGGAGCTGGACCGCTTCGTCACGCACCGCGCGACCGATTTCGGACTCGCCGACCAGAAAGTGCTGGGTGACGGCGTCGTGACCGGCTGGGGGCGGGTCGACGGGCGCCTGGTTTACGTGTTTGCCCAGGATTTCACGGTGTTCGGGGGCTCGCTCTCCGAGGCGCACGCGGAAAAGATCTGCAAGGTGATGGACCTCGCGGTGCGCAACGGCGCCCCGATCATCGGGCTCAGCGATTCGGGCGGCGCGCGCATCCAGGAAGGGGTGTCGTCGCTCGGCGGCTACGCCGAGATCTTCCTGCGTAACACCCTCGCCTCGGGCGTCGTCCCCCAGATCAGCGCCGTCCTTGGCCCTTGCGCCGGCGGCGCGGTGTACAGCCCTGCCATCACCGACTTCGTGTTCATGGTCCGCAACATCTCCTACATGTTCGTCACCGGCCCCAGCGTTGTGAAGACGGTGACGCACGAAGAGGTCACGTTCGAGCAGCTGGGCGGCGCGGACGCGCACGGAGCGACGTCGGGAGTGGCGCACTTCGTGCACGACTCGGAGCTCGAGAGCCTCACGGCGATCCGCTCCCTGCTCGCGTACCTGCCGTCGAACAACCTCGACGCGCCGCCGCTGCGCCCGACGGACGATCCGGCCGACCGTCGCGACGACGGGCTCCTGGAGGTCGTCCCCGTCGACGCGAACAAGCCCTACGACATGCACGACGTGATCCGCCGGGTCGTGGATCAGGGGGAGTTCTGCGAAGTGCACCGCGACTTCGCCGGGAACCTGATCGTCGGGTTCGCGCGCCTGGGGGGGCGGGCCGTCGGTGTCGTGGCGAACCAACCGGCCGTGCTCGCCGGCGTCCTGGACATCGCGGCGTCGGTCAAAGGCGCCCGGTTCATCCGCTTCTGCGACGCCTTCAACATCCCGCTCGTGACGTTCGAGGACGTGCCGGGATTCCTTCCGGGCCTCGCGCAGGAGCACGGCGGCATCATCAAGCACGGGGCCAAACTGCTGTACGCGTACTGCGAGGCGACGGTCCCCAAGCTCACGGTGATCACGCGCAAAGCCTACGGCGGTGCGTACGACGTGATGAACTCCAAGCATATCCGCGGCGACTATAACGTCGCCTGGCCCACCGCCGAGATCGCCGTGATGGGGCCGAAGGGCGCGGTCGAGATCCTGTACAAGGGGGAGGCGACCGAGGAGCAGATCGACGAGTACCGGGAGAAGTTCGCGCACCCCTATGAAGCCGCCGCGCGGGGCTACCTCGACGACATCATCGATCCCCGCGATACGCGCCCGCGCCTGATCGCCGCGCTCGCCACCCTGGAGACCAAGCGCGACCGCGTTCCGGCGCGCAAGCATGGCAACATTCCTCTCTAGCGCCCTGGTCGCGGTCCTGCTCCAGGCCCCGCCGCCGGGCGGGGACACCTTGATGTTGCTGCGGGCCCGGGTCGCCCGTGACTCGGGCGATGCCGGGGCGTGGTTCCAGCTGGGGCTGGGGCTCATGCGGGTGGCAGCGGACTACCATCGGCACGTCGCGGGCGCCGACACGGTCGGGACGCGCGCCGCGCTGGACACCGCCGACCTCGCCTTCACCAGGGCCGCCGCCCTCGAGCCCAGCACGGCCCGAGCCGACTCGGCGCGTGCGTTCCGCGTCTTCGCCTGGGGTGAGCGCGCGGTGCTGGCCTGGGAGTCGGAAGGGAGCGACGCGGGCGTCCGTACCTTCGGCATGATGCCCCCAGGCGCACGGCTCACGCCGGTGCTCGAGGAGCTGGGCGAGAATCTGTTGCGCGCGTGTCCCCGCGGCGGGGTGCTGCTCACCTCCGACCCGTCCAATACGTTCGCGGTGCTGTACCTGCGATTCGCGCGCCTGCTGCGGACCGACATCACCGTCATTCCCTACGCGATGTGGACGATCGACGGCGCGCTGCGCGCGCGTGTCGCGAACGACCTCCGGCTCGGGCGGGCACCGCCGCGGCGCGCGCGCGGCGTACCGTGGATCGAGCTGCTCGCGGCCCGGCGCCCGGTGTGCGCGAGCATGGGCTTCGCCCGCCCGCCCGACGACGGCTCGCGCGTCCAGTGGAGCACCCGGCCGCTGGTGTGGGTCACCGGCAGCGGAGCGGCGCGCGATCCGGTCCCGCCGCAGGATTTTGGTTTTGCCGCGTTGCAGCTCGCGATTCAGGCGCACGATCCCTGGGCACGGCCGGCGCTGACGCTGTACCATCGGGCGGTGGCGCTGACGCCGTCGCTGTGCGGGACGCTCGCGACGTACGGTGTGGCGAAGGAGGTCGGGTGTCGACGATGAGCGGTTCACGGTCGTCGGTTTTCGCTCGTCGGTGGCTCATTCGGGATCGTCGCTTACCGATGACCGATGACCGATAACCGACAACTGGGTGCGGAAGGTGGGGTGTCCCCCCTGCGTCGAATTCTCGTCGCCAACCGCGGCGAGATCGCCCTGCGCATCATCCGGGCGTGCCATGAAGAGGGTCTCGAGGCCGTGGCAGTCTATTCCGACGCCGATCGGCTCTCCCCCCACGTGCGCGCGGCGAACGCCGCCGTCGCGCTCGGCGCCCCACCTGCTGCCGAGTCTTACCTTGACATCGCGAAGCTGATTGCGGCCGCCACGGCCACGGGGTGTCAGGCGATTCATCCGGGCTACGGTTTTCTCTCCGAGCGCGAAACCTTCGCCCGGGCGGTACAGGACGCCGGGCTCATCTTCGTCGGACCGCCGCCCGCGGCAATCAAGGCGATGGGCGACAAGACCGAGGCGCGGCGACGCATGCAGGCGGCCGGGATCCCCGTGGTGCCCGGCACCGCCGCCCCTGTCCGCGATGCTGCCGAGGCGCGCCGCGAAACGCAGCGGCTCGGGTTACCGGTGCTGCTCAAGGCGGCGTCCGGCGGCGGCGGCAAGGGGATGCGGCTCGTACGCGCCCTCGACGAGATCGAGTCCGCGCTGCGCGGGGCGCACAGCGAGGCGGAAAAGGCGTTCGGGGCGGGGGCGGTGTACATCGAGAAGTACCTCGAGCGCCCGCGTCACATCGAGATCCAGATCCTCGCCGACCGGTCGGGCCGCGTCGTCTCGTTGGGCGAGCGCGAGTGCAGCATTCAGCGCCGCCACCAGAAGCTCATCGAAGAAGCGCCGTCGGTGGCCGTCACACCGGCGCTGCGACGCCGGCTGGGGGAGGCCGCCACGGCGGCCGCGGGGGCCGTGGGCTACCTGGGCGCGGGCACCATCGAATTCCTGCTCGCGCCGACCGGCGAGTTCTACTTCCTCGAGATGAATACCCGCATTCAGGTCGAGCACCCCGTCACCGAGCTCGTGTACGGGGTGGACCTGGTGCGCGAGCAGCTGCGGATCGCCGGAGGGGAGCCGATGCGGATCCGCGGCGGGGTGAGCTTGGAGCCCCGGGGGCACGCCATCGAATGCCGCATCACCGCCGAGGACCCCGCCAACGGGTTCCTCCCGGCGTCGGGGAAAGTGCAGTACCTGCGGGTCCCCGCGGGTCCAGGCATCCGTTGGGATGGGGGGGTCGAGGCCGGCAACGACGTGACGCTGTTCTACGATCCACTGCTGGCGAAGCTGCTGGCCTGGGGCGAAACGCGTGAGATAGCGATCCGGCGGATGCGACGGGCGCTGCGCGAGCTTGTCATCGTCGGCCTGCCGACCTCGCAGAGCTTCCACCTGTGGGTGATGGACGACCCCGAGTTCCGCCGCGGCGAGATCGACATCACCTATCTGGAGCGCGTCGGCGCGCGGCTGCTGGAGGCCCCGCCGCCAGACGATCTCGTCCAGGCGGTCGCGGTCGCTGCCGCCATGCTGGCGGATGAGCGCAGGACGGAGGCCAAGGCTGATTCACGGTCCGACAGTCCGACTGTCCGACGGTCCGCCTGGGCAGATGCCGCCCGCCGCGAAGGGCTGCGGTCTTGAGCGAGCTGGTCACGATCACGGGCATCGCCGCCGGAGGCGATGGCGTGGGGCGGCTCGCCGACGGCCGGGCCGTGTTCGTGCCGCGCGCGGCCCCAGGGGAGCGGGTGCGGCTCAAGGCCGACGGCCTGACGTTGCACAAGAGCTTCGCCCGCGGTGAGCTGGAGACGGTGCTCGAGCCGGTCGCCAGCCGCGTCACGCCTCCCTGCCAGCACTTCTCGCAGGATCGCTGCGGCGGCTGCCAACTCCAACACCTTGCCTACGACGCGCAGCTCGCGGCCAAGCGGGCGATCGTCGGCGACGCCCTGCGGCGCATCGGCAAGGTGGACGTCCCGGACCCCGAGATCGTGGAATCCGTTGAAGAGTGGCGGTATCGGACGAAAGTGAGTCTGGCGGTAGAGGGTGGTAGAGGGCGGTCGAAGGCGGTCGGGTTGCATCCCTACGATCAGCCCGGGCGGGTATTCCCGCTCGTGGACTGCCAGATCGCCGATTTCCGGCTGATGGCCCTGTGGCGCGACTTGCGCAAGCATCTCGACCTGTTGCCCGCCAAGTGCACACACCTCACCCTGCGCCTGGACCGGGAGGGGCGTCGCCACGTGGTCGCGGAGTCGGCCGGGGAGCCGTGGCTTGGCGCCGCCGATCTGCGCGCGGCGCTGCCGGACGGCCAGCAGGTCGTGTGCTGGTGGCAGCCGGCCGAGGGCGCTGCCCGCGTCGTCGCCGGACCGGCGACCGGCTTTCCGGCGACCGCGTTCGAGCCGGTCAACCCCGAGATGGCGATGCTCGCGCGGCGCTGGGCGGTGCAGCAGCTTGGCGACGTCAGGGCACGGACGGTGTGGGACCTCTACGGCGGGATCGGCGACACCGCGGCCCTGCTCGCGGAGCGGGGTGCACAGGTTGTGAGCGTCGACGCCGACGAGAAGGCGATCGAGTGGGCGAAAAAGCGTGGGCTGGGGGGGGAGGTGCGGCTCATCGCCGGGAAGGCCGAAGACCTGCTGGCGAGCCTGCCGCGACCCGACGCGGCCATCGTCAACCCGCCGCGCGCGGGGCTGCATTGGGACGTGACGCTGCGCTTTACCGGAGACCCGGTGGGGCGACTCGTCTACCTCTCCCGGGACCCGGCGACGCTGGCGCGCGATGTGAGCCGCCTCAGCGTGAATTACCAGGTCGCGGCGGTGCGGGCGTTCGATCTGTTCCCGCAGACGGCCCACGTCGAGACCGCCGTCCTCCTGGAGGCGGCGTGAAGTACGCGGTGCGGTTGGTCGGGCGCACGTTCGAGGTCGACCTCGACGGCCTCCGGGTGTCCGTGGACGGCCAGCCGGTCGAGGCGCATCTCGCCCCCGTGCCCGGGACGCCGCTGCACCATCTCCTGCTCGCGGGGCACTCCTGGACGGTGGCCGCGCAGCCGCTGGAGGGGCTCGGTGAGGAGGGGGGGCAGCGCTGGGCGCTCGGTGCCGTGGGGCAGCGGTTCGACGTCGAGGTGGTGGACGAACGGACACGGCAGATCCGCGCGCTGACCGGCACGCGGCGGCCAGCCAGCGGGAGCGGGATCGTCGTGGCGCCGATGCCGGGGCTGGTCGTGCGCGTGGAGGTCGCCGCCGGCCAGCGCGTCGACGCGGGCGCGGGTCTCGTGGTAGTCGAGGCGATGAAGATGGAGAACGAGCTGCGCGCCGCGCGCGCGGCGGTGGTGGCGGCGGTGCACGTCGCGCCAGGACAGGCGGTCGAAAAGGGCGCGCCGCTGGTGACTCTCGAAAGCGTGGAACCCTCAAGTTGACACGCGCTTACGCCTCGGCTATAGTTCGCGTCTGCCATTTTTCGGGTCGGGGAATGAAGACGTATACGCAGCGGGTGGAAGACGTCGAGCGTCGGTGGTGGGTGGTCGATGCGGCCGGCCAGCCGCTCGGCCGCCTGGCCAGCCGTCTGGCGCAGGTGCTCCGCGGCAAGCACAAGCCGACGTTCACGCCGCACGTCAACGGTGGAGATTTCGTGATCGTGGTGAACGCCGAGCAGGTGCAGTTGACGGGGCGCAAGCCGGAGCAGAAGCGCTATTTCCGGCACACCGGGTACATGGGGCACGAGCGTTTCACCGCTGTGAAGACCGTGCTCGCCAAGCACCCCGAGCGGGTGATCGAGAAGGCGGTGTGGGGAATGCTTCCCAAAACGACGCTCTCGCGGGAGCACGTGAAGCAGATGCTGAAGGTGTACGCGGGGCCGACCCATCCGCACGCGGCGCAGCAGCCGCAGCCCCTGGCGCTGGGCGCCGGGGAGGCCGAATGACCGCGCCGACGCCGGAGCTGCGCTGGCACGCCATCGGCCGGCGCAAGGAGAGCGTGGCGCGCGTATACCTGACGCCGGGCTCGGGGAAGTGGAACATCAACGGGCGGACGCTGGGTGACTACTTCCCGCGTCCCTCCCTCGTGTCCCACATCCAGCAGCCGTTCACCGCGACCGACACGCTCGGCGCCTTTGACGTGAAGGGGAACTGCCGGGGCGGCGGGGTGACGGGGCAGGCGGGAGCGATGCGGTTGGGGATCGCGCGGGCGCTGTGCCTGGCGGACGACCGGCATCGCAAGAAGCTACGGGAGCAAGGACTGCTGACGCGCGATCCGCGGGCCGTCGCGCCGGGGCGCGCAAGCGGTTCCAGTTCTCTAAACGGTAGTCGGTCATCGGTTGTCGGTTCTCGGTGCTGTCGGCTGCAGGATCGAGCCGAGGCGACCGGAGACCGAGAACCGACAACCGAAAACGCATTTCGCAGGCAACCCTCACGCCGCTTGATCCCGCGTTGGGTCCCCGGTGCACCGGGGTGGCGCGGGAGATGAGAGCGGCGGCGGATGAACCCGGAAAGGTGGGCATGGCACAACCCCAGTTGCAGGACCTGCTCGAGGCGGGGGTCCACTTCGGGCACCAGACCCGACGGTGGAACCCCAAGATGCGGCGCTTCATCTTCGCCGAGCGCTCGGGCATCTACATCATCGATCTCCAGAAGACCCTGCATCAGCTCCAGCAGGCCCAGGAGCTGCTGCGCAGCGTCGTGCTGCGTAACGAGGGCGTGCTCTTCGTGTGCACGAAGAAGCAGCTCAAGGGCATCATCCAGGCGGAAGCGCAACGCTGCGGTGGGTTCTACGTGACGGAGCGGTGGCTGGGCGGCACGCTCACCAACTTCCAGACCATCAAGAAGCAGATCAAGCGGCTGCGCGAGCTGGAGCAGGGCCTCTCCGAGGGCGAGTACCAGCACCACACCAAAAAGGAGCAGCTGCTGTTCGACCGCGAGCGCCTGAAGCTCGAGAAGTACCTCTCGGGCATCAAGAACATGAACCGGTTGGCCGGCGCGCTGTTCGTCGTGGACGCCAAGAAGGAGCGCATCGCGATCAACGAAGCGAACAAGCTCGGCATCCCGGTCGTGGCGATCGTGGACACGAACGCGGACCCGGACGTCATCACGGTGCCGATCCCGGGCAACGACGACGCGATCCGCGCTGTCTCGCTGATCACGGCGGCGCTCTCCGATGTCATCAGCGAAGCCCGGCGCCAGTCGCCGTTGCGGGAGGCGACGGAGGAGGGTGAAGCGGTGACGTATTCGACCGAAACGGGGGTCGAAGCGGAGGCGGAGGGGGATACCCACAAGAAGCCCGCCCGCCGCAAGCGGCGGCCCAAGCCGGAGGCGATCGCCGCCCGGCTGAAGACCGAGGACGCCCCCGCGGCGAGCGAGCCCACCGGTGGGGCCGAGGGCTAGGCGGCACCCGCCGGAGTGCTCGGATCAACCACCCGCCGCCCTCCCAGCCCCACGGCGCGAGGGCGGCGTTTTTATGAGGAGTGAGGAGCGTGACGACAGTGAGAGAGATCCCGGCAAAGCTTGTGGCCGAGCTTCGCGCCCGCACGGGTGCGGGGATGATGGATTGCAAGAAGGCCCTCGAGGAAGCGGGCGGGGACATCGACAAGGCCGTCGACATCCTCCGGAAGCGGGGCGCGGCTAAGGCGGACAAGCGGGCCGGGCGCGAGGCGTCGCAGGGTCTGATCGCCGCGTACGTGCACCACAACGGCAAGGTCGGGGTGCTGGTGGAAGTGAACTGTGAGACCGATTTCGTGGCCAACACGGAGGAGTTCAAGCAGCTCGCCAAGGACCTGACGCACCAGATCGCGTCCACCGCGCCGATCGCGCTGCGGCGCGAGGATATCCCCGCGGACGTGATCGCCAAGGAGCGGGAGATCTACCGCGCGCAGGTGGCCGGGGAGAAGAAACCGGACCACGTCAAGGAAAAGATCGTCGAGGGGCGGATCAACAGCTTCTACGAGGAGCGCGTCCTCCTGGAGCAGAAGTTCGTGCGCGACGGGAGCAAGACCATCGCCGACCTGGTCAAGGAGCTCGCCGCCAAGACCGGCGAGAACGTCCAGGTGCGGCGGTTCGTGCGCTTCGAGCTCGGGGGCGCCTGAGTGGCGCCCCAGCTCGCCTACTCGCGCGCCCTCCTCAAGGTCTCGGGGGAGGCGTTCGCGGGCGGCAAGAGCGGCGGGTCGGGGATCGACTTCGGCGTCATCGACCGGCTGACCGACGAGCTCAAGTCGGTGGCGGGGCTCGGCGTGCAGCTGGGACTGGTCGTCGGCGGGGGGAACATCCTCCGCGGCACGACGGCGAGCCAGCAGGGGATGGACCGCGTCTCCGCCGACTACATGGGGATGCTGGCGACGGTCATCAACGCGCTCGCCCTCCAGGACATTCTGGAGAAGAAGGGCGTCGATACGCGCGTGATGACGGCGATCCGCATGGAGGAGCTGGCGGAGCCGTACATCCGGCGCCGCGCCGTCCGGCACCTGGAGAAGGGCCGCATGGTGATCTTCGCGGGCGGGACGGGGAACCCGTACTTTTCCACCGACACGGCGGCGGTGCTGCGGGCCCTGGAGATCGAGGCGCAGGTCCTGATGAAGGCGACGAACGTGGACGGCGTATACACGGCCGATCCGAAGAAGGAGCCCAAGGCCACGTTCATCCCGCAGCTCACCTTCCAGGAGGCCCTGGTCAAGGGGTATGCGGTGATGGACGCCAACGCGTTCGGGCTGTGCAAGGAGAACTCGCTGCCCATCGTGGTGTTCAACATCAACCAGCCCGGCGCGACGGCGCGGATCCTTGCCGGCGAGCGCGTCGGCACGATCGTTCAATGACGCCCATCCAGGACCACGTCCGGCAGTCGAAGCAGGCGATGGACAAGGCGGTCGAGGCTGTCAAGCGCGAGTTCGCGACCGTGCGGACCGGAAAGGCGACGACCTCGCTCCTCGATCTCGTGAAGGTGGAGGCGTACGGGAGCGAGATGCCCCTGAATCAGGTGGCGAGCGTCGCGGCGCCGGAGCCCAAGCTCCTGACCGTGCAGCCGTGGGACAAGGCGCTGATCAAGGCCGTTGAGAAGGCGATCCTCGCTTCGGACCTGGGGCTCAATCCCGCCAACGACGGCAATCTCATCCGGATCCCCCTGCCGCCGCTCACCGAAGAGCGTCGCCGCGAGCTGGTGAAAGTCGTGCACAAGTTCGCCGAGGAGGGGCGCGTCGCGATCCGCCACGCCCGCACCGAAGCGATCAGCCGCATCAAGAAGACCGAGCACGTGTCCGAGGATGACAAGAAGCACGCAGAGAAGGACGTGCAGAAACTCCACGACGACCACCTGAAGCTGGTCGAGGAGACGGTGAAGGCCAAGGAAGCGGAGATCATGGAGGTCTGAGGTGCCCGACGACCTCCTGGGGCAGCTCAAGCTCAACGGCGCCGTGCCGCGCCACGTCGCCATCATCATGGATGGCAACGGGCGCTGGGCGCGCGAGCGGCGGCTGCCGCGGCCCCTCGGTCACCGTGCCGGCATGACCTCCGTGCGCGAAGCCGTGGAAGGCGCCATCGAGGCGGGGGTCGAGGTGCTCACGCTCTTCGCCTTCTCTGAGGAGAACTGGCAGCGCCCGCCGAGCGAGATCTCCGCCCTGATGGGGCTGCTCGAGGAGTACATCGCGAAGGAGTGCGAGGAGCTCCGAGGCCAGGGAGTGCAGGTCAGCGTGCTCGGCGATCGCGGGCGCCTGGCGGGGGGCGCCCTCGCGGCCGTGGAGCGTATCGAGCGCGAAACGCGGAGCGGCAAGCGGCTGGCGCTCAACCTCTGCATCTCGTATTCGTCCCGGGCGGAGCTGGCGCGGGCCGCGCGCCTGCTGGCGGAGGAGGTGTTGCGGGGCACGCGGCGCCTCGAAGCGATCGACGAGGGCGCCGTCGGGGACAAGCTGTACACCGCCCCGTGGGGCGACCCCGACCTCCTGATCCGCACCTCCGGTGAGCAGCGGTTATCGAACTTCCTGCTCTGGCAGCTGGCGTACGCCGAGCTGTACCTCACCGGCGTGCTGTGGCCCGATTTTACGCGCCGGCACCTGTTCGAAGCGATCCTCGACTACCAGCGGCGCGAGCGCCGCTTCGGCAAGGTCGGCGCCTGATGTCGCGCAATCTGATGCTGCGGATTGCGTTCGCGGCGGTCGCCATCCCCGTCGCGCTCTGGGTGATCTACCAGGGCGGCTGGGTGCTCGCGTTGCTGCTGGCCGTGCTGGGCATGCGCGGCACCTGGGAAGTGTACGCGCTCGCGCAGCGGCAGGGCATCCGGCCGCTCACGGAGCTCGGGTTGCTCGGCGCCGCGGCGCTGCCGGTGCTTGGGTACCTCGGGCTGCCCGCGACCGCGCTCGGCGTGCAATGCTTTTACTGCGGATCCGATGCTTCGCTGCTGCTGTCGCTGGGCGCCGTTTGGGTCTTGAGCGTTTTCGGTGCCGCGTTGCGCGTGCGGGCTCCCACCGAGCGGCCGCTCACCGCCATCGCCGTCACGATCCTCGGTCCGCTCTACGCCTCGGGGCTGCTGAGCCTGCTGTACCTGTTGCGGTATGGGCCGGTGGCGACGGTGAACCCCCTCGTGGGCCTCGCCTATGCCGCGCTGCCGCTGGTCATCATGTGGGTGTGTGACACGGTGGCGATGGCTGTGGGGACCACTGTGGGGGGGCCCAAGCTGGCTCCCGTGGTAAGCCCCAACAAGACCTGGGCCGGGGCGATCGGCGGGCTGGTCGCGGCCGTGGCCGCCGCGTTCGCCTACCGTGCGCTCCTTCCCGCGCGGGCCGCGCTGTCCCTCTCCGCCCTCGAGCTCACGCTGGTCGGCGTCGTCGTGGCGTTGTTCGGACAGGTGGGCGACGTGGCGGAGTCGCTGCTCAAGCGGGAAGCCGGCGTGAAAGACTCCTCGGACCTGATCCCCGGCCACGGCGGCCTGCTCGATCGCCTCGACTCGCTGTACTTCGCGATCCCGGCGACGGCGCTGCTCTACATCGTCTTCCAGCTGTGACCGTCGGCGTCGCGGTGCTCGGCTCGACCGGGTCGATCGGCTGCTCGACGCTCCAGGTGCTCGCGCGGCAGCGCCATCGCTTCCGGGTCGTCGCGCTGACGGGGCACTCGAACACAGAGCTGCTCGCCAGCCAGGCGGCGGAGTGGAAGCCGAGCTACGTGGGGCTGGTGAATGGGGGAACTGCCGGGGAAGGGGGATGGGGGAAGGGGAACATCTGCCTCGTCGAGGCGGCGACACGCCCCGACGTGAGCATCGTCGTCAACGGCATCGTGGGCGCCGCGGGGCTGGAGGCCACGCTTGCGGCGCTGCGCGCAGGCAAGCGGGTAGCCCTCGCGAACAAGGAAACGCTGGTGATGGCCGGCGACCTCGTCACGCGCGCGGCGCGGGAAGGCGGGGGCGAGATCGTTCCGGTCGACTCCGAGCACAGCGCCGTGCTCCAATGTCTCACGGGCCGGCGCCCGACGGAGCTGGCGCGTCTCATCCTCACGGCGTCGGGTGGCCCGTTCCGCACCTGGAGCGCGGAGCGCGCCGGCGAGGCGAGCGTGGCCGAAGCCCTCCAGCACCCGACCTGGAAGATGGGGCGCAAGATCACCGTGGACTCGGCGACCCTCGTCAACAAGGCGCTGGAAGTAATCGAGGCGCACTTCCTCTTCGGTGTGGAGATCGACCAGGTGGAGGTCGTGATCCACCCGCAGTCCGTGGTGCACGCGTTTTGCGAGTTCGTGGACGGCTCCGTCCTCGCCCAGGTGGGTTTCCCGACGATGGAGCTGCCCATCCTTTACGCCTTGACCCACCCCGAGCGTGTGGCCGACGCCGGGACGCGACGGTTCGACCCCGTGGAGATCGGCAGCCTCACCTTCGAGCCGGTGCCGCCCAACGTCTTCCCGGCGTACGCGATGGGTCGGGCGGCGGGGAAGGCCGGCGGTACCACGCCGGCGGCGTTCAACGCGGCGAACGAGGTGGCGGTCGAGCTGTTCCTGAACGGCCGACTCAAATTCGGCCGCATCGCCACCGTGATCGAGGGGGTGCTCGCGGCGCACCCGGGTGGGCCCGCGGACTCGCTCGAGGCCGTGCTCGCCGCCGACGCGGCCGCTCGGCGGCTGGCGCGGGAGGCCGCGTGCTGACGGTCGTCGCGTTCCTCGTGGTCATCGGGGTGCTCATCTTCGTACACGAGGCGGGCCACTTTCTGGCCGCGAAGGCGGTGGGCGTGCAGGTGCTGCGCTTCTCGCTCGGCTTCGGGCGGCCCATCGTCGCTTGGCACCGCGGGGAGACCGAGTACTGGATCTCGTGGCTGCCGATCGGCGGCTACGTGAAGATGGCGGGGATGGAAGACGAAGGGATGTCGGGGGACCTCGAGGGCGGCAAGTCCAGCGTGCCGGTCGACCCGGCGCGAGCGTTCGATCGCCAACCGATCTGGGCGCGGGCGGTCGTCCTGGCGGCCGGCGTGACTATGAACGTGGTCCTCGCGTTCGTCGTGTATACCGGGCTCGCGGCGACCGTCGGGGCGAGCCGGACCAACACGACGCAAGTCGACACGGTCTGGGCGTCGCTGCTGCCCAAGGGGGGCGAGGCCTTGGCCCAATTGCGCCAAGGTGACCGGATCGTCGCTATCAACGGTGACACGGTGCGCACGTGGGAAGACGTGCTGACGGAGCTCGCCACCGAGCCCGCGCCGCTGCGCATCGCGGTCGCCGGACGGCCCGCGCCTATCGTGCTGGACGTCCCGCGCGGCGATCAGGAAGCGCGGGGCGCGCTGCTGCGCGCGCTCGAGAGCTTCTTCCCATGCCGCATCGACGTCGTGACGCCCGGGCTCCCGGCCGACCGGGCCGGGCTCAAGCCGGGCGATCTGGTGGTGCGGGCGAACGGCGACACGGTGTTGTCGTGGACCCAGTTCACCAGACTCGTCCGTCGCAGCGTTCACCGGCCGGTGGCCGTAACCGTGTGGCGCGACGGTCGCACCGTCGACGTACGGCTCGTGCCGGAGCGACAGTTCGGTCCGGATCCGCACACCGGCGCGGAGGTGGCGTACGGGTTCGCGGGAATCGGGGCCACGACGCCGATCACGCGCCAGCGTTTTGGCGTCATCGGCGCGATCGGCGAAGGGGCCCGGAATACGGTCACCTCCGCGAAGCTCATCGTGTCC
>Ga0209376_1002550_pt1 | contig 17161 bp, 10 predicted proteins | sample GraSoiAngelo_134_FD_185891 | JGI IMG/M metagenome (GOLD analysis project Ga0209376, IMG submission 185891) | Grasslands soil microbial communities from the Angelo Coastal Reserve, California, USA - 14_0929_05_30cm (SPAdes) (version 2) | ecosystem: Environmental > Terrestrial > Soil > Grasslands ... | reverse complement strand
CTTTCAAGTCGGCTCCGTTGCCCGTGAGCGTGAGGGCACCGCCACTTGTGGCAGCCATGAGGTGGCCTCCACTGAAGGTCGCGACGCTTGAGTCTTCCAATAGGGCGACACTTCCGTTTGTGACAGATCCCTTCGTCCCCGTTCCATTCAAATTCAGCAGATTGACCGCGGACAGGTTGCTGGTTCCCTTCTGATTCACCAGGTTTCCAGTTACCGAGATTGATCCCTGGTTTGCTACGTTCACGACATCCTGCCCCACAGTCAAGTCACTGGACTCGACTTGGATAAGCGAGCCATTGGTCACATTTGCGGCAAGTAGATGGCGGCCAATTGGCGTGGCCCCGCTCAGATCTGCGAAATTCCCCGTCGCAGTCATCCGACTGTTTTTCATGGATACGAGCGGCGCAGCCGCGTGAGTCGCATCCCCCACTTCAAGCAACGCACCATCGGCCGGAATGTGGGTGCTATTGAGTAGGCCGGTCGAACGCACGACGACGGCTGAGCTTACCTTGACTCCGTCGCCGGTGGCTGGTTTGGAATCCAGAATTTCAATGAGCGGGGCCACGTTCTCCCGGTTGAATGGTTGATTATCTGGGCCCACCGGCTTGCTGAGATCAAAGAAGGGATTGGAAGGCTGCGCCGTCGGTCCCTTCAGTTGACTATCGAGCACGCTGAGCAACGCCACTCTGACTTCTTGGCCGCTGACGACATCTGGTTTAATCGTGCTACCACTCAGCACACCGAGGATTCGGTCCTGAATACGGACAAAGGCGGGATCAGTTCCACTGGCGATGATCCCAATCACCGACCCATCAAAAGCCGGAGACAGTCCCTTCTGCGTGAAATAAGTGCTCGTCGCACTTGGGACCGGAGAACTGGGGAATTTGTTATAGCTTTCACGGACGATGTTATTGGTTACTGTCACAGCTGTGTTGTCAGCAAGAAGAAGCCCGCCCGAAAGTTCTACTGTCCTGTCGTTGGTGCGGTTGTTGGGGTCAAAGATCGGCAAAGCTGCATTTGAAGAGCTTCGCGCGGTAATTCTTGCGTCAACAAAACTATAAAGAGGAGCGACGGGTTGAGCGTTTCCGCCAGTGCTGCATACGAAGCATGCCTTTCCATCTGCGCGAGAGCTGAAATCTGAAAGAGTTACATTGACCGGATTTGGATCGGCTGTATCCAATAATGTGGTATTTATGATGGGACGTGTATCTTGAGTTGATTTTACTATGATCGTCTTAACGTTCGCTTCTGCAGTCCCTTGATCGCTAAAGCTTCCGTAGATGGATACTCCGGTATTGCCGTGAATGGTGCGAGTCGTTGCTGTTTCTGAAATAATGAACTTATCGCCCACCGTCAAGGGTCCTTTATCCTTGAACAACAAGTTAACAGCCAAGCCATCAAATTGACCCTTCGCTTGCAAGACCGAGTCCGAGGATATTTTGGTGTCAAAGGTTGGCTCGACCGTAATTTGTGAAGTGACCTTCACGAGGTTTGTGACAGTATCGACAATCTCAAACGTCCCTGTATTCAATTCTGGGTTCGCATTCGGGGTAAAACCGGTTATCCGAAGTTCATATCTATGACCTGTCAGTGTGGAGGGGGTCGAAACCGATGAGAAGGAATTGGGGAGATCAAAGTTGGTTCCAGTATTAGTGGGCACCGCCGAAATCAAGGCAGGTTGGAACCTATCTTGAATTCCACGCGCGATTAATGTACTGATCGGCTCCCGTCCCCCATGGGGCGCCTGAGCAAGGTTTCCACTATCTACCAGAAGAAGCTCTGTCGCCTTAAACGTGCTCAGTATTTCCTTCGTCGGGTCGGGATTAGGCAGCTTGGTGATGGCCAGTAACCCAAGGCCTCCCTGTGCCGACGCTGGGATAAAGCATCCTGATGAGCAGAATCCCCTCGGCGCTGAAGTGAGGTTGAGACTCCTGCCACCATCATTCACATCGTCTCCAATCCCCGCACCGGAAGAATTGATCGTATTGGGCAGACTCGAAAACAGCGAGGTTCCCCCGATCCCAGCTGTTCCGAATAACCCGGCAGATCCAGACGCTCCCGCGCTCCCACCGGCCCCGCCCGCTCCAGCGAATCCTCCCAGCCCGCTAGTCCCCCCTTGCCCAGCGGCTCCAGATGAGAGAAAGTTTCCGGGCGTTCCCGCTTGACCGGCGGTGCCTCCCTGGCCAGCTCCAAAACCAAAAAGCAAACTGACAGCGCTCCCAAGATTGGCGCCAAAAATAATCGAGACAATGGCGTTACTTTTGACATCACTTTGCTCACTTGCGATCGTCTCTTCAGCCCCGGCATAGGCCTGCCCCAGCGCTGAGACCTGTTGCATCTGCAGAGCAACCAGGTGACGTGTACCCTCTTCCGGGCTGTTGATGTGCTCGGGCACCGCATGGAGCAGTTTATTCTCTGGAAGAGGAGCCGCTGTGGGAAATGGAATCCCAATTGTCCCGCCGGTAATCTGGACACTCTGGCCTGCTCGCAGTGTGACAGAACCGCCTGCGAATAAGGCAGAGCGGATTTCCGCGGTTCCTTCATCAACCTGAATCGTTTCTACCAAGGGCGCCATTGCAGCCAGTTGGTTCGCTGCCGTGAGAGAGACCGGAATAGGCTGTGCCCCACCAGGAAGACTTGCAGCGTGGGCTTTCCTTGGTGCAGGTTCCACCACAACCTTCAGCAGTGCTCCTTGTGTCATCACCTCAGCCGTCGGCGTGCGGAGTGTGATGGCTTTCTCGGAACGGAGCGACACCGCTTCAGCCAGGTGAACTTGTCCTTTCGTCACTTTGACAACAGCTCTGCCAGGGCTCTCTTCAATCAACGCTGCCTGCGACTCCCCTTGAACCGTGACCAAGGTGTGGTCGCCGATCAATACCTCGGCAGTAGTCTGCTCGCTTGTCGCGATCAAATCACCAGTGGAGACCACATCTCGAAATCTCAAAGAGCGAGCCCTCTGCGGCGCGTCCACTGGGCTTACTTTTGCCCTGCCGTTTAACCCGGCAACAACAATTTGTTGTCTCTCAGGCTCCACCCGGACTCCACGCTGCGTAGTTTCCGCGGCCCAAAGAGCAGCCGGTCCTAACACCTGGGTTGCAACTAAGGCCAGGGCAACGAGCGATGAAGGTGGTTGCCGTTTCATTGAGGATTCCTTATGCCTCGTACACCCGGTGAGGACTGTGGAGGATCTGTAGACATTTCGCGGTGACCAATTTTCACGAAATACTCCTCCTTACTGATATTGGAAACTACCTAGGATGGACTTTCCTATAGCATAGCCTTCATCGCATGTCTACCACCCCCCTCTAAAGAGGGGTAGCTGCTTTGTGTTCATGGTTGTACTCTAGGCGCCCGTGCTGCTCTGCCACCAGCGAGAAAGGAGCCGAGACAATGCCAGCTGCGCCAGCCGCGACGAGAAAATCTCTTTCGCTCTTAAACGTTTTCATCATCTGCCTGCCTCTCCTGAGCTTATTGGTGGAGACAACTTCCGTGTCGGCTCAACAGGCTGAGGCTGATGTTCTCGTGGCCCAGGCCGTGTTGGCGTATGATGAAAAACGATATGACGAAGCCTTGCGGCTGCTTGAACGCGCCCTGGAGTTGGACCCCCGTGATCCCCGCGGGTTGTACTACCTGGGCTTGGTCTATCTCGCCCTAGAACAGCCAAGCCGGGCCATTCCTCCCCTCAAAACATTGCGAACACTTCGGCCAACCGACATTCAGGCTCAGTACCAACTTGGCGTCGCTTATTTCACCGTGGGCGATTATGAAAGGGCGGGTCCGCTCCTCGAGGAAGTGTTTCGCCAAAAGCCTGATCTGGAGAACCTTGGCTACTATGTCGGGATTGTGCGTCATCAGAGGAAAGACTATTCTGAGGCCCTCAAAGCGTTTGATGCGGTCAAGACGAGTGACCCGGATATTCGGCAGCTCAGCCTCTTCTACAAAGGGCTGTCTCTGGGGGTCTTGGGATTGCCGAAGCAAGCTCTTGCCGAATTAGAGAGTGCCCAACGGGTCCAGGCCGTGTCTCCTGTCACTGGCACAGCCGTCCGCATTCAGGAGGCGCTCGCAGCAGGTGCCCGACCAGGAGAGGCAAAGCGCTTGCGGGCCCAAGTCTCTGTGGGAGGGTTTTACGATGACAACGTCCCGGTCAATCCCAACCCTAGCAATGATCCGGTGGCACAGAACTTCCGGCGCCGACAAGCGACATCGCCTGGTATGTTGGGCTCGTTGCTCCTCGATTATTCGTTTTATCGGGAGGGTGCGTTTGAAGCCACCGCAACTTATTCATTGTTTCAAACGGTGAACTTCAAGTCAGGACCCGAGAATACTGGCCCCAATAAGTTCAACATGCAAAACCATCTGGGAGGGCTCAGTGGATTCTACCGTGGGACACTTGGAAGCCTCGCTTACCAACTGGCGGGGCAATATACCTTTGACTACTTGTTTCTCGACGAAGCCGGCTTTCTCTCTCGCCATACTCCTACGTTTTCTGCGACGGTGGTGGAGCCCAACGTTGTTCTACCCTTTCTTGGAGCCGTTGGGAATCTCACGAACGTCCAGTATCGCTATCAAGTCAAGGAATTTTTTCGGGAGCCGGTCGCGAACGACATCCGATTCTCCAGTGAGCAACGCGACGGCCTGAACAACATGTTCGGCCTGTTGCATCTGTTCCGATTTTCGCAAGACCAGGTTCTCCTCCGGCTTGGCTACCAGTACGACCGGGAAGTCACGAAGGGAACATCCTTCTCCTATCTCGGGCACCGCATTCAAACTGGTGGACAGGTGACGTTGCCGTGGGGTGATGTCACCTTGCGCTACGACTATGACATCCACTTTCGGAATTACAGTAATCCGCAGACGTTGTTTGTGAATGATGCAGGTGGACTGTCGAATAGGGATGATATCGAGCAAATGCATCTACTTCAAATATCCAAACCACTCACCCCGAATCTGACGCTGACCGCCCAAGGCCAACGGCTTCGCAACGACTCGAATATTCCAGTCTATGACTACACCAAGAACGTCTATACATTGCTGATGACTTGGACATACTAGGCGACAGTCGCTATGGTTCGCACGACGAAGCAGGTGATCAGAACCCATCTGCCGCAGAATGATGGAGGACTCAGATTCCGTCTCTACCGTCTGGGTGTTGTTCTGATCTTGCTGCTGACCATCGCAGTGAGCTGTTCTGGTCCATTGCCCTCGCCGACGGTCGGTGCCAAACCCGCCTTCCCAGAACAAAGCGTTCCTGCCCGTGACCATAGGAAGGGGGATGAGGCAAAGACCCAATTGATCCAGGCTGAGCAGCTTCACCAGGACGCCCTCCGTCTCTACGAGCAGGGTGACTATTCAGCCGCGCGACCACTCGCTGAACAGGCAGTGACCATTCGTGAACGTGTGTTTGGGCCCTCCAGTCCAGTGGTCGCTTCCAGCCTGAACACTCTCGGATTAATTTTGCACCAGCTTGCTGAATTGGGACCGGCTCAGGCACTTTTTGAACGCGCACTCCGGATTCGTGAAGACTCACTAGGGGCTGAAGATCCAGCAGTGGCCGAAAGTCTGACCAACCTCGCCCGAGTCCTTTATGCCCGCGGTGCGTTTCCCAAAGCGCGCCCTTTGCTTGACCACGCCATCCTCATTCGTGAGAAAAAGCTGGGACCGACCCATCCCGACGTTGGGGTCAGCCTCCTCCACCTTTCCATCGTGCAGAGTCAACTGGGTGATCTCTCGCTTTCACGCACAACAATGGAACGCGCGTTGCGTTTGCTTGAACCTGTTGAGAAGACGAGACCTCTGGATCTTGCCATGGCCCTCAATTATTACGGAAACATTCTGCGCCGCCTCGGAGACTTCGCCGAAGCACGTCCGCCCTTGGAACGCTCGCTCCAGCTTCGTGAACAAGCGCTGGGACCTTCCCACCCTCACGTCGCTCGTACGTTGGCCCGTTTGGGCATGCTCGAGGCTAGCATGGGGAATCCGCAAGGGGCACTTCCCTTGTTGGAACGCGCTTTGAAGATCAATGAGCAGACCCTTGGCCCCACTCATGCAGAAGTCGCGGGAAGCCTAAATGAACTTGGCCGGGTGAAACGCAAGTTTGGTGACCTTATCGGGGCCCGCTCGGCGTTTGAGCGCGCCTTAACGATTCAAGAGCAGTCTGTCGGCCCTCAGCATCCCTTTGTGGCGGTGACGCTCAACGAACTCGGTCAAGTCCTGGCCCAGATCGGGGAGGTTGAAGCGGCTCTGCGCTTGTTTCAGCGCGCCCTCGCCGTTCAAGAAGCGGCGTTGGGTCGAGATCACGTTTTCATCGGAGAAACGCTGACGAACCTCGGGTACCTCCAAGCGCAGCAAGGTGATCTTCAACGCGCTGCGAGATCCTTCGCACGGGCAGTGACGCTCAAGGAAGCGGCACTCGGAGGAAACCATCCTGACCTAGCGGCGAGTCTATTCGATCTCGCCCGCGCGAAGCATGCGTCTGGAGACCTCAAGGCGGCGCGTGCTTCGTACGAGCGCGCCAGGAGGATATTGCTTGCCCACAGTACAGCGAACCAAGGACTCGACGACGCAGCATTCAGCAAAGTCTGGGCTGGCCAGCTCAAGGGTCTCTACGATTATGCCGGGCTTCTCGCAGCCTTGGCTCGTGGGTCCTTACTCGACCACGGCCCCCCTTCAGCGGTCGCGGACAGTTTTCTTGTGACGGAGCAGGCTCGCGGGTGGATCGTGCAAGCTGCGGTGGCCAAGGCGATGGCTCGCCGTCAGGCAGGGACTCCTGAGGAAGTCCAACTTGCTGGGCAGGTCGAGGAGCTGAGGCGACGTCGCCAGGCGTTATGGATAAGTTTGAACGCAGTATATGGCCAATCTCTTGAGCAGCGGAACACACAGGAACTCACGGGTCTCCAAGAGATGCTGCGGCAAGTTCAGACGGATCTTGATCACCAGATCAAGCTGCTAGAAAGTCTTTTCCCTCGTTACGCAGCAATGGCGTTGCCAGCTCCTCTCGACATCGCGACGGCACGAACTCTGCTGCGTCCCGGCGAGGCCTTGGTCAGTTATTTCCTGCTAGATTCTCATCTTCTGATCTGGCTGGTGCGGCCTGACCAGGAGACGTCATACCGTGATGTTGCCGTGTCGCGGGCCAAGGTTATGGCGCTCGTGAAGAAATTGCGCGCAAGCCTCATTCCAGCAGGAGGCGCAAGGATCTTGCCACCAGTTGATGTCGAGAGCGCGTTTGAGTTGTATCGCCTGCTCTTGGAACCGCTGAGACCGCAATTGGTCGGGGTGAAGGATCTGATTCTCGTTCCAGACGAAGTATTGCTCGCATTGCCTTTTGGGGTCTTGGTCACTGAACGAGGGGACGAAAAGTTTCAGCGTTTGTTGGATCTCTATCGAAAGGGTCAAGGGATCGTATTCGAGAAGATCGGTAATTATCCCTATGCGTCCCTGCCTTGGCTAGCTAGGTCCTATAGCCTCACAATATTGCCCTCAGCGTCGGCCTTGAAACTGCTCCGGCAGACACCTCGCGATCGAGAAACACGAGGCGAGCCTTTCATTGGGTTTGGAGATCCCGTCCTGCAAGGATCTGGGCGAGAGCGTGGCGGGGTCATGATAGCGAGCCAAGGGACGAAGGCAGATCTCCAGATTCTCCGCGCACTGAACCGCCTGCCCGGTACTCGTGAAGAGCTATTGGCGATCGCACGAGTCATGGGTGTGGATCCTGCCACACACCTCTTTCTTGACGAACGAGCCACTGAATCACAGGTCAAACGGCTCAACGTCTCGGGGCGTCTTGGGCAAGCCAGGGTCTTGGCCTTCTCCACACATGGATTGCTCGCCGGTGAGATAAGCGGACTGATGCAACCAGCTCTGGTGCTGACGATTCCTGAGGCCTCGAGCCAGGAAGATGATGGGCTGCTCACCTTGGAAGAGGTGTTGCAACTGAAGCTGCCCCATACGGACTGGGTCATACTTTCCGCCTGCAACACGGCCAGTGGCGATGGAAGTGGAGAAAGCTTATCGGGTCTGGCACGGGCCTTTTTCTTTGCCGGCGCCAGATCCCTCCTTGTATCGTATTGGAGTGTTGATGACCAGGCCACGCAGCAACTTATGACAGAGGTGTTTAGACGATATGGTCACAGCGACAATCTATCTCAATATCCGGCCGAGGCCTTACGTCAAGGTATGGTAGCCATGCTAGAGCAAGCTCAGAAGGATCCTGAGAAGGCATATTTTGCTCACCCCTATGCCTGGGCTTCGTTTCTGCTGGTCGGTGAACCGAAGCCGGAGGAATGAATCGGCTTTCATCCGCGCAGATGTCCTGCTTTAAAGGCACTTTTCAATCCGTCATTTATGGTCTCAGGTGCCTCGAGATTCGCAGTTTTTGGTCAATGGAAATTCGACTGAACCTTTTCGAGGCTCGCGACGACTAATCTCCAGGAAGCATCCGCCCCGGCGCCGTCGTTGTTTCCCCCTCCTCGGCCCTGCGTCGCCGCCGAGGGCTTGAGGCCTATGTTTGGAGATCTCAACAGAACCCTCGTTTACAGGGAAAGATTCTTGTGACAGAACCACGTGTGGCGAAGGTGTTCAGGCTTGTTCTTCCGATGACGCTGCTCCTCTCGGCGGGAGAATCTCCCGGGGCCCTTGCAGGCACAGGCCCAGAAGGGTTGTGGCTGGTGACCCCCGAAGAGGCGATGACGCCCGGTGAGGTGCGGAGTCGAGGGCTCTTCCAGCGGGAGGCACCTCTCCCCAACTCTGGACCGGACATTCGCATCGAGAAACCCGGACTGGACCAGGCTCAGCAGTCTCCCCTGGATATCGCGATTAGCTTCCTCGCGCGTCGCGCGCCCGTGGATCTTGCGACGTTGAAAGTGACCCTGGTCAAGCTCGTCAATATCGATCTCACCGAACGCGTGCGTCAGTATGTTTCGCCGGAAGGCTTACGCGTTCCCAAGGTGAATCTTCCGAGTGGGGAGCACATCGTCCGCTTGAGCTTGGGCGACCAGGCTGGCGGGGTGACCGTCAAAGAGATCATCCTGGACGTGAGGTGACTGGCGCAATAATGCCATAGTTCATTCGTCAAATTGCCTACTTAGACAATGCCTCCCTGTGATTTTCGTTTCATTGTGGAGTCGTGCCAAATGGCCAGTTCCTGGGGCGACCCCTACGAAAGTTTAATTGAAAAGGCAAATTCGAAGGACCTACAATGCCGAGTCAGCCCTGGTTATAAGCCGGATTGCACCGCTGGGACATCACTCAATGTCGGGATGGAAGCGGTGCGACGCACTTCATAGACAGAACCCAGAAAATTGGCACAGATGCTACCGCCTCGGGCCCGCCAAAGTACTTAGTTCCTGGCGGCTTGCCAACAAGGGAGCAGTACATTGTCCTCTTACTGCCAGGGGCACAGGCTTGGAAGCCATCGGCTCGTCCAGTCCGGTCCAGGACCCAGGTGACGTGCCACGTTTGCTGTCACCAGCACAGGTGCATGAGGCGCCAGATCAAAAGAAACAGACAGTGAGCAAACACGGAAGCCGACAGGAGACTCTGCTGGTTTGGCCGTACCATGCAGAGGGAAGCAAAAAAGAGAGACCGAAATTGACTTGATCGTGGTTGGAACTGGGAGGGTATACTTACTGTCCCATTTCCCAAAACCTTTGTCCGGGTTCCGGTAATAGCCCAGGAGTATACGATCCCAGCGGTTATTGGATCCGAGGGCAGCCGATGCAGTCGAACCCAAGAGTTTTCCTCCTCATCTTGATCCCCCTGTGCGATCTTGCTGGACTCACCGCTGCTCAGCCTGACGCACCCGCGAGGCCCAATGTGGTGTTGAGCACCGCGGTTCACTTCACGGGCCCAGACGGGAGAGATGTAACTGTGGTTCCAGGTCGGTATTTCGTGGAACAGGCTGGCGCCTCCGCACTTCGACTGACGCCGATGGGTGAGGGCAAGAGCTTCATGATCCAAGCGCAGAGCCTCCGACACGAACAATATGAGCTCTTCTCGCCAATCGCCCTGACTCGACCTGGCATGAAGGGAGAGATGCACATTGCCCTTCTAGACCCCGGCGGGCACAAGCTCGAAGCAGTCGGATCTCTCATCGAACCGTCGCGAGCACAGGAGCGAGTCCAACCTAGGAAAGGTCCTGCACCTGAACGACCTGCGACGACACCGCCAGCCGTAACTCACCAGCCATCGTCGCCGTCAATCATTTATGTCCCGCCCAAAAGGAGGGCTCCTGGAGAGCGGGTGGCCGGAGGAACTCGCCGTATCAGTCAAGGGCTGCTTGATCTCTGGACGCTTTGCCCCGACCACACAGGACTGACAGCACAGGAGCAGCCCACTCTCTACTGGTACATCTCTCAACCGTTGAAGACTCCTGTAGACATTCGACTGATTGAGCCAGGGGCACCTCGTCCCTATTTTGAGGCCCGGCTTGTCCCTCCCATGGACGCCGGCTTTCAGAGCATTAACTTGGCTGATTATGGCATTAGGCTATCGCCAGAGGTTCCCTATCAGTGGTTCGTCAGTCTGACCGATGCTGAGGCCGGGAAGGAAGTTACCATTGGCGGTGCGATCATGCTAGTGCCACTGGAAGGCTCCCTCTCAGCCGAACTTGTGCGGGCTGAGAAGGGGGAAATCCCTCGACTCTATGCCAGGGCCGGGCTCTGGTACGACGCGTTCTCTGCGCTGTCAGATCTGATCAAATCAGATCCTGACAACACCGTGTTCTTAGGGCAACGCCTCTCGTTACTTGAGCAGGTAGGGGTGACCGAGGTTGCAACGCTCATGCGAGGCGCACGACAGCCATAAAGAACGGGAAGTGCACGCGGGGCGTCGTTCTCGATGCTCCAACGGGGATAGCAGTTGGCGAACACATAAGGCCTACGGCCGTGAGTCGCAGTTACCATAAGCTGCACGTTCGGGTCCACCCCATACGCCGATTCTGGACAACGCAAGAACCGAGGGTCGGCCAGACACATTCGATTCCTCGCAGGGAGCACCGAATGGTTCTCGCCCTTGCACAGGGATTACCAAGGCCCGCCAACCTGAGACGGAGAAGCCCAGGATTTTGGGATCTGCCACAGCGATGTGCGAGACAGGTACTCTGCACGCTTGTCTTAGCGTGCGTGGCGATGGGCTCCGGGAGCCCAAGCGCTATCGCCCTGGCTCAGGCGAGCGGTCTCCCTGCTGAGCGAGTCCTTTCTGGACATACCGGCGAGGTATCAGCGGTGACGTTCTCCCCCGATGGCAAGCTGCTTGGATCCGGAGGGAGCGACCGGACGATTCGGGTATGGCATGCCGATACGGGGCGCCTTTCTCAAATCCTGAGTGGCCACACCGGTCCGGTTCGGGCGCTCGCGTTTTCGACGGCCGGGCGGCACGTCGCTTCGGCCAGCGCCGATGGCACCACTCGTATCTGGGATATCCAGAGCGGGAAAGAAGTCAGAGCCTTTAGCTCCCAGTTTGGGACCGTTCGGTCTCTGGCCTTCTCCCCCGATGGCAAACTGCTCGTAGGTGGAGGGGATGCGGGGGCTCTTCGGATTTGGGATTGGGAGGCGGCTCAACAGGTGAAGGCCATGAAGAGTGGATTCGGTGTCGTGTTTTCGGTGGCATTTTCTCCGGACGGCCGGATCATCGCGACCGGAAGCGCGGATGGCCGTGTCCACCTCTGGGATCAAGCTAGTGGCAATCGGTCCGGCGCTCTCGCTGGTCACACAGGAGCTGTCTATGCCGTGGCCTTTTCACCAGATGGTGTGCTCATCGCGAGTGGCTCAGCCGATCGGACTGTCCGCCTCTGGGAAGTCGCAACCGGCCGTCCACGTGGGATGTTCGTCGGGCATACAGATGAGGTGCTTTCGCTCGCGTTCGCACCGGAAAGTCGAAGGGTCGTCTCCGCCTCGGCTGATGGAACCATTCGGATCTGGGACTGCGCAACAGGCGAGGAGGAACGTGCGTTAACGGTTCACCACGGGCCAGTAATCGCGGTGGCGATGTCCCCTGATGGCAAATACATCGCTTCAGGGGGACGCGACCATACCGTTCGCATCCAGCCCTCTGGGTCCGCTCCGGCGTCCGCAGGTCAGGCAGTTGATGCAAAGCGGCCTGATGATGACGTGGGGCCTGCGCCTTTTCCGCCGCCACTGGCTCAGGTTGATTTAACGATCCATCCTTTGGAAGTGCGAGCGGGGGACCAGGTCAATTTACTCTTGACGGTGAAGAATACGGGCAAGGGTCCGTTGTACCGGTTCCAAGGCAAAACCAAGAGTGATGACACGCTCCTCAACGGCCACGTGTTTTATTTCGGCAAAATCAATGCGGCTAGCAGCGCCAAGGCCACTGTCACCATTCAAATCCCTCGGACTCAGCCGTCGAGCGAGTTGCCTGTGGAAATTCAGTTTCAGGAGCACAACGGGTTTGTCCCGACTCCTCTCCGGGGCGTCGTCGTGCTGAAGGGCGCCGCTCGTCCACGGTTTGCCTACAACTTTCAGATCATCGACGACGGAACGGGTCATTCGGTAGGAAACGGCGATGGACGCGTTCAGAAAGGTGAAGCGGTGGACCTCCTGCTGACGCTCCGGAACATTGGGAAAGCCCCCGCGCCAGACACGTGGGTTGAGATCACCAATTCTCCCGGCCAAAGCCTGGAAATCCGACCGGGTATGATCAGGTTTGGGATGGTCAAACCGGACGAGACCAAGCAGGCTCGCGTCAGTTTCACGGTTTGGCCGGATTTCCCTGTCACACAGCTCACGTTCAAACTCTTCATCCAAGAAAAAACCCAGCACGTGTTCCTCAACGAGCACCTCCAACTGGCGCTGGACACGCAACAGCCGGCCCAGATCGTGGCCACGAACAAGATCGTCAAGGTGACGGCGGAGTCCGCAACCATTCTGAGCGGCGCGGGTCCTGAGACGTCCGTACTCGCGTCGGTAGGGAAGAACCAGTCCCTAGCCGTGACTGGGGAGTTAGGAGACTGGTATCGGGTGCAGATCTCCGAAACCGAACTGGGATGGATCACAAAAGCGCAGGCGCTGGCTGTGATGACACTCGACCGAGGACAAATGCCAATCCCTCGGATCCACGGCCTCGAAACCGCCAAGGCATCGCAACTGATCGCGTTATCCGAACAGCTCCAGCGGGCCCACAGCGCACGGGGACAGATTGAGCAGGCCCTTCGGGAGCGCGAGAGAGAGACGTCCCAACTTCGCGCCAAGTTAGATGAGTTGTCGGCTTCGCAGGATGAGAAAGTCTCAAAGGCTCATAAGCAACTGGAGCGCGAGCGCACTGAGCATGCCCAGATGGAACAGCTGTTGCGCCAACGAGAAGAGGAAATGCGACACCTTCAGGCCAAATTGGAAGATCTGTCTGTTACCCAAACAGCGCAACTGTCTACGGCGCAGGAACAGTTGGAACGTGAACGCCTCCAACGCGCGGAGGCTGAGCAGGCGTTGCGCCAACATCAAGAAGAATTACAGCGACTACGATCCCAGCTCGATAGATATACGGATTTTACAGGAGGCGCCGCGATTAAGAAGGCCCCCCCGGCCATCGCGCTGGGTTCTCCGGCCGACGCTCAACGCGTCACCGTGAACCGGGTTCGCGTGATTGGGGCAGCGGCCAGCGAACGAGGTATCTCACGAATTGAGATACGGGTGAACAATGAACTCCTTGCGAGGCGTCAACACCGGGGCGTAACCGTGACACCAGGGGAAGGTCCCAGCCAGTCCACGATGGAATTTTCTGAGTGGATCCAGTTACGTGAGGGCGCCAACGAAGTGAGCGTGATCGCGTTTGATGAGGATCAGCTTGCCGCGACAAAGACGGTCATGGTCACACGAATCTCGGACCGCGGCACTATCTGGGCAGTGGTGATTGGAATTTCTCAGTACAAATCAGTCCATGCCCTTCGATATGCAGACAAGGATGCTGTGGCCTTTTCGGAATATCTCCACTCCCAAGTCGGCGTGTCGAAAGACAACATCACATTACTCACCAACAACGATGCCACATTGTTCACTCTGAAACGGACTCTAGGGACTGACCTGAGGCGAAGAGCAGGCCCCAAGGATACGGTGATTGTCTTTTATGCGGGGCATGGCGCGCCAGAGCCCGATTCCAGCAGCCCAGACGGGGATGGACTCGAAAAATACCTCGTTCCGTATGACGCAGAACCTGGTGACCTGTATGCCACTGCGCTTCCGATGCGAGAGATTGAAACCATCTTTGAACGACTCAATTCGGAGCGTGTCATTTTCATCATGGATTCGTGCTACAGCGGTGCGGCAGGGGGCCGGACCTTCAGCCCAATTTCACGACGGGCTACCGTGTCTGATGCCTTCTTGACACGGCTGTCCAAAGGAAAGGGGCGCGTCGTTCTGACAGCGAGCCGGGGGAGTGAGATCAGTGAGGAGCGCGATGAGATGGGACACGGAGTCTTCACGTATTACCTGCTCAAAGGCTTGCAAGGCCAGGCGGATATGGACGCGGACCGTCTCATTACAGTGGATGAGGTGTACGCGTATGTGTCCCAACACGTTCCGGCAGCGACTGGTCAGAACCAGCATCCCGTGAAAAAAGGGGAGATGGAGGGCCAGCTCATCTTAGGACAAGTTCGATGATGATAGGTCAGCAGATCCGGTTCTTTCACGACCACAGCCAGCAGGCTCAGGGAGGACTCGTATGAAGCCGGTTATGTCTTGTTCTGGCCAAGTGCTCATCAGGTTTGCCTTCGCCACAATTGTGTTCCAGGGCTGTGCCTCGCCGCCTGAAGAACCACAACTGCCGCTTGGGCTTGATCCGCCGCGCATCTACATCGCCAACGAGAGTTCAAACTCCGTCTCGGTCGTGGACGGAGGGACTTACAAGGTCCAGAGAGAGGTAGATGTCTTCAACCATGGGACACATGATCTTGCCATCACCCGAGACGGAAAGCAGCTCTTCGCCACCAACCTGGCCTCTGGACGGGTGTCGGTGATCGATACCGAGACCTTGCAAACGATCGCGTCGATTTATACCGGAAAGCGCTGCCATGTCGTCACGCTGACCAATGACAACAGGCAGGCGTGGGTGGCCAATATTGAGGATGACACCATCTCCATCCTCGACACGAAGCTGTATCGCATCCTGGGCTCAATCCCGATCGGCAAGGGCCCCATGGGCATCGCGTTCTCACGCGATGGCCGGTATGGGTATGTCAGCAGCCAGGACAAAACCGTGTCGGTCGTGGATACGAGCTCCCACATGATCATCAAAAAGCTTCCCGTTGGGAGCAACCCGCATTTCTTGATCCTGGGTCTGGACGGTCGCATTTGGGGGACCAATACCGGGGAGAACAGCATTTTCGTGATCGATCCCGCTACGCAGGAGGTGATGAGCACGTTCGAGGTCGGGCCTGCACCGCAGCAGATCGCCTTCGGCTACAAGGGAACGGTAGGCCCCAACGCCTACGTGACGGTAACCGGTTTGAACAAGGTGGTCGTTGTGAAAGCAGATCCCAGCGATCTGAGAATCCTCGAGCAGATTGATGTGGGGACCGGACCAAATGGAATCTGGTCGAACCCGGTAGGGACCCGCCTCTATGTCGGGCATACAGGCTCGAATGACTTGCATGTAATTGATTCCGGAACGAGCAAGGTCATTGCAAAAGTCGACGTGGGGAGAAAACCCATTCGAGTTGTGGCCTCTCGGTAACCCGAGGTGCCGTTGCCAGGCCAAACGGGCAAAGCCATCACTGAGGGCCGAAGCTTGAGCTTTGAGACAGAGATGAGGCTGCGAGTCAGGAAAGGGAGGGACCTATGCACGTGCATATGAACAGGCGGTGGCAAGAGATGAAGGGCTGGCCCGGCTGGGTTACGGTTGTGGGGATATTCGGAGTCGCCGTCTCCAACGTCTGGTGTGCCGACCTTGCGCAGGCGGCAACAGTCCAGGTGGGGTTGGCCACGAACGCGGTTGGTAAATTCGCCGTTGTGCGCGCGGACGGCATCGAAGAACGGTTGGATGGACGAGGAACCCTTCTGCTGTACGAAGGAGACCTGATCAAGACCGAAGCTGCGAGTCAAGGTCTCATCGAATTTCCTGGAGGCATCCAAGTCGCTGTCAATGAGAACACCATGTTCACCATCCTCTCCCGTTGGGAGCAAGCCAAGGGGATCACGAGAATCCTCCGGCTCAAAAGCGGAGAGCTGTGGGTCAAAACTGGCGAAGGGCCCAAGCCCCTCGAAGTGGAGACACCAGTTGCCACTGCTGCCGTTCGCGAAACTGAGTTTGACATAAAAGTGCAATCGGATGGGGAAACCACGCTCACCGTCGTGCAGGGTATCGTGGAGTTTGGCACAGCCTTTGGAACCTGTCCGATTCGGACTTCGACCATCAGCTATGGGAAGCGCGGCAAGAAATGTACCAAGCCGGCTCCGACCGATGTCAGACAAGCCATTAGCTGGACCAGCGCCATCGTGGGGCCGGCGAAATGAGCCAGGCATGAATCTTTCGCGGGCGAACCAGACTAGGCGTGTGATGGAAAGTAATGACGCGACGCTGTCCATCCTCCTTCGTGAGGGCAGAATCGGCACATATCTTGAGCTTACCCAGGTCCCCCCGTGGTCTATAAATTACGTGTGTGGCATGAGACCTTGGGCTCTCAAGAGAAGCAGGTGAAGGTTCCACCAGGCGAAGGGCTCAACTTGGATTTTGAGTTAGGCAAGGCAGGGCCGACGGCGGAAGGGAAACCGGCCATGTGACGAGTCACCACCACTCGATTGGTGGGTTTTAGAGCGCTTTCAGCGATTCCTCGCGTTTCCGCTGATACTCGTCTTCGCTGATCAAGCCCTCCGCATGAAAGCGCTTGAGTGTCCGGAGATTGGCTTCCAGCCCGGTTTTTCCTCATCGCGTGGGATCTCGTTGATCATGACCTCGACCACACGCGCAAGGGGCGGCTTGGGCAAGGCCCATCGATTTTCCGTCATCACGGTCAGCGATGCGCCTGGTACGACCTCATACACCATAGCCCCGGCCGCATGAACCGGATTCTCTTTCAGCGGCCGCGCTACAGCCGGGATGGTGACAAGGTGACGGAAATTCGCGAACAGGAGGTGAATTCGCGTCTCTTCAACAAAGAATGCGCCTGACGTGATCTCTGTCGTGCCGGTCTCGTGCGGAAGCCCAAGATAGA
>Ga0209376_1002548_pt1 | contig 17164 bp, 17 predicted proteins | sample GraSoiAngelo_134_FD_185891 | JGI IMG/M metagenome (GOLD analysis project Ga0209376, IMG submission 185891) | Grasslands soil microbial communities from the Angelo Coastal Reserve, California, USA - 14_0929_05_30cm (SPAdes) (version 2) | ecosystem: Environmental > Terrestrial > Soil > Grasslands ... | reverse complement strand
GGCAAGGTTTGGCACCTCGATGTCGGCTCATCGCATCCTGGGGCTGGAGCAGGTCCCAAGGGTTGGGCTGTTCGCCCATTAAAGCGGTACGTGAGCTGGGTTTAGAACGTCGTGAGACAGTTCGGTCCCTATCTGTCGCGGGCGAAGGAGGTTTGACGGGAGCTGCCCCTAGTACGAGAGGACCGGGGTGGACGGACCTCTGGTGTGCGAGCTGTTCCGCCAGGAGCATCGCTCGGTAGCTATGTCCGGCAGGGATAAGCGCTGAAGGCATCTAAGCGCGAAACCCGCCTGAAGATGAGACCTCCCAGGGCGTAAGCCCTCTGAAGGGCCCTCGCAGATTACGAGGTTGATAGGCCGGAGGTGTAAGCGCCGTGAGGCGTTCAGCTGACCGGTACTAATCGCCCGTGCGGCTTGACCACGGTTTTTTCTCGGCATCGCCGAGAAGTGTCAGAGCAGCGTCTGCCTACGCTCGAGAGTCTCGGTGTTCGGCGCGTCGGTGCCGCATGACCGACGCGAGAGCTCGATTCCCGGTGGCGATGCCGGAGGGGCCACACCCGTTCCCATCCCGAACACGGAAGTTAAGCCCTCCAGGGCCGATGGTACTGTGCTGGCAACGGTACGGGAGAGTAGGTCGCTGCCGGGTTAATTCAATGAAGGGGGCTCGTCGAGCCCCTTTCAGTTTTTTGGCGCTCGGGCTTTCCAGCTCGTCGGGCCGCTCAGTGCGCGAACGCGGTGATCAGGGCGAAGCCGAATCCGACGACCGTGGCGACGATGGCGGCGCTTGCGAGCAGCCAGTCGACCGTCGTCTCGGCGCGGCGCTCGGCCAGAGACAGAGCCAGCCCCGATGCGAAGCCTCCGACGAAGCCGCCGGCGTGCGCGAGATTGTTCACGCCCGCCATGAAGAAGCCCGCGATGAAGAGAACCAGCGCCCACTGACCGTACTGTTGCAGCTGTAGCCGGCCGAATGTGCCGCCGCGTCTTCGACCGTATGCGACGAGGGCTCCGAGGAGTCCAAAAATGGAGCCCGAGGCCCCGACGGTGAAGGGAACGTCGAAGGCGTTCGAGACCACGAAGCCGGCCGCACCCGACACGGTGAAGATGACGACCAGCCGCGCCGGCCCGTAGCAGCCCTCGACCTCGGGTCCGAGCTGTCGGATCCAGAGGATATTGAAGATGATGTGCAGGAGACCGCCGTGCAGGTAGATCGCGGTGAGTATCGTCCACCAGTGCCCAGCCTGCCACGGGATGGCGCCCCCGGCGCCGAATGCCCACAGCGCGCGGTTGCTCGGCGCGAACACGTCGAAGATGCCGCGTGGCCGAAGGGCGGACGCGGGATCGAACACGAGCGTGGCGATGTAGAGCGCGACGCACGCCAGCGTGACCGCGTTGGTGAAGTCCCACGAGCGAAAGACCTGTCTGAGCGGGCCGGCGAATCCCCACATGCCCGGATTGCGGCGGCCGCAGACGAGGCACACGGGCGCGGCGGCGTGCGTCAGCCGTCCGCACGACGGGCAGAGAATCGACCCGGATGTCTTACGGAACATTGTCGTCCTCGTGCGCCGGCACCCGGTAGCCCTCGTCGTGCCACACGTCGAGGTCGACGAGGCGGCAGGTGATGGAGCAGAACGGTCGGTGCGCGTTCCCCTCCCACGGCGCCGGGGCGCCGGCTGGCGACGGACGCGTCGTCCGTCCTGGCTCGAATCGTACGAGGGCCCGCAAAGCGTGTCAACTCGGGCACTTGGCGGTCGCGCGGGGAACAGTTTTCGTTGACACCAATCGACGGCGTCGCGTAGAGTTGCGGAGATCTCTCCACCGAAGGAGCCCACCGCATGAATCGTACGCAATCAGCGATCGCCCGCTCGGCCCTCTCGATCGCCCTCGTGCTGCTGCTCGTCCTGACGTTGGGGGCTCTCGCGGCCGCGCCCGACGCCCTGGCCGCGGCGCCGACGCAAGGCCAGCACGCGGGCGGTGGCGAGGCGAGTCTCATCGTTCCCGACCTCGGGCAGGTCCCGGTCGGCGGGATGAACGGCCGTAACCTCTTGTTGTTCGGGCTCGTCGTCTGCGCGCTCGGGCTCCTGTTCGGGATCGTGATCTTCAAGCAGCTGCAGGGTCTCCCGGTGCACGCGTCGATGAAGGAGATCTCCGAGCTGATCTACGAGACGTGCAAGACGTACCTGATCACGCAGGGGAAGTTCCTCCTCGTCCTCGAGGCGTTCATCGGCGTCATTATCGTGCTCTACTTCGGCGCGCTGCTGAAATTCGATGCCTTGAAGGTCGTGATCATCCTCGCCTTCAGCCTGATCGGCATCGGCGGCAGCTACGGCGTGGCGTGGTTCGGCATGCGGATCAACACGTTCGCCAACTCCCGCACCGCCTTCGCCAGCCTCGGGGGCAAGCCCTTCCCGGTCTACGCGATCCCGCTCAAGGCCGGGATGAGCGTGGGCATGCTCCTGATCAGCGTCGAGCTCTTCCTGATGCTCTGCATCCTGCTCTTCATCCCGGGCGACTACGCCGGCCCGTGCTTCATCGGCTTCGCCATCGGCGAATCACTCGGCGCGGCCGCGCTCCGGATCGCCGGCGGCATCTTCACGAAGATCGCCGACATCGGCTCCGACCTCATGAAGATCGAGTTCAACATCAAGGAAGACGATGCGCGCAACCCGGGCGTCATCGCCGACTGCACCGGGGACAACGCCGGCGACTCGGTGGGCCCGAGCGCGGACGGATTCGAGACGTACGGGGTCACGGGCGTCGCCCTGATCTCGTTCATCCTGCTCGCGGTCAAGCAGCCGGCGGTGCAGGTGCAGCTCCTGGTGTGGATCTTCGCGATGCGCGTCCTGATGATCGTGGCGAGCGGCGTGTCGTACCTCATCAACGAAGGCGTCGCCCGCGCGAAGTACGGCGCGGCCAAGCGCATGAACTTCGAGGCCCCGCTCACCTCGCTCGTGTGGCTCACGTCGATCGTGTCCGTGCTGCTGACCTACTTCGCGTCGTATGCGCTGATCCGCGACCTCGGCGACGGTAGCCTCTGGTGGAAGCTCTCCACCGTCATCACCTGCGGCACGCTCGCGGGCGCGATCATTCCGGAGCTGGTCAAGATCTTCACCTCGACCGGGGCTCGTCGCCGGCAACTTCAGCAGCTACTGGCTGGGCGTCGTGGTCGTCGTGCTCATGGGCATCGCCTACACGGTGAGCACGGCCGGGCTCGGCGCGCTCATGGTCGCGCCGGCGGTCTTCGCCTTCGGCCTGGTCGCATTCGGCTTCCTCGGCATGGGGCCGGTGACGATCGCGGTGGACTCGTACGGCCCCGTCACCGACAACGCCCAGTCCATCTTCGAGCTCTCGGTCATCGAGACGATCCCGAACGTGAAGCAGGCTCTCAAGCGCGACCACGGGATCGACGTGGATTTCGAGTCGGCCAAGCATCTGCTCGAGCAGAACGACAGCGCCGGCAACACTTTCAAGGCAACCGCCAAGCCGGTGCTGATCGGCACCGCGGTCGTCGGCGCGACCACGATGATCTTCTCGATCATCGTCGTGCTCACCCACGGTCTCACGCAGAACCTCGACAAGCTCTCGCTCCTCCATCCGCCGTTCCTGCTCGGGCTCATCACCGGCGGCGCCGTCATCTACTGGTTCACCGGCGCGTCGATGCAGGCGGTGACGACGGGCGCCTATCGGGCCGTCGAGTTCATCAAGGCCAACATCCGGCTCGAGGGCGCGACCAAGGCCTCGGTGACCGATAGCAAGCGGGTCGTCGAGATCTGTACGCAGTACGCCCAGCGCGGGATGTTCAACATCTTCCTCACGGTGTTCTTCTCGACGCTGGCGTTCGCCTTCCTGGAGCCCTACTTCTTCATCGGCTACCTGATGTCGATCGCGCTCTTCGGGCTCTACCAGGCCGTGTTCATGGCCAACGCCGGCGGGGCCTGGGACAACGCCAAGAAGATCGTCGAGGTCGACCTGAAGGAGAAGGGCACGCCGCTCCACGCGGCGACCGTCGTCGGCGACACGGTCGGCGACCCCTTCAAGGACACCTCGTCGGTGGCGATGAATCCAGTCATCAAGTTCACGACCCTGTTCGGCCTGCTGGCGGTCGAGCTCGCCGTCACCCTGACGGCCGAGAGCGGGCCCTTCTTGAGCCGCGCGCTGGCCGCCGTCTTCTTCGCGATGTCGATCGTGTTCGTCTGGCGCTCGTTCTACAGCATGCGCATCCGGGGCAGCGCGCCGCCGGCGGCGGGCGCGCCGGCAGGGCGGGTGGCCATCGCCGCACGAGGCAAATAGCAACAGGTGGAGGTCCTCTCCTGCGTCGTCAGCGGAGCCTGTTCGCTCGACGACCTGATTCGCTGGGGAGGCTACGTCCTCCTGTTTGCGATCGTCTTCACGGAGACCGGTCTCCTCGTCGGCTTCTTTCTGCCCGGCGACTCGCTGCTGATCACGGCGGGGGTCGTGGCCGCCGCAGGCGTCCTCAACATCTGGTGGATCAACGCGCTGCTCATCGTCGCCGCGATCACGGGGGACAGCGTCGGCTACGCGATCGGGGCTCGCCTGGGCCCGCGGCTCTTCACGCGGCCGAAGTCGCTCCTGTTCAATCCGCGCCACATCGAGCGGACCCGGGCCTTCTACGCGCGGCACGGGTCGAAGACGATCGTCATCGCCCGGTTCGTCCCAATCATCCGCACCTTCGCGCCGGTCGTCGCGGGCGTCGGTCAGATGGAATACCCCCGGTTCCTCTTCTACAATGTGGCGGGCGGTGTCGGATGGGTGACCAGCATGACGTGGGCGGGCTATCTGCTGGGTCGGGCGATCCCGAACATCGGTGACTACGTCCACGTCGTCGTCGTCGTGGTGATCGTGCTCTCCGTCATTCCCATCGTCGTCGAGATCATCCGGGAGCGTCGGCGGCGGTCGGTCTGATTCTCTCCGCGTTGGCGAGCGTCGTGGGGCGGCTCCCGAGACGGCCCGCGACGTGGCTGGGCCGCGGGCTCGGCGATCTCGCGTACGTCGCGTTCGCGAGTCGCCGTCGGCGGGCCATGACGAACCTCGCGCTGGCCTTTCCGGACATGGCCGTGGCCGATCGCCGCCGGGTCTGCCGGGGATCGTTCCAGCACCTCGGCCTCATGTTCGTCGAGCTCTGCGCGGCGTTGACCGCCCCGCCCGAGCGAATACTCGCGGGGATCACGGTCGTCGGAATGGAGCACCTCATGGACGCGATGGCCAAGCACGGTCGAGCGCTCGTCCTCACCGCCCATCTGGGGAACTGGGAGCTCCTCGCCCTGGCCCATCGGTTGACAGGCATCCCGACCACCGTTGTGATGCGGCCGCTCGACGCGAGCTGGCTCGACACGATGGCCGATCGCCTCCGGGAGCGCTCGGGGATCGAGCTCGTCGACAAGCGCAACGCCCTCCGGCCCGTCCTGGGCGCCCTCAACCGCGGCCGGACGGTGGCGCTGCTCCTGGATCAGAATGCCTCCCGGCGCGAGGGCGTCTTTGTCACCTTTTTCGGCAGGCCGGCCTCGACCTCGAAGAGCCTGGCCGTGCTGGCCGTGCGCACGCGGACGCCGGTCGTGCCGATCTTCATCTACCGGGAGCGCCTCCACGAGCACCGGATCGTGATCCATCCCTCCTTCGGCGTCGAGCAGGTCGCCGACAGCGAGCAGGCCGTCGCCGAGCTCACGCAACGGTGCGCGACCGCGACCGAGACCGCGATCGTCGCTGCGCTCGATCAGTGGCTGTGGGTCCACAACAGGTGGAGGACGCAGCCGGCGCCTTCGGGGGAGTCCGGTCAGTGATCCCGCGGGGGCTGGCTGCGGGGCTCTTCGTCTTCGCGGTGTCTGGAGCGGTGCCGCTCCCGGCCGCCGGTCTCGACACCGGGGCTTACCGGGCCGCCGCCGCCTCCGGCTCGTTCGGGACTGTGGCGGGGCGCGTGTACGAGGAGCGCCAGCGGCCCGAGGCGCCGGATCACCCGCTCGCCGGCGTCGCGGTGATCATCGTACCGAAGTCGGACGACGTCCTCAGGAAGCTCGAGGAAATCAAGAGGGTGGCGCGAAATTCCGCCGACGACTATCGAGCGGCCGGTCCATCGATCCTCGCAGTTCGACGCGCCTACGAGAAAGAGCTGTGGGACTCAGGCGCGGTCGACCTGGTGAAGGCCACCACTGTCGATGCGGAAGGACGGTTTATCGTCGCGGATCTTCCGGCGGGGAATTGGCTCCTCATCGCGACCCACAGCGTCAAAATTGACAAGCATGCGGCTGCGGGGCCGGCCAAGCAGCGGGGCGTCTACACGCCGAGGACCCAGCTGACCGGGTTCCAGCGAGTTACGGTCTGGCTTCGGGAGGTTACGGTCGCGAACGGGCGATCAGAGAGCCTGGAGTTGACGGACAGGGGCGCCTGGTTCTCGGGGGTCGTCGAGGAGAGAGCTCCGGACGCCGGCCGCTAGGGCCGGCGTCCGGAGCCTGCAAAGGTCACTTCAAGAGGGCTACTTCTTCTCCGCAGGCTGCGCCTTGGCGGAGGCGGCTCCCGGCTTGACCTGAACGGCCATCGCGGTCGCCTTGCCCTCGTGGTCCATGTAGCGGACCTGGACCTGATCACCCGGCTTCAGATCGGTTGCGGTGATCGCCTTTCCAGATTTCCTGATGGCGGTCTTGGAATCGACCGCGAACGTCCACTCCGCATCCTTCCCCTTCTCTTTGCCGCCCACCACGAGGCTGTCCGCGGACACCGACTTGACCGTGCCCATGGCATTCTTCGCCTTCTTCACGTCCGACTTCGGCTTCGCCTCGGCGGGCTTCTGGGCCGGAGCCGGGGTTGTCGCCGGCGTGGGCGTTGTGGGGGTCGTCGTCTGTGCGACGGCAGAGCCGGCGAGCCCGATCCCGAACATCACCGCAATGAGTAGGGCCACAGATCTCTTCACGTTCGTCACTCCTCCACTACAGGTTTGGGTTGGGGCAAGAACTCCTACGGCCAATAGGACGGCTTGAGCAAGACATTTATTCCTCTTCTAAGTCTGCAGGAAAGCTATCGGATATCCAAATTTCTCGTTTTGGCTCTCTCGCGGGCTCCTATCGCCCGTTGACCGATTCAAGCTCTGCATGTTACAAACGATTAAATCCTCATATATGGCGATTCGAGCCTCTTTTCGACTGTTGCTGGCAAGTTTCATTGGAATTTTCACGCCGATCGCCCTCTCACCCGTTTTCGCCGAGCCGCAGTCGCCTTCGCCCGATTTTTTTGAAGTCTCTGTCGCGTCGCCGCCCGCTGACGAGTTCACGCGGCCCACGCCGGTTTTGGAGAGGAAAACGGACGAGCCGAGCTTACAGGATGATTCTTCGGTATGGATCCCCGAGGACTTCGATCCGTGGGCGTACGCGTTCGCTGAGTCGTCCCGTCTGCAAGCTCGATCGGTCCGATTCGTAAAGGTCCCGTCGTACTCGGTGTCGATGAACTCGCAAGTGAAGTATTTCGTCGACCGGTTCACGACCAGCCGACGCGACGTGGTCGGGCTATGGGTACGACGGTCGGGGCATTACCTCGGGATGATCTGCGACGTCCTCAGGGCCAAGGGGCTTCCCGAGGATCTCGCGTTCACGGCCATGATTGAGAGCGGCTTCAACCCGACGGCGGTGTCACGCGTTGGCGCGAAGGGGCTCTGGCAATTCATGGCGCCGACCGCGCGACTGTACGGCCTGCGCGTGGACCGCTGGGTCGACGAACGGCTCGATCCCGAGAAGTCCACGGTGGCTGCCGCCGGATACCTCAACGACCTCTACGTGCGATACGGCACGTGGGAGCTCGCCCAGGCCGCGTACAACGCCGGTGAGGTGAAGATCGACCGGGCGATCCGGCGCACCGGGTCTACGGACTTCTGGGACCTGAGTAGATCCAAGTACCTGCGCCGCGAGACCAAGGACTTCGTTCCAGCAATCCAGGCGGCGATGGTGATCGGCCGCGACCCCGGTCAGTACGGCTTCGACACAAGCCCGGTAGCGATGCCCGACGTCGAACGCGTAACGGTCCCCGCCTCGACGGATCTGAGAAAGCTGGCGGCGACCACTGGAATCCCGCTTCAGACTCTGCGCTCACTCAACCCCGTCCTGATCCGCGGCGTTACCCCGCCGGGTAGAACCTGGGACGTCCGCGTACCGAATGGCTCACGGGAGACCGTTGGGGCCGCACTCACCCCGCGACCGAAGGTCGCCGCTACCGCTGCGGCAGGGCCAACGGTCCGTCGCGCGGCCGGGGCCGGAATACACGTCGTTCGCGCGCGGGATACCGTGAGCTCGATCGCCAAGCTCTACGGAGTGTCGACCAGCGACGTCGTCCGCTGGAACAATCTCGAGAACGGGGACGCGATCCGGCCGGGTGACCGGCTTCGCGTCACGAGTCTCCGCCCGACCGTCGAGCTCGACGGACAGGGCGGGTTCAGGTGAGGGTCGAGGTCCGACTCTTCGCCACCCTCTCCGCGTTTCTTCCGCCCGACGGTCGCGATGGTGCGACCGAGCTCGAGATCCCCGAAGGCAGCACGGTCACCGAGGTTACCCGCCGTCTCGGGATCCCGCCCAACCTCGCCCGGGTCGTTCTCGTCAACGGTCGAGACGCAGGCGAGGAAGCGCCGCTCGCCGCGCGTGACGTCGTGACCATCTTCCCGCCACTGGCCGGCGGCGCCGGCTAGGCGTCACGGGGTAGAGTGGCCAGCGGCGCCATGCCGCCTTCGGACCGCGTCGCGCGTTCGGCGGCGGCCTGCTCGATCGTCGAATCGATCTCCGCACCCAGTAGCAGCGCGACGCCGCTCCAGTAGAGCCAGAGCATCAACAAGATCACTCCGCCGATGGAGCCGTAGGTCGCGTTGTAGGAGTCGAAGTAGCCGACGTAGAACCGGAGCCCAAGCGACATCAGGAGCCACGAGACGACGGCGAACGCCGAGCCCGGCGTGATCCAGGACCAGACGCGATCCGTCGCCGGAGCCAGATAGTAGACGAGCGTCAGACCGGTGAGGAGCAGGAGAATCACGACGGGCAGCTGAGCCAGCTTCCAGGCCAGGGTGAACAGGGGACCGAGCCCGAAGAAGTCTGCGACCGCCTCTCCGAGACGCACGCCGAAGCCCAGCAGCAACAGCGCGGTGAGCGTGAACAGGGTGAAGACGAGCGTCAGCGCGATCGCGATGAGCCGTTTCTGCCACCAGATCCGGTGGTCCGTGACCGAGTACGCCGAGTTCAGCCCTTTCATGATCGAGAGCATGCCGCTCGACGCGCCGACGAGCGCCATGAGCGCACCCGCCGATACGAGGCCACCGCTCGCGCCCCTGACGACCTCCGCCAGGGTTTTCCGGATCAGCGATGCGGCGTCCCCGGGCAGTACCCGCTCGGCATAGCGCATCAGCTGGGCCATGAGGTCCGGAACCGGCAGCAAGCCGAGGAGCGCGGTGAGGAACAGCAAGGTGGGTAGAAGCGCAAAGGCGAAGTAGTAGGAGAGCTCGGCGGCCCGGTCGAGAATCTCGTCGTGCCAGGACTTCTGGTAGACGCGCGTGCCGAGCATTCGGAGGGAAAGCCCTCCTAGCGCCCAGGGGGAGGCCGCCGTGCGGCCCCGTGGCGGCCGCGTCCGTTTCAGCGGAATCACCTCGGGCCCATCGTAACAGGCGGAGCGCACATCATGCTGGTCCGGTCCTTGGCGCGCTGGCCGCAGGGCCGGGCCATCGGGTCGGTGGTAAACTCTTGCCGTTTCGGCGAGCCAGCATTGTAGCGTCGGAAGCGTCTAGGAACCCGGTGGGCCTCCCGGACTTCAAATCCGGTGGACCGTTCTAGACAAACGGTCGATGGGTTCGACTCCCATACGCTTCCGCCAAAAGGGGCGACATGGCAAAAGGCGAACGGCGTGGACGACCACGCCGCCGGGCGACGCAGCAGCGGCGGACCTTCGTCCTCGTTGCGATCGCGGTGCTGGCGGCGGCCGTCGTCGGGTACTTCGCCTACCGCGCGCAGGCGAACCTGCCGGGGGTGCAGTTCCCTGACCAGGGGAACCTCCACATCGCCAGCCCCGAAACGCCTCACGAGAAGTACAACTCGGATCCACCGACCTCGGGACCGCATCTCCCGTATATCGCGCCGTGGGGGTTGCACACGCGGCCGATCGTCCGGGAGCTGCAGGTACACAATCTGGAGGACGGCGGCGTGGTCGTACAGTACAACTGTGAGTGCCCCGATCTCGTCGCGAAGCTCAAGGCCATCGTGGACCGGTACGACCGGCAGGTGATCGTCGCGCCGTATCCGGGGATGCCGTACAAGATCGCGCTGACGGCGTGGACTCGGCTCGACACCCTGGACGAGCTCGACGAGGGGCGCATCACGCGCTTCATCGAGGCCTATCGTGGCATCGACCACCACAAGTAGCCGGACGATGTCGGCGCGCGGTCTCCTGACGCGGGCGGCGCGCGCCCGCCTCGCCGCGCTCGCGGGCGTGACCGTCCTGCTCGGCGCATGCTCGGGCCTCCACGTGTCTCCGCTGGCGCCGCCGCCGTACCAGGCCGACGTGGCGGCACGCTACGACGCGACCTGGTCCGCCGTGGTGCGCGCGCTGGCCCGGGAGAACGTGCCGATCCGCGCGATCGCGCGGGACTCGGGCGTCATCGCCTCCGACGACTTCATCGCGCCCATCGGCGTCTACGCGGACTGCGGCCGGGTCGGGAGTGACCTCGTGGAAGGGGAGGCTCTGGTGGCCTTCACGCTCTTCGCCGAGCCCAACGGGACGTGGACCCGCGTGCTGGTCAATTCGAAGATGCGGACTCACATGCAGCGTAAGGGCTCGAGCGGCAAGCTACGCCCGACGCCCGTCTACCAGTGCGCATCGACGGGCCGATTCGAGGCGAATCTGCTCGACGCCGTGCGCGAGCTGGTGAAGGAGTAGCCGTGCCGTCGCGACTGGCCGATCTCATCCGGAAAGCGCGTCGCCTCGCGGCCGAGCGGGACCACCTCATCGAGGACCTCGCCGGCGAGTGGACTCACGCGTTGCGCGGCCAAGGCCTGTCGCCGGCGGATCTGGAAGAGCTCTGGGCCGGGCTCGTGGAGGATGCGGTGCGGCGCGGGCGGCAGTCGGGTGAGGGGAAGTGGACCGCCCAGGCGTGGCGGCACGAGGCCCAGGAAGTCGTCGCTCGCGTCCGGCAGAAGGTCGAGGCGGCGCTCGGTGAGCGGTGAGCGCGCGACGGCGCTGCGGAGCCTGCCGTCGGTCGACCAGCTCCTTCGGCGGCTCGCGGGTCACGCGGACATTCGTGGGCTCACCCGGGCCCGTCTGACCTCCCTCGTCCGCGAGACGCTCGATCAGGAGCGCGTTCGCGTCCTCGCCGACCGGACCGCTCCGGCGACGGCGGAGCTCCTGGCCGAGCGCGTCGTCCAGCGGGCGCGGCGGGCGGGGCCCTTCTCGTTGCGCCCGGTCATCAACGCGCAGGGCGTCGTGCTCCACACCAACCTCGGTCGCGCGCTCCTCAGCCCGCTCGCGCTCGAGAGGCTCCAGGCGGTCGCCACGGCGTACTCGAATCTCGAGCTCGACCTGGTCCGCAAAGAGCGCGGGTCCCGCTACAGCCACGTCGAGGCGGTGCTGCGCCGGCTGACGGGCGCCGAGGACGCCCTCGTGGTCAACAACAACGCGGCCGCGGTGCTCCTGGCCCTCGAGACGCTCGCCCACGGCCGCGAGGTCATTGTCTCGCGCGGGGAGCTGATCGAGATCGGCGGGGAGTTCAGGATCCCGGACATCATGCTGCGGAGCGGCGCGGTGCTCCGCGAGGTCGGCGCGACGAACCGGACGCACCTGCGCGACTACGCCGATGCGATCACCGCCGACACGGCGATTTTGCTCAAGGTCCACACGTCGAACTACCGCGTCGTCGGGTTCACCGCCGAGGTCTCGTCTCGTGAGCTCGTCGAGCTCGGGCGCGAGCGGGGAATTTCCGTGATGGAGGACCTTGGCTCCGGATCCCTCCTCGATCTCAGGCCGTGGGGTTTTCCCTACGAGCCGACCGTCCAGGAAACGGTGTCCGCGGGCGTCGACCTCGTCTCGTTCTCGGGCGACAAGCTGCTCGGCGGACCTCAGGCCGGTATCGTCGTGGGCCGGCGCGGAATCGTGTCCCGGCTCAAGAAGAACCCGTGGAACCGTGCGCTGCGGATCGACAAGTTCACGATTGCCGCGCTCGAGGCGACCCTCTATGCGTACGAGGCCGGGACGGCGCTTGAGACGCGCGTCGCGTCGTGAAGCGCCTGGCCCCCGACGTACGACAGCGTCTCGGCGCGAGCGTCGTCGATGACCGCGGCAAGGTAGGCGGCGGCGCCCTGCCGACGGTCGAGCTGCCGACCGCCGCGGTCGCGGTCGGGACCACCTCGGATGCGACGATGCGGCTCGACGAGGCGCTGCGGGGCGGCGACCCGCCGGTGGTGGGCCGGATCGCGCACGATCGCCTGCTCCTGGACTGCCGCACCGTACTCCCCGCGCAGGTAAGCCTCCTCGCCGAGGCGCTGACCGTCGCCGCCTCGTGCCTATGAGCGCGGTGGCTTCGACGCACGTCGTCGTCGGCACGGCCGGGCACATCGACCACGGCAAGACCTCGCTGGTGAAGGCGCTGACCGGAACCGATACCGACCGTCTTCCCGAGGAAAAGGCCCGCGGCATTACGATCGATCTCGGATTCGCGTTCCTCGAGGAGCCGGGCGGGCTCACGGTCGAGATCGTCGACGTCCCGGGCCACGAGCGCTTCGTCAAGAACATGCTGGCCGGCGTCGGCGGGATCGACCTGGCGATGTTGGTGATCGCGGCCGACGAAGGCATGATGCCCCAGACGCGCGAGCACCTCGCGATTTGCTCCCTGTTGCGGATCAAAGCCGGGCTCATCGCGCTGACCAAAGCGGATCTCGTCGAGGCCGACTGGCTCGAGCTGGTCCGTGAGGACGTCGCCGGCGCCGTCCGCGGCACGTTTCTCGAGGGCGCACCGATCGTCGCGGTGTCGTCGAGGACGGGCCAGGGGCTCGACGAGCTGCGCGCTCAGCTCCGCACCCTCGCCGCGTCGGTGCCGCCGCGCGGCACCGATGAGCTACCGCGCCTTCCCATCGATCGTGTGTTCACGGTCAAGGGATTCGGTACGGTCGTCACCGGCACCCTGACCGCCGGTGCCCTGGCGGCCGACGACCGCGTCGAGGTCTATCCCAAGCGCGCCGAGGCCAAGATCAGAGGCCTCCAGGCGCACGGTCACCCGGTGGCCTCGGCGCGGGCCGGGCAGCGCACGGCGATCAACCTCCAGGGACTCGAGCGGACCGCGATCGCCCGCGGCGACGTCGTCGGGCTTCCCGGCACGCTGGTGCCCTCCACCCTGGTCGACGGCACGCTCGAGCTCCTGCCGGACGCGCCGCGCCCGGTGAAGACGCGCACGCGCGTGCGCTTTCACGTCGGAACGAGCGAGATCATGGCGCGGGTGCTCTTGCTCGACCGGCCGGAGCTGGCGCCCGGTGAGACCGCGTTCGCGCGGTTCCGTCTCGAGGCGCCGCTGGTCGCACGGCCGGGCGACCGCTTCGTGGTGCGCTCGTACTCGCCGATCGTGACGATCGGGGGCGGGACCCTGCTCGACGTCGACCCGCCGCGCTTCAAGCGAAAGGGGCCCGCGCTCGTCGCCCACCTCGAGCTGCTCCAGACGGGAAGCCCGGACGCCGTGCTGGAGGAGCACATCCGGCACGTAGGAGCCGGCGGGGTGCGTCTGACGACTCTCGCGGGGCGCGTGCCGTTCGGCCCCGAGCGCCTGCGCGCCCTCCTCGAAGGTCTTCAGGCCTCGGGCCGGGTGATCAGCGTCGATCGCGACTGGTTCGTCCATCCCGACAGCTTCGCGCGCCTCCGCAGGCTCGTGGTCGACGAGCTGGCGGCGTTCCATCGCGCGAACCCGCTCAAGCCCGGGATGTCCCGCGAGGAGCTCCGCGGCCGCGCCGGCGCCGCCGACGAGCGCGTCTTCGCGTTCCTGGTGTCGTCGCTCGCTGCCGAGGGCGTCGTCACGACCGAGCGCGACAAGGCCCGGCTCGCCTCGCACGAGGTCCGTCTGTCCGCGGAGCAGCAGCGGGTCGTCGACGCGCTGGAGAGCGAGTTCAGCCGGGCGGAAGCCGCTCCGCCCAGCGCCGAGGAAGCGCTGGGCCGGGCCGGCGTGGCCGGCGACGAGGAGCACGAGCTGTTCCAGGTGCTCGTCCAGTCCGGCAAGCTCGTGCGCGTCAAGGAGTCGCTCTTTTTTCACGCGCGGGCGCTCGACGTGATCCAGGCCAAGCTCGTCGCGTTCCTGCGCGAGCGCAAGGAGATCGGGCCGAGCGACATCAAGGATCTGCTCGGTATTTCTCGTAAATACGCCATTCCGCTCCTCGAATTCTTCGATCAGCGCCGGGTCACCGCGCGCGTGGGCGAAAGGCGCATCTTGCGCACGGGGTAGGGGGAGAGTAAGGTATGGCGTCGCTGGAAAGGAGTTCCCTATGTTTGGGCTGGGCTACCAGGAACTGCTGATCATCCTCGTCATCGTGCTGATTCTCTTCGGCGCGAACCGACTGCCGGAGCTCGCCCGCTCGCTCGGCTCGAGCGTCAAGGAGTTCAAGAAGGGCGTCAACGAGGCCAAGGCCGAGGACACCACCGCGGCGGCCAAGAAGGCAGAGGAGAACAAGACGTAGGCTCGCGCTCCGATTTCTTCGTCGCCGCCGCGCTCTCGCTCCTGACGATCGTCTCGCGCCTCCCGTACCGCGCGCGTCTGCTCTACAACTGGGACGCGGTTCAATTCGCGCTGGCGCTCGACGAGTACGACCTTCTCAAGCACCAGCCGCACCCGCCGGGCTACATCCTCTACGTCGTCCTGGGCCGCCTCGTCAACGCGTGGCTCCACGATCCGACCGCCTCCTACGTCGCGCTCGCGGTCGCGTTCAGCGGCCTGACGACCTTCGTCGTCTACTATCTTGCCCGCGCGGTCTACGACCGGACGACCGCGCTCGCCGCCGCCGCGATCCTCGCCGTCAGCCCGCTCTTCTGGTTCTACGGCTCGGTCGGCCTCACGTATACCGGCGAAGCGCTCTTCGCGTCCACGGTCGCGTACTTCGGGTTCCGCGCGTTCAACGGCAGCCGCAGCGACTCGTACCTCGCGGCATGGTACCTGGGCATCGCGGGCGGCATGCGCCAGTCGCTGCTGGTCCTGCTGTTCCCGCTCTGGCTCGGATGCGTGGCGGTGGGCGTGCGGCGGCTCCGCGTGGCCCTGGTGGGCCTCGGCATCCTGACCGCGTCGGTGCTGACCTGGTTCGTGCCGATGATCTGGCTCACCGGCGGCCTCGAGCGCTACGTCGCCGCGTCGGTCGAGCTGGCCGACTCGGTCGTTGTGCCGACGTCGATCGTCGGCGGCCCCCTCGACGTGACCCTGCGCATGTCGCGCTACTTGCTGGAGTCGGTCCTGGTGGCCCTCGGCCCGCTCGCGGCGGCGAGCCTGTTGGCCGTCTGGTACGTCCGGCGGCGGGGCTGGACCTTCCGGGAGTGGTTCCTGCTTGGATGGACGGCTCCCCCGGTGCTCGTCTACACGCTCGTGCATTTCGGACAGGCCGGCTACGTCCTGACGTTCCTCCCCGCGCTGGTCATCTTTCTCTCGCGCGTGCTGGTGACGGCCCTCGGCCAGGCGGCGGAGTCCCTGCGCTACCCGCGGGCGCGCGTGGCGCTCACTGCCGCGGCGGTCGTGCTCGTCGTGCTCGTGAATGGCTCGTTCTTCGTGTCGGCCAGGCCGGCCCCCCGCGACTTCGACACGCCGCGCGCGCCGTGGGTCCGCCAGGCGCAGGACGAGGCGTTCGACTGGATCTTCAGCCGCACCGCCGCCGCCCTGCGCGAGCACGAGGACGTCGTGAGCGGGTTCGTCGACTCGATCCGCGGGCTCTTTGCCGGCGAGTCGACCGTGATCATCACCGAGCAGGGGAACTCTCGCTCGTATCCCTGGTTCCGGCACGCGATGTTCTATCTGCCGGAGTACGCGGTGTACGAGCTCCAGGTGGGCGGGCTGGTGCCCGGCTTCCGGGCATCCCGGCTGTCGGCGACCATGTCGACGATCCCGGAGGTCGAGATCGATCTGCCGTCGTCCGTCGAGCGGCTCGTCTGGTTCGTCGACCACTGGAGCCCGACGACCGTGCGCCCGGAGGGGCTCGTCGAGATCGAGATCCCGCACGGCCGCTATCTCTACGTGCTGGCGCTCGGCAGGAAGCCGGTCGACTACGAGGACTACACCTTCGTCCGCGCGCAGCCTCCTCGCCGCGCCGTCGGCGCCGCGCGTGCTCGGCCGCAGTGAGCTTCTCGCCGGTCTCGCGCGGTGGCGCGCTGACGGTCTCGTAGTCGCTGCGGCCCTGCTGCCGCTCGCGCTCTTCGTCGCGCGCGAGTGGCAGATCGCCGGGGCGTCGGGGTTCCCGCTCGACGATTCGTGGATCCATCTGCACTTCGCGCGCAACCTCGCCGCCGGCGCCGGCTTCTCCTACAACCCCGGCGTCCCGGTCGCCGGATCGACCGCGCCCCTGTGGACCCTGCTGCTCGGGGCGGGCGCTCTCGTCGCCTCGCCCTCGCTCGCGATGGCGAAGACCGTCGGGGTCGGCGCGACCCTGGCGGCGGCGCTGGTCACGCGCCGGGCGGCGCGCGCCTGGGGCGCGCGAGACGACGTCGCGCTCGGCGCCTCGATCTCGCTCACCTGGATGGGGCCGGTCGCCTGGGGCGCGCTGTCCGGGATGGAAGTCTCGCTCGCGGCGCTCCTGGTGGCCGCCTCGCTCCTCGCGCACGCGCGCGATCTCGCGCTCGCGTCGGCCGTGTGCGCGGCGCTGGCCGTGCTGGCGCGCCCGGAGGCGCTGCTGCTCGTCCCGTTCCTCGCCGCCGCCCGTCCCCTGACCATCCGCCGCGTCGCCGTCTTCACGGTGGTCACGATCGTGGTCGTGGCGCCCGCCGTGCTCTTCAGCCTCTGGACTGCCGGCACGCCGTACCCGGCGACCGCCGCCGCCAAGGTCGAGGGGGGCCTCGTCGGCTGGCTCGGCGGTCTGCGCGAGCCGGCGGCGCTCACCTGGGTGAAGCGGCCGCTCGCGTTTCTCGCCGAATGGATCGTCTGGCTGGCGACCATCCACTGGCTCCTGCCCGTCGCGCTCGCTCCGGCACTCCTCGT
>Ga0209376_1002547_pt1 | contig 17166 bp, 17 predicted proteins | sample GraSoiAngelo_134_FD_185891 | JGI IMG/M metagenome (GOLD analysis project Ga0209376, IMG submission 185891) | Grasslands soil microbial communities from the Angelo Coastal Reserve, California, USA - 14_0929_05_30cm (SPAdes) (version 2) | ecosystem: Environmental > Terrestrial > Soil > Grasslands ... | reverse complement strand
GACCGTAGGAGTTGTAGCCCCAACTCCATAACGTCCCATCCGGTTTGATTGCCAGGCTGTGGTAAAGAGAGCTAGCCACGTAACCACCAATCTGATAAACCGCGCTTTTCGTATTGCTCGGGCTACAGCCGGCCAGAAAAGCCTTGGCTCGCAAGAGCGTCGTGTTGCCAACATTGATCGAAGACCCGGAAGCAACTACAGGATCGGACGCTGTCGGATCACTCCCATTCGTCGTGTAGTGGATCGTCGCACCAGGTGTCGCGCAGCTCACCGTCACTGACTCAGCTTGCAAGTATTGGCCTCCCGAAGGAGCAAAGGTTGGCATTCCAACCTGGCCAGCAAATGTGAAGTTTACAACGAATGCGACAGTGCTTGCGTTTACCGCGGTTCCCTTTCCTAGTTGTCCGCTTGTATTGAAGCCAGTGCCCCACACGCCGCCATCACTCTTCAGTAGCACCGTATGATTGCCCGCCGCGACCGCAGCAACACTACTTACGCCCAAAAGCGAAACCGCAGCGTTTCGCTGGGTCGTCGTTCCATCGCCAAGTTGGCCATAAGTGTTCCAACCCCACGCCATGACGGTTCCATCGCTTTTGGCTGCCGCGGTATGATTCTGCCCGGCTGCAACAGCCGCTATATTCGCCACCCCAGTGGCTTGCACGGCCGTCAACCGTTGAGTCGTCGTTCCATCGCCGAGCTGGCCGTAGGCGTTGTAGCCCCAGTCCCAAACTGTCCCGTCAGCCTTTAACGCAACACCATGTCGCTGGCCAGCCGCAATCGCCACTACATTGTAGATAGTTCCCGACCTCACCGGAATGGAGCGATTGGTTGCTGTGCCGTCGCCAAGTTGGCCGTTCCCATTGTATCCCCAAGCCCAGATCGTCCCATCTGATTTCAGTGCCAGACTAAAATACTGGCCCGCAGCAATTGCCGTGACCCCGCTTAATCCGCTCACCTGCACCGGAGTAGTCCGATTGGTCGTCGTTCCGTCTCCCAGCTGTCCGTAATAATTATAGCCCCACGCCCAGACAGTCCCGTCACTTTTTAACGCGACCGTGTGGTAGTCGCCAGCCGCAACCGCCACTACGTTCGCTAGCCCGCTTACCTGAACCGGACTGGTTCGTTGTGTGGTCGTCCCGTCCCCAAGTTGTCCGTATGCGTTGTAACCCCACGTCCAGACAGTGCCGTCTGATTTGGCTGCGACACTATGGTAAGCGCCTCCAGCCACTACCACTAGATTGCTCAACGCACTTACTTGGCCCGGAAACCACTGGTCCAGCGTGGTCCCCATCCCGAGCTGACCGTAGTTGTTAGCCCCCCAAGTCCATAATGTCCCATCTTCCTTTAAGGTGAGACTGTGATTCAGGCCCGCTGCCACCCGGCGCTGGATGGGGTCTGGCTGCGAAACGCCTGCATGCGCCAGCCATGCCGAAAGCAATACGAAAAGGTACGGATGGCGGGGAAATCTCATGAAGGGGGATAAGATCGCCGGCGGTTTTGCCAGCTTCCGAAAAGCGTGGCAAGAAAAATGTTCGCCGCCAGCCAAGTTTTTTGTGATCGATTAATGGTTTAGAGCGCAAAACGTCTGCCGCGAATGCAGGCATCAGCCCCGAATGCTTTCGGGGTTGCGGGTTTCGATCTGTTGTTGCACGTGGTGCACCATCGCCAGGGCAGCGATCAGGGCGATGGCTGCAATTACCTGGTGCAGGTAAAGACTGGCATGGAAAAAGCCCCACGTGATGCACACGGCAGCGAGCGTCTGCATCATCTCAAAATAGCCCGCTGTTGATGCCCTTGTGAGGTGCAGCCCTTGAAAGTATATCAAGAGCGGAATACCACCTGAGAACGACGCAAGCAGAAGCAGCAGGACTATTGCTTTTGTGGCGTGCGCCTGCGCGGCCGCCGGCCAGAGAGATGCACCATAAAGTTTCCCGTAGCCGAGAAGGATCAGCGTCATGCAGGTGAGCCCGACGACGATGCGCAGACTTGAGGCGAGCCTAAGTGACATGCCGATCATGACGCCGCGACCTGCGACGGTGGAGAGTCCCCAGAACAAGGCACAAATAAGTGCGAAGCCTGTGCCACGATTGAGGCCGGCGCGCTCGAATGAGACGCCGATTAGCGCTGGATGTGCAACCGAAACGAAGACGCCGGCAAGGATCGCGATACCAGCGTAAAGAAAGAAGCGATCGGCAAGTCGGTCGCCGAAGATCAGGAATGCGGCCATCGTTGAAATAACGGGCTGAATATTCAGGATGACGTTTACGACGGTCGGATTGCCATATTTCAGCGCGAGGGTGAAGAAAATCGTGCCGACAGCCGATCCTGCGAACCCGGAGAATAACAGGTATCCCCAGGTGCTCGCGTGGATTTTGCGAATCTCGTCCAAGCGCGACACCAGAAGCGGCAGGAACATGATCAGGATCAGCACGTGCTCCCAAAAAACGATTACGCTGGCATCAAATAGCGCGTTTAGCGGGATACGCCACGCGCTTTCTGTCCCCCATAGCGCCGCGCCGAGACCGACGAGCCACGGACCATATGTAGCGCGGCGCGTTGCCCGGTGTTGCATTTCGAATGGGTCTAGCGCTCGCATGGCGCTACGTCAATATGGGCGATCAACCAGATCCGACAGGCAAGATGCCCGTCGGCCCACAGTCAAGATGGCTGTGCTCCGGCGCGCGTACGGCAGTCGCGCCCTACCATTCGTCTCGATTTGTTTTACGACATCGAGTTCAAAACGCGATGACGAAGAAAGAACAACGTAAAGAAGCATTGACGCTACAACAAATAGTATGCTAATTAACTTGTTCACACTATGCGTTGCCCCAAGTGCGGGTCTCGTGATGACAAAGTCATCGATTCCCGTCAGTCGCGGGATAGTTCAAGCATCCGTCGTCGCCGCGAATGTTTGAAATGCAAATATCGCTTTACCACCTATGAGGAAATCGAGCGCTCGGATCTGCGCGTTGTAAAACGGGACAGAACACACGAGGCGTTCGATCGCCGCAAGCTGGCCGCCAGCATCGCCAAGGCTTTTGAAAAACGCTCCACCAGTCTTCTGACTCTGGAGGAGATGGTAGACGAAATTGTGCACGAACTTGAAACCAGCGGGCGTGAGGTTCTTTCGTCGGCGATCGGAGCGAAGGTGCTCGAAAAATTGCGCGGTCTCGATGAGGTGGCGTATTTGCGTTACGCTTCTGTGCACCAGCGATTTCAGGATGTCGATCAATTTGTAGATGCAATTCACACCCTTGGCCGCCGAGTAAAGCCGAATACGCTCCAGCGGGAGTTGTTTCCGCCTGAGCCACCACAAGAGGGATCGGGTCCCGCAGCCGGATCGCGCAACATCGCAATCAATAAGAATCATGGTCGCCTTTAAGGAAGAATTTCCATATCTCCGCACAGACTCAGGGCAACTCTTCGAGTTCAATCGCGATTGGTTGCACGCCGCCATCACGCGGGCGGCCGATGAAGCCGGGTATCCGAGTTGGTGGCTGACCGATCATGTGACCGAGAGCATCGCGTTTTACTTGCGCCTGCGGAATGACGAAAACGTGGTCGCGTTCAGCCAGCTATCTCAGACTGTGCGTTACGTCCTGAAAGTGATCGGTTACAAGGAGATTGTCCCGCATTTTACGCCCTCGCCGCCGCCCATTTCTATCTCGTTGGTGGACGTTGCCCATCAAGCGGGCACCGGATACGAACTCGCGTTTTTTGATCTTTTGGAAAAGCGAATTAACACGCTGATTGAAACCGGCGTGGACAATCTGCAGCTTTGCTCGCTGCAATCTTGCGTGAAACACCTTCGCGGTGTGAAAACATGGACGCGCGCCTGTGATACTCTGCGCGCAGAAATCGTCTGCTTCGTGCGCGAAAAACTAACATCGAAAACTGACCTTCCGCGGCTTGATTGTTCGCTGCGTTGAAGTTCGCTAGATCTCCCTGGCTTACTGATTGCCTCGGGTTTCTTTGGGCTCCATTGGTCTCCAAGAAATTCATTAGCCTCTGGTTTTCGCATTTGAATTACCGCCAGATTGCGCAGATTTACCCCGATTCCAGCTTCTGACCTTCCAAGCGTTTAAAATGTCATGACCATCTTTGAAAAAATTATCGCACGACAAATTCCAGCGAAAATCATTTGGGAGGATGACGACGCAATCGCTTTTCACGACGTCAATCCGCAAGCGCCAGTGCATGTACTGATTGTGCCAAAAAGGGTGGTGCCGCGTCTCGGGGATGCGACAGAAAACGATCGCGCGTTACTCGGAAAATTACTTCTTGTCGCCAGCGATCTCGCAAAGAAGCTCGATCTTTCCAGTGGCTATCGCGTTGTGATCAACAGCGGACCCGACGCAGGCGAAAGCGTGCCGCATTTGCACGTACATCTGCTTGGCAAACGTGCGCTCGCCTGGCCACCGGGCTAGGTCCGGATTTAGAATGCGACGGGAACGGAGCGTTGCCTTTATCGGGAAAGAAGCGCCCAATCAATCCCGACGATTCGCTTATCCGCAAAGCGTTTCAGCGATTTGGGAAAAACGAGATAAGTCGCGCCTTTTCTTTCCATGAAACCTGCAATTCCAAAATCTGTCCCGCTTTCGCTTTTTTGCACTGTCATTACCCGATTCTTCTTTACCTGCGATTGAAAATGACGGTCTGCGGTGGGTTTTTGCCAAAGCGTATAAACCTGCGGATCACCGCATTTTTCGACTACTTGCAAAAAGCGCGCCGTTTTCACTTTGAGGAGCTTCATATCCTAGCGGCAGGGATGGGTCGCCAGGCCGCCTGCGGTGCGCTAGGTGGCCGTACCTACCAAAAAAAGTCCGCCAGAGAACTACGGCAAGGAGGATCAGACTGCCGTTGCTGCATTCCTGCCCTGGCGGGGTTCGTAAGTCCTCAATCCATAGCCCCTGACGGAGCCCGAATTTTCCCGCAAGATCGACATTATGCAATCGCGTTTTGCGAAAAAGGAAATCGAGGCATTGACAAGCCATCACGCTTCTGTTTGCATCGATGCTGTGAAATGGCTGGCGCTGCTTTTGCTGGTTCTTCTTCAAACCTCATGCACAACGCTCGTTAACCGCCGCGACCTCTATAGTCCTGAGCCCGCACCCGATTCCCGGGAGGCGATGAAACAGATGACGACTGTAACGACTGCCAGGACAACGATACACCGCGAAGAGATCGCGCCCGCCGGGTACTAAAGCGCCTCTTGGCCTCGGATGATCCACGTTGCAACCGGCGTTGCGACGTAGCGCACCAACGTTGCCCTAGGCAAAGGGAAGGTTTGCCTTGACGCGCGCGACATCTGTACGGTCCACGCGCGCCGCCTTACCCAAGTAGCGCTTGCGTTTTGCATTCTTGGCGGAAAGCAAATGCCTGCGCGAAGAGTGTGCTCTCAGGACTTTGCCGCGTGCAGTGATCTTGAAGCGTTTTGCCACTGACTTACGTGTCTTACTGCGGGCAATCGGTTTCGGCATAGGGCGGAAAAGATAGCGTTGATTGCCAGGCTGACAACTGCCTCTCGTGTAGCCGTCGCCCTGCTACCTCGTAGCCTTGTGAAGACGGGCGGACGGGGTCAGGCGCGGCGCGTGTGTCATAACGCCGCGACTGCAATAAATCCTCGCATCGGTTTTCTTTCTGCGAACATTCTTGTGCCATGGAGAACACCCCGACCGAAAAACCGCATGTGGTGATTGTTGGAGCGGGATTTGGTGGGCTCGAGGCAGCGAAAAAGCTCGCCTGTGAAAATGTGCGCGTAACTGTGATCGACCGTACGAATTACCATCTGTTTCAGCCGCTACTCTACCAAGTGGCCACAGCCGCGCTTTCGCCGGCGGACATTGCAGCGCCAGTGCGTGCTGTGTTGAGCAAATCCAAGAACGTGGAGGTAATCCTTGCCGAGGTGCAATCGGTGGATGTCGATGCTAAAAAAATAAAAACGACCGATACGGAAATCGGTTACGATTTCCTGATCCTTGCCACTGGCGCGCGGCACTCCTACTTCGGGCACAACGAATGGGAGAAATTGGCGCCCGGACTTAAAAGTCTCGAGGACGCAATCGAGCTGCGGCGGCGCCTTCTCATGGCATTCGAATACGCGGAAAAAATCACGGATGAAGCGGCGCGCAAGGCGGCGATGACTTTTGTAATCATTGGGGGGGGACCGACCGGTGTCGAAATGGCCGGCGCAATCGCAGAAATCGCGCGCTATACGTTGGCCAAGGATTTTCGCCATATCGATCCATCTCAGGCACGCGTGATCCTCATCGAGGGCGAGCCGCGTTTGCTGGCTGCTTTTCCAGAGGATTTATCCGCCAGCGCGCTGAAACAGCTTGTCGATCTCGGCGTGGAAGTGCGCACACACGCGCGGGCAAGCAATCTCACTGAGGCTGGAGTGCAGGTAAGCGACGAATTTATTCCATGTCGCGTGAAAATCTGGGCAGCAGGCAACAACGCGTCATTCGTTGGCAAAACACTCGGAGCGCCCGTCGATCGGGTCGGCCGGGTGCTCGTTAACGACGATCTGACTATTCCCGGGCACCCTGAAATCCAGGTGATTGGTGATCTCGCGAATTTTTCGCATCAGACGGGACAGCCTTTGCCGGGGGTTTCGCCGGTCGCCATGCAGCAGGGTCGTCACGCCGCGCGTAATATTTTAGCGATGATCGAGGGACGCAAACCGCAGCGTTTCCGCTATTGGGACAAAGGGAGCATGGCCACAATTGGACGGAACAAAGCGGTCGCGGATTTAAATATCGTGCATCTGAGCGGCCTTCCAGCGTGGCTCGTCTGGTTGTTCGTGCACATTATTTTTCTGGTCGGCTTTCGCAACCGCTTCGCAGTGCTTTTCCAATGGGCATGGGCGTACTTTACGTTCAACAAAGGCGCGCGCTTGATTACGCGAAATTTCCAGTCGGAAACGCGCCCGCCAGCGTGAAACAGTTAAATCGCTAAATGAATTTACGCATCGCCGCCGTGGGTAGCGGCGGCTTTGAGCCGTCGAGTTCCCAGGAGCTATGAGCGCTGCTGCGCGCGAGTTTCCACAGATCACGGTGCGCAATTTGCAGCGCACTGTGGCTGTGGACCTTGTTGAACTTGAAAAGTTCGCGGCCAAGGCAGTGCAGCGTTGTATGCAATCGCGCAGACACAAACCGACGCAATTAGCGAAGCTGCGCGAGATTTTTGTGCTGCTCATTTCCGATCGGCGAATGGCTGCATTGCATCGACAATTTCTCAATCAATCGGGGCCGACGGACGTACTGACATTTGAACACGGCGAAATTTTTATCAGCGTCCAGACTGCGCGACGGCACGCTCGCGCCTTCGGGAATTCGCTCACGCGCGAACTTCAATTGTACATCGTGCATGGCCTTTTGCATTTGCACGATTTCGATGATCGAAAGCAGGCTGACGCACGCAAAATGGAGAGGATGCAAAAACGAATTCTCGCTGCCACCACCGGCAATAGGTAGAGCGGACTAACCTCGATGGCCTGTCGGCTACGCGTGAAGCTGCACACCCCCCTAGCTGGTTGAACCAAAAGCGGCGTATGTTAGCCTTGTGCATATGAGTGCGGAGCCACTTTGGGAGGAGGTGGCGATGGATAAAAACGTAACGGTTACTACGTTTCCTATTTGGAAAAATGCGGGACCCTCGACAGTTGATAAGCCCACCATCGAAAAAGAGACCCGTTCGGAAGAAGATCTTGATCTTCCATGGCAAGTCGTAGTGCACAACGACCCAGTAAATCTGATGAGCTACGTGACCATGGTTTTCCAGCGGGTCTTCGGCTATCCGCGCGAGAAAGCAGAAAGACATATGCTGGAGGTGCATCACAACGGGCGTTCCATTCTTTGGAGCGGCATGCGGGAACGCGCGGAACTTTATGTGCAGCAGCTGCATGGTTATCTCCTGCTCGCCACACTCGAAAAAGCCAGTTGATATGGAAATTTGCCGACGCAACGACGAGATCGAGATCTCTGAGCTGGATCCGTTTCTTGCCGAACTCCTTCGGCAAATCCCGGCAAGCGCTGATCCAGAGGGTACGCCGGCTGCCGAAAAACGCCTCTTCAGCCCGCCAACGAGCGGGACAGAAACGGAGATTTGCGCAGAATGGAAACTTTATGTGGAACCTGAGTTACGGCGGCTCTTTCAGACGGCGACGGAAACGGTAGCAGCGGATTTGGAGCAGTTAGACGGCAACGAAAAAAAAATTGCCAGCACGTTGCGCATTCCTTCGAAACACGCGGATGCCTGGCTGAGTGCGCTTAATCAGGCCCGGCTGGTGATTGCCGCAAAGTATGACTTCACCGATGGCGAGTTAGGCGACCACTTTCGCTCGCCGATCGGATCGCGCCGGGACTTGAGTTTATTCCAGGTAAACTTCTATGGTTTTCTTCAAGAATTTATCCTGCGCGAATTGGGTGGTTGGGAGAAGGGTTCCGGGGATTAGGCCTGCTTCCGTGCCCGCACCATTGACATGAGCCGTTCCTTGATTGCGGCAGAAGCTTTCGCTGGGCGCAAACTCAGCGCAAATGCTTCATGTAATTCATAACATCCGGTGACGAAGTCTTCGGCCTTTTTGCCGAATTTTTTCCGTGCTCTCTCGAATTCCTCCAGCTGTTCCGCCTCGAGCGCCCCAATGACATAGAGCCGTGATTGGTTTTGGAATTCCTCAAAGTTCATCTCTTAGCTCCTTCAGGCCGTCATAGATTTTCTTAAGTCCTAATTCAAGCCGGGTTTTTACCGTGCCTAATGGGGTATTCGTTTTTGCAGCGATTTCGCGCTGGCTCATGCCTCGAAAAAATGCCAGATCGATTGCCTGCTGTTGAGCTGGTGGAAGTCTGTTGATTACTTTGCGTATAAGAACGCGCGTGTCGCCCAGCATGATTTCTTCTGCAGTGGCGTAATGAACCCAGGCATCGGGCTGCTGTTCGGTTTCGTTTTGCAGGCGCTGCTCCGCGCGAGCATAAGCTTGCTTCTTCCGCAACCCATCAATCGCCCGCCGCCGTGCCAGAGTAACCATCCAGCCGAGCGGTTTGCCTTTTTTGGCAGAAAAATTTTTAGCGTGGTTCCAGATCTCCATGAAAATTTCCTGCAAGAGATCATCGGCCTCAGCCTCGTTGTGAACCACGCGTAGAATAAGCGCCTTCAAAATGCCATTGTATCGATCGTAAAGTTGAGAAAGTGCATCCGCGTCCTCGGCTTGAATTGCCTGCATTAAATCCAAATCACTTGGCGCTCCCGGTTCGAGTTGCGGTAGAACGGAGAACTGCCGCGCTTTGGGTTTCGCAGCACGGACTCGTTTCTTTGCTTTGCCGGACATGAAGAAAATCAGACTGGGTCGATGAAGGCAAAAGCCATGAAATAAAGCAAAGCAAACAACCGTCGGGACGCATCTGGTCTCTAATCTGCACAGGCGAATTCGTCCATCGGTTTCCGAACGTAGCCTACGGACTGCAAATCAAGAGCCTGAGCATTCGATTCGCGCCTCGCAATAAATCTTGACCCCACCGCCAGCAGCCCCTCTACGCTCTCCTGACTTAATCACGATCTACCGCGAATTACGCTGGCTGGCTCCCACAGTGGAAGACAGGGTCCGCGCAATTGTGCGTTCGACGAAAATCATTAAGAAAATCATATGAAACTAATTACATCGTTAATCGGCATCTCTGCCTTAGGCGTCGTCACATCGGCCCTGGCACAAGAAGAAACGGCGTCTCCGGCGCCTGAGGACAGACCATCCACCACCGTCGAAGAGACTCCGACGCCCGCACCGAAAGCGACGACTGCGACAACGCCTCCGGAACAGCGTGCAGCTCAGAAAAAAGAAAAACCCGCTAGGCTACCGCAATCGCCTTCGTCTGCTGCCGCTGCGCCGTCAAAAAAAATGAGCGTGGAAGCGACGTTGAAGGACAACGAAAACAGATGGGAAGCATCTTACGCGGCTCACGATAGTTCAGTTGCTCAATCACTAGTCGCCAGCGATTTCAATGGCGTTTATTGGGACGGAAGAGTGATGGGCAAGGCCGGGGTTACTTCCGAGATCAAAAAAGATAAAGACGCTTACAAGTCCGCCGTGAACGAAAAGCTCGCGGTGCACAGCTACGGGCCAGGCGTCGCAGTCGTTGTCGGCACGGCGCATGAAAAGGGGACGACCAAGGATGGCAAGCCATTTGATCGCACATTTCGTTTCACCGACACTTGGGTGCAACGCGGCGGTCAATGGCAATGTGTTGCCAGCCAGGTGATGAAGATCAAGGGATAGGCAAAATTAACGCATGGGTTTTGGTGAAAGCGGTCACGGCAACGTGGCGGCTTCTGCTCGGAGGGAGACGATGCCGAGCTTGTGCGCGCAACAATGAATCGATGATTGCACGGCGCGGTTTGTGCGTCAAAAGTTAGCTGCATGGCACAGGGGCCCAATGACACGGCTATCGATCCGCTTTGGTACAAGGACGCGGTCATCTACGAGCTGCACGTTAAAACTTTCTGCGACAGCGACGGCGACGGAATGGGCGACTTCCGCGGCCTGATCGAAAAGCTGGACTATCTTCAGGAGCTAGGTGTCACCGCCATCTGGCTTCTGCCGTTCTATCCGTCGCCGCTCCGCGACGACGGGTACGACATCGCCGATTATTTCGACGTCAACCCGAACTTCGGCACGCTCGATGATTTTCGCGCATTTCTTGATGCAGCGCATCAGCGGAACCTGCGCGTCATCACCGAACTAGTGATCAATCACACATCCGACCAAAATCCGTGGTTCCAAAAATCGCGCCGCGCCATAGCCTTAGCCGGGGTCGGTGGCCCGGGCGGCCCAAGATCGACATCAAGTGCCGCGGTGAGCGCCCCCGGCGACAACGACGATCTTTCGTACAAAGACTTCTATGTCTGGAGCGATACGCCGGAAAAATTCAAGGATGCGCGGATCATCTTCAAAGATTTCGAGACATCGAACTGGGCGTGGGATCCGATCGCGAAAGCGTACTATTGGCATCGCTTTTATTCGCATCAGCCGGAGTTGAATTTCGATAACCCGGCTGTTCACGAAGCGGTAGAGAAGGTGTGCGATTTTTGGTTGGCACTCGGCGTCGACGGACTCCGTCTCGACGCCGTCCCGTACCTTTACGAACGGGAGGACACGAGCTGCGAGAATCTGCCGGAGACGCATGACTACCTCCGCAAGCTGCGCGCTCATGTCGATGTAAAATTTTCAAATCGAATGCTGCTCGCGGAGGCTAATCAATGGCCGGAGGACGCGGCGGCTTACTTTGGCAAAGGCGACGAATCGCACATGAACTTTCACTTTCCACTCATGCCCCGCATGTTCATGGCGCTGCAGATGGAGGATCGGTTTCCGATCATCGACATCCTCGAGCAGACCCCGCCAATTCCCGATAATTGTCAGTGGGCAATGTTTCTTCGCAATCATGACGAGCTCACACTGGAAATGGTGACTGACGAAGAGCGCGATTACATGTATCGGGTTTACGCCAGCGATCCTCACGCGCGTATCAATCTTGGCATTCGCCGGCGTCTCGCCCCGCTACTCGCAAACAGCCGCCGCAAAATCGAGTTGCTGAACACGCTGCTGTTCTCCATGCCGGGCACTCCGATCATTTATTACGGAGATGAGATCGGCATGGGGGACAACTTTTATCTTGGAGATCGCAACGGCTGCCGCACGCCGATGCAGTGGAGTCCGGACCGCAATGCTGGATTTTCACGAGCGAACCCGCAGCAGCTCTATCTGCCGATTACGATCGACCCGGAATACCACTACGAGGCGGTCAATGTTGAGAATCAGCAAAAAAATCTCTCCTCGCTGCTCTGGTGGATGCGCCGTGTCATTGCCATGCGGAAGAATTTTAAGGCATTTTCGCGTGGCTCTCTTGAATTTCTCCATCCCGATAACGCGAAGGTTCTGGCATTTCTTCGCCGGTACGAGAAGGAGACTATCGTTGTCGTGGTGAATCTCTCGCGTTTCGCGCAATCGGTGGAGTTGGATCTGGCACGCTTCGCCGGCTGTGTGCCGATGGAAGTCTTTAGCCGCAATCTGTTTCGCTCAATCAAAAAATCAAATTACGTTATTACGCTTGGGCCTCATGCGTATTACTGGTTCGCGTTGCAACCGCAGACCAATGGCCGGCGCGTCTCGAGGAGGCGGGTTGTGCCAACGATCAATGCGCCGGCCGACCTACATACCTTGCTCAACGATGGTCAGCGCGCGCTGCTCGAACGCGAAATTCTGCCCAATTACATCCAGACCTGTCGCTGGTTTGGCTCGAAGGCGCGGACTCTCCGCGAACTTAAAGTGGTGGAGCAGCCGGGTGTCTCGTCAGATGCAGACGCGGCGCGCTTTTGGTTCGTGGTGGTAAGTTATGTCGATGGTCCCACGGAAACTTATGCCCTCCCGGTAAAGATTGCGCTGGGTAATGCTGCGCGTGCTGTTTCTCGGAGCGCGCCGCACGCGATCATCGCACGCCTGGCCGGTGCCGAAGAAACCATTCTGTATGATGCAGTGTGGGATGCGAAGTTTCGCTCTCAATTATTTGAGGCGATCGTCCAACGGCAGATTATGAAGGGGCATGCCGGCGATCTCGTCGGCATCGCGGGGAAGGCAATGGCGGCGGATTCTTCGGTCGCCGTGGACAAATCGCAAGTTTTAGGTGGGGAGCAGAGCAACTCCTCAATGCTTTTCGACAATAAATTCTTCCTCAAAATCTACCGCAAGCTCGAGGACGGCGTTAATCCTGATGTCGAAATTACCCGGTTCCTGACTGAGCGCGCCAATTTTTCTAATGTGCCGGCTTTCGTCGGCGCACTCGAATATCGTCACGAAAAATCCGAGCCGACCGTTGTCTGTCTGTTGCAGAGCGCGGCCATGAGCGAAAGTGACGGCTGGGCGCTAACACTGGACGCAGTTGGCCGCTATTACGAACGTGTGCTTGGCCGCAAAGCCGATCTCCAGAATCAAACCACCCCGCCTGGCTCACTTCTCGATGAATTGATTGGTGGCGTTTATCCTGAAAAAGCAAAGCTGCTCGGACAACGCACGGGTGAATTGCATCTTGCGCTCGCCTCGCGCGTGGATGATCGCGCCTTTGCGCCCGAGCCGTTCAATGCCATGGCGCAGCGCTCTGTTTACCAAACAATGCGCGCATCAGTGCGGCGCGCGTTTACTCTTCTGGAAAAGAAATTGCCAGACCTCTCCGCAGCATTTCGAGACGAAGCGAAAGAAGTGATCGCTACGGAGCAAGAAATACTCGCGCGCGAAAAACGGCTCCTCGACCGTCGCACTAATGCTTCGAAAATCCGGATTCACGGCGATTATCATCTCGGCCAGGTGCTTTATACTGGAAAAGATTTCATCATTCTCGATTTCGAAGGCGAACCGGCGCGAGCGCTTGGCGAGCGGAAACTGAAGCGCTCGGCCCTGCGCGATGTCTCCGGCATGATGCGATCGTTTCAATACGCCGCTTACAGTGCGCTCTGGCAGCCCGCCATGCGCACCGAAGACATGCCGTTTCTTGAACGCTGGGCCGATCTCTGGTATCGCCAAATGAGCAGCGTCTTTTTGCAAAGCTATTTAAAGACAACGTCCGGCGCGATCTTTGTCCCGCAAAATCCCGACGATCAGCAAATCATGCTTGAAGCATATTTGCTCGACAAAGCCGTTTACGAAATCGGCTACGAACTAAACCATCGCCCCGACTGGGTCGTCATCCCGATCCGCGGCATTAAACACATTTTGCGTTCAGCTTGAATTCTGCCACAGGTAAATACGGATTAAACACAGAGAAGCGAAAATTCTATTCCCTTATCTGTGAAAATCCATGTCAATCTGTGGCTAGCGAAAAAATGTTACCGGAGAAACTAAATGAACACACATCTGGACAAGATCGACAATGACATCGCAGAAAAGCATCTCTTGAAACATCCGTTTTATCTTGCGTGGACGCGCGGGGAATTGAGCAGAGAGGCGCTCTCTGACTATGCGCGGCAGTACTATCATCATGTCGCGGCGTTTCCGACGTATCTGTCGGCGGCGCACGCGAAATGCGGCGATCAACCGACGCGAAAACAGTTGCTCAAAAATTTGATCGATGAAGAAGCCGGCTCACCGAATCATCCTGAGCTTTGGCTCAAATTCACCGAAGGCCTCGGCGTTGACGATGTGAATGTGCGAAACACAGAGAAATGGCCGGAGACGAAAAATTTGATCGACACGTTCCGAGCGGTTTGCGGCGACGGATCGACTGCGGAAGGTCTCGCCGCGCTGTACGCCTACGAGAGTCAAATTCCAGCGATCTGTGAATCGAAGATCGACGGGTTGAAGAAACATTACGGCTTCATTAATCCCGCGCATTACCGTTACTTCAGCGTCCACATCGAAGCCGATCGTGAACATTCTGCCGCCGAGCGTAAGATGCTCGGGGCGTCCGTCGACAATCGCAATTTCGAGTCCGTAAAAGCCTCCGTGAATCGCGTTCTCAACGCGCTCTGGGAAATGCTTTCCGGCGTTTGCCGCCGTCACGCGATCGGGTGCTGAATTTGATGTAGAGGCAGCTGTCCTCCAGCCGCAGGCACTATTTAGCGCGGCCGCAAGACGAGAAACGAACGCATGCGATGCCGGCATACCGAGAGGACCTGCGGTTGGCTGGGATCGAGCGAAGCGGCGATTTTGTCGTAATCCGAAACTGACGCGACTGGTTGCTGATCGATTTCCTCGATCACGTCGCCTTTTTGCAATTCAGCCACGCCACTGTCAGGATCGACACTAGTGACCACGACTCCCTGCACGTTGTTAGGTAGATCGAGCTGATGCGCCATCTCTGGAGTCAGGTCGCCAACGTGAATTGAGGCGAGCGGGCTGCTGGTTGCTTCTTGATCGTTCGACTGCCCTGGGGCTTGCGGCTGCGGCTGGTCTCGTCGGGGCAGGACGCCCGCGGTTTCATAATTGGCCGGCTGCTCCTTGATCTGAGTGGTGACGCTCAGCGATTTGCCGGTGCGCACGATTTCGAGCTCAACGTCTTTATTCAACTCTGTCTGCGCCACCATACTTCTCAGCGCATTTATATTCTTCACGTCGCGACCATTGAATTTGCGGATGACGTCGCCGCGTTGCAATTTCGCTTGAGCTGCGGGCGACCCGGGCACCACTTCCTCTACCGTCACGCCCTCAGTCTCAGCGGTATTCTGGCCAGGCTGCAATGCACGTGTCTGGATTCCGAGGTAACCGCGAATGATCCGACCTTGTTTTAATAAACTTTCGAGTGCAGTGCGAATCGTGTTTGACGGAATGGCAAAACCGATTCCCTGTGAACCGCCACTGCGTGAAATGATCGCCGTATTGATCCCAACGACTTCGCCGCGAAGATTAATCAATGGACCTCCGCTGTTGCCGGGATTAATTGCGGCGTTTGTTTGAAGGAGATCCCCGAAAGCGTCGGTGCGGTTTGGCCGCATTTTCGAACTGATAATGCCGTCGGTTACCGTTTCCTCGAATCCGAATGGATTGCCGATGGCCAAAACAAAGTCTCCGGCCTGCACGGTGTCTGAATCAGCCAGTTTGAGCGGTTTAACGCCGGGATCGTCGATCTTCAGAACGGCCAAATCGACCTGAGAATCTGCGCCAACTAACCGTGCTTTTTTCGTCCGTCCATCGCTCAATTGCACTTCGATCTCATCGACCTGATCGACCACGTGATTGTTCGTGATAATGTGTCCCTCATTCGTCACAATTACCCCGGAACCAAGCGAATTTTGAACCATAGCCTGGTCATTTGGATTCCGAAATTGCCGCTGGTTACCGTAGAAAAACTCGAAGAGATCGAGCCCGCGTTCCCGCGGTATGAGAATCTTCTTGGATGTTTTCACCGCTACGACGGACGGGATCACGCTACCGACCAGCGCGCGGCGCTCCCGGTTCAATGCCTCAAGCGATGCGACTTGCTTTGGATCTACGTTTGGGGATGAGGCCAGCGTGTACTTTTCCGGCGTTCGGCCCGAAGGCAGGTTCAATCCTCCGTGTTTGAGCCGGTAATTGTAAAGGAAAGAGATTCCCGCGCTGATAAGCAGAACAAAAAGCAAAAATTTTGCGAGATTCTTCATTTAGCTAACATTAGAAAACGTTCGTCCCTGTTGTTCGACAACCAAACGCCGGAAACGTTGATTCTCAGGCAATTCCAGGCGTGGGTCGGCATCGAAGATCGACATGGCCGTCGCGCGCGCACGTCGCATCAAGCGTGCATCCGTCTTCAAGTTGCCGATCTTTAGCACCGGCAGGCCGCTTTGCGCCGTGCCAAGTAAATCGCCCGGGCCCCGCAGCTCCCAGTCTGCTTCCGCCACTTCAAAGCCGTCGTTTGTTCTCTCCAAGACGGCGAGTTTTACCGAAGTCTCCTTGGATTGGTCGGATGTTAGCACAACGCAATACGATTTGTGCTCTCCGCGGCCGATCCGCCCGCGAAGTTGATGAAGCTGCGCCAGTCCAAAACGTTCGGCATTTTCGACGAGCATCACAGTGGCATTAGAAACATCGACACCGACTTCGATCACAGTCGTGCTGATCAATGAGTTGGTCTCGCCACGACGGAATCGTTCCATGATTTCCTGTTTCTCCGCCGCCGGAATACGGCCATGAAGTAATTCACAGCGATACGGATGCAACCGTTCCCGCCATAACTCATACTCGGCCGACGCCGCTTTCACATCCAACTTTTCACTCTCATCGATCAGTGGATAGATCACGTAGAGTTGCCGCCCAGCTTCTAGTTGTGTTCGCAAAAAGCTGAGCACTTCGCCGAGTTTCGATTCGTCACGCATCGCAGTAACTATTTTTCCCCGGTTACGCGGCATCTCATCGATGACTGAAACATCAAGGTCGCCGTAAATAGTCATCGTCAGCGTGCGCGGAATCGGTGTAGCTGTCATCACCAGCACGTCGGGCGCTGGTTCGCGGGCCGTCAGTCTGGCGCGTTGAGCGACACCGAATTTATGTTGCTCATCAATGACGACGAGCCCCAAATTCGAGAACGAAACCGTGTCGTAAAGAAGGGCATGCGTCCCGACGATTACGTCTGCATTTTCATCACCGGCAACCAACGAGAGAAAACTTTCCTCCTGGCGCGCTCCTGTTCGCAGTGCCATGCGCACGCCGAG
>Ga0209376_1002545_pt1 | contig 17169 bp, 20 predicted proteins | sample GraSoiAngelo_134_FD_185891 | JGI IMG/M metagenome (GOLD analysis project Ga0209376, IMG submission 185891) | Grasslands soil microbial communities from the Angelo Coastal Reserve, California, USA - 14_0929_05_30cm (SPAdes) (version 2) | ecosystem: Environmental > Terrestrial > Soil > Grasslands ... | reverse complement strand
GGAACAGCTACGGCAGACGGAAGATCAACGGCGGGATGATCAGATTCGTCACCATCTTCGCCAGCTGACCAAGCTAGGATATCAACTGGAACAGGGAAGCTGACCCACACTGGTTTTCAAGGCAAATATAAAAGCGAGGGGAGTCGGCAGGTGGCGGCCGTTCAGTGTCGCAGTATGGGTCTTGTGTACACTTGGTTCCCGGGGTCGCGCAGATGGAAGTAGGCCCTGGCGGCAAACAAATCCAGTTGGAAGATCCCGACGGCAATCCGATCGAGTTGTTCGAGCCTGCCCGCTAGCCGGACATGATGTTACCGGCCCGGACAACCTCCTGAAATCGCCGCGGCACGTTTGATCCAAATGGTATCGGTCGAAAAATTTCTGAAGGGTGTTAACGAAATCGACTCGTCTCCGAAGGGCGATTACAGAATTCCATTTATTTAAAAAAGTGCATTACAATCCGAACCGGCTTGCAATCGGTGGTTCAGGAGGGAACGATCGTGAAGAATATCGCACTGTTCTTATTGGCCGTGGCCGCGGTGGCGGCAGTCCCCCCGGTGGTTCAGGCGCAAGAGGCGGGATATCCCGTCACGCTGATACCGACGGGAAAAGGCACGAATACGTTCCCTGCGAATTACCAGACGCCTTGGGAAAAGATTCAGATCATGGTGACGGCGAAGATGTCTCCGAATCTATTCGTGCTCCATGGTTCGGAGGGACTCGATCCGGCGCATCCCGACGCGTCCGGCGGACGAGTGATGGTGCTCTTCGGACCCGACGGCGTCTTGATGGTGGATTCTCAAAACAGGCAGGTCGCCGAAAAAACATTCGCGGCTATCCGGTCGTTCACCAACGCCCCAATCAGGATCCTCGTCAACACGCACGTGCATGGCGATCACACCGGCGCCAATGCCTTCTTCGCCAAACAAGGCGCGTTGATCTACGCGCAGGAGAATCTGCGTAACGAGATGCTGCGTCAGCCGCCGCGCGCGAACGGCCTGCCGGCTCCCGCGCCCGACATGGCGGGTGTTCCTCTGGTCACGTATAACTACAATCCCGCCACTCGGGGTGAACCAGCCGTCACGTTCCACATGAACGGCGAAACGGTGGACTTCATTCCGATGATGCCGTCTCACACGGCCGGCGACACGATTGTGCGTTTCCGCAACGCCAACGCGATCTACATTGAGGACTTCTACCGCAACTTCGGCTATCCGTTCGCCGATCAGGCCAACGGTGGTTCGCTCAAAGGCATGCTCGAGGCGATCGATCTATTCGATAAAGTCTCGGGCCAGGACACGACGCTGATTCCCGGCCATGGCACCCTGATCAAGAAAAAAGATCTCCAGCCTTATCGTGCGATGCTGGTCGATATCGTGGCCAAGGTGACGACGCTGCGCAATCAGGGAAAATCGCTGAAGGAGGTGCTCGCCGCAAATCTGACCGCACCCTACGACAAGACGACCCTGGGTGACACACCGCAGAGCAAAGATCGATTCATCACCGAGACTTACGATGAGGTGAAGGACTTCCCGCCGGTCGTGGACGGTAAGCGAACGATGCCGACGCATCTTCACTAGATCAATCGTTCCGCCGGCGAGCAGGATTACCGTCTACTTTGGAGGAACAGTATTTCGACCGTTTTATGAGAAATTCCGCAGAGGTCAGGTGAGACTGGCTTCAGCCTTACTGATCGGAATCGTAATGCTGTTACCCCCGGTGGCGGAGGCGCATTTCACACTCGTTCAGCCTGCTTCATGGCTGGCCACGGACAACGGTGGCAAAGGCGCGCCGCCGCGGTGGGATTCGAGATGTCGATGGCCGAGACCGAGCGGCTGATGAAATCGAAGACGTAGGCGCGCGATCCGGCGGACCGAGGTACACGCGATCTGCACCCCCCGCATTGAGCACCTTAGCGAGGGGGTTCGAAAAGTTCAATCGGATTACCGTCGGGGTCTTCCAATTGGATCTGTTTGCCGCCGGGACCGACCTCCATATTGTTGCGGAAATACAAGCCCAGTTTCTTGAGCGCCTCAATCCGGTCTTGGAGGTTCACCACTCGAAGGATCACTCGATTCCATCCGCCGGGTTCCTGGATGCGACCGTCGGGCATTGGGCGGGAACCGGAAGCACCTGGCCCGCTGAGAATCAGTTTTAGGTTGCCGATTGAAACCTGGGCGAAGGCTGGTAGGTTCTGCAGATCTAACTTAAAGCCAAGTTGCTGTGTATAAAACGCGATCGCACGGCGGACATCCTTGACTTGATAGCGAACTCCCCAGAGCCCTTCGATGAAGGTTTGCGTTTCTTTTGTCGATGAGGCAGCCTCACGCGCAGCATCGGACGGTTGAGCTCCTGATTGATTCATAGAACCCTTTATGAGAGTAATTCGAACTAGGCAGACGGGCCGAGGTCCAGCGCGCGCTGGCGCTCATCGACTCGGCACTTCGCCACAATCAAAGTGATGTCGTCGTGCTGTTCTTTTGCACTGAACTCTTGAACGTCAGTCACAACCGCCTCCATCAACGCCGGGGGCGGCAGTTCTTGATGCCTCTGCAGTGCCTCGATCAAACGCCCTTCGCCGAACTCTTCTCCGGCATGGTTGAACGATTCAGTAATCCCGTCGGTATAGAGTACGAGTGTATCTCCCGAAAGAAGGCCGCGCTCTATTATCGAGCAATCCCATTCTTTGAAGAGTCCAAGCACGGTGCAGGTGGAATCGAGCCTTTCAATCGTACCATCGCGACGGAAGAGCAATGCCGGCAAATGCCCGCAGTTCGCGTAGCGCAAGCGTCGTAGCTTATCGTCGTATTCAGCAAAGAAGAGCGTGGCGTACGAACTCTCGCTTGTATTCTCGTAAAAAAGCTGATTCACCGAACGCAAGAGGCGCTCAAGTTCATCGAAAGCAATCGCACACAAGCTTCGAAGATTCGCCTGCAGATTGGCCATCAGTAGCGCAGCGGCGATCCCCTTGCCAGAGATATCGCCAATGACTAAACCGAAGCGCCCTCGACCCAGGTCTAGAAAGTCGTGGTAATCACCGCCTACCTGATGTGCCTGGATGCAAGTGCCCGCGTATTCGAGGGTCTGCATGGCCGGCAGTTGTTGAGGGAAAAGTCTGGCCTGCACTTGCTTTGCAATTTCCAATTCTTGTGCAACGCGGCGTTCAAATTCCAACTTTTGCGCAGCCAGCCGTCGCTGAGCTTCAACTGTCCGGTTAACCTCATCGTAGCCCACAAGCGCAAAAGAGTTTCCATCCACATCCTCAAAGCGGGTGAATATTCCGCCCCAAACGGAAGGCTCTGGGGCTCCAGCAGCTTCCTCGGTCGAGCGCCGCGTCACCAAGTGGCGCTCATACTTGACGCGCCTTAAACGAGGCGTGTTAAGAAACCGAACGCCGCGCCTTCGCCATTCTTCAAACTTGGCAATCACATCTTCGGCAACGAAAACAATCCCGGTGGCCCGACCGATAAGCTTGTATTGCTTGGAGTGCGGCGGCGGTGCGATAAGGGCGAGGACCGCGCTCCCATCCGGAGGCGCAACAGCTACCCACCGCTCACCGGCTTGAAGCCGCCCATCAAAAGCCACGTCAAATCCGAGTTGCTCGACATAGAATCGTAAGCTCTGATCCTGATCTCGAACAAAAACGTTGACGGCGTGAATGCCAAGGAAAGGACGGTGTGAGTTGACGCCGACTACCGATGTGTCCGCGTCTTTCGTCGAGAAGCTTCCCATGAAGCCATTATAAGTCTTGATTTCGGGGGACCACAGTTGGACGTTTTGAAAAGCCGGTCTCGCCAGCACGCTGAACGCGCGCCAGCTTCAAGCTGGATCGGGCCCGAGGCTCTGGATGAGTAATTTCAGGAGGATCTTAGCCCAACTCGATTCTCGCTCTCCAACCTCTTGAATGGCCTCACCGGTTCGGTTTTGGATAGGTCTAATCCGCATGAACCTCTCCTAAACGTCGGCCCGGGCACGGGAACGAACCCGATCGCGCTAGGAGGTCGCGAACTAGTTCGGGGATCGCAGCTTTCGCGACCATCAAAATCCATAAGATCGAGAGCGCTATCAAAGTTGGAGAAACGCCCCCTGCAATAACCAAGAGGAAAACCTGAAGCAAATACGGCATGTGCCACCTCACGAAGAACAAAATCTCTCTGCGGCAACGAGGGATTGCGTTCACCGTTTCGGCCAGCTTCCGGGTACTTGATATTCCAGCGTGTTAGGAGAACGCCTGAACAAGAATAACCAGCTCAGATTGGCTGGGAGTTCAGCGACTACAAACATTTCACAGCTTATTCATATCGCTGCAACGTTGAATTGCGAGCATGCTCGCATGAGAACGACGCCAACTCGCTGGATTTTCGAGGCGATCGCTGGGAACTGCTCTGGCGCGTAACGAAAGATTCACAGGGCATAACCACACTCTCACATGTTTTATGGTTGGAAACTGTTAGACATATGGAGGATGAACATGGATATTTTGACCACCATTCCAGTCCGCTTGAACGGACCCGACTCGATCGCGCCTCTTCTCGAGAATGTGAGGCAACGAATAGTCCGCCGCGCGTATGAGAACTTTATCGAGCGCGGCGCGGTTTACGGCCACGATCTCGACAATTGGCTCGACGCCGAGCGCGAGTTCATCATCAAGCCATTTGCGGAAACTCATACTGAGGGAAAGGATGTATTTGTCGAAGTGACTCTGCCGAAAATCGAACTCACTAACGTCACTGTGCATGTCGCACCCCGCCAATTTGTCATCTCGTCTGACCCGGACGAGGATGGCCTCCAACTGTGTCAAGTGATCGATCTGCCCGTAGAAATATCCCTGGCCAGCGTGGATGCCGAAAAACTGGACAATGCGATTTACATCAGCGCAGGGTTAGCGTCTCACGACTAAGACTTTCACCACGGGGGGAGCGAGCGATCGCGAGCCACCCCCCGATCAATCTGCGGCGCATTGTGACAGCCGGAGTACCTAGCCAGTACAGACCTTCAAAGCAGAAGGCCGAATTGTCGTGGTGGAAAAGGGTCCATTAAGCGGTGTCGCCGGAATGCTGGAGCGGCGCGCAGCAAAACTGTTCCTCATTGTCTCCGTTGAGGCGATACAGCGGTCCATGCCGTCGAAATCGATCGCACTTATATCAAATTCGTAGACGTACAAGACCAGCTTGTCTGGGAAGCCCTTCCCGTAACAGTAAATTAACAACCGCGAAACGTCGATGTCACTCCGTGCATGTTTACTCTCCACCATCTTTTTGATGCGAAAGGTGGCTGTATGAAGCCGATTATTCTCGGCGTTCTGCTTCTCTTCCCCCTGAATCTCGGTCTTGCACAATCGGAAACAGGCCGCGCGGTAATCGGTGGCTCGGTTTCCGATCCGGACAACAACTTCGTCAGCGGCGCCGGCGTCACCATCCGTGAAACGCAGACGGGCCTGGAGCGGAAACTTCAGACCGATAGCAACGGGCAATTTCGCGCGGCCGCGCTACCGGTGGGCACATATACGGTAGAAGCAGTCGCTGCGGGATTTGGCGTGGCTCGGATCGGAAATCTGACGTTGGCGGTCGGCGAAACGAAGAATGTGAACATCACCTTGCGGCTGGCTTCGGTCGAGACGGAAGTGCTCGTCGTTGAAACTGCGGATCTCATCGACCGCTCAGACCCGTCGAATAGCATCGATATCAACAGCCGGGCGATCGTAGACCTGCCCATTCGCGGGCGCAACTTCACGGAGTTCGTTCAGTTATCACCGAACGTCACTCAAGAGTCGAATCGTTTTGGCATCGTCGTCAACGGACAACGGTCCATCAATTCGAATATCTCGATCGATGGAGTGGACTTTAACGATCCCCTTCAGGGCGGGCCCCGAGGCGGCGGCCCCAATGAATCCGCTTTTTTCTTCCCGCAGCTCGCGGTTCGCGAATTTCAATTCGTGCTAAATGGGGCGTCGGCTGAAGTCGGCCGCACGAATGCCGGCTATCTGAACGTCGTCACGCAATCAGGGACGAATAATTTTCACGGAGCCGGTTTTTATCAGAACCGGAACAGCGCGCTGACATCACCGGATGCGTTCGGCAACGACAGCAGCAGCAACTCGCAGCACCAGTTTGGCGCATCGTTAGGCGGTCCGATCAGGAATGACAAGGTGTTTTTCTTCGGCGCAGCGGAAAAGAACCTGGTGAAGATACCCTATACGGTGAAGTTCTATAAGCCTTCCGGGAACGTCGTCGTTCCTCAGGACATTCTCGGCCAGCAAGGCGAGTTCGATCAGAAAAACAATCCGCTGGTGGGCTTCGGGCGTCTGGACTATCGCGTGAATCAGAAGAATACGATCAATTTTCAGTACACCTATGCGGCTCAATCCGGTCTCAATTTTGGCGGTGTCAGCGGACAGACGAATGCAGCGTCGACGAACAACACCATTCTCGACCGGGCAAGCCAGGGCGTGAAAGGCGCTTTGACGACGGTGTTCGGCCCGTCGTTGGTCGGTGAATTCCGAGGCCAATGGGTCTACGATAACCGCATCCAGCAACCGGTCAGTCCTCTGGCGCAGGTCGATATCAACGACTTCGGAACGTTGGGTGGGAGCTCAAACGGCACTTACATTTACGATGCGACTCGCGTTCAATTCCTCGACAACATCAGTTGGACCCGCGGCATCACAGCATCAAGTTCGGCGTGGATGTCAACATCGAGCCCGAGCGGCAGCAGCGCGAGAAGAACTATGGCGGCCTGTACTCGTTCAACACGCTGGCGGAGTACCTCGCCGCTCTGGCGGGAGACAAAACGAAGATCGGCCGCTATCAACAGACGATCGCCGCGAACGGAAGGCAAGGCCTCTACGATAAGAACCAGCAGGACCACGCGCTGTTTTTCACCGACACCATCAGAGTGGCCAAGAGCCTGACGGTCACGGCCGGCCTGCGTTGGGAAGGTCAGATCAATCCGCATCCTCCATATAACAAGCAATGGCCGATCAACAGCCAGATCCCCAACGATTTCAGGATGTGGCAGCCTCGGTTCGGAATCGCGTACGATCTCGGAGGTAAAGGAAGGACCGTCCTCCGGCTTTCCGGCGGTCTGTTTGACGCGCGCACACCGGGTTACCTCATGCAACGCGTCTTTACCGACGATGGCGTCAGCACGGTTGTGCTGGACAGTTCCGTCGATTCGAGGGTCCTGAATTATCTGACGATTCCCAGTCCCATCGCGACGCTACCAGCCGAGTTGAGAGTAGCGGGTAACAACGCCGTTTACGCTTTCGATCCGAGGTTCAGGAATCCGCGGTCCGGACAAGTCTCCTTATCGGTTGAACAGCGCCTGGACAAGGACACTACTGTAACCGTCGGGTTCGTGCGAAACGCGACCTGGGCGCTTCAGCGGCGGTTGGACATCAACCTGTTCCAACCGGCTGTGCTACCGAACGGTTTTGTCGCTTACCCGACTTCCGACTTTCAGGGCAACCTGGTTCAAGCCTCCGGCTACGATCCCATTACGGGGCAGGGAATCTATCTCGATTCGGCCGGCAAGCCTCTCAGGATTTCAGTCGTCCGCCCCGATCCCACCGCCGGCCAAATTAATGTCAACAAGTCGATCGGCTACTCCAGCTATAACGGCGGATACGTCTCCGTGCAGCGCCGCATGAGTCACCGCGTCCAATTCGGCCTCAATTACACCTATTCGGTGAACCACGACGATGATTCGAACGAGCGCGACTTCAACCGGCAGTACGAAATCAACGTGTATAACCTTAAAGCGGATGCGGCATACGTCAAGAACGACCTCCGGCACCGGTTCAATACGAACGTTCTGTTCGATATCGGTCATGGATTCACGTTAAGCGGATTGCTGATGTCGCGAACCGGCATGCCCGGACGTTATGTCATCGGCACGGATTTGAGTGATGACGGGAACAAGGACGAGGACCGTCCTGTCATTAACGGCCATTTGGTGCCGCGCGCTTCCACGCGTCTGCCGGGTTTCTTCGATTGGGACATGCGGCTGCTGAAAGAGTTCAGGACGAGCGAGCGTACACGCCTCATGTTTTCGATCGAGGGCTACAACCTGACACGCGCATCCAACAAAACTTTCAATAGCGATGGCGACAGCATTTTCGGCAAGCCGACGACAACGGTGAATCCGCTCACCGGATTGTTCTACACCAACGGTACCGCCGGAATTCCGACGTTTGCTCCGGGAACAGACAGGTTTGGCGGTCCGCGCCAGGCTCAACTTGGCTTGAGGTTCATTTTTTAATGACCGCCCGCAAGGCGCACAAGCAACGAGAGCTGTCCCCGATGATGAATCGAGTGCAAGCAACATAAAGTCCTACAGCAATAAGCCCACAGTTTGTGTGGATCCGAAAAACTGCATCTGCGGCTAGGCTTCCGCGAACTTTGCAAAAGTGTCAAGCATCCCGGTCCACCGGTAATGACTCAGTTTGAAATTCGGAAGTTTTGGTTTGGGAAGAATATTCCCCTCCTCTGCGAGGAGGGGAATGTTTTCTCGCACGCATTGGCAAATTGAAACTGAGTCACTACCGGTCCACCCGCCTTCCGAGTCTAAGGCCGCCCAAATCTCGTTGGCTTTTGCGCCAGGATTTCTGTTCAGGTCGCGACTTGATTTAACGAACCAAGAGGGGAGTTTCACGTTGAAAGCGCGTGAGACGATTCACGACGACTTCCTCGTTCCTTGAAGTAGGGACTGAAGCTCCTCTGACGCATCGTCGACTGCGCGCTCGGCCTGCTCAAGGGCCTTCGCAGCCTCGTCAGCCTCGGCGGCCGCGGCTCTGAGGCGCTCGTCCGCCTCCCGCATCAGCCTCTCGGCTTCTCTTTTAACGGCCGCGGCTCTCTTGCGGGCTGCGTCGGTTTCCCTGGCGATTGCGCGGGCTTGCTTTAATGCCTGTTCCGCGCCACGCAATGACGCTTTCGCCTGGGCAATTCGTGTTTCGCCCGCTGCGTTCTTCTGCTGTTTCGGTGTCGGAACATCGGAAATCAAGGCTGCGAGAGCGTCAAATCCCGGAGGATCGACGTCATCGGTGAGGCGTCCCGGAAACGGGCCGGGCAGAGAAGCATAAGCGGAGATTGCCTCGAGAGTTGTATCGATGCGCCGTGACATTTCCGGCGTTGGGTTGTGACCGGCCTTCCGCAGCACGGCCGCGGCCAGACGCGACAGCTGATTGAGCGACTCACGTCTGGCGTCGCGCGACTCGCGTAGATCCACGGCCTTCCCGGAAAGCTGCGAAGCTTGCGCTTTTCGGAATTGGTCACCGGTTGAGAGCAGCCGATCGAACGCTTCGCGATGCCGCCAGTACAGTTGGTTCACGACCCACGCCGAAACGGGCGGTTTCCGCAGAGACTTCACCCGCTCCGCATCCTCTGCCCGCCCGTCTTTCTTCAGGCGCTCGGCTAACAAGTTCCGCGCCCCCGTGAAGTCGGCCAGCGGCAACACAAATAGCGCGTCAATCTCGTTCTCGAGGTTGTTTTTCATTTTCGGCGTCATCCCTTGTCGAATGGATACATCACGATATCATGTTGCTGTGAAGCGAACCTTGATTCAGTTTGATGAAGATACCTATGAAGAGTTGCGCCGGTGCGCATTCGAACAAGGCCGTTTCATATCATCGCTGACACGTGAACTCGTTGCGAAGGGCCTGAAGGCCGGAAAGACCAGGAAAAGGATCACACGCGTAGACCAGTTCTCCTTCATCGGGGCAGCTCGATCGAAGCAGGGAGACCTATCGCCCGTTTCGGAGAGACACGATGAAGCCCTCGCCAAAACTCATCGCAAATGACGTTTCTGGACACTTCGGCCATTTATGCGCTGGCTTACAGCGGCGATCCTAATCATGACACCGCTCGCTCGTCAATGGCCTGTTCTACGGCATCGAAGGCATGTGTGTCGGCGGAACACGCAGGCTGGAAATCGCACCGCATCTCGCGTATGGAGATCGCGGAGTTCCAGGCGTGATCCCTTCCGGCGCGGTACTGACCGCCGAAGTCACGATCCTCGACGCACGCCCTCGCAAATGATGCTCACCATCACCAGGCGAAGCATGCTCCTGATCTATCGGCGGAGATATTTTTCGCCATCCTGCTCACGGAGGAAAAGTTCAAGAGTTTTACACCCACCGTGCCCGCCTTGTCGGCATGGGCTTCCGCTCCGAACCACACGCGTGTAGCATCGTAGTGTCGGGAAAAGGTCAGTCATGGCAGACTTCAACATCAAAGCCCTGGAAACAAGTTTGGATTTCGACCACCTTCCTTACTGGGATGTCGTAATCATCGGTGCGGGTCCTGCTGGGCTGGCTGCCGGCCTCACGACGGTTCATCGCGCACTGACAACTCTAGTTATCGAAGCGAAGGACAAGCCCGGCGGTCAACCTCAGTTTCTTTACGCGGATAAGCGCATCGTTGATATTCCGGGTTTCCCGGACGGCATCACCGGAGAAGAGCTTTCGGAGCGCACGTATCGTCAAGCGAAGGATGCCCTTGTCCAGTTTCGATTCAACGAAGAGCTTGTCGCGATCGAAGAAACCGATCAAATCGAATCGGAAGATCGTCTCAAAAGAGTGCTGACCAACAAAAGCAGTTATCTTTGCCGTAAGGTCATTATCGCTTGTGGGCTGCTGCACTATCCCCGAAAATTGTCCATTTTCGATGAGCTCAATTCAAAAAACGTTCATTACAAAATCCCGAAGATCGGAGACTACGAGGGGAAGAACGTGGCTGTCGTCGGAGGAGGCGATTCCGCGCTCGATGCGGCATACATGGTCTTGGGACGAAACGGACGCGTGGCTCTCATCGTTCGGGAGGAAGTACCGGTGGGTAAGCCTGACACGCTCGCGCGCATACGTGAGGCGGGAGCGTCCATACATGTCTCATCGGAGATCCAGAGAGCGGAATTCGCTGGAGATGAGATCCAGCTTACTATAACGGGCGGACTTCAGATCGACTGCTCGCTCGCCATAGTCCAGATTGGTTTTCTTTCGGCCAAGGATACTTTCGAGCGTCTTGGGCTGCGGTTGAACGAAGACAGCAGCATAGCGATCGATCCGTACTTCGAAACAAGCAGGCAAGGTGTTTTCGCTGTGGGGGACGTCCATGGGGACATCAAGCTCATTGCGGTTGCATGGGCCGAAGGAATTCAGGCCGCGATCCACGCGTTCAAGGAAATTACGAGTCCATATTGGTTAAACGAGAAGAGACTCCGCGACAGCAAGATTGCGTTGATCGGAGATAAGATCGCGCACGCAGCACGAACTCGAAAGAAGCATGCATGAAGCGACCTGAGAGCTTGATCACGCCTCCCCGAAGCCGCACATCTGTCAAAAGTTCATCGACCTGTAACAAATTTGAAATATCCGTTTGATTTGATCTTGGCTTTCGTCATGCAAGAACGCGAACACACCAGCAAACAATACGAGCAACAGCTTCGTTTACTAAAAGACAAGCTCCTGCTGATCGGCTACAAAGCGGAGACATCAATTGCTGACGCCACGCGGGCTCTTGTGGAGCGCCGGCCATCGCTTGCCCAGCGTGTCGTTGACGAAGATGACGAAGTCGATAGACTCGAACTCGAGATCGACGACATCTGCTTCGAGATCCTGGCGCGCGAGCAGCCTGTTGCGTCCGATCTTCGTTTCATCACAACCGCGATGAAGATTGTTGCCGATATCGAGCGTATCGGAGACAACGGCGTCAACATGGCGCGCCGTGCGCTTGAAATCATGCATGAGCCCGAACTGAAACCGATTATCGACATTCCTGTTGCGGCGGCGGCTGCACAACGCATTCTGAAGGAGAGCCTCGACGCTTTCGTCAATAGCGATGCGGCATTGGCAAAGCGTGTCATCCAAGATGATCGATACATCGATGACGTCTGCGAGCAAATGCTTCGCGAGCTGCTGACCTATATGTTCGAAGACCCGTCGACAGTCTCTCGCGCGCTGAGATTGATGTTCGTGGCCCGCAACCTGGAGCGCATCGGAGATCATGCGGCGAATATCGCCGAAATGGTGATTTTCCTGGTCGAGGGCCAAGATGTGCGCCATCGCCAGGGTGCCAAGGCGCAGGCCGCGGGTTAACCCATCGCACCATGCCGCCGGTTTAACGCGCTGCGGCTGAGCCAGCAGGAACCGGGAAGGCCACGACTTGCGTTTCTTCCGCAAGAGGCTCCGGAGATTTAGGTTCGACGATGCGTTCCAGTTTGGCGGAAGATTCAATGATCTTCTTAAGCAGGAACTCTCGCCTTTCCTGTAGTTGCTCCAGCACGGGGACGATCGCGATTGTTTTCCCGTTCTTCTTCGCCCACCTTTCCAGCTCCATGCGAAGGATCTGCAGATCACGACACTCGCCCATCAATTGTTGGAAAGCATCCATCTGGCGTGCCTTCGGCTTTGCCGAGGGGCCGAGCACTGGTTCCAAAGCCTCGACGACGTAGCGAAGCTTTTTCAGAGCAATGCGCATGACGTGCAAGGTCTCCTCGTTGCGGAGTTGCAGGCGATCGAATCGCCGCTTTGCCTTCGAGAACTCATTCTGCCGCACGGACAATACCCGATTCACCAAACGGTGAATCCTTTGACTATCAAGGGACTCGTGCAAACGGCCGATTTCCGTGCCCAACTGTTTCACTTCCTCCGCCAAACGGCGCTTTCTGCCGCGTTTCAGCGCATTCTGAATCCTGTGGATCTCCTCGCCTTCGCGCCGCTTGAGACGACGCACGAAGTCGCCGATCACTGCGCCCCGCCGCAATTGCGAAACAGTGTCCAACTGGACTTGCACGTCTCGCAGCGGGCCCATGCTTTTGAGGACCTTCTTGAAACGCCGTTGCACCTTGGCAATGTTTCCGCGATTCGACAACACACGCGCCAGTTCCAGAGTTGCAATTATCCGCCGCGTGTTCACGCGAAGATCATGGACCGACTTCTCGGATGCATCCGTCCGGGCCTTTTTCCAGGTTCCGGAAAATCGCTTCCACGATCTATTGAATGAAGACACCAATTCGTCCGTGCGTTTCATGGAGCCGAGAATAGTAACAGGCGGTTAGGACCACAGACTACAAGAATCGTAAGTTTTGCACAAACGCAGACGGGACAATCGATTTGGCGGGGGCTCAGACAATCTTGCAAGGAATCATGGCGTCCTCATCGAACGAATAAACCGCACAGAGCCGGTGATAACCGTCCGCAATGACTACTTTGGCATGCCTCTCATCTCTCACGAGGAGAAGAGGAGAGAGCTTGCGGCCGTCTCGGATCTTTTTCAGGCCCTTTTCTATATGGGAATTGCTGACTCCGAGCAAAGACAGTGCCGATGCTCGAAAGATGTCTTTGGCCTTGAAGCTGGTTACCTTGGTGCCTTTCAGTTGTTCGACAAGCCGCGCGGTGGTTTTCTTGTCATAGAGCAGCTTCAAGTATGACTCAGCCGCGGGATAGTCATGCTCTTCCGGTTCGGCGAGCCACTTGACTTGGACTTGCTTGCTCACGGATTACCTTCGTGTCTGTGGATCGATCACCGTCGCCATCAATGGGGCTAATATCCCACATAACTGTAGCGCGCGGTAGTCGAAGCATACAAAAATGTAGCTTTCGCTTTTGGTTATTTGAGGGTCGGAGAAGGCATAACGGGATGGGGAGCGAAACACCAATCGGTTGTGGCGCTGTCGTCGCGCGCCTGGAAAGACCCTCGCTTTAAGTCCTTTACCGCCCCGCCAAAAGACACCTACGAAGCGTTCCTGTCGGTTCCGCTGATCAGTAGCGAGCAGGTCATCGGCGTTATTAATGTTCATCACAAAGACCCGCGCAATCATTCACCAGAAGAGGTGGCGCTGGTGAACTACGTTGCCGAACAGATGAGCGGCGCCATTTCGAGAACGCGCCTTTCCGAAAAGTCGCGTGCCGCTGCGAAAAAAGGTCGAATTGCTCGCCGCCGTCGGCCACACGATCATGACCGAGGGCTATCTCGATCGAATTCTGCAACATCGCCACAGCATTAGCGAGGAGCAAGCATACCTCGACCTTCGCAGGGAAAGCCGGCGCTTACGCCGCCCAATGCGCGACCTGGCCGAAGCGATTGTTCTCGCCGAAGAACTACACCGGAAAGGAGAAAAGGATTAGGGCTCGGTGATCGCGGAGATGTCAGAAAATCCTGCAAGGGCTGATAGTTGCATGCGCGAGATACTCGCGGAATCGAACTCGAATCGAGCATCGGTGAGATCTTGAGCTGAGAAAACCGCCTTGGCCACACCGCTATCCTGATGATCTGCAATCCGAGCGACGATGTGATAGAGCTCGTGGGCAATCACACGGGCCAGAGCGCGTCCAAAAACCAGCGAATTGATTGAACGCCCAAGTGCTTGAATCAATCGCGTGCAGTCCACACGAAAGAATGGAAGGACGCGGCCGTTGGACATTGAGGTGTCCGCTACGCTGGCGGCAATCCCGGTTTGCGCAGGCTTTTCAGGGGAACAGGATCCCTCAAACGTGCCGACCGCGATGAGTTCGAAATCCTCGCCGTTCCTCCGGACGATAGAATCTTTCCACACGACTTGGAGTCCGGCCGGTACAAGCAGCCGCTGCAGCTCTGCCCGCATCACTAAGGTGGATTCGGTATTGAGTCCGGGTGCCGGACCTGCGTACAAGGCTAGCGTTCGAGTTTGGGCCTGAGCACAAACGGAGGCAAACAGAACGAGCGACGCTGCTCTTAGTGTCAGCAACATGGTGGCACTGGACAACATTATATAGTGGAGACAAAAAGGCCCAGAAGGACGTAAAAGTCTGTTCAGCCCTTAAATCGAAACAGGGACAAAACTCCGCCACAAACATAATTACCCCTTGATTGCGGCCGGCATACCGGGAGGAATGCCGGCCGCTCGGATGGGCTAATGAATAATGGTTGGTTTGATGATGGTAGGACTCGTGTCAATTGGGTTATGGAATAGAAGACTCTTGCTTCTCAAAATTTGAAGCATGTCTCACGATTTTGGAGGAACAACTTGCGCCACATAAATTTTCAAGATCAGATCGCTGGGCTTGCTTGGAGTCGCGCCGGAATTGTAGCGTTGCGCGGTCTTGAGATAGGGAAACTGATACGGATATGCGCGGATTCCGCCAAAGAGGTAGCCTACGAACGTTCTTGTTTCCCGAAACGCATCGAAAGCTAGAATGTCCGTGCCGGGGCGCTTGAGTTTGAGTTCCGGCCTTGGGATGAAAACCGCGCCAGTACCGATGTACGCAGGAAGCGAAAGTGGATGTACAATCTCAGACGTCTCTCCATCGCTCTTCTGAATTGTCGAAATCTGGTCGCTCCACTGTAATCCATCAAGATAGGTCGATTCAGTTTTGCTTCCTACCCTGGGGTTTTCGTTATAGACGTGCTCCAACGGATTCCATGCAAACCTGCTGATCCCTCCAAAAAATGTCGTGTACATCGTCCTCGAGGCTTCGCTGTACATCAACAACACGGCGGAAGCATATGCATTCATTTTCTGCTCAAACGTGGAATCCACGAATGGAAGCGTTCCTGGGCTTACATAAATCGGTTTGCTGTAGTTGAGTTGTGTATCTGGCGTGAACACTCCGCCATAAGCCGCGAATCCAAGCCCAGCAGGAGAGACGAATTGAACTACATTCAAGTCGCGCCGATGAAACTCTACTTCGTTACGGAATTTCTCGATGAGCGCAACGTCCAAACTTCCATCGGTTTTTGTCTTGATACTGAGCTTGCGGATCTCGTTCAAATATATCTGCGAAGCTTCGAAGCCATTCTGTTCACCTCTGCCTTCGAACGCGGCATAGCTGCCTTGGAACTCGTGTCCCATCACCAGATAGAAGTAGCCGTCCGGCAGCTTCGTCAGTCCACCACCAGCTGATTGAACAAGGCGGGATCTTGCAAACGAGACCGCTTCCACGGAAATGCGACCCTGCATCACACCCTGAACAAAGTGCGGCAAGCTCACTCGCGAGATGACGTCGAACGTCGACCATTTGCCATTCTCGTCCTGGCCGTAACCTCCGCAGATGTACAGTTGTTTGCCGTCCTGGAAATAGAGCAGACCTGTCGCCGTCCACTGCGCCCGGACTGCTGCGAGTTTTGGCGGCAACTGACCAACAGCCATGTGATATGTACGCGCCGGTTTGACCGTCGTATCGATAACCCAGACCTCACGGTTCGCATCGGCCTGCAGGAATTCCGCAGAGCCGCCTCCCACCGCGTGATAGCCGCTGGTTCGCCCGCCAATAAAGATCCATCGGCCCTCCCATTGCGCGAATGCAAATGATTGAAGCCGCGGAGCACCGGGAAATTCACTGGTGACGTCTTCGGATGCGTCGACGGTGAAGGGGACCGCCTCTGTTGATCGTGCTGACGTCATGCGGCAAAGGAAAACCGCGGTTATCAGTATCAGGACTTTCTTCACGGAATCGATAGCTGTCTCTCTACAGTCAGGGCACTGATTAATTTCTCGACCGAACGTTCCTGCAGATCTTGACAGGCGCGCGCGACGAAACCTGTCATGTTTGCAACCGCAAAGCTGATTCCGCTGAGATTCCGTGCTACCGGCACGCCGGGCAATGGACGAGGAAAGCCTGAAGCGCAGAAGATTGGCGCGCCACCGACACGCGATACGCGATATTCATCTCGCGAAAGATTCCAATCGACGTCAACGCTGATCACATCATCCAACATTCCCGGCAGCACTGGCGTGTGTTCGGAGTATCGTGCAGCGACCAGCAGAACACCCGCTGTAGTTGCACGGGAGACGAGGGTTTCTAATACGGGACGATGATCGAAATTTGGACTCCCCAGACTTAGATTCACGATGTCCATCTCGTGCTCGACGGTCCAGTCGATCGCACGAATGAGCCTGTTGGAGGTCGTGCGCAGTGTGTTTCCAAACAGTTTCAGGATGTAATAATCCGCATACGGCGCTCTTTCCTGAATCGCGGCGGTCACCGCAGTCCCGTGTCCAAGAACGTCCTCGTACGAAGGATTCGTTTCTTCTGGATCGAAGATCACGGGATGAATTGGAGCGAAGATGTGCGGGTGACTGGCATTGATCCCGGTGTCGATGACTGCAATCTTGAGGCCATAACCGATCATGCCGGCACCGCGCATTCCGCCAACTCGCATACCTTTATGAAGGAACTCGCGCCACTTTTGATCTCTCATT
>Ga0209376_1002544_pt1 | contig 17170 bp, 19 predicted proteins | sample GraSoiAngelo_134_FD_185891 | JGI IMG/M metagenome (GOLD analysis project Ga0209376, IMG submission 185891) | Grasslands soil microbial communities from the Angelo Coastal Reserve, California, USA - 14_0929_05_30cm (SPAdes) (version 2) | ecosystem: Environmental > Terrestrial > Soil > Grasslands ... | reverse complement strand
CCAATCCTCTAGAAGATCTTTGAGATACCCGTAGGTTACGGGAGTGTAGTAGGGTCCCCGGAACTCGATAACCCCGGTCTTACGCGGTTTCTCGGGAAGCCCGTTAAGTCGGACGAAATCGAAAGTTTTACTCTCAGCACTCATCTTGGAAAGACTCCTCAGAGTCTGCTCGTTCTGTTCTCAGTATGTGTGCGTTTCGGCATTGTCCCGCGAGTTCGGGTAAGATCATGATGCGCAACAATCGTGATTTTGTCGGGTGGAGTTTCTTCCAAGACGAGTAGGGTTTGCTTTTCGTGAAAAACGTGCTCCGGTTTAAGCGTGATCGAGTTACATTCTTGCGCCGGTTCTATTGGCGCTTTTTCGTGTCCTGTACTCGTGACTTGTTATGGACAACTTTTCCTCATAGATTTCAAAATAGTAATTCGAGACGATTTAGGCTCGGACGTGGCTGGCTAGGAAGCGTTTGTCAACGTCCTCGGCGACAATGTTGTAGGATTTGACGAGCTTCCTTATCTCCGACTCCAGAGGGTCATCCTGCTCCTTCTTGCCCGCCATGGGGACCCCGACAATCAGACAGAACCACTCGGCGAGCTCTCTCCTCCGCGAATACGAACATGTTACCATCGCCTGTCGAGACTGTCCAGCCGTTCTCGACCTGGTCTATCTTGTAGGATGACCTTATGCTCCTTATCGTAGACTGCTTATCCATGTCTATTCCGCTCCACACTGCGGCTCCGTCGTTCACCCAGCTATGCTTTGCTTCCTTGAGATAGCCTGATTCCAACCGGGAATATTAGGAAGGTGTTCCCCCGGTAGAAACACTAATACTATCCCGCGGGGGTCTCTGCCCGGGTGTGACAGAGCATGACAACCGTCAATACAACAGAATTCGTCACCGTGGCTTCAAGGGATGAGATTCCTCCTGGAGTAATGAGAAAGGTTAGCCTGGCCGACAAGGATGTGGTCCTCGCAAATGTTGACGGGAAATACTACGCTATCGGAAACGTATGCACGCACGAGGAAGGTCCCTTGGACGAGGGCATCGTCGACAAGTATGAGATAGAGTGTCCCTGGCACAGCTCACGCTTTGACCTGAGGACTGGAGCCGTCACGCAAGGTCCCGCAGATACACCGGAACCTAGCTATGAGATAAGAGTAGAAGGAAACAGCATCCGCATCAGACCAAAACAGTAGCGAAAACTCTCACTAGATCAGATCTTCTCGCTATCTTTTCTTTTTCTGCTATCTATTTCTCGACCCCCCCGGGGGGCATGGCAAAACTCCAGAGACGCTCCACACTTTTCACCCAAGAAACAATTCTTTAACTCGGACAAGACCCGAATGCCTCGGTCGATCCATGTTTCCGGACCCTAAGCGGCTTCGTATCGGCTGTAGCGGCTGGTCCTATGCCGACTGGGTCGGACCCTTCTATCCCAAGGACGCGAAGCCCGGCGACTATCTACACCTCTACTCAACAATATTCGACGCCGTCGAGATAGATTCCACCTACTACCGGACACCCTCGCCATTGATGGTCGCGAACTGGCGGAAAGTAACTGCGGACGGATTCATCTTCTCAGCAAAGTTTCCCAAGAAGATAACCCACGAGCTAAAGCTACGTGACAGCCAGGCCCAGCTCGAACGCTTCTACAAGTCAATATCAGAACTACGCGAGAAGCTAGGACCGCTAGTCATCCAGCTACCCCCATCGTTCAATATCAAGAAGGACAAGGACGCGCTCGAAACATTTCTCGGACAGATAGACCAGAAGTACAAGCACGCCATCGAGTTCCGGAACAAGTCCTGGTGGAAACCCGAAACCTACAAACTACTAGAGAAGAACAACGTCGCCCTCGCCTGGTCAGAGAACCAATACGCTAGTACACCGACAGAGACAACCAGCGACATCGCCTATCTCCGAATGGTCGGCGACCGGACAATCACCAACTTCAGCGCACCACAGAAAGACCAGACACAGACAATGAAGAAATGGTACACCGCGCTCGAGGAGAAATCCAGCCTCTTCAAACAAGGCTACATATTCTTCAACAACCACTTCGCAGGATTCGGACCCGGCAGCATCAACGAGTTCCGACGACTAGCCGGACTAGCAGAGCTAGACTGGAAGGCTATGTCGACAGAAGTCGGACCATTACAGAGTAGCATATCCCAATTCCAACAATAGCATACGTGCAGGGACTAAAACGCCCTAAAATAGCGCATTGACAGGCATCGAGCTCTGCTCCGGTTTGTTCGGTAGAATGAGCGCTCGTTTTCCTTCATGATAATTGGCGTAAGCAAATAGCAGACCACAACCGACGGCCGTATAGAATAGCACGTCTACGACAAAGGCCCACCAGTTATAGCTGATGGGAGTACATCCGAATTCTCCCAGGGGATTGAGGATGGCTACGCACCCCCTCGTCTCCCAGGAAAAGGGGAAACCGGATTCATACGTCGAGTAGGGTGCCCAGAGACTCGTCAGCAACGCAATCGGAACGGCAAGCATCGTCAACACTATAACAGAGAGAATCCTCGTCCGAAGTTTCCTGTCCGGCAAGTTATCTCCCTCTCTCTGTATGGCACAGTCGAGCCCTTAATCCTAGGGGTTAGAACAGAGCGTTCTGCAAAGGAAACACCCGCCGAAGTAGCTAAGGGAGCAAAGAATCAGGAAAACAGTTTCTCTTGTCCGTATTTTGTTAGGGCCCATTTGCCTGCCCGGCCAGACTTTAACACTGTCACGACTCTCTGCTTCAAGAGAAGCCTGAGATGATAACTTACGCAAGCCCTGCCGAGACCAGCCTTCTCACTAATGTCCTGGACGTTCGTCTTGCCCTTCTCCATCACATCCAAGATCTTCGTCCGTGACTCTAGCCCTCTGCTGACGTTCCTCATCCCCGCTAGGTAAGCTCTCGGATGATAGGCGGGGCTCAGATGGTCTTCCTCAGGCGAACTCGCTGATGAGTAGCTTCTGCTGCACCTTCTCTTCTGGCAGTGGCCTAAACGTCTCGGAAAGCTCCAGTTTTATCAAATCTAGTCGCTGATGGTAGTACGGCCGAATCTGGTATCTGTCAACCATCTCTGTCGCCACGTCTAGATACTTTTCGACGCCCATCCGAAACACTGTGGCGACAAGCTTCCCACCACAGCGATGGCAGACGCCTCCGAGCGGGACCCGGCGCGGCTTTGACCCGCACTTCATACACCGGACTCGTTGGGAAGTAAAAGTCCGAAGATTCCCAACGAGATCACGGAGAATGTGTGTAGAGAGAACCTTGACAGCTACATCCGCAGCGTTCACAGCCACGATCTGGTCCGCCAACTTCAGCTGCTCCTTTACCTTGTCAAGCATGGTCGGTAGCTCCTTGTAGGAGCTGATCAACCGGCCACGGTCTAGGTCCTCGGTTGGATGCGTGAAACCAATGCTCCAGTGATCTTCGCCCAGACGCTTGTTCAGGGTCGGAACTAGATTCTCGACCTCGCTCGGATGCGCACCCTGCCATGTCTTTTCGTAGAACTCGACTGGAAGTTGGGACACGGTCTCGATATTGAGCGCTTGGCGTGCAACCTCGGACGGATTCAGAAGCGGCGACAGTAGCAATGGCGCGTCCATCAATCCTCCAATTCTGTCAGGCATGAACTCGCGAGAGAAATTCAACAACACATCCAGAAGCAGAGACACCGAGTCTTCGTCCCCGTCACAGTCGCGTCTCTTGGCCGCGTGCCAGAATGGATGGGCATAACAGACACTCGCCTTCGTAAATCCCACAATCCGGCCGGCCACGCCGACTGATGTGTGTGGTGAAAGTCCAACCACAAGGCTCCCTATCAGATCCTCCTTCTTGGCCGCGTTGTAGAACCTATCGAGCCCATAATAGGATGACAGCAGATCATCCAGGAATTTTGACGCTTTCAGAAGGTACTGCCCGCACGCCTCCGGGATTATGAGGTCCTGAACCTCAAGCGCGCAAAGCTGGCTCGGCGACTCTAGCGGCTTCTCATCCATATCCTTCTCATAGCCTAGGGCGTGTGCTTTCTCGATCGAGAGTCCCGCTTCGCCTGGGCGAAAGTGCGTGAGAATGGCGTTGGTCGAGTCGAACCTTATCGTCCCGTCCTTGAAGATCGACACGTCGGTCCGTGCCCTCAACAATCCCTTCTCAACTGGCTCAGGAGTCTTCGTCCGGTTCAGCAGTCCTTTCGCCCCCTTCACCGAGTCAGGAATCTTCGTGAGTCCCAAACGTTTCCCGGCGTCCTCCAAGATACGGCTGAGATCAAGCGGACTATTCTTGTACGCAACCGTCTCCATATTACAGTTCTTGCACACGCCGGGCCCCTGCAGACCACAACGCGGACACGAAAAACTCTCTACAGTCAAACCTCCACATGCTGGACACTTGACGCGCGGTTCCCATGTATCACAATTGGGACAGGACCTGTCGACAACTTCTAGGCTCACAGCTAGTTTCTTGGAGGCTTCGACAATATCGCGCCGCATTCCCCCGAACTGGCCGGTAGGAAAGAGACAGTGAACCTTGGGCGTCATGACACGCTCTTTCGCCTTCTCCGGCCGTCCCATGCGCGCCCCGACATAGTTGGGGGATTTGCTCTTCACGGGAAATCCTGCGAGGGATGACAATCTCTCTAGAGTGGTCGAGCCGACATACAGCAATTCTTGAGCTTCAGGTTTGAAGAGGGCTCGAAGGATAACTGTCTCAGCCTCCAGGATCCGTAGCGAAGTGCCCTCGACTCGGTGAGGAAGGCATAGCTTCTCGAGTAGAGACTTGATCTTCGTATCGTTGGGAATGAGGATGGTCTCTTCGGATGGCTTTGAGAATTCGCGGATTCTCTCCCGTAGATATTCCAGCTCCTCGGGTTTGATCAAGTCCCAGAAGAAAGTGTAGTAGGGATGCAGCGGAACGCCAAGCTTTGAGGAGATTTCGGTCGCTTCTTTCGCGCTGGGTCTAGCCGAAAGAGGATTCGCGGCTAGCGTCTGAAGACGTTCGGACGATATCGAGATCGACGGAATGGGACTACCGGATTGAGGTGTTGCCAGTTTCTCGGCGAGTAATTGGCCCCACCATTCTTCTACAAAGCCTGAGGGGACGAGCGTTCGATTGTTCTCTAGGAACTCGCCGTATCCCACCAGAAGGTCCCCTAGGAAGAGGATGCTCTCGATCCGGTTCTTGACCGTTCGAGCCTCGCTCGGGCTCTCAATCCTCAAGACAGAACCATCATTCATCTTGACAACCGGCGGCTCGATCGAGTCAACAGCCGTCACGATCCCGGCTTTTCCAGGCCGCTCTGTTCTTATCTGAACTCCGATGGCTAGGAATCCGCCGAGAATCTCCATAGTGGCGGGGTGGACTCCGACCGATGCGAGGCCCGTGTTCCTCGCCCGACCATACCGTATCCTAAACCCGCCAGGAGTACTCGGAAAGGCGAAGATTGGCCTGCCCCCCACAACGTCTTCCATGAACATGAACTCCTTCGCTTCTTCGCCCTCCGCCGAGGAGCTCTTCAGCGACCGCAGCCACTCCCACCCATCAAGACCCAGACGATCGACGATCCTGAGAACCTTCTGCGAACGACCGAGAAGTCCATCATTCACCACCCGGAGCGCTCCGCCTCGGACCCGGTTCGTCTCAACCCTCAGAACGTTCCGGTTGACCGTCACTTCGACGGGATCAGTCTCGACCCCGTTCGGCTCTATCGGCAGCCTCAGCATAGCATTATGCAATGCATCGTCGGAGTTACGATACTGGAACCTAGCGACAGCCCGCTCGTAGATCCGAAGTTCCTCTACAAACCTGCGCGCCTCAGCCTCCGACGCCCGGTACGGCTGCAAGTTCAAGTTCCGACGAACATAGTCCGCCACAATCATAGTCATCCCCATCTCCGTCCCGCCCGCGGATCGCATGGGACCCGCAAAATAGACCGCAAGATGCCTCGTACGATCAGGATTCGTCCGAATCTTCACCGCGTAAATCCCCTGAATTGGCGCAACCGTCACAGCCTCATCCAAGACCGCTAATGCAGTCCGGACAGCCTGCTCAGCCGCCTTCTCTTCCTCAACACTTCCAAAACGGCCAAGGACGATCTCTTCGCTGATCTTCAGAGCGGTTTCTTCGCGAGAGATCGCTTTGCTGAGTTCTCGGATTCTCTCGGCCACGCCAGTTGGGCCGACAGCCTTCTCTACCCTCTCGGCCAAGTCATAGGTCGTCTGGGACTCGACCCTCGAAGACGGGTCCAGTCCCTTCGATCGAGCTAGACTGGCGATAGCGTACTGACGATTGTATTCATCATGCAACCGTCTGGCGTAGGGATTGTTTTGTCGGTACTCGAGCGGGTCCACTCGGATCGGTGGCCTGGGTTTCACATGAGGTAATAATGCTTGACCTTCTTCTCAGTGAATTGTAGTCCGAGAACTTGTCAAGTCGAATAGTGAAAGTGAAAATGTTCAGGAAGCCTAACTGGGATAAACTAATCCGAAGGACGCGATTCTCCTTTAGTGGAATGAAGTTGAGAACCGTACTGTATTGGCGAGACTTGGACGTGCCGTTGAAGATTACGGTGCTAGTCGCAAGCCTCGGCGGCGTCGGAGGAATAATCGCCACAATGAAAATCTTGTCCTCACCAATAGATCACTCAGCACCGCCAATCTATCTCCTGTTTTCAATCGAAGCTTTCATATCATTTGCTGGGGCATTCTGTATCCTTCTCCTTCCAATGAGCCGTGAACGACGCGCCGTACTGGGATTTGCAACCTTTGTTGTCTCTCTCCCTTGGTACCTAGCGCTACTTATCGCGATTTTCTGAACAGGCTACTTCTAGCGAAGAAGTTCGGGTCATGAGTTTGACCAGCACGATCAAAAGGCGGCTCTCTCCCTTCAACCATTTGGACAAGTTCGTCTCTTGCGTCCATGATCTTTCTCAACGTTGGGACAGGGATGAGTTCTCGTTTTTCTTCCAGTTCATCCTCATCTAACACCGTGTAGCTCCGATCAGCCTTTACGAAAATGTCTAGGATCAAGTCCCTTGTGGTAACAGTAGAGTTCTTCAGCGAAGGCGGAGTTCCGATGTTACAGTACCAGCCCTTGAGTCGTCCATGAGAATCGGAGTACTCTTGAATGTAGAACCAGTCCTTAAACGGAAAATACTGCCGAACGAGGTCGCCTCGCTCGATAGTGAGATCATCAAATTTCAACCTCTTCGTAGCAACCGCACGAAGAGTGATCGCATCATTGGTTTTACTCTCGACACTTGCTTGCCACGAATCTCGCACTTCCCCATCGAATCTTAGGAGGACTACGTGGAACAAGGCACCCTCAGCCGCGGGCTTCCAAGGGCTTTTGCTCAATACTCTCGATTAAACAAAAACCTCTATCTTTCTAATAAGACAAGGGCCCTTGCTGCAGAAAGGCTGAAGTGAAAAAGTCTCCTCTAAAGTAGTCTCTAGGAGCGTAGGCCTCGAATGCATGCAAACGCCGGTCCCAGGATAATTCTCCACTGTGACCTGGACGCGTTCTATCCCTCGTGTGAGATAAAGCGGAACCCCTCGCTGGAGGGGAAACCACTCATTGTCGGCGCGGACCCGAAGGGTGGTCACGGACGTGGTGTGGTAATGTCCTGCTCCTATGAAGCGAGAAAGTTTGGGGTCAGATCAGGAATGCCAATCTCTCAAGCTTACAAGCTCTGTCCCCAAGGAGAGTACGTACGGCCAGACTTCGAGCTGTACGGAGAGACCTCGGATCGCGCCATGGAAGTCCTGCGAAGGTTTGCTGACAAGTTCGAACAGACGAGTATCGACGAAGCCTACATGGACGTCAGCATTCGCTGCAAGAGCTTCGATGAGGCCCTCGAACATGCCGGAAGGGTGAAGGCTGGACTTAAGACGGCTGAAGGGCTCACTGTCAGTGTTGGGGTCGCGCCTAACAAGTCGATTGCGAAGATGGCCTCTGACATGAACAAGCCCGACGGCTTGACAGCGGTTAGACCAGAACAGGTCAGGACATTCCTCGACCCGTTGCCTGTCAACAAGATCAGCGGTGTCGGAAAGAAGACAACTGAGTACTTGCAGGAGCATGGAATCCAGACCATCGGGCAGCTGAGCCAGATTCCTGCCAAGAAGCTGACTGACTGGTTTGGCAAGGGCGGCGTCTGGCTCTGGGGAATAGCCAACGGAATCGAAGAAACCCCTGTCGAAGAGAGGGGATTGCGAAAATCGATCAGCGTCGAACAGACCTTCGAACGCGACGTACAGAACAAGCAGGTAGTCCTCGAAGCCCTAGAATCTCTCGTCAAAGAGGTACACGAACGCCTCCTCGTGGAACGACTACTCTTTCGGACAGTAAGCATCAAAGTCCGGTTCGAAGGGTTCCAGACCTTTACCCGAGACAAGACCCACACCGGCTACGTAGACGACCAGGACGTTGTCCGCGAATACGTCCACTATTTGTTCCGCGAGTTCGAGAAGGATCGCCGAAGAATAAGACTCGTGGGCGTCAAGCTCTCAGACCTTAAGCCCGCCGAGGGCAAGCAGGTCCGGCTAGGGTAGACCATACCCTCCTACGTGTTCGATCCTTTACCAGGAAATATTTGAACGGTCAAATGGCAATCACCTTGGTCCGAGGAGAATCAGCCCATAGGACTTTGCCCGCCACGATCCTTTTCAGAGATACCAACCTCGTCGCCGAACCCATGAACCTCGGAAGTGTCTGGACTGGATGGGACACCCCCAGGTGAAAGAACTCGCGCAGAATAATCCCAGATCCGCAATCAGGGAGGGGGGTCCCACGCGGAGGGTTTCGCACGCTTGGACGGACCCCACACGGTAACTATAGAAAACGGCCAATCAGCCTGTTCTGCGCGAAAAATTGGATATCTCGCCCAGAAACGTTTCAGATAGCGAGAGACTCCCGTCTAGGATTTAGAAATAAAAAAATTCCCGCGACACAAACGTGCTCTTTGGGACAATGTTCATGCTTGAAAATCGTTCAGAACGAGCCCAGAGAATCTAGAATGACCAGCCCCTCTCCCGAGAGACTCGAGACCACCTAGTCCTAGCGACACAACACCCGTCTGCCTGAAAATTCCCAGAAGGCTCATTATGGTATGCTTGCGTAACAGTCGATTATCGAAGCGATGTATCTTGTTCCGTTTATGAAATCCTCGGTCGTCGTATACTCGTTTGGCGCGTGAGCGTGAGAGTAGGCCGAGGGTGGCCCGCTGCCCGTCCAGATCGAATCCATGCCCAGCCGCTTGGTAAAGAGATAGTCGGGACCCGAAGCCGGGTTCCGGGGAATAACCACCGCACTGCTACCATAGGCGATCCTCGCCGCTTTCTCCGCGGCCAGTGCTATCGGGGCCGATGGCCTCGTGAATGATGGTTCTATGAAGCCGAGCCCCCGGACCTGAATATCGCCAAACCCGTGACTGTCCAAGTGCTCCTTCAACAGCCGCAGCTGCTTCCTCGGATTCTGGTTGTAGACGAGCCGGAAGTCTATCTTCAACATCGCACTCCCCGGCAGCACAGTCTTCGAGCCCTCGCCGATATATCCGGTCTTGAAGCCGCAGATAGTACACGTCGGCTCCATCATGTAACGCCTCAACGCCTCCCGGTTGCTCCTCGCCTTCAAGAAGCTCTTGAGACCCCACTCCTTCAACAGGTTCTGGCCCCTAAACGGAACCTTGCCAAGCAGACGCGACTGGGCCGGAGAGAATCGCTCCACATCATCATACCAGCCCTTGACCAGAATCTTGTCGTCCGGGCTCTTGATCGTGGACATTGCCCAGACAAGCCGCCAAGCAGGATTCTCCGCGAGAGGAGCGTACGAAGAATGCAGATCCTCGCGAGCCTTTTTGCAGCGAAGCTCGACATACAAGAGACCCTTGACGCCGAGGCTGATCTTGGCCCGGCCCGTCTCATCGAAATCACCATCATAACAGACGACAGAATCCGCCTTCAACCGCTCAGCATTCTCCTCAACAAAGCCTGGAAGATGCGGACTACCAATCTCCTCCTCGCCCTCAACGATGAACTTGAGATTGAGAGGAACGTCACCGGTCGCTTTGAGGAAGCTCTCAGCGGCTTTGATGAAAGATGTCACGTTGTTCTTACTATCTGCCGCACCGCGTGAGACGATCTTTCTTCCAGTCAGCTTAGCATCGAAAGGTCCAGACACCCATTTCTCGAGAGGCTCCGGAGGCTGAACATCGTAATGGCCATAGATCAGGAGGGTCTTTGAGCTGGACTTCGACATGGCTTCTCCAAATACCACGGGATTGCCGTTCTTTACGGGAAGAATCTTCGTCTTTACTCCAGCCATCTCCATCTGCTTCTTTACAATCCTAGCGCAGTCCTCAATCCCGACCTTCTGGGCTGAGACACTCGGCTGTTTGAGGAGCGTGCGAAAATCCTGTAGAAACCGTTCCTTATTCTTCGATATGTACTCGAGAGATCTGTTCAGACTAGTACTTGGCACGACAATGACGAGTCTCGGTTGAGTAGATAGCTTCTTCTATACACGCCAATACGAGGTTGATCTGGCATCTCCTTCAAGACTAGACATGCATAGCATCTTGGGAAGAGTTGCGATCTCAACTCTTCTCCAGACCTTTTCTAGTACGCCTTGAAACCAGTGTCGAAGTTAGGATCGAGAGTGCCAAGGCGGGGGCTATTATCAGAGATATGAGGACCGGGATAGCTCCGGGTGTTATTGTCGTCTCTATTGGCGTCTGGGTCCCCGTATTGTTCGCGAGTCGCACAGTTGCGTTGGGGTTGAAGGCGGTTGTCGCTGTTCCCCAGGTCGAATTTGTGCCGGTCGTGGTGGTTGGTGCTAGGATACCCGGCAGGGCGATAAAGCCGAGGCCGGCTACGACTCCTAGCATAGCAACAAGGGTCAACCTTGCTCGCGAGCCAACTTTCAAGCCTCGATCTGCCCTCGTGTGGCCGAACCTACTATGATATTCATTGGTCGCTTCCTTGGCATAATCCCACACGTTAGAACGGTCCGTACCGTTTTCAGAACGGTCTCAGCCTCCACGCCCGGTAAGTCTCAGTCCACGAAACCAGTACCGCGGACCCTCCGAAAATGAGCGCCACGATATTATGAGTTGAAAAGGTCGGCGGATAGAAGATCGGGTAGAGAACCAGCATTACAGTAAACATGGTCGAATAGAACAGGTAGCGTGGGAGGAGCACGCCGAGAACACCAACAAAGTCTCGTAGCACGCCGACCTTTACATGTTCAATGAGATGATACTCGCCCGTCAAGTCCTTCTCCAGTAATCCCAGCATCCGCAGCTTCTCTAGATGGTGCATTGCAACGCTGGGGCTACTCAATCCTAGAGCCCGCTGCACAGGTCTCACCCCAACAGACCGGTTCTTCGAGCCAAGTATATGCCAGTAGACCCGCAGCGTAACCCCCCGCAGCTCGGATTCCACAACCTTGTCATGGTCCTTCTCCAACGCGAATCTCCAAGGAAACAACACTCCGAATGGATAGAATCTTACGCTTTGGGGAGCCGTTCTGTTCTCTGAACGCCCCGTTCGAAACACTGGAATTAAGCCCCACCAGAGAGAGCATATTCCCATGCGACCCACAGGTCTTGGCACAGTCGTCTCCGTTCTGTCGCTCATAGCCCTAAGCATGGTCCCGGTTACGATGTACCTGACTCACAGCCCAGCCACCCTGGCGGTTCACTCGATGACTCCCTTCTCATCCTATGATGAGCTACAACATTTCATATTTTCAAAGAGCTGTAATGGTCTTGAAGTCCGTGGCCTCTACAATCCCAACCCGGCTCCCCAGCCCTTGTCTGGGAATGGTCTAGCGACTACTGCCTCATCCAGCTCCTCATACTCAGGTACGATTCCAACCCACTCAGAGACCAACGCCCAGGTTGCCGGGGTCGACGAGCTGGACACGGTGAAGAATGATGGGACATACCTCTACACTGTCACCAACAATACCGTTGCGATAGTACTAGCTTATCCGGTCGTCGATGCAAGAGAGGTGGCGAGACTCTCCGTAAACGGCTCTATCCAAGGAATCTTCATCGACGGCAGCCAGCTGGTGATCATCAGCCAGCATTTCCAGTACTACCCTGTGCCTTACACCTTCACGGGGGCTCCAACAGTTGCCGGAGGAGCAAGCATGATAGCCGTCCCAGCCTACTCATACGACCAGACCAGCTCGATCTGGGTCTTCGATGTCTCCAACCATTCCAACCCGATTCTAACGACAACGATCATCGCTAACGGAACACTGTCTGGAGCACGTCTCATCGGAAACTATGTCTACATGATATCGACCCAGCCCATCGGGTGCGTAGGGCCGGTCCCGGTTCCAGAGAACATTGTCAACGGGAACTCATTGACGATGCTGCCCAATCAGATCTACCACTCTGACGTTGCCGATTACGCTCAAAGCTTCACCACTGTCATGGGAGTTGATCTCAGCCAGGCCAATCCTGCTCCGACGGCTAAGACTTTCCTTATTGGAACGAGTAGCAACATCTACGTTTCGCTCAATCAAGTCTACCTCACGCAACCGATCTGGAGCGAGACAGAACCGACCACAATCCACCGGATAAGTATCGATGGTTCATCCATCAACTATGAAGCCACTGGAACAGTTCCCGGACATGTCCTCAACCAGTTCTCGATGGACGAATACAACGGCTACTTCCGGATCGCAACCAGCGAATACGGTTACGCTAGAATTCTCACTCCTCAGACTTCAACTACAATCTCTACGGTGTCACAACAGCAAACAGACTTGTACGTGTTGGACCGTAGCCTTCAGACCGTTGGAAGTCTCCAGGGACTAGCGCCGGGCGAAGCATTTTACGCTGCACGGTTCATGGGCGACAGAGCCTACCTAGTCACTTATCAGAGGATGGACCCGTTGTTTGTAATAGGTCTCCAAGACCCGTCCCGGCCAAAGGTGCTAGGCCAGCTCAACATAACTGGAGTGTCGGACTATCTCCAACCCTATGATGAGACGCACTTGATAGGCCTAGGAAAATCCTCTACGAACGTGACGTGGGAGAACGCTGCCTTGTTCCAAGGTCTCAAGTTCAGCTTCTTCGACGTCTCAGACCCCAACCATCCCATAGACACCAGCAACTTCCTGGCTGGAGATCGTGGCAGCGACTCGCCAGCATTGACCGACCATAGAGCCGTGCTCTTCGACCAGTCGCTGAACCTGCTCGTCGTTCCCGTCGAGATCGCTCAGGCCCAGCAGAACTCGACTTTTCCATGGGGTTACAATCCTCCAGTCTGGCAGGGCGCCTACGTGTTCAACGTCACCACACAGAGCGGGCTGGTCTTTAGAGGAGGAATCACTCACGTTCCAAATGGTGAACTCCCCAGCTACTACAACAACAGCCTCTTCGTCACAAGGTCACTCTACATCGGCAATGTACTCTACACCGTAAGCAGCGGTATGGTGAAGATGAACAGCTTGTCAGATCTGTCGGAGATAGGCTCGGTCAACCTAGCCTAGTCTATTAGCTGAAATATTTCCGGTACGAATCCTCTAGGTCTTTCCTCGTTGGGCTTCCACGTGTCTCCGGATGACATGCTTTCAAGGCTCCAGCCATGTTAGCGTACCCGAACGCGTCAATGTCGTTGACGCCAAGGATTTTGTAGGCTGCAAAAGCTCCGACGAACGCGTCGCCGCTCCCGGTCGTGTTGACTACCTTCCGTCCAAGCTTGTCAAGCGAGATTCTTGGAATCCTTGTTAGCTTGCCTTCTGAGTAGAAGGCGGCGCCTCTATTTCCCAGCGTGACGAGAATCTTTGCTTTGGGCGCGGCCTTGTTCAACGAGGATAATGCTTGGTCAAGCCGCTTGACACCTGCGAAGAGAGGCGCTTCATGCTCGTTAAGGACCAGGTAGTCTATCTCCTCCATGTCGTCCTCGAACTCGCTCAGCCCGTATCTTGTTAGAACGCCCGGGTGCCAGATGACGGACTTGCGGAGCCTGCGGCCTTCGGCCAGTAGCTTTCCAGCAACTTGACGTGGGGGGTCGATGACGACGAGCATCTGGATGTTTGCGAGGACGGACTGGATTGAAGGCAGCATCAGATGGTCGTGGTTGAGTCCCGCGTTTGCGCCGAAGTGGGTCTCGATGACGTTGCTGCCTTTCTGGTCCACTGTTATGTAGGCCTGTCCAGACTCGAACCGGTCGAGCATTTGGATGGTGGATGTGTCAACGCCTTCTTGTTTGAGGATGGAGATCTGATTCTTCCCTACATCGTCTCTTCCGAGGCATGCGAAGAGTGCGACGCGTCCTTGGCCGAGTATTCTGGTGGCGGCGACGGCCACGTTGCCTCCCTTGCCTCCCGGGACTCTGTCGATCTTCTCTACGACTACCTCCTGTCCGGAGCGGGGGATCTGTTTGACGAAGAGGTTAATGTCCCAGTTGAGAGCGCCGGTGATGGCTAGTTCTGGCGGCAATGATCTCCCGTGCGATCGCGAGCGATTGTCCTAATGAATGTTCAAGTGTACACTGGTCTGGGTTTGCCATCGTCTATGGTCTTGTTTTGAGGGCGGCGGCTATGACGGGGGCGACGGAGACGGTGCTGATGGGGCTTGGAATAGTGTCTGTTCCGACTATTCTTGAGGCTCCTGCGGCTCTGATCCGTTTCAGTGCTCCGTCCGCTAGCACGGGGTGGGTGCAGAGTACGAAGATTCGTCTAGCGCCTTTTTTCCTGCAGGCCCTTGCGGCTTCTGCGATGGTTCCTCCGGTGCTGATGATGTCGTCTGCGAAGACAATGTCTCGACCCTTTACGTCTACGCTTCCCGTGTCCATTTCGAGTCTGGATTTTGTCTCTCCTTCTTTGCGGACCCGTCTCTTGGTGAACGCTGTGTGTTCAGCGTCTAGCTCCTTTGCGACTGTTCCGGCCCATTGTTCGGCCTCCTCGTCTGGTCCGACGACTATGGGCTTCTTCGGTCTCAGGTTCTCCCGTGCGTATCTGCCGAGGAGGGTCATTGCTGACCCGTTCTGGGCGGGGATCTTGAAGACTTTGGAGACGTCTCCTAGCCGGTGGAGGTGGCAGTCGATCGTGATGATGGATGTTGTGCCGGCTGCCTCGAAGAATTTTGCGAGGGAGGCCGAGCTTAGGGCTTCGCCAGGGTAGAAGCGGGAGTCCTGACGGGCATAGGCTAGGTACGGGGTCACTCCGGTTATCGAGGCCGCGCCCATGTCTCGGAGTGTGTCTGCGATGAGGAGGTATTCGAAGACGTACTCGTCTGGTGTCCGGTAGAGTGACTGGATTAGGGCTACGTCTTGGCCTTTGACCTCCTCGTGGATCCGAATGTATTTTTCGCCGTCGGGGAATCTCTTGATCTCGATCCGCCCAGGTTCTTGGCCGAGTTGCTTTGCGACCTTCACGGCGAGGTCGGTGGAGGCTGAGCCGCCGATTACTATCATGGAGAAAGTGTAGCGTGGCGGCCGGGGTCTAATAAAAGCTGAGCCAGAAGCAGGCGGAGACTCCCTCGTCGTAAGATTTAGCAGACTGGATTGTCTGCACGAGTGTCACTTTCCGACTCTCGTTCCGGTTACAAGCCACCTTTCGAACCACTGCACAACTCCGTTTAGTGCGGCGTGCATTCTTGAAGAGGGCTGCTGATGATCATAGGGTCGAAGCTCTTCAGCCGACTGGGATTCCAGTTCTGGACAAGGTGACCGGGGGCGGCTTTCCTAGGCCGTCTGCGATTGCTCTGCTAGGTCCAATTGGCAGTGGGAAGTCGATGCTTGTCCGGGAGTTGGTGACGAACTTCATCCGTCAAGGATGCAGCCTGCTCTACTATTGTATTGATGATCCGGCGGACATTGTCAAGCTTGGACTGGAGGATCACCATATCGCCGTGGACAAGATCGAGTCGGAGGGCCGGTTGGAGTTTGTTGACATGTTCTCGTTGGGGGCGCAGAAGCTGGCGGAGTCGTTGCCGAAGATGGACCCGTCAGAGATACTGGATGAGACGTTGAAGTTTCAGGACCTATTGAGCTATGGTCGGGCTTTTGCGTTGAAACCTGGTCTGGGTCCGAAGATTATCGTGATGGACTCGATCACCCCCTTTTTTCTCCTGACTGAAGCGCGAAAAGTCTTCCAATACGTCCAGGTGATGCGGTTTGCGACCAGGATTGCGCGGGCTGTGACTATAGCGATCCTCCATACGGAGGTTGTAGATGAGTCTTTGGAGAACGCCACGGCGAATTTGGCTGATGGTGTGATCGAGATGAGGAAGAGGAGTGGTGAGATCTTGTTGAAGGGTGGGACGATGAAGGTGCTGCGGATTGGTCGGAATCCTATTGCGTCCCGGGGATACTTCTACCAGATCACTCAGCAAGGAATAGTCTTCTCAAGCACGCCAGTGATTTAGGAAACTAGATCTTGGTTTTAGCCTGTCGGTTGGCTGGTTAGGACGGAGACTTCTGCGCGACGGATCGCAGTGGTTCTGGCCAGGCTGTTGTTCAAGACGAGGGACAGGGCGAAGACGACTATTCCAACGATGAAGATGTAGAATCCAGTCTCGAATCCCCAAGTGTACGTGGTTCCGAAGGCTGTTCCATTTCCGATGGGTCCTGATGCGCATAGGGGGAACAATAGGCAGTAGCTGGATGTCACGTAGGCTATAGTGATGGTGTAAGCGATTGGTGTTAAGATTGACACTACCAGTCCGGCTACCAAGTATTTCCGGACGAGAGTGAGGCCTCCAAGCGAGGGCGAGTGATGCCGCGACCAGGGCTAGAATCAGCACTATGAGGCTTGAAATGATGAATGTCTGAGAGATGCTTGCTGTTGATAGGGAATCGGGCCGACCTAGTCTGCGGAGGACCGCTGAACCTGGCGGACTCCAGAGCGTCCAGTGGGCAAAGAGCATCACGCTGGACCCGACGAGCTCGTAGATTCCCTACCAGGGAAGAAAGACGCTGATGAGGGCTATTGCTGCACCGACAATCGCGAGGGAATTGACTCTCCAATACGCGGTGCTCATGTTACCCACGGAAAGGCGGTCTGAGCTTTAACCTTGGCTGGCTGTCATCTTCCTCGACGAAGTTCCCAACCTTCAGTTCTGGTTTGGACCTTGTCGCGGCCGAAGAATGTCTCATGCTAGCAGTGGCCCCCCGGGGGGTAGAAGGATGAACTGTTCTGATTTAAGC
>Ga0209376_1002538_pt1 | contig 17202 bp, 19 predicted proteins | sample GraSoiAngelo_134_FD_185891 | JGI IMG/M metagenome (GOLD analysis project Ga0209376, IMG submission 185891) | Grasslands soil microbial communities from the Angelo Coastal Reserve, California, USA - 14_0929_05_30cm (SPAdes) (version 2) | ecosystem: Environmental > Terrestrial > Soil > Grasslands ... | reverse complement strand
TCCTCGGGCCGCTCTTCGGCATCTACCTGCTCGTCTACGCCGCCGGCATCTGGCGGCTGCGCCGCTTCGCGCTGCCGATGGCGTACGCCTACGCCGCATACGTGGTCGTCAACCTGATCGCGTTCACCGTGCGCGGCGAACACGAGCCGGGCGCGGGATACGTCATCTTCAGCGTCGTCTACGCGCTCGTGGCCGTCGGGGTGTCGAGCGGCACCGCCCTGCTCCTCACCCGGCGGAAGGCCGCCCTCGCCTGATCGGATCTGGACGCTGAGCGTCACGCGGGCGCCGCTTCGCCCGCGCATGGGCCCCGCACAGCCCGGTCGCTGCCTGGCCCGGCTCTTGCAGCGGAGCACGGTCCCATCCCCGCTGGAGGACGAGACCCATGCCGACCATGGAAACGCTGCTCCGCGAGGCCGCCGAGAAGGGCGCCTCGGACCTGCACCTGAGCTGCGGCGAGCCGCCGATGCTTCGTGTCCACGGCGACCTCGTGCGCACCGAGCACCCCACGCTCACGCCGGAGAGCGTGAGCGAGCTCGTCAACGCGATCATGAACGAGCCACAGCGCGCGCGCTTCGACCGCGAGCACGAGGTCGACTTCGCGTGCGAGCTGCCCGGCAAGGGCCGCTTCCGCGTCAACGTCTTCCTGCACAGCCGCGGGCCGGGCGCGGTGCTGCGCACCATCCCGACCCAGATCCCCTCGCTCGACTCGCTCAACATGCCGCCGGTGTTGAAGGATCTCTGCACCCGCGAGCGCGGACTCATCCTGGTGACCGGGCCGACGGGCTCCGGCAAGTCGACCACCCTCGCCGCGATGGTCGACGTCATCAACCAGACCTGGGACGCGCACATCCTGACGGTCGAGGATCCGATCGAGTTCGTGCACCCGCCCAAGCGGTGCCTCGTCAACCAGCGCGAGGTCGGGCCGCACACCATGTCGTTCACCAACGCGCTGCGCAGCGCGCTGCGCGAGGATCCGGACGTGATCCTGATCGGCGAGATGCGCGACCTGGAGACCATCTCGCTCGCGCTCACCGCCGCCGAGACCGGGCACCTCGTCTTCGGGACGCTGCACACCTCGAGCGCGCCCAAGACCATCGACCGCATCATCGACGTCTTCCCCGCCGGGCAGCAGGCGCAGATACGGACGATGCTCTCGGAGTCGCTCGAGGCGGTGGTGGCGCAGACGCTGGTCAAGAAGAAGGGCGGCGGCCGCGTGGCGGCGTGCGAGATCCTGGTGGGCGTGCCCGCCGTCCGGAACCTGATCCGCGAGGCCAAGCTCCACCAGATCCCGTCGATGATGCAGACCGGCCAGCGCGTCGGCATGCAGACGCTCGACATGGCGCTCGCCGACCTGGTGAAACGCGGCACGATCGAGCCGGCCGCGCTGCCGCCCCGCCCGACGATCAACGGCACGGGCAACGGCGGCGCGCACGGCGCGGCCGCCGTGCCGGCGTAGCTGCCCGAGCCCTTCGGTCCGAAGTGCCTTGGGCCCGGGTCCCCGTGACGAGCTACGCCGGGGATGGCGGGTGCGGGGCCGCGCTCACGTGCCGTTCGCGCCGTTCACGCACTCCGGCGACTTGCTGCTGAGTCTGAGCCGAGGGTCAGTCAGCTCTCCACGGCTCACGGATCATCTCGATGCGCGGGGGCGAGGATCCGAGCCGGGAGGCGAGCGACCCCTCGCTCTCGAGGGTCGCCAGGTCCTCGGCCACGCGGCGGCGGAGCCGGTCCACCGCCAGGCGGCGAAAGACGGCCGGAAAGGGGGCCAGCTTGGCGGCCCCGAGGCCGAGCATGCGCGCCGCGCCGGGATGCCCCGAGACGCACTTGTGATACCCGACGGCAACCTGGATGAGCGCCACCAGGCACTGCCAGCAGTCGTTGCCCTCGGCCAGGTCGAGCAGCTCCTCGAAGGCCTCGTGGGCGGCGAAGAAGTCGCCCGCGTTGAAGACCCGGACGGCCGCCCCGAAACCCGGGGGAAAGCGGTCGGGAGGCACGCCCGCGAGTCTAGCAGCGAAGGGTCGCGCGCGCGCCTCCGAGGGGCGGTCCGACCTGGTGGCCGGACCGCCCCGAGGGCGGCATCAGGCCGCCTTCTTGCTCCCGTGGCTCTCGATCTGGATCGGGACCTTGCGGGAGGCGAAACCCGGGGGCAGCGGTGCGGTGACCTCGAGCACGCCGTTCTCGTAGCGCGCGGTGACCTTCTCCGGATCGAGCCCGGCGGGTACGGTCAGGCTCCGCTCGAAGCGGCCGTAGCGGACCTCGCTGAAGCGGTGGCCATCCTCCTTCCCCTCCCGCTCGGACCTGCGCACGCCGGAGATGGTGAGGGTCGTGCCCTCCAGGGAGACGTCGACGTCGGACGGGTCGACGCCGGGGAGGTCGCAGCGCACGACGAGCTTCCCGTCCCTGGTGCGCGCCGCCACCGAGGGCCACCAGGTGCCGCCGGATTCCGCCGCGCCGAGGGGCCGGAAGACGCCCTCGAAGAGCGCATCGAGATCGCGGTCCAGGTCGGACACGTCGCCGAAGAACGACCGCGGCATGTCGATCGCCCACGACTTCGGGATCAGTCTGCCCAGCATATGCCGTCGTCCCTCCTTTCGTTTGGATTTTCCGGGCCCTGGGTAAGCACGAGGCTGCGGGCTGTAAAGGGCACCCGGGGCGCTCCGTGGGGGTGTTGACCGCGGCCCGCGCGATTTTATTTTTGCGCCCGGCGGCGGTCGGCACGGTCCGGCCGCGCCGGTCGAGTGACATCCAAACCACGGGACCCGGGGGGGTCCGGCAGTCGGCCCTGCCCGGGAGGAGGTCATGTTCTCATGGCGATGCGGGTTCGCCCTCTGCAGGACAGGGTGATCGTCAGGCGCATCGAGGAGCAGGAGCAGAAGAGCGCGGGCGGCATCATCATCCCCGATACGGCCAAGGAGAAGCCGCAGGAGGGGAAGGTGGTGGCGGTCGGCCCGGGGAAGAAGGAAGACGGGAAGGTGCTGGCCCTCGACGTGAAGGCCGGCGACCGGGTGCTGTTCGGCAAGTACGCCGGCACCGAGATCAAGCTCGACGGCGAGGAGCACCTGATCCTCCGCGAGGAGGACATCCTCGGCGTCATCGAGGCCTGACAATAGAAGGAGACGGAGTATGGCTGCGAAGCTGGTGAAGTTCGGCGAGGACGCGCGGGCCAAGGTGCTCCGCGGCGTCAACGTGCTCGCCGATGCGGTCACGGTGACCCTCGGTCCCCGCGGCCGCAACGTGGTGCTCGAGAAGTCGTGGGGCGCCCCCACCGTCACCAAGGACGGCGTGACGGTCGCGAAGGAGATCGAGCTCCCCGACAAGTTCGAGAACATGGGGGCGCAGATGGTGAAGGAGGTCGCCTCCAAGACCTCGGACGTCGCGGGCGACGGGACCACCACCGCGACCGTGCTGGCGCGCGCGATCTTCACCGAGGGCGCCAAGCTGGTGGCGGCCGGGCACGACCCGATGAGCCTGAAGCGCGGCGTGGACCGGGCCGTGACGGCGGTGGTCGAGGAGCTCAAGAAGCTCTCCAAGTCGACCAAGGGCAAGGACGAGATCGCCCAGGTCGGCACCGTGTCGGCCAACGGCGACCGCCCCATCGGCGACATGATCGCCGAGGCGATGGAGAAGGTCGGGAAGGAGGGCGTCATCACGGTCGAGGAGGCGAAGAGCCTCGACACGCAGCTCGAGGTGGTCGAGGGCATGCAGTTCGACCGCGGCTACTCGAGCCCGTACTTCGTCACCGACCCCGAGCGCATGGAAGCGGTGCTCGAGGACGCCTACGTCCTGATCCACGAGAAGAAGATCTCGGTGATGAAGGACCTGCTGCCGCTGCTCGAGCAGATCTCACGCGCGGGGAAGCCGCTGCTGGTGATCGCGGAGGAGGTCGAGGGCGAGGCCCTGGCCACCCTCGTCGTCAACAAGATCCGCGGCACGCTCCAGTGCTGCGCGGTCAAGGCCCCGGGCTTCGGGGATCGCCGGAAGGCCATGCTGGAGGACATCGCCATCCTGACCGGCGGCCGCATGATCGCCGAGGAGCTCGGGCTCAAGCTCGAGAACGTGGGGCTCAAGGAGCTCGGCCGCTGCAAGCGGGTCGTGGTCGACAAGGACAACACGACGCTCATCGACGGCGCCGGCAAGAAGGCCGATATCGAAGGCCGCATCAAGCAGATCCGGGCGCAGATCGAGGAGACCACCTCGGACTACGACCGCGAGAAGCTCCAGGAGCGGCTCGCCAAGCTGGTGGGCGGCGTGGCCGTGATCCGGGTCGGCGCGGCGACCGAGGTGGAGATGAAGGAGAAGAAGGCGCGCGTCGAGGACGCCATGCACGCCACGCGCGCGGCGGTGGAGGAGGGCATCGTGGCGGGCGGCGGCGTGGCGCTGCTCCGGGCGCGGAGCGCGCTCGACACGCTCAAACTCGACGACGAGGAGCAGGCGGGCGTCAACATCGTGCGGCGGGCGCTCGAGGAGCCGCTACGCTGGATCGCCCGCAACGCGGGCCAGGACGGCTCGGTGGTGCTCGAGAAGGTGCGCGAGGCGAAGGGCGCCTTCGGGTTCAACGCGCAGACCGAGGAGTACGAGGACCTGATCAAGGCGGGCATCATCGACCCGACCAAGGTGGTGCGGACGGCCCTCCAGAACGCGGCCTCGGTCGCGGGGCTGCTGCTCACCACCGAGGCCATGGTGGCCGAGAAGCCGAAGGAAGAGAAACCCGCGCCGCCGTCGATGCCGCACGGCGCCGAGGACTTCTAGCTAGGACCCCGGGGACACGGACCCGCGACGCGGCGGGTCCGTGTCCCCGAGCGGGCGCACGCCCGACGACCGTCACCCCGCTCGCGCAGCAGTGCGTCAGCCGAGCTCGGTCGCCGCCCCGCTGCGCAGCCTCTCGCGCAACCGCGCCTCGTCCAGCCGCGCCGGCGCGGTCGAACGCACGAAGTCGAGCAGCACCTCGACGAAGCGCCGCGGGTCCGAGCGATGCGGGAAGTGGCCCGCGCCGGGGAAGAGCTCGAGCCGGCTCGCGGGGATCGCCGCATGCGCGGCGTGCGCGTGCGTGACCGGGATGACCCCGTCCTGCTCGCCCCACACGATCATCGTCGGCACCTCGGCGGCGAGGTAGAGACGGTCGGTGGCGCTCACGCGCTGGCCGCTCGGGTCGATGATGGTGCGCAGCGTGTGAACGAAGGCGCGGCGGCAGTCCGCGTCGCCGAGCGAGGCGTAGCCGCGCCAGATCTCCTCGAGGTCGGGCGCAGCCCGGAGGCCGGCGCGCCCCACGAAGCGGGCCACCCCGTCGACGGCGTCGAGCAGCCCGCGCGTGCAAATGAGGGGCAACACCCACTCCGAGCCGGGGAGGGCCGCCGCGCGGATCATCGCGTGCACCTCGCGCCCGAGGCCGCCGCTCGAGACCAGCACCAGGCGCTCGCAGCGCTCGGGGTACTGGTAGGCGAACTGCATCGCGATGCCGCCGCCGAGCGAGTGCCCGACGATGGTGGCGCGCGGATGGCCGAGCACCTCGAGCAGGTCGCGGATGCCGTTCGCGTACGCGCCGAGCGAGTAGTCGCCGCGCGGCTTGGCGGAGCGGCCGTGGCCGAGCAGGTCGGGGGCGACCACGGTGTGACGCTCGGCGAGCCAGGGGAGCACGTCGTCCCAGGTGGCGGCGCTGGCCGTGATGCCGTGGATCAGGACCAGCACCGGGCCCGAGCCGCCCGCGCGGTAGCTCAGCCGGTGGCCGTGGAGCGTGACCTCACGCGGCTCCATGGCGCTCCCCGCCCAGGACCTCGCGGAAGGCGGCCGCACAGTCGCCGAGCGCGCGCGCCCCGTCGCCCACGAAGGTCGAGCCGTGCATGGTGGCGAGGGTCTTCGGCTGGAGCGCCGCCAGGTTCGCGAGGATGCCGTCCGTCATCGGCGTGTAGGGCAGGTAGTTCGCGAACGCCCCCGCCTGGTAGTTGCGGAGCGCGTCACGAAAGCGCCCGATGACGTCGGCGGTGGTGAGCGGCTCGACCTCGCCGTTCTGCTGCAGGATATCCGAGCAGAGGAGCGTGCGTTCGGTCTCCTCGAAGAGGAGACCCGCGTCCCAGCCGTGGGGCACGTGCGGCGTGCGGCAGTAGCGGAAGCGGTACCGCCCGGTCGCGATGACCTCGCCGTCCGCGAGCGGGCGCGCCGCCCGGTCGGCGACGTCGTCCACGCTGACGACGGCGCCCACGACGCCGCACGCGGCCTGCGCCCGGGGGGCGCACGCGAGCCAGTCGTTCAGCGCGCCGCACTCGTCGGCCTCGAAGTGGCTGAAGCTGATCCAACGGACACGCGCGGGGTCGATGACCTTGGCCACCGCGTCGCGCACCACGGGGAACATCTTGCGGAGCCCGGTGTGGAAGAGGAGCGGCTCGTCGTCACGGACCAGGAACTGGTTGAACTGGAGGTCGGCCTCGGGGACGAAGGTCGAGATGCGGAAGAGGTCGGGCGCAACCTCGGTCACCTGGGTCATGCGGTCACCTGCCTTCCGGTGAGCGTGTGGGAGGTCGCCGCCTCGATCCGGACCCGCACGAGGTCGCCGGGCTCGGCGGGGCCGGGGAAGACGACGGTCTTCATCTGCGGCGACTTGCCCGCCATCCAGCCCGCGGTGCGACGGGCCGGCCCTTCGACCAGCACCTCGAGCTCGCCACCGACCAGGCGCCGGTTGATCTCTGCCGAGATCGACTCCTGCAGCGCCACCAGGCGCTGGAGGCGGCGCGCCTTCTCGTCGTCGGGCACCGTGTCGCCCCATTTCCAGGCGCGCGTGCCCTCGCGCGGCGAGTACTTGAAGAGGAAGGCCGAGTCGTAGCGCACGCGGCGGACCAGCGCCTCGGTCGAGGCGAAGTCGTCCTCGTCCTCGCCGGGGAAACCGACGATCACGTCGGTCGAGAGCGCGAGGCCGGGCACGCGCGCGCGCAGGCGGGCGACCAGGTCCTCGTACCCGGCCGCCGTGTACTCGCGGCCCATGCGGTCGAGCACGCGATCGGAGCCCGACTGCACCGGCAGGTGGAGCTGCGGCGCGACCGGCGGGCACTCCGCCATGGCCTCGATGACGCGCGGGCTCATGTCGGAGGGATGCGGCGACGTGAAGCGGATGCGGAGGATGCCCGGCACCTCGGCCGCGCGGCGGAGGAGCTCCGCGAAGTCCCAGGCCCCGTCGTGGTAGGCGTTCACCGTCTGCCCGAGGAAGACGACCTCGCGCACGCCGGCCGCGGCGAGCGCTCGCACCTGCGCGACGAGCACGCGGCCCGGGAGGCTCCGCTCGCGCCCGCGCACGTAGGGCACGATGCAGAAGGTGCAGAAGCGGTCGCAGCCGCGCATCACCGTGACCCAGGCGCGCACGCCGCCCTCGCGCGCGACGGGGAGGTCGGCGTAGGTCTCGGAAGGGTCGAGGCGGAGGGCCACATGCGGGTCGCCGTCGCCGCCGCGGAGCAGGTCGGGCAGGCGGCGGTAGCCGTCGGGTCCGACCAGGACGTCGACCCAGGGCGCGCGCTCGGCGAGCCTCTCGCGCAGATGCTGCGCCATGCAGCCGGTGACGCCGAGACGCACGTCGGGCCGGCGGCGCTTGTGGCGGGCCAGCTCGCCCAGGCGGCCGAGGACGCGCGCCTCGGCGTGCTCGCGGATGGCGCACGTGTTGAGCAGGATCACGTCGGCGGCCTCGGCGGCCTCGGTGCGCGTGTAGCCGTGGGCGGCGAGGTGCCCGAGCATCAGCTCCGTGTCGGCCACGTTCATCTGGCAGCCGTAGGTCTCGACGTAGACGGTCGGCATGGAAGGGCGGAGGCGATTCATAGCGGCGCAGGCGCGCGCGGGCAACCTCGGGTGGGTGTGGGTCGATCGGCCGAGTGCCGGGGCGGAGCCAGTGCCGTCGGACGTTCGCGGCGTTGCGGCCGCCCGCGTTCCGGGCTAACCATCCCCGCATGCTCGGTGGCCGCCCCCCGCGCCGCCCGCGCGCGCCCGAGGGCTACGGCTCGCTCGAGGCGAGCCTGCTCCACTGCCCCCGCTGCCGCCAGGCGATGCCGGTCCGCAAGCGCCTCCTCCTCGTGCTGCTCGACGGCGAGAAGCACGAGTACGTCTGCCAGCGCTGCGGCACGCCGTGTGCGTCCAAGATCGAGCCGCTGCCGCGCGTGATGGGCTGACATGGGTGCGCACCCGCAGCATCCGCATCACCAGGCGAAGACGCGGCCCGCCGTGTGCGCCATCGTCACGGTGAGCGACACGCGCACGCCCGAGAGCGACGCGAGCGGCGTGTGCATCCGTGCGCTCCTCGAGGAGGCGGGGCACCGCGTCCTCTCCTACACCATCCTGCCCGACGACCCGGGGCGCATCCGCGCCCACCTCGAAGAGCTCTTCGGCGTGCCCGGCCTGGACGCCGTGATCCTGAACGGGGGCACGGGGCTCGCGCCGCGCGACACCACCTACGAGGCGATCACGGGCCTCCTCCAGAAGCGCCTCGACGGCTTCGGCGAGCTCTTCCGCATGATCTCGTACCAGCAGGTGGGCGCGGCGGCCATGCTGTCGCGCGCCGTGGCGGGCGTGGCGCGCGGCAAGATCGTCGTCTCGCTCCCCGGCGCGCCCGCGGCGGTCGAGCTCGCGATGCAGAAGCTCCTCCTCCCCGAGCTCGGCCACCTGGTCCACCTGGTGCGCGGGTAGCGCATGCGCGTCCGCCTCCGCTTCTTCGCCGCACTGCGCGAGCGCATGGGGGCGCGCGCCGAGCGGAGCGTCGAGCCGGGGACGACCGTGGGCGCGCTCTGGCGGGCGCTGGTCGCGGAGCGCCCGGAGCTGGCCGCGACGCGCGTGCGCATCGCCGTGAACGAGACGTACGTCGAGCCCTCGCATCGGCTGGCCGACGGTGACGAGGTGGCGTTCTTCCCGCCCGTCAGCGGGGGAGCCTAGACGATGTTTCGCATCGTGCGCACGCCGATCGTGCTCGACCGCCTGGTGCGCGCCGTGCGCGACCCCGCGGCCGGCGCGCTCGTCGTCTTCCTCGGCACGACGCGCAACCAGAACGCCGGCCGGCGCGTCGTCCGTCTCGAGTACGAGGCGTACGATCGCATGGCGGTGGCCGAGATGCGCCGCCTCGCCGCCCAGGCGAAGCGGCGCTGGCCCATCCGCAAGGTCGCGATGGCGCACCGGATCGGGTTCGTGCCGATCGGCCGGGCGAGCGTCGCGATCGTGGTCTCGGCCGGGCACCGCGCCCCGGCGTTCGCCGCCTGCCGCTGGCTCATCGATCGGCTGAAGGCGATCGTGCCGATCTGGAAGCGCGAGCACTTTCGCGGCGGCCGGGTGTGGATCGGGCCGCAGTCGGGCGCCCCCCGGCGGGCGCGCGCGGCGCGCCGCCCGGGCGGCTGATGTCCCCCGAGCGCCTGCTGAGCGTCATCACCGTCGACATCCTCGTCATCCTCGTCGTGTCGCGCCTGCTGGGCGTCGCGCTCCGCGCCATCGGCCAGCCGCAGGTGATGGGCGAGGTGATCGGCGGCATCCTGCTCGGCCCCTCGCTGCTCGGGTGGGCGGCGCCGGGCGTGTCCGCGGGGCTCTTTCCCCCCGCGGTGCTCCCCCATCTCCGCGTGCTCAGCGAGTACGGGATCGTCTTCTTCATGTTCCTGGTCGGGCTCGAGCTCGACCCGGCGCTCATGCGCGGGCGCGGCCGCGCCGCGGTCGTGACCTCGCACTCGAGCATCCTCACGCCGTTCGTGCTCGGCATCGGGCTGGCCGCCTGGCTGTACGCAGAGCACGCCCCGCACGGCGTGCGCTTCCTGCCCTTCGCCCTCTTCATGGGCGCCTCGATGTCGATCACCGCCTTTCCGGTCCTGGCGCGCATCCTCATCGAGCGCGACCTGCTGAAGACGAAGGTGGGAGCCGTCACGATCGTGTGCGCGGCGGTGGACGACGTGACCGCCTGGTGCCTGCTCGCCTTCGTCGTGGCGGTGGTCGGCACGGCGGACCTCGCCGGGGCCGCGCGCACCCTCGTCCTCGTCCTCGCGTACGTGGTCGCAATGCTCGTCCTCGTGCGGCCGCTTCTCAGGCGGCTCAGCGCCATGGTCGATCGCACCGGCCGGCTCTCCCAGAACCTGGTCGCGATCGTGTTCCTGCTCGTGCTCGCGAGCGCGTTCGCCACCGACACGATCGGCATCCACGCCATCTTCGGCGGGTTCATGTTGGGCGCGATCATGCCGAAGGACGCGCTCTTCACCCGCGAGCTGGTCGACAAGGTCGAGGACTTCGCGGTCGTGTTCCTGCTGCCGATCTACTTCGCCTATACGGGCCTCCGCACCCAGATCGGGCTCCTCGACGAACCCCGCCTCTGGCTCGAGTGCGGCCTGGTGATCGGGGTCGCCACCCTCGGCAAGTTCGGCGGCTCGGCGCTCGCGGCCCGGGTCACGGGCCTCGGCTGGCGCGAGGCGTGCGCCCTCGGCGTGCTCATGAACACGCGCGGGCTGATGGAGCTGATCATCCTCAACATCGGTTACGACCTCGGCGTCCTCTCGCCCGCGCTGTTCGCGATGATGGTGCTCATGGCGGTCGCCACCACCCTCGCGACCACCCCCGTGCTGGCGGCCATCTACCCGCCCGCGCTCTTCCGCGCCGAGCTCGCCGCGGCGCCCACGACCGCGCGCGGCGTGCTCGCGGCGGTGGCCCTTCCCAGCTCCGGCCCGCTCCTCGTCGACGTGGCCGCCGCGCTCGCCGAGAATGCCGAGAGCCCGCTCTACGTCATCCATCTCGAGCGGCCGCCCGAGCGCGGCATGCTCGGCGTCGGCGTGGCGGCGGCGGCGAGCAACTCGACCGCGCTCGCGCCGACCCTCGCGCACGCGCAGGCGCGCGGGCTCAACGTGCGCCCGCTCCAGTTCCTCTCGCGCAGCCCCGCCGACGACATCCGCGACGTGGCGCGGGCCAAGGGCGCGGGGCTGGTGGTCATGGGGTGGCACAAGCCGGTGTGGAGCCGCACCGTGCTGGGCGGCACCGTGCAGGCGGTGATGCGCGAGGCCGACGCCGACGTGGCGGTGCTGATCGACCGCGGCCTCGCCTGGCCGCCCCGGCGCGTGCTGGTGCCGTTCGCGGGGACGGCCCAGGACCGGGCCGCGCTCCGGCTCGCTGCGCGCGTTGCGCGCCGCGACGGGGCGGCGGTCACCGTGCTCGGCGTCGTGCGCCCGGGTGACGCGGCCCCCGCGGTCGAGCTCCCCGAGGGTGTGCCGCCGATGCGCGTGATCGCTGCCGCCTCGCCGATCGACACCGTGATCCGCGAGGCGGCGGCGCACGATCTCACCGTGCTCGGCGTCGGTGAGGGGTGGCAGCTCGAGCCGCACGTCTTCGGGCTGCGCTCCGAGCGCCTCGCCGCCGACTGCCCGTCGTCGCTGCTCGTCGTACGCGGCCGGAGCGACGCCGCGTCCTGAGCCGCCGGGCAAGGTTTGCGTTGTCGGCACTCCTTCGCCATGGTAGGAGCACGAGGTTCATGTACCGCTCCCGCTCCGCCGCCGTGGTGATGCTCGCGTTCCTGGCGACGGGGTGCGCGGGGCTGCGCCATGGCATGCGGCTCGGGCGCGGGGCTGGCTTCGGTTCAGTGGTCGAGCTGCCGCCGGATGCCGTGGCGATGGGGAGCTTCTTGAAGGGCGAGGTGGCGCTCACGCGGAACGACATGGACACGGCGCTCGCGGCCTTCCAGGCGGCAGTGGCGGCCGATCCCGACGCGCCGCTCCTGCGCCTGCGTCTCGCCCCGCTCTACGTCCGCAGCGGCCAGCTCGACCGCGCCCTCGAGCAGGTGAATGCGGTGGTGAAGGCCGAGCCGGCCAACCTGGAGGCGCTCGGTCTCCAGGCAGGCGTCCTCTCCGCCCTCGGGCGCGACGACGAGGCCGTCGCCACGTACGAGCGCGTGCTGAAGCTCGATCCGGAGAGCCAGGACGCCTACCTCTACCTGGGCGCCCTCTACAGCAAGAAGGGCGAGACCGAGAAGGCGGTCGCGACGCTCAAGCGCCTGATCGCCAAGAACCCCGGCTCGATCCTCGGCTACTACTACCTGGGGCGTGTCCACGCCACGGCCCGCCAGCTCGACAAGGCCGAGCACTACTATCTGGAAGCGCTCAAGTTGAACCCGCAGTCGGAGCTCATCCTGACCGACCTCGCGCTCACCTACGAGCTCCAGGGCCGCACCGACAGGGCGATCGAGCTCTACCAGCGCATCCTGACGCTCAACCCGAACAGCGTGATCGTCCGCCGCCGCCTGGGCGGCCTCTACGTCGGGCAGAAGAAGCTCGACGAGGCGCTCTCGCAGTTCCAGGAGATGGCGAAGATCGACACCGATCCGCGCGAGGCGCGCACCAAGATCGGGCTCATCTACCTGGAGAAGGGCGATCCCGACCGTGCGGCGCAGGAGTTCAACCTGGTGCTGGCGGCCGAGCCGGAGAACTGGCGCGTGCGCTACTACCTGGGCTCGGTCTACGCGGAGCGAAAGGAGATCGACCGCGCCCTCGAGGAGTTCGGCAAGATCCCGGCCGGCTCCGACTTCTACGTCGACGCGCGCATCCAGCGCGCCTACCTGATGCAGAAGGCGGACCGGCTCTCGGACGCCGTGCGGGAAGTGGAGGGGGCCCTCAAGGTCAAGCCCGACAACGCCGACCTGATGAGCTACCTGGCCTCGCTCTACCGCGAACGCAAGGATATCAAGTCGGCGATCGCGCTCCTCGAGCGCGTGGTCGAGCGCAACCCGGACAACGACCGCTACCGCTTCACGCTCGGCGCGGCCTACGACGAGGCCAAGGACAAGACGCGCACCATCGAGCAGATGAAGCGAGCCGTGGAGCTCAACCCGAAGAACGCGGCCGCGCTCAACTACCTCGGCTACACCTACGCCGAGATGGGCGTGCAGCTCGACGAGGCGGAGCGGCTCATCCGCCGCGCGCTCGAGATCGAGCCCGACGACGGCTTTTACGTGGACAGCCTCGGCTGGGTTTACTACCAGCGCGGCGACTACCGACACGCCGTCGAGCAGCTCGAGCGGGCGGTCGAGCTGGCGGGCGACGACCCGACCGTCGCCGAGCACCTGGGGGACGCGTACGGGCGCGCGGGCAAGCCGCGCGAGGCGCTGCGCCTCTACCAGGACGCGCTCGTGCGTGCGAAGGAAGCCGCGCAGGTCGAGCGCTTGAAGGGCAAGGTCCATTCGCTCGAGGCCGCGGCGCGCAGCGAAGGCACCGGGCTGTAAGCGGGGCGCGAGCGGCGCGTGGGTTGTCGCCGGGTCGGGGGATCACTCCCGCGCGAGTTGGGAGCCCGCGGGTCGAATGCTTTGGGTGGCGCGACTACGGCCCGGCGGCGATGGGGCGCGCCCAACTTCGCGCGGGAGCGACCCCCCGACCCGGCTCGGCGGGCGTGCCGCCCCCCAGTCTGGCTCCGGCGCGACGTGCGCCGGGGCCTCCTGCTCGTCTGCGTTATGGGAGTGCTGCTGCTCGCCGGCTGCGCGGGGCGGGGGCCGCGGGTGTTGCGGGCGGTCACGGCGGAGGGGCTGCTCGCGGATCTCGCCGCGCGGCGGGCGGCGGTCACCTCGCTGCGCGCGCGGGCGCGCCTGCAAAGGGGCCTCACGGGCCTCTGGACGCGCGAGGCGCTCCTCGTGCGCCGGCCCGACGCGGTGCGCATCGACGTCCTCTCGCCCTTCGGGCTGGCGCTGGCGGTCGGCGTGCAGGGGCCGCTCCTGTGGGCCTACCCGCCCGCCGAGTCGACGCGCTACGAGGGTCCGGCCTCGGCGGCCAACTTGACGCGCCTCCTCGGCGCGCCGGTCGAGGTGGGTGACGTGGTCGACGTGCTGCTCGGCCTGCCGCCCGCGCGCGCGGCGGCAGGACCGCCCGCGCTCGCGGCGCATGAGGACGAGTACCGCCTGACGCTGCCGCTCGCGGCCGGCGCGCAGACCATCTGGTTCGCGGGCGACACGCTCAGCGTGCGGCGCGCCGAGGAGACGCGCGACGGGGCGGTCGCGCTCCGGGTCGCGTTCGGCGACTACCGCGACGGCTTCCCGCATCTCGTCGAGGTCGGGGCGGCGAGCGGGGCCGCGGCGCGCCTCGCCTACGACGCGGTCGAGCCGAACGCGCCCCTGGACCCGGCACTCTTCGCGCCGCCCCCTGCGACGCGTGTGCTGCCGCTCGAGGCGGCGCCCCCGCCGGAGGCGCGCGGGAGGCTGTCCGAGTGACCATGGCGACTCGGACAGACTCCTGATGCCCCTCCTCGACGTCCGCGACCTGCGCACGTCCTTCTTCCTCGAGGGCGGCGAAGCGCGCGCCGTGGACGGCGTGTCGTTTGCGCTCGACGCGGGCCGCGTCCTCGGGCTGGTCGGCGAGTCGGGCTGCGGGAAGAGCGTCACCGCCCTCTCGCTCATGCGCCTCGTGCCGCCGCCGGGCCGCATCGTGGGCGGCGAGGTCTTCTTCGACGGGCGAGACCTCCTGACGCTCCCCGAGCGCGACATGCGCGCCGTGCGCGGCGCCGGCCTGGCCATGATCTTCCAGGAGCCGATGACGTCACTCAACCCGGTGTTCACGGTGGGGAGCCAGATCGCCGAGGCGGTGCGGCTCCACCGTCCCGTCTCGCGCCGCGAGGCCTGGGAGCGCGCCGTCGAGCTGCTCGCCGAGGTCGGCATCGCCGAGCCCGCCCGGCGCGCGCGCGACTATCCCCACCGGCTCTCCGGCGGCATGCGGCAGCGGGTGATGATCGCGATGGCGATCTCGTGCGAGCCGCGCGTGCTGATCGCCGACGAGCCGACCACCGCGCTCGACGTGACCATCCAGGCCGAGATCCTGGATCTGCTGCGCGCGTTGCGCGAGCAGCGCGGGATGGCGCTCCTCCTGATCACCCACGACCTCGGCGTGGTGGCCGAGCAGGCGGACGAGGTCGCGATCATGTATGCGGGGCGGATCGTGGAGCACGCGCCGGTGCTGGCGATCTTCGATCGCCCGCTGCACCCCTACACACAGGGCCTCTTCCGCTCGATCCCCGGGATCAGCGGCCGCCACGGCCGTCTCGAGGCCATCCCGGGACAGGTGCCCGACCTCCTCCGCCTGCCGAGCGGGTGCACCTTCCGCGACCGCTGCCCGCAAGCGATCGCCGACTGCGCGGGCGTCGCGCCGCCGCTCGAGGAGCACGCGCCCGGCCACCGCGCCGCGTGCATCCGCCTGTGACGCCGCTCATCGAGGTACGCGAGGTCCGCAAGCACTTCCCGATCGGGGGCGGGCTCTTCGGCGGGCCGCGCGCCTGGGTGCTGGCCGTGGACGGCGTGTCGCTCGCCATCCAGCCGGGCGAGACCCTCGGCCTGGTCGGCGAGTCGGGCTCGGGGAAGTCGACGCTCGGGCGTCTCATGCTGCGCCTCATCGAGCCCACCTCGGGGGAGGTGACGTTCGACGGGCGCTCGCTCCTGGCACTCGGGGCGCGCGAGCTGCGCGCGCTCCGCCGCGAGATGCAGATCATCTTCCAGGACCCCTACGGCTCGCTCGATCCGCGCATGCGCGTCGAGAGCATCGTCGGCGAAGGGCTCGCGATCCATGGCCTCGGTCCACGCGCGCAACGCCGGGAGCGGGTGAGAGAGCTGCTCGAGCTGGTGGGCCTGCCGCCCGAGGCCGCGCGCCGCTATCCGCACGAGTTCAGCGGCGGCCAGCGCCAGCGCATCGGCATCGCGCGGGCCCTCGCCGTCGGCCCCCGCTTCGTGGTGGCCGACGAGGCCGTCTCGGCCCTCGACGTCTCGATCCAGGCGCAGATCCTGAACCTGCTGCAGGATCTACGCCGGCGCCTCGGCCTCACCATGCTCTTCATCGCGCACGACCTCCGCATCATCGAGCACCTGAGCGACCGGGTGGCGGTCATGTACCTGGGGAAGATCGTCGAGCTGGCGTCACGCGAGGCGTTTTACAGCAACCCCCGTCATCCCTATACTCGCGCCCTTCTCTCCGCGGTCCCGGTTGCCGATCCGCGGCAGCGAAGGCAACGAATGGTGGTGGGTGGTGACGTGCCGAGCCCGGTCGAGCCCCCGCCGGGGTGCGCCTTCCATCCGCGCTGTCCTCACGCCGAGGACGTCTGCCGGACGGTCGTGCCACCGCTGGTGGCGGGTCGCGGCGGCCATGCGGTCGCCTGCCATGTGTTTCCGGCCGAGCCGCCGGGGAAGGAGTGAAACGTGGCTGACATGAAGCCGACGAATGGCGCTTGGCAGGATGTCCGGGTGTCGCTCGGGCCGGACGCCGAGGTGACGGGCAAGCTCTCCTTCGCGACGCCGACGCGCATCGAGGGGAAGCTGAAGGGCGAGCTGCGCGCCTCGGACCTGCTCATCATCGGAGCGCAGGCGGTCGTGCAGGCGAACGTCCACGCCGAGAAGCTGATCGTGCTGGGCGAGGTGCGCGGTCAGGTCGAGGGCGCGAGCCGCGTCGAGATCTGCGCCGGCGGGCGCCTCTTCGGCGACATCGAGACGAAGTGTCTGGTGGTGCAGGAGGGCGCGACCTTCGAAGGGCGGTCGCGGATGGGCGTGGAGCCGGGCGTCGCCGCGGAGCTGCCGGAGCCGGAGCTCACTGTCTAATCTGGGGGCCCGTCCGCTGCTCGCGCGCTCCGCGCGCTGCGTACAAACACCCGCGCGGCTTCCGCCGCGCGCCCCAGACCCCGTCGGCCGGCTCGAGCGCTCTCGCGCTCGGCCTCCCTCCCTCTCCGACGGGTTACGCGTCTGCGTCTACGGCTAGGCTTCTTCGGTGACTCTGGCGGCGCGGCCCGCGCGCTCACGCAGGTAGTAGAGCTTCGCGCGCCGCACCGCGCCCTTGGCGACGATCTCGATGCGGTCGATGCGCGGCGAGTGTACCGGGAACGTGCGCTCCACCCCGACCCCGTACGACGTCTTGCGGACGGTGAATGTCTCGCGGCTCGCGCCGCCCTTGCGGCCGATGACCGTGCCCTCGAAGACCTGGATGCGCTCCTTGTCGCCCTCGACCACGCGCACGTGCACGCGCACGGTGTCGCCCGGCTTGAAGGCGGACACCTTGCGGAGCTGCTCGGCCTCGATGCGGTCGATGGGGTTCATCGGGCAATAACCAATCCTTCTAGCGGTCGCCACGCACACGGTCAAGGATCACGGCGGCGGCGCTGCGGACCGAGAGGTGGTTCCAGCCCGACACGCCGCGGATCGGCTCGAGCACGTCGTCGGCGCGTCCGGTCACCTCCTCGGTGAGGCCCCAGCCGGTGCCCAGGATCAACAGCTCG
>Ga0209376_1002535_pt1 | contig 17214 bp, 15 predicted proteins | sample GraSoiAngelo_134_FD_185891 | JGI IMG/M metagenome (GOLD analysis project Ga0209376, IMG submission 185891) | Grasslands soil microbial communities from the Angelo Coastal Reserve, California, USA - 14_0929_05_30cm (SPAdes) (version 2) | ecosystem: Environmental > Terrestrial > Soil > Grasslands ... | reverse complement strand
ATCTACACTGATTTCAATACGACTGTTACGAGTGCTATCTATGAATACGACATAGTCGCGGAGTAATTAAAACGGCTCACGACGCCACGCGAGAGCGATTACGACTATGTGATCGATTGGCGACAGGTCCCTTAGTCTGCTCGTACGCGGAGCGGTATGCACTCCGTTTTTTGGCCGTCCTTCCAACTTCCCCGCGCAGCTACGAACCTCGGCATCAGGCACTAATTCCCCAGAACTGCCTTGTTCGCCTCCAGCACCTCCGCCCGTCCTGGCTTGTCAGCGTGCTCGCATATCTTTAATAGCTCGGCATAATACTTGCGACTTGCTTCGCGGTTGCCGCTGAGTTGCGCGGCGCGGGCCGCGCCGTACAGCGCACGGAAGCGGTTTGGCTCTTTCTTCAGCGTCGCCTCAAATTGCTCCAGCGCTTGCGCGGGCTGGTTGATCTCCAGCAGCATCTCGCCGAAAAGCTCGCGCGCAGGTGCAAGCGGCCCGGGCGTAATTGCCTTCTTGTCGGTACCATCTTCCATCTCGGCTGCCGACTTCATCGTGTTCAAAGCGAGGTCCTTACTTCCCTCTGCCAATGAGCTCCAGGCATTCACTTCGAGGCGCTGGATCTCGGCTTGCCCAGCCCAATAGCTTTCCTTTGACTTCTCTAGGCGCGTACGGATGTCCTGCAGCGCAGCGACCGATGCCTGGGCCTTTGCCGCGTCATGCAGCCGGGCCGCTGCTATGCCGCGCGCAAACCAGGTTATGGCATCGGTGTAGAGAAACGGCGTCTCGCGTGGCTGCAGCTCCGTGGCCCGCTGCCAGTCGCGACGCTCCACAGCATAGCGCGCGGGAATCGCTGCCAGCGCGAAGTATCCGGCGTCGGGACCCGCTGCGCCGCTCACCACCACTCTCGGATCGAACCGCGAGGCTATCTCCGGCAGTGCCTCGAGCACCTTGCGCGCAGCTTCGTCCTGCGCCGTCTGCAGATAGGCGTAAACCTGGTAGTCGCTTGCGTGGAGCTCTTCTGCCGTTTGGCCCTCCCGACGCGAAGCTGCTGCCGCAGCGCGGTTGCTGTCGATGGAATTCTGCCAGTAGCCCACGCGCGTGAACGTGTGTGACGGCATATGCAGCGCGTGTGGCGCATCAGGCGCGATATCGGAATAACGCCGCGCGGCGATAAGCGCCTTTCCCGCCAGAGACGGCACGTCGTAGGTGTGAATGATGTAATGCGCCAGCCCGGGGTGGTTCGGTTCTTCCCCGAATAGCTTCTCCAGGATCGCGCCCGCCTTGAGCCGCGCGGCGTAGGTTTTGTCGGTCGGCTCTTCCGCAGCCGCAAGCGCCAGCGCATAGAAAATCTGCGCCTCCTGATCGTCGGAATATTTCGACGCGAGAACTTCCATCGCATCTCGATAGTCGAGCAAACGCGCTTGCTGTGACGTGCTCTCGAAGTTGTTGTACAGACTGGCGACGGCCGCGATGTACGCTCGTTCGCGCTCCGTTTTTGCGCCAGCGGCTTTGCCCCGTTCGGCGCTCTCGCGTCCCGCCTGCAGCTGGCTGTTGTCCTTCATGCCAGCCGCGAACGGATTGCTCCACTGGCTGAGTGCGATCCCCCAGTGTGCGATTCCGCAAGTCCGATCAATTTTGAGCGCTGCGTTGAGTCCTTGAATGGCGTGATTGAATTGGAAGGAGTGCAGCAGCGCCACTGCTCGATCGAATTCCTTCTGCGCCTCAGCACTGCACGACGTGGCAAAGTGCACCGCGCCTAACTTTTCGCCTTTTCCATGCTGGTGCTCCTGGCCGCCACCACTCGCCGCAAGCAGGGCAATGGCGCATCCGGCAAAGACTCTCCTCGTGAACATTTGCTCCCCTGCCGCGGGATTATAGGCGCGGGAGCGCCGGGACGGAATCCTTATCTTAGGACAGTCTATCGTGAACTCGTCCGATCCTGACGATGAACTTAACTGCGCCGTGTTCCGGGGCCGGCAAATGTCGTTGAAGTCGAACCAGTGATGATCTTCGAGGATTTTGCGGAGTTCAACCTTGCCGGAATCCCGTCAGTGGATCTTTCGGTTGGCGCGGTGAAGCCAGAGAGGTTCGCCGCCGCGCAACAATCTGGGACACCACTCCCACAGCTCCGCTCGGCCGCCTGGGCTCCTGACCATGCTCCCACCCTCAAAATGGCGATGGTGGTGGAAACCACGGAATTAATGGAATTGCCCGCACACTAACGCTCGGTGCCTCCTGGATCACCAAAGTTCAGCTTGTCTTCGCAGCGAGCCACGCGGCCGCAATCAAACACACTGTAATCAGGGTTGAGACAACGATGGGGGTGGTGAAGGCGTATCTCCAGCTCAAAGCCGTGACTGCTACAAAGCAAATGGCCAGCGCCCACGCAATGCTGCGCACTCGCGCCAAAGTCTCTGCCGGAAGTCCGCCCAGCAGCCACGCTAATACCGCCGCGAACAAAAGAAACACGGAGAAAAAAAGCCCGAACGCGCTGAAGAAGTCCCAATATGTCCGGGTAAACCCTTGCGCGTCAAAGTGGACGGAGCGCATTAACCCAAGAACCGCGTCCGCTCCCCATTCCGGATTATTCTGGCGAAACCCAAACGTATGTCCGGCGGCAAAAAGCAGCAGAAGTACAGAAGAGATTCGGTAGAGAATTGGCGCCTTCATGTACTCCCTCCCGAACGTTCGCGGCGGCAGTTTACCACATCAGTTAACCCGGCCTCGCTTGCTGCCGTTCCGCGTGGTTTACGGGTATTCGGAAGGTAGGGTCAGTTGTGGATTGGTTCTGAGAAGCGTTTGTATTGACTTGTCTGGCCAAACTAAATGATAGGACCAACAAGATCGGGTCGTTGCGGCCCCCGCAACCGCACGCTTCAGGATCCGCGGGTGCCGACGGCGCCTGCCTCGCTGGCAGTAAGAAGAGTTACCCTTTTGTCGAGCGTGCTTACGTATTGCTGAAATTCGCAGGCCACAGAGGAGTCGCACCGGCCATTTGCCTGGTAGTCCAAGTAGGCCATCTAAGGACTCCGCTGCGAAAGCTAAGCGATTGGATAGCACCTTCCGCGTCCACCTGGGCCGGAATTTCTTTCACTTCGCCGGCGCAGGGCTGGAACCATTTTTTCGCGGCGCCGCGATTCTGCTGTGCTATTGGCTGGTGCTGTTTTGGCTGTATCGGCAGGAACTGTTCCTGAAGATCTAGGGGCTGACATCCAACAAATGCAGTTGCACAAATCTGGTGCAATGGACACTCCTAGAATACTTTGCTGACTCTGTATCGCTGACAACTAAGGACGGATGCTGAGTTCTGCGACCTCCGGCTCGCAGCCTTCTTCCGAGTTGGCCAATCCTGCTGGTGTTGTCACGCTCAATGCAGATCGACCTGACGATCCATCGCTGTGGCACGTCAGTTTTCTAGATAAGAAGCGGAGCGTTACGACTGTTTCTCTACGAGACGTGCAATGCCCCTTCCATCAAGAAATGATCCATCCATTCCAAGACCAGCGTTCGCATCTCCGGCAGCTCCACATGCGCGCAATCGAACAACTCTATGTGGCAATCCGATTCCTTGCCGTACTTACGGTAAAGCGGGAGCAGGTAATCGCGAATTTTCTCGACCCCCGCTGGTGGGGTCAAAGGATCCTGGCGTCCATTCACGCTCAGATGGGGACGAGGCACAATCAGTGCATTAATGTCTGCAGCCTGGAAGCGCTTCAGCAGAGACGGCACGTAGTAATAAATACCGTGTTCCTTCAGACCATGCGTTCTTATCAGCTCGTCATAGTCGGTGAGGCAACACACGTCCATGCAGAGCTTTAGTCGCGGATCAAGGGCCGCCAGCCACCAGGCTTTCGTAGCACCCATGGACATACCCAGGGTGCCCAGTCGTCGGACGTCGACTTCCGAACGACTCGCCAGATAGTCCAGCGCACGGAATTCGTCGAACATCATCATGCCGAACAGAACTTGCCCCCTCCATAACATCAGCTTGAAGGCATTCTCTTCGCCTAGTTTTCCGTCAGCCTGGTGCTTTCGTTCTCCAAAGCACCAGCTATCGATCGCCAGCGTGACCAAGCCTTTTTCGGCACAGACGGACGCGTAAGCCGGTTGCGCCTGGACGCCCCGCAGAAGCTGCTCCTTGCCGAGGTCATACATGCCGCCATGCCAGTGGATGTACAGCAGTCCTGGTGCGGGTCTCTGACGCTTGTGCGGGATCAACATGAGCGCGGGAACAGGCTCGATGCCATTCAGATCGAGCACCAGCCGTTCCACTGTGTAGCCCTCGTGCTCTTCGGTACTCAGCAGTCTCGCCAGTCCTGGGCGGTGCTGCCACGGAAGGTCGCCCAACAAGTCCCACAGCTCTCTTCTACGTTTCTCCTGATCGGAAACAAATGATGTGCCTGCCTGTCCGGACGTCTCAGCATCGGCGGAAGCGTCTGCGAATGGAACCGCTCCCGAGGCCAAGAGGGCCGCGGAATTTTGAAGGAACTGCCGTCTGGTTGAGAACACGCTTGACGGTCTCATGGTTGCCTCCGGAGAAGAGCACGGGTGTCTTCTCGACTCACGAAACTCTTCCTATGCGTATATCTTTGTCAAGACAAACCTTAAGAACGAATCGCTCAGATGGATTTATTGAATGGGGCACTAAAATCTGCACGGAACACACCTCCCGACAAGAGTTTGTCCTGTCATGCTATGCATGGAGAACCTTATAGATTCCTTACAAACCTCTCAGGACTTTCTCAGGCGTCATTCGCTATGTTGTCGTCGGTGGAGGGATGATTCCTTCATTAAATCGCTTGACTCGAGAAGAGCAAAATGAATCGCGAACCCTGTCCCGCGGGCCGGTGACCTTGATTGTCTTAGCGATGACTGGTTGGCTGGCATGTGCTTTCTACGTTTACGTCTTATGTCAATGGATGCGAGATACGAGAGGCAAGAGGGCAGCTCGTCCCGCAAATTGATGAACCAAGCGATGGGGCGCAGACGGACAAACGGCCGTACCTCATGGGTTCCCGGAAGAATGCCGAAAGACACGACAGCCTTGACGTGAGTTCATACCGGGCTACGAGGATGACAGGGCTGTCTCGCCGTCGCGGACTGGGTTGGAACGAGTCCGAACGGATTGCGTACCAAGAGATCGCCACCTCACTGCGCTTGCGGAAGAGACGTTAGGAGAGAGGAATGCACGTCTTGGGTCAGAAAGGCGTTGTTTCACTCGTGTTGGTCGCAGGTTTTTACGGAAGTACAATTCCCGCTTTTGCGTCTACGGACGCTAACGGCAAGAGCGAGCCTCCGGCCAAGCGAGTGGCGGCGAAGGTAGATGCGCCCGCACCATTGACCGAGCGCGAACGTTGGCTACTGGACCGTGTGGAGGAGCTCGAAAAGCGTGTTGCCGACCTCGAATCTAAGGGCAACGCCACGTCGTCCGCTACGGAACCGTCTGTCGCGCTGCCATCTTCAGCGAAAGCAACGCCATCGGCTGTTGCAGCCAATGATCGCGTAGCAGCGGTCGGGCCGCAAGCCACTGAAAAGGACACATCGGGCGCTACCAAAGCCGAAAAGGCCGATCCCTTTGCGTTTGCCGATTTCACGTGGCTGGACGGCAACTCACGCACCAAAGATACGCCGTACGCCACCAGTTTCTTCACGCCAGAGATCAGGGATTACAACTACAGTTTCAGTCACCCGAAGGATGACACGATAGGCGGCTCGAGCGAGGTCTTCCGGCACGGCGAAGTCCAAGTCACGCAGCTAGGCGTTGGCGGCGACGTGCACTACGATAATGTACGCGCTCGATTGATGACGCAGTTCGGCCTCTATTCACAAACCACTCCACGGAATGACGCGAGTCCCGCACGGGGACAATGGAACCTCGACAATGCGTACCGGTATATTTCTGAGGGCTACGGCGGGTACCACTTCAACGCACTGCATGGGATCAACGTCGATGCGGGCATCTTCATGTCTTACATCGGGCTTTTCAGTTACTACCAATTCGACAATTGGGCGTATCAGCCCTCATACGTCTCTTCCAATACGCCGTGGTTTTTCAACGGCGTGCGCGTGCAAATTTTCCCAACAGAGCATCTGAAGGTCGAGCCGTGGTTTATTAATGGCTGGCAGTCGTACGGCCGATTCAACGGTCGCCCGGGATTGGGTGTGCAGATCCTGTGGCGGCCGAACGGATGGCTGTCGGTGCTCGGGAATCAATACGCTCTAGGTGAAGAGGCCTTGGGCGTTCACGGCCGTGTCCGTTACCACAGCGATGACAGTATCGAAATCAAGTATTTCGATAAGCCGGGAAACAGTGGCGTTTTCGTTGACCGGCGATATCGGTTGCGAACATGGCGGTGGCGTGAGCTGCTATACAGATTCCGCGAAGGGCCCGAAACAAGATTTTCTGGGCTTCATGTTCTACAACCGCTTCTGGTTTCACCATGACCGCTACGGCCTGACGCTGGGCGGCGGCAAAATCAACAATCCGGGACGCTATCTGGTGCTGATGCCGCCGATCAATGGCGCGACGGCGGCCTCAGGTACGCCGTACTTCACCGAAAATCCGGGAGACCCGTTCAAGGCGTGGGACGCTTCCGGCACGTTTGACTACATGCCCAGCGAGTACATTACTTTTCGCGGCGAATTCAATCACCGCGCGGCCAATGTTCCGTACTTCTCGGGTCCGAGGGGAGTTACACCGACGTCCTGTCCCACTGCTCCCCTGGTCGAAAATATTTGCGGATCGCCAGGAGCATTGGTGCCCGGTTTTGCGCCGGATCTGAAGAAAATTGAGAACCGGATCAACCTCTCGATCCTCGTGAAATTTTGACGACTCGCGAGGGGCGAGATTTCTGCTGAACGCCGGCCGATGTGGAATCAAGAAAAGGCGGCCGATATTTGCCGCATGATTTGACCTGAGGAGACAAACAGGCATGTTGGACATCATTTTTATAGCAGCGACCGTCGCTTTTTTCGCCCTGGGAATTGTCTACGTTCGCGGATGCGAACGCTTGAAATAGGAGCGAGGCTATGCACGCAAGTGATGCGGCACTGTTGGTGATTTGCGCGCTTCTTTTGGGGTATTTGCTCTATGCCCTCTTCAAGGCGGAGGAGTTCTGAGCATGACCGCAAATGGCTGGTTTCAAATTGGATTGTATCTGTTTGTAATCGCCCTGGTGACGAAACCCATGGGCGCGTTCATGACGCGAGTGTTCAACCGCGACAAGACATTTCTCGATCCGATCTTACGTCCGATCGAGCAACTCGTCTATCGCCTCACGGGCGTCGATGAAAGGCGCGAGATGCGTTGGACAGAATACGCCATCGCCATGCTTCTGTTCAGCGGTGTTTCCATGGCGCTTCTCTACATAATCGAGCGCACACAGAGATGGCTGCCGTTCAATCCACAGAAATTCGCCAACGTTGAGCCGGCCCTGGCCTTTGGAACCGCGGCCTCATTCACAACAAATACTAACTGGCAGGCCTATAGCGGCGAATCCACCATGAGCTATCTCACGCAGATGGCGGGTCTGGCCTATCACAATTTCGCGTCCGCCGCTGTCGGTATCGTTCTCGCCATTGTGGTTATCCGTGGCATCGCACGCAAAGAAACGGACAAGCTCGGAAACTTCTGGGTCGACACCACGCGTTGTCTCCTTTGGGTTCTGCTGCCGGTTTGCGTGTTAGGTTCCTTGGTCCTCGTGTCCCAAGGTGTCGTGCAGAATTTGAAGCCCTATACGACGGTGGAGCTGATTCAGCCGTACGCGGCGCAGGTCGCGGGTGCAGACGGCAAGAGCGGTGCGCAAACCGTGACTCAGCAGGTGATCGCGCAAGGACCGGTTGCCTCGCAGGAGGTAATCAAGGAATTCGGTACCAACGGGGGTGGATTTTTCAATGCTAACAGCGCGCATCCTTTTGAAAATCCTACTCCATTCTCGAACTTTTTTGAAATCGTGCTGATTTTTGCGATTCCATCGGGACTGACCTATACGCTCGGCCGCATGACCGGCTCGCAGCGCCATGGCTGGGCGGTCTGGGCGGCCATGGCTTTCTTGTTCTTAGCCGGTGTGACGACCGCGTATTGGGCGGAAGCAAAGGGCAACCCGCTCTTGGCCGGCACGGACCAGCACGCCGGTGCGTCGCAATCCGGCGGAAACATGGAGGGCAAGGAAGTGCGGTTGGGCATCGCGAATTCAGCTTTGTTTACCACCGTCACGACTGATGCCAGCTGTGGCGCCGTAAACAGCATGCACGATTCGTATACGCCGCTTGGCGGCATGGTGCCGCTGGTCAACATCATGCTCGGCGAGGTTGTGTTTGGGGGAGTCGGCGCTGGGCTGTACGGAATTTTCGTGTTCGTGGTCCTCGCCGTGTTCATTGCAGGACTAATGGTGGGGCGAACGCCAGAATATCTCGGCAAGAAGATTGAATCGTATGACGTCAAAATGGCTATGCTCGCGGTTCTCATTTTAACCTTCACGATCCTTACCTTTTCAGCGATTTCTGTTGTTAAGCCTTATGGGACTTCTAGCATCTCCAACCCTGGCCCACACGGCTTATCCCAAATCCTGTACGCCTACGTTTCGTCGACTGGTAACAATGGCTCGGCATTTGGAGGTCTTATCCCGAATACGATGTGGTACAACACGACCACCGCTGTGGCCCAACTGTTGGGCCGGTTCTTCATGATCATTCCGGTGCTCGCCATAGCCGGAAGTCTAGCGAAAAAGAAGACTGTTCCCAAATCGGCCGGCACCTTCCCTGTCACCGGAGGTCTCTTCGCCGGTTTGCTGGTCTCCACGATAGTAATCGTTGGCGCTCTTACATTTTTCCCGGCTCTGAGTCTCGGGCCGATTCTCGAGCACCTATTAATGAACACAGGAAAGGCTTTCTGAGGTGTCCATGGACCCAGTTGCTCAAATTGGTCAAATCAGAAAAAAATCGCTCGCCGATAGCGCCATTCTGTCGCGGGCCGTTGTGGACTCCTTTCGCAAGTTGAAACCACGGGCGATGGTCAAGAACCCGGTGATGTTCGTTGTCGAGGTCGGCGCGGTTCTCACCACGATTCAACTTGGTTGGAACGTCTTTCGCCATGCCGGACAGTTTGGGTTTGGACTGCAAATCACGCTTTGGCTATGGTTCACGGTGCTCTTTGCCAATTTTGCGGAAGCTATGGCCGAAGGCCGCGGTAAGGCGCAGGCTGACACGTTGCGCAAAGCACGCGCGGAAACGCAAGCCCATCGCTTGCGTAGCGATGGCCATACAGAATGCGTGCCCAGTTCGAAGCTTCGCTCCGGAGACATCGTCGTTGTCACCGCTGGGGATTTCATCCCCGGAGATGGAGAGGTCATCGAAGGCGTGGCGTCAGTAGACGAATCGGCGATCACGGGCGAGTCCGCCCCGGTAATCAGGGAATCCGGCGGAGACCGCTCGGCGGTCACCGGTGGAACACGAGTTCTCTCCGACGAGATCAAAGTGTGCATCACCTCGAATCCCGGCGAGACCTTTCTTGACCGCATGATCAAGCTCGTCGAGGGCGCCTCGCGGCAGAAGACGCCCAACGAGATTGCGCTGAATATTCTCCTGGCAGGTTTGACGATCATATTTTTGCTGGCGGTCGTGACGCTTCAGCCGTTCGCGATTTATTCAGGCGCTACGCAGAACATTTTCGTGTTGGCCTCCCTCCTCGTGTGTCTCATCCCTACAACCATTGGCGGATTGCTCTCCGCGATCGGCATCGCTGGGATGGACCGCTTGATTCAGCGAAACGTCATCGCGATGTCCGGGCGTGCTGTCGAGGCCTCCGGGGACGTCGATGTGCTGCTGCTCGACAAAACGGGAACGATCACGCTGGGCAACCGAGCGGCAACCCAATTCTTTCCTGCACCGGGCGTTGAAGAGGCTTATCTCGCCGATGCTGCGCAACTTTCCTCCCTGGCCGACGAGACTCCCGAAGGTCGGTCGATCGTGGTGCTGGCAAAGGAGCGCTACCACCTCCGCGGACGCGATCTTTCGACTCACGCGGCCAATTTCATCCCATTCTCCGCACAAACGAGAATGTCCGGCGTGGACCTCGACGGTCGAGAAATCCGTAAAGGCGCTTTAGAGGCTATCAGCCGCTTGACCAGCAATCGCGGCAATGGCATTCCCTCCGAGTTGCAGGTGTGTGTCCGAGAAATTTCGAATGCGGGTGGAACACCGCTGCTGGTTGCAGAGAGCGGCCGAGTACTGGGCGCGATAGCCCTTACAGACATTGTGAAGGGGGGCATGAAGGAACGCTTCGATCATCTGCGCGCTATGGGGATTCGCACGATGATGATCACGGGCGACAACCCGCTTACCGCGGCTGCGATCGCCCGCCAAGCGGGAGTCGACGATTTCCTCGCGGAAGCTACACCGGAAGACAAGATGGCGCTCATCAAGAGAGAACAGGCCAAGGGAAAACTCGTGGCTATGACTGGCGACGGCACAAATGACGCCCCCGCGCTTGCTCAGGCGGATGTCGGAGTGGCCATGAACACTGGAACGCAAGCCGCGAAAGAAGCCGGAAACATGGTCGACCTCGATTCCAACCCCACCAAGCTGATCGAAATCGTGGAAATCGGTAAGCAACTCCTGATTACTCGTGGTGCGTTGACTACGTTTTCCGTCGCCAATGATGTGGCCAAGTATTTCGCGATCATTCCCGCGATGTTTGCCGGAGCATTTCCTGTATTAAGTGTCCTGAACGTAATGCATCTTCGCACGCCGGAGTCTGCCATTCTTTCCGCCGTAATCTTTAACGCGCTGATCATCATCGCCTTGATCCCACTCGCTCTCCGCGGCGTTCGCTATCGCCCGGCGGGCGCCGCCGCTCTGCTACAGCGCAACCTGTTGATCTATGGCGTTGGCGGAATAATTGCGCCGTTTATCGGAATCAAGTTTATCGACGTACTGCTGACCTATCTCCGGGTTGTTTGAGGACGCCATGAAAAGGAATCTTCTGATCGCGCTGTGGTTCACTCTGGTTACGACGGTGATGTTCGGAGTGGTGTATCCCCTGGCAATTACAGGTCTGGCTCAGGTGTTGTTTCCCAGCCAAGCCAACGGACAATTGATCAAAAAAAATGGCAAGATTGTTGGCTCGCGGATTATCGGCCAATCTTTCACGGAACCGGGTTATTTCCATTCGCGGCCGTCCAGCGCCGGAACCGGGTACGATCCTACTTCCAGTAGCGGCTCCAATCTCGGCCCCACAAACAAGCTTCTGATCGAACGAGTAAGGAGTGATGTTCAAAAGCTACAGGCAGAGAATCCCAATGTCCCAATCCCGGTTGACTTAGTGACTGCCTCGGGATCTGGCCTGGACCCGGATATCTCCCCGGCCGCCGCGGAATTCCAGATTCCTCGTGTTGCTCATTCGCGTGGCATGAAAGAAGACGAGGTTCGCATCGTTGTGCGGAAACACACAAAGGATCGCGAACTGGAATTTCTAGGTGAACCGCGTGTCCATGTTTTGGAACTGAATCTGGAGCTCGACACCCTTCATCCGTTGCGATGAGGCTTCACAATTTGCGGCGTGACCATTTTTCGGAGTCCATCCCGAGGGTTCTCCGTTTCCTCGCCGCGGTCCGGGCCCCACACGGTTTGCCGCGACCTCTTATGTTATGGGTAAGCGGCTTCCCTTGCTGAATGACGAGAGTGCGCAGGACGTCGAAATCCTTCGGGGTCAGACGGACTCTCTGACCGCGAACCTCCACGATCCTTCTCTCGAGATCGATACTCAATTCCGGAGTTTCGACCTTCGGGAGCGGCTCCGCCGACGCTCGGACCGGCGAAGAGTGGACACGCGTCTTGGTATTAAGAGACGCTTTCTTCTGCTGCTGGGTGCTTTCAGAGCGGATGCGAACTCGTCCAACAACACGTCGGTCAAATCGAAGGGAGAGTAATGCGATGCGTTCCTTTAACAAACCTTCCGAACAGTCCGATCGCCGTCGCACTTGGCGCTGGTGGAGTGTGGGATGTTGCGTCGCACTGATAGTAGGCGGGTCCAGACTCGTTTTTGCCCAGCAAGTAGGACTTTCGGAGAATGGCGCTCAAACCGGCCATGACCTTCAGCGCAGGGTGGCACAACTCGAAGCGGAAGTAACTGAGCTAAAAAAATTGATCCAAGAGAGGAACTCCTCAACTCCACATCAACCGGAAACACCTCCTTCCGCTGGTTGGGTCCCCGCGAGCGCGATTCCCTCGACAATGGCGCTTTCCTCGACGGAGGCTCACCAGCAAGAATCAGGTGCTCCGCCAAGTGCGTCCCGCGGCGGAGAAGATGGAAAGACGCTGGACTTCCTGCGCAACACGACCATCAACCTAGGCATGGACGGCTACTACGCCTATAACTTCAACCGTCCGGTTGGACGAGTGAACTTGCTGCGCGCATACGATGTCTTGAGCAACAACTTCAGCCTGAATCAGGCAAGTATTATTTTCGAGCGTGCTCCTGATCTTTCGCAGGGACGTCGTTTCGGTGGCCGCTTGGACCTGCAATTCGGCCAAGCGACGGATACCTTGCAAGGGAATCCAGCAAACGAACCTCGGCCTCAGATTTACCGAAACATTTTCCAGGCGTACGGTACTTACATTGCTCCAGTAGGGAATGGCTTGACCTTGGATTTTGGAAAATGGAGCAGTTCTTTGGGACTCGAGAACAACTACACGAAAGATCAAATGAATTATTCCCGTTCGTATTATTTCGATTTTCTACCTTTCTATCACACAGGCATCCGCGCGAATTACCAGGTCAACGATCGGCTAGCGCTGAACTACTGGTTGGTGAATGGCACGAATCAAGCCGAAGCAACGAATGGTTTTAAAGATGAGCTTTTCGGATTCGTTGTCAAACCCAGAACCTCAATCACATGGACTTTCAACTACTATTGGGGCAAGAACATCCTGACCGAATCGTCGTCAGTCCCGTCAATCCGATTCCTGTGCAGCCGGGCCTGAGTTTTCTAGCTATTCGTCCCGCGCCGGACGGGCGCTTGCACATTTTTGACAGTTATGTGATATGGCAGCTTTCACCGAAGTGGAGAATGGCTGTTGAAGGCGACTACGTCATTGAGCGCTTGTGGAGAAATGAAGCCCTGGCGCGGTCATCAGCGACCTCTCATGTCGCTGGCGGTGCTGTTTATGCACGCTATCAGCTCACACAGAAACTTGGCGTAGCCGCGCGGGCCGAGTATCTCTCGGATCGTGGTGGCCTTTTCAGTGGCCTAACCCAAGCTCTGAAGGAGACCACGGCCACATTGGACTACAAGCTAGACGATGGTTTCTTGATGCGTTATGAATGGCGCCGGGACTTTTCGAATCAACGAAGCTTCTTGACGGATTCGCAGGGCGAATTGAGCAAACAGCAGAATACTGCAAGCGTTGGGCTGGTATGGTGGTGGGGACGGAAGGAAGGAACATGGTAAGTGCCTCGGCCGCTTGTAAACGTCGTTCCGTACAGTAACGGATGGGCTCATCCCCTCTGTGGCCGATGGGTCTTGCGCGCTTTCTCAGGCCGGCATGGTGACTCTGAGACGGGTCGGGGGCAACTGGGTTATAAGATTGCATTATTTTGTCACAGTGTCCGAGCAGCGTCTCTGACGCGACTGTGATTGTGGTTTCAGTAGCCGAGTTTGTTGATCTGGCGGGATGATGCTTCTGATCCCCGACCTTCTTTACCGGTGCGCTAAACTTGACAAGAGAATTGTTGGGAACAAGGGGGGTGGAACAATGCCGGAGTCCATTGACTGGCCGAGCATGCGTGCGCCGCGGCGGCGGCGCCGCTTCTTGCTACTCGTGATCGCGGCCCTTGCCGTCATTGTTCTCGGCGGTCGGGCCGCCTTGTCGTATTACGTGGACCTGCTGTGGTTCGATTCGCTCGGCTACGGCGATGTGTTCTGGAAAACGCTAGGCCTGCAATGGGGAATCTTCACTGCCTTTGCAGCAGCCACGTTTCTCATTCTGTACGGATCGTTTCTGGTTCTGAAGCGAACGCATCTGCCTGACCTGCCAAGCGGTCACACAATCTTCATCGGCGGACAGCCGCTGAAGCTGCCGGTTGAGCCCGTCCTGCGCCTCATCGCACTTGGCCTTTCGCTCGTCATTGCCGTCGCCACCGGCGCCGGCGTGATGCTGGAGTGGCCGACGATCGCCCTCTTCTGGTACGCAGCGCCCGCCGCGGGTGGCTTCCTAGACCCGGTCTTTGGCAAGCCGCTGAACTTCTTCCTCTTCAGCCTGCCTGGATGGCAACTCATCGTCGGCTGGCTACTTACGCTGGTCTTGATGACCTGTGTACTCGCGGTTTTCTTTATCCTCATTACGGGTGGCATTCGTGCGTTCCTTGGTCGTAGCAGGACCTACGTCACGCCGCCTTGGCGTGGGCTCTCCGTCACGTTTGCCTTCCTATTGCTGATCCTTGCGGTGCGTGTGTACCTCGGTCGATTCGAGCAGTTGTTCGACGGTCATACGATCTTCGCAGGCGTTACTTACTCTGACGCGCACATCATGCTTCCAGGAATGCTAGCCGTCTGCGCAGCGCTCATTCTCGGCGCGCTGATCGCCTCCGCAAACGCCGTGAGGGTGCCACGCGGGCGCTGGATTGCGGCGGCGATTCTCCCGGCGGCCCTGTGTTATGTCTCCCTTGTAGTAGTCGGCTGGTACGTCAGCAGCTTTATCGTGAAACCAAACGAGCTCGTTCGCGAGCAGCCCTATATTACCCACAACATCGAACTGACGCGGCAAGCCTACGGACTGGACCGCGTCTCGCAACGCGAGTTTCCCGCTGAGACGGACGTCGCAGCGGCCGACCCGGCGAATAATCAGGCTACTCTTCAGAACATTCGTCTGTGGGACTGGCACGCTCTCCAGGATACCCTGCGTCAGATTCAGGAAATCCGCACCTACTACGACTTTCCCGACATCGACATCGATCGCTATCAAATCGATGGCGTGACTCGTCAGGTGATGCTCGCCACTCGCGAGTTGAACGTCGACAAGCTCCCGGAGAGCAGTCGCAACTGGATCAACGAGAAGCTGATCTACACCCATGGTTATGGAATAACGATGAACCCAGTAAATGGGTTCACGCCGGAAGGGCTGCCCACGCTGATTCTGAGCAATATGCCTGTCCAGAGCACGGTGCGTGGTCTAACTGTGATTCGCCCCGAAGTCTATTTCGGCGAGCTGACCAACACCGATGTCTACGTAAAGACACGGCAGAAGGAATTCAACTACCCGCAAGGCCAAACCAACAGCCTAACGTCTTACGAAGGCAACGGGGGCATCGTGCTCGGCGGTTTTCTGCGCCGCATCATTATCGCGCTCGACCGCGGCGACCTCGCAAAGCTACCGTTCAGCGATGACGTCAAGAACGATAGCCAACTGTTAATGCATCGCAACGTGCGCGATCGCGTATCGGCGGTAGCGCCGTTTCTTACCTACGATCCGGATCCTTATATCGTTCTCGGCGACGACGGCCGGCTGTCATGGGTCATGGACGCGTTTACGGTCTCAGACAGCTATCCGTACGCAAGCCATTACCGTCTCGACCGAGATCCCATTAACTACATGCGGAACAGCGTTAAGGTCGTGATCGACGCCTACAACGGTGCGACGACGTTTTACGTGTTTGACGCAGAGGACCCAATCATCGCGACGTACCGCCGCATCTTTCCGAGTTTGTTTAAGGATGCCGCCATGATGCCGGCCGGGCTGCGCAAGCACATGCGCTACCCGGAGTTGTTGCTCAAACTGCAAGCGGAAGTGTACGGCCTGTATCACATGACGGACCCGGGAGCGTTTTACAACCGTGAGGATCTGTGGACAGTCGCTACCGAAGTAGGCATGAGCGAAGGGGGGCAGCAGGTGACACAGACGATGGAGCCGAACTTCGTGCTGATGAAACTGCCGGGCGAAACGGGCGTGGAGTTCGTTGAGATTCTGCCATTCACGCCGGCCAACCGGAATAATCTGATTGGCTGGATTGCCGGGCGCAGCGACGGCGCTCAATACGGTACGTCGGCGGTCTACAATTTCCCCAAGACGAAACTGGTCGACGGACCCCTGCAAATTGAGGCGCGCATTGATCAGAACGCGCAGCTTTCCGGACAATTGACGCTTTGGAATCAGCAAGGCTCGCACGTGCGGCGCGGAGCTCTGCTGGTGATTCCGACTGGGCGCGCGCTGTTGTACGCGGAGCCGATTTACCTGCAGGCCGAGCGGAGTCCAATGCCGGAGTTGCGTCTGGTTGTGCTCGCACTCCAAGATCGGCTTGCGTACGGACCAACCTTCGAATCGGCGATGGCTGCCCTTTTTGGCGGAGCGGTCTCGTCACTGAGCGCCGCACCAGTCTCCGCGGAGGTGGCGCGTAACGCACCAGCATCCGCCGGGTCGCCCCAACCCCCATCGGACTTCAATGCGCTCATCTCGGAAGCCGCCAAAGATCTCGCCGACTACCAGCGCCTGACGGCAGAAGGCAAGCTCGGCGAGGCGGGGCAGAAGCTTGAAGAGCTGAAGCGCACAATTGAAAGGCTGAACGCGCGTCACAGATAATCTCGCTGCAGTGGCGTGCTCAGTTTCGGGGCCTTTATAACAACGGCATCACGGAACAAAATCCTGCCTCGGGCCGCTTGCTTCGATTAGGTCGTCTTCAGATGCGCGACAGTTAAAGGTGCGTCTTTTTTCTCCGCGACAGGGCGGCCAGCAATTGGGGATCTGCCGAGCCCTTTCGCTGCCGGCCTTAAAGCCTCGAACGGTGCTATGGAGAACAACGAGATGGCCGACACTCGTGGCGTTGCGGTCGCCGTCGCGGAAGACATGCTGAAACTTTACGTGCTCTAGCTGGCTCATGAGGTTCTCGTAGAGTGCAACTTGAAATTCGGCAGGCAGCTTAATTTCGTCGGATTGGATCACCTCGACTTGGATCGCCGATGCCTTGATCTTGGTGGGTTGGTGTTCCTGGGACTTAGTGGCTCATGATTCACTGTCAATCCGTTCGGCTGAGCGATTTGCTGACCTAGTCGCCGCTTCCATGCCCCAATTCAGATTGTCTGCGTAGGCCCCGGCGAAATGGATACGGCCGTGAGGTTCGACGAGCGCGGGCCAAAGGCGGGTGAGGTCGCCGGGAGGATAGTGAAGAGTCTCGCAGGCCATGACCCACGGTTGGCGCGACCAGTCGAACACCAGCGCTTGCTCGATGTC
>Ga0209376_1002533_pt1 | contig 17218 bp, 13 predicted proteins | sample GraSoiAngelo_134_FD_185891 | JGI IMG/M metagenome (GOLD analysis project Ga0209376, IMG submission 185891) | Grasslands soil microbial communities from the Angelo Coastal Reserve, California, USA - 14_0929_05_30cm (SPAdes) (version 2) | ecosystem: Environmental > Terrestrial > Soil > Grasslands ... | reverse complement strand
GCATACTCATCTGACGCTCGATTTTTCCGGTAACTATAACGAGCGCCGGCTGAAAGAGGTCGGCCTAAATGTTTCCGAGCAGGCGATCGCGGCGACCAACTATGCGCGCGCCACCGTCGAGGCTGGATTCACGACTGTGCGCGATCTCGGCAGTCGTTTCGTCGGCAGCAAAGAGTTTGTCGATGTTGCCTTACGGAACTCGATTAACAAAGGCATGATCGTCGGTCCGAGAATGCTGGTCGCGACTTTTGGAATTGGCGCAACCGGCGGCCATTTCGACCCGACCTCCGGATTTCGCGACATGCTTTTCGGCCACGAACCCGATTCCAGCGAAGGAATTGCGGACGGACCGGACGCGATCCGCAAAGCGGTGCGCTTCGAGGTGAAGAACGGCGCAGACGTGATCAAGGGGGCGGTCTCGGGCGGTGTTCTTTCATTGGCTGATGAAGTGGACACACCGCAACTCACGCCGGCCGAAATGGCAGCGCTGGTTGATGAATCGCATCGTTTGCGCAAAAAAGTGGCGGTTCATTGCCATGGCGATCAGGCCGCGAAGGAAGCGATCGAAGCCGGTGTCGATTCAATCGAGCACGGTTCGTTCATGAAACCAGAGACGCTCACGTTGATGAAAAATAAAGGCACCTATCTCGTGCCGACGTTGATGGCGACGGAATGGATCATGAGCAAGATCGACAATTACCCTCCCGTCCTGCAGGAAAAGGCGAAAGCAGCTGCGGCGGCGCGCTCCGGCATGTTTCGGAACGCTGTGAAGATGGGCGTCAGGATTTCATTCGGAACTGACGCAGCTGTTTTTCCGCACGGACAAAACGCGAAGGAATTCAAATTGATGGTCGATTTAGGAATGCAGCCGATCGACGCATTGAGATCAGCGACTGCGACGACAGCGGAACTTTTCGGAATCGCTCAGAAGACTGGCACATTCGAGAAAGGAAAGTTCGCAGATGTTATCGCGATGCCTGGCGATCCAACCGCCGATATCACCGCCACTGAGCGCGTGTCGTTCGTGATGAAAGAAGGAAAAATAATCCGGAACGGCCCGTCGAGCGCGCCGCCAGTGGCGGTATCGGAAAACGCTGAGCCGGAGATTCCTGCAGACTAACAGACTTGCATCACCGATTAAACGCGACCGCGACTCTTGCCGAATCGCTCGAGCCGTTAATGAAATAAAGCGATACCCCGCCTCCAGCGTAAACTGGATAAAAAGTGTAGGGCTGACCGTCGAAGAAAACTGGATCATTCCAATCAATCGCGACCGGTCGTGAGACAGAATAAGAGCTCACGGCGACTGAATCGCTGAAATTGATTGAGCGTGTATCGCGGAAGTCGCCCCGGCCGGCGAGCAAAGTTCCACCGCTTCCGTCATATGGCGTGTATCTCCAATTTCGGACACCGTTAGTTGGATACCAATCGGCCGTAAATGTTTCACCTTCGCTTAACAGCGGAGTTGTTCTGTAGACCACGGTTCTGGTGCCAACGCTGTCGATCAGAGCCGGCTGAATGTGATCTTCGCCGGCGAAGCGGTACGAGTAGAACGCGATTTCGTAATCGAGGCCGCCCCATTGGCTTAAATTAATCGAATGACCGAAAGCGACATCGAAAACAAGAACATGTCGATGATGACCTGCCGGATGGATCTCGGTTAAAGGAGCGCTCGACTCACGGGCGGCGGCCGATTCAACGGCCGCGGCTTCTTCCTTCGAAGCAACAAGATTCGAATTACGCAACGACTGGATGAGCGAATCGCTAGCGCCTTGCGTTTTAAGGATCCCTTCCTGGGGCTGAGTCAAGCCGTGCAACAGCTTTCGCTCCGCGACTTCATTTTTTATGGATGTCTCGGACTCGTGCATTCGGACCATCAGCGAAAGTTCGCTAAAGCCGATTGGTCGGGCGGATAGTTGGCTGGCAAGAAAGACGGAGGCGGCGAGGATTAATAGCCTATAATCAATGGGGTGTTTCATAATTCCCGGGTTTTACCAGAGATTAGCTGCTGTTGACAATCCTAAAATGCTCCCCTAATTTGCCGACCCACTTCGCTAGAAGCGGAATTATTAGCAGGAGCCTTTGCAAAAAAGCAGGCGCTAACACTGCACCAAATTATGCAACAAAAACGTAGCAAACGTTATCGCGCGGCCGCAGAGCAGGTGGACCGCAAAAAAGCCTACAACCTCAACGACGCCGTCGCCACGCTCAAAAAATTTCCGCCGACGAAATTCGATCAAACCGTGACCGTTTCATTCCGGCTCGGAGTGGATCCCAAACAATCAGATCAAATGGTTCGCGGCACATGCGCTTTGCCGCATGGAAGTGGCAAGCACGTTCGCGTTCTGGTTTTCGCCGAAGGAGCTGCAGCCAAGGCGGCCAAGGAAGCTGGGGCTGAGCATGTCGGATTGAAAGATCTGATCCAAAAAGTTCAGGAAGGATTTCAAGATTTCGATGTAGCGGTTGCGACTCCGGCGGCAATGGCGGAAGTGCGCAAGCTGGGAAAGGTTCTCGGGCCACGCGGACTCATGCCGAACCCGAAAGCTGGAACAGTTGGCAACGTTGCGGTGCCGGTTGGAAAATTTTCATTTGAAGAAAAAGCCCTCGTGGAAAATGGCAACGCCGTGATCGAAGCGGTCGTTCGGGCGCGTCCGGCCACAGCCAAAGGCCGATATGTTGACGCGATGACATTAAGCGCGACAATGTCGCCCGGCTTGAAGCTCGATCCGTCGCCGTACTTGGCGGGACAAGCAGCCTAAGATCGACATCAATGAGACCAGAAAAAGCCAACATTGTTTCCGATCTCTCCCAAGAGTTGAAGGAGTCGTCGTTCGTTCTAGTAGCTGACTATCAGCACATGAAGGTAGACGATTTCAGCGAGCTGCGGAAACGGCTGACCGGCGCTGGCGCTGAGATTCACGTGGTGAAGAATAGCTTCCTGAGACGCGCCATGGCGGATTCCGGATTCCCGGCAGGCGACGGTAAGCTTACCGGACAGACTGCGGTAGTTACTGGCAAGAAGGACTTGGCGCCGGTGGCAAAGGCATTCAAAACTTTTGTGACCGAATTTAAGAAGGCGATGCTGAAGCTCGGTTTCATCGATCGGGCCGCCGTTTCCACTTCCGAACTCGAAGCGTTGGCCGATTTGCCGCCAGAGAACGTTTTACGTGCGCAATTACTCGGGTTGCTCTTGTCACCCGCGACTCAGTTAGTGCGAGTCTTGAATGAGCCAGGATCGTCGCTCGCCAGGCTTCTCAACGCGAAAGCCAGCAAAGGGGAACCGGCCGCGCCAAAGGAAGAAAGCACTCCCCCAGCGGAAACGCCTGCCGCGGCGCCTGAGCCGGCCGGTCCTGAATCTAAAGAAGTGACCTCATCGGCGGAGACAAAGAAAGAAGAGCCACCAGCAACGGAGGTAACGGGATAAAATTTTCGCAACGTCGCGACGACGCTTGCGAGCAACAAATAGAAACTTGTCCGGGTCGGCAGCTGTCGATCTTAATTCCCCGAAGGCTTTCGGAGGCGGCAATTGGAGGAAAAAAATGGCAGCAGATATAGAGAAGACGGTCAAAGATCTCAACAGCTATTCAGTGCTCGAGATCGCGAAGTTAGTGAAAAAACTTGAAGAGGACTGGGGAGTCAGCGCTGCGGCACCAGTGGCGGTGGCAGCAGCTCCAGCGGCGGGCAGCGCAGCAGCTCCGGCGGCGGAAGAGAAAGCTACGTTCGACGTTATTTTAAAAGAAATGGGCGCGAACAAGATTGGCGTGATCAAGGAAATCCGCAGCGCGGTTCCGGGATTGGGTTTGGCCGAGGCCAAAGCGTTGGTAGAAGGCGCTCCCAAGCCAATCAAGGAAGGCGTGACCAAGCAGGAAGCCGAAGAGATCAAGAAAAAGGTCGAAGCGGCTGGAGCGAAGGTCGAAATCAACTAACAAATTTCAATCACGGCCGCTATGCGAAATTGTCTTGCGTGGCGGCCGTTTTCGTTTAGTCTCAGTTTTTGTTAGAAGTAAGGGAGACTTATTTTTAACCTGCAGTTTGGTGGTAAAAATAAAGCTTGCAGCAAAACGGTGGGGTCTATTTGACAAGCCGCTGTTTTGAGGCAATTTTTGCACTCCTCGCTCTCCGGTGACGCAGTAGGCTCTTGTACCCAAGCGGCCGCAATTTATTGTGGATCGGCGCGAGAATAACCCCGTGGCCTGGTGATTATGTCAGAACGAAATTCGGAACGCATCCACTTCGGAACCATCAAGGAAGCCATTGAGCCTCCAAACCTCATTGAGGTTCAACTCAACTCCTACGTCGATTTTCTCCAAAAAGACGTTCCATTCGCGAAACGGAAAAACCACGGTCTCCAGGCAGTTTTCAAAGAAGTTTTTCCGATCGAAAGCTACGACGAGAAGGCCGTTCTCGATTTTAGCCATTACGAAATTGGCGAGCCCAAGCTGACGGCCCTCGAAGCGCAGCGCGAAGGTCAGACCTACAGCGCGCCGCTCCACGTCACTTTTCAACTCCGCGAAGAAAAAGGGACAAAGGAAGAAAAAGTGTACATGGGCGAGATCCCACTCATGACGCCGCAGGGAACATTCGTGATCAATGGCGCCGAGCGCGTGGTTGTCTCACAGCTGCACCGTTCGCCCGGTATTGCGTTTGAATCGACCATCCACCTCAACGGCAAAGTGCTCTACAGCTTCCGCATTATTCCGGACCGGGGTTCGTGGATCGAGGTGCAGTTCGACACCGCGGATCTGCTCTATATTTACCTCGATCGTCGCAAACGCCGTCGCAAATTCCTGGCCACCACTTTCCTGCGCGCACTCGGCTACGGCTCGGACGAGGAAGTTATCAAGCTTTTCTATAACATCGAGAACCTGAAGCTTAGCGAGAAACTCGACGAAGAGAAACTCGCGACCAAAGTTCTGACCGCCGAAGTCCGCGACGGTGAAGTGACCGTTGCTCGCGCGTTTGAGCCACTGACCCTCGCGACTGTTCGCCAAGTCATGGGTCTCGGGATCAAGGAAGTTAAAGTCATCGACATTTCAAACGACGACACCGTCGTGAAGGCCCTCCGGAAAGATCCGGCGCACGACCAAGAGGAAGCGCTCAAAGACATTTACCGTCGTTTGCGCCCTGGCGATCCGCCCACCGTGGCGAACGCGCGCGCTTTGTTGAAGCGTTTGTTTTTCGACCCAAAAAAATACGACCTCGGTCGCGTCGGCCGTTACAAAATCAATCAGAAACTCGGGATCGATGTCGATCTTACCGAGCGGATTTTGACCGACAAAGATTTCATCGCTGCGATCAAATACTTAATTAACCTCCGTCGCGGCGAAGGCACGCTGGATGACATCGATCACCTCGGCAGCCGTCGCGTTCGAACGGTCGGCGAACTCCTGGCCAATCAGTGCCGCGTCGGTCTCGCCCGCACGGAACGACTCGTCAAAGAGCGCATGACTTTGTTCGACATCAATGTCGACGGAATGACGCCGCAAAAGCTGGTGAATCCCAAAGCGCTCAGCGCCGTGATTAGAGATTTCTTCGGGCGCTCGCAGCTCTCGCAATTCATGGATCAAACCAATCCGCTGGCAGAGCTCACGCACAAGCGCCGCTTGTCCGCGCTCGGACCCGGTGGACTGAGCCGCGATCGCGCCGGATTCGAAGTGCGCGACGTGCACCCATCGCACTACGGCCGCATTTGTCCGATCGAGACGCCGGAAGGACCGAACATCGGTTTGATCAGCTCGATGTCGACCTTCGCGCGGATCAATGAATTTGGTTTCATCGAAACCCCGTATCGCAAGGTCACGAACGGCCGGGTCACGGATGAGATCGATTACCTGACCGGCGATAAGGAAGAAAACTATCTGGTCGCGCAAGCGAACGCACCGGTCGACGGCCGTGGCCATTTCACCGGCGAAAAAGTTTCGGTCCGGTATCGTGGCGACTTCCTCGAAGTGGAGCCGAGCAAAGTCCACTACATGGACGTGTCGCCGAAGCAGCTGGTTTCAGTGGCGGCGGGACTGATCCCGTTCCTCGAACATGATGATGCCAACCGTGCATTGATGGGATCGAACATGCAACGACAAGGCGTTCCGCTAATCGTTTCGGAAGCCCCATTGGTTGGCACCGGTTTGGAAGGCAAAGTCGCTCGCGACTCTCATGCGGTGCTGATCGCGATTGATAGCGGCAAGGTCGCATCAGTTACAGCCGACCAGATTATCGTCTCTAAAGACGGCCATGTTCCAGAGCATCGAAAGAGGATCAAGACCGATCCCGAAGACGGACTTTACGTTTACGAACTGCGCAAGTTCATGCGCTCAAACGCGGGCACATGCGTAAATCAGAAGCCAATGGTGAAGAAGGGCCAGCACGTGAAACGCGGCCAAATCATCGCTGACGGCCCGAACACGCAATACGGCGAGCTCGCGCTCGGTCGCAACGTGCTCGTCGCGTTCATGCCTTGGAACGGTTACAACTTCGAGGACGCCATCATGATCTCGGAGAAGGTCGTGAAGGAGGATATTTACACTTCCATTCACATCGACGAATTCGAGATTGGGGCGCGTGACACGAAGCTCGGCCCCGAGGAAATCACGCGCGATATTCCGAACGTCAGCGAAGAAGCGTTGCGAAATCTCGGACCGGACGGCGTCGTCCGCGTCGGCGCAGAAGTGAAGCCAGGCGACATTTTGGTCGGCAAAATTACACCGAAGAGCGAAACGGAACTAGCGCCGGAAGAACGATTGTTGCGCGCCATCTTCGGCGAAAAAGCGGCCGACGTGAAAGACACGTCACTGACCGTTCCATCGGGGACCTACGGCATCGTCATGGATGTGAAGGTTTCTTCGCGGAAAGAAGTGTCGCGCGAAAAACTTACGCCGGCTGAGACGAAGAAGCAGATCAAAGCGATCGCCGAAGAACATCGCCGTAAGAAAGAAGAGCTGACCGAGCAACTGACCGATTCGCTCTCGAACATTTTACTTGGCGAAAAAATTCCGCTCGACGTCGTAAACGCCGAGACCGGCGAAATCATTATTCCCGCGAATCGCAAGATCACCAAGACACTGCTTCGCAAATTGGCGAACGTTTACGACCACATCGAGATCGATCCGAGCCCGATTCGCAACAAGATCCGCGAAATCATCGGACACTACGAACACAAGTTCGCCGAGCTCGAACTCGAGCGTGAACGCTCAATGGATCGCGTCGAAAGCGGTGATGATATCGACCCAGGTATCATCAAGCAGGTCAAAGTTTACATCGCCTCGAAACGGAAACTTTCAGTTGGCGACAAAATGGCGGGCCGTCACGGAAACAAAGGCGTCGTCGCGCGCATTGTTCCAGAAGAAGACATGCCGTTCCTGGCGGATGGCACTCCAGTCGAGATTGTCCTGAATCCACTCGGCGTTCCGAGTCGTATGAATGTCGGCCAGGTTTTGGAAACACACCTCGGCGTCGCCGCCAAAGCGCTCGGATTTAAAGTTGCGACCCCGGTGTTCGACGGAATTAAGGAAAGCAAAATCCGCGATTACTTGAAGGACGCGCGCAAGAAAGAAGGTTTCAGTTGGGTGCAGGAGACCGGTAAAGCGCGTTTGTTCGACGGCCGCACTGGCGATCCTTTCGACCAAGAAGTCGTGGTTGGCTACATCTACATGATGAAACTCGGCCACCTTGTCGCGGACAAAATCCATGCGCGCGCGGTCGGTCCGTACTCGCTGGTGACTCAGCAACCGCTTGGCGGAAAGGCGCAGTACGGCGGTCAGCGTTTCGGCGAGATGGAAGTCTGGGCGCTGGAGGCGTACGGCGCCGCTTACACGTTGCAGGAATTACTCACCGTGAAGTCGGACGACGTGCAGGGGCGCACCCGCATCTACGAATCGATCGTCAAAGGCGATAATTCCCTCGAAGCGGGCACACCTGAATCTTTCAACGTGTTGATCAAGGAAATGCAGAGTCTCGGCCTCGATGTCAAAGTCGGCGGCCAGGCTCCCACCACAGTCTTTGAGCACCTCGGCTAATTTTTTTTAACATCTATTTGGAGAATCAATGAACGAACATTCCTGGCGTGAGTTAGTGGGCGAAGAGCGGCCGGTCGGTTTCGACCAGGTCGCAATTGGCGTCGCCTCGAGCGACACGATGCGGTCGTGGAGCAAAGGCGAAGTCAAAAACCCGGAGACGATCAATTATCGAACTTTCAAACCGGAAAAGGGCGGACTTTTCTGCGAACGCATCTTCGGTCCAACCCGCGATTGGGAATGTTCTTGCGGAAAATACAAGCGGATCAAGCACAAGGGCGTAATCTGCGATCGCTGTGGCGTGGAAGTAACCTTGGCGCGAGTGCGTCGCGAACGCATGGGCCATATCGAATTGGCCGTTCCGGTTTCGCACATTTGGTTTTACAAATGCATGCCTTCGCGCATCGGCTTGATGCTCGACATGAGCGCGCGCCAGCTTGAGCGCGTCATTTATTACGAAGACTACATCGTCATTGATCCGGGCAAGACGCCGCTGCAAAAAGCGCAGCTTCTGAACGAGATCGAATATCGCGAAGCGCAAGAACAATACGGCGAAGATTTCGTTGCCGGCATGGGCGCGGAAGCGGTGAAAAGGCTCCTGAGTGAGATTGAGCTCAACAAACTCAACAAAGGGCTTGAGAAAGCGATGGGCGCGACCAAGAGCAAACAAATCCGCAAGAAGCTGGCGAAACGGCTCAAACTGGTGCAGGGCTTCATGTCTTCGCATGCGCGGCCAGAGTGGATGATTTTAGATGTGTTGCCGGTGATTCCGCCGGATTTGCGTCCGCTCGTCCCACTCGAAGGCGGACGGTTCGCGACTTCAGATCTCAACGATCTTTATCGTCGCGTCATCAATCGGAACAATCGTCTCAAAAATTTACTCCAGCTCAAAACGCCGGACGTCATCATCCGAAACGAAAAGCGAATGTTGCAGGAAGCGGTCGACGCTTTATTCGACAACGGCCGCCACGGTCGCGCCGTCACCGGCGCCGGCAACCGGCCGCTAAAATCGCTCAGCGACATGCTCAAGGGCAAAGGCGGACGTTTCCGCCAGAATTTGCTCGGTAAGCGAGTCGATTACTCCGGCCGTTCGGTCATCGTCATCGGTCCGGAGCTAAAACTGCATCAGTGCGGTTTGCCAAAAAAAATGGCGCTCGTTTTGTTCGAACCGTTCATCATTCGGCGACTGAAAGACCTCGGTTACGTGCACACGGTGCGCAGCGCGAAGAAGATGATCGAACGCCAGACGCCGGAGGTTTGGGACATTCTCGATGAAGTCACGCGCGGGCATCCGGTGTTGCTCAACCGCGCGCCGACGTTGCATCGATTATCGATCCAAGCTTTCGAGCCACAATTGATTGAAGGCGAAGCGATCCGCATTCATCCGCTCGTCTGCACGGCTTACAACGCGGATTTCGACGGCGACCAAATGGCAGTGCACGTCCCGCTCTCGGTCGAGGCGCAATTGGAAGCGCGCATGCTGATGCTGGCGCCGAACAACATTTTCTCGCCATCGAGCGGTAAACCAATCACGACGCCATCTCAGGACATCACGCTCGGTTGCTACTACATGACGCAGAATCCGCGCACGGCGAAAAAGGATGGCCATATGCCGCTCTTCGCCGACCCGATCGAAGTGGAATTCGCGATGAGCGAGGGCACGGTGAAAACGCACGATCGCATCCGTTTCCAAAACCCGGATTTCGATCGCCAAACGATTTTTGGAAAATCCGACGTTAAAACTATCGAAACAACCGCGGGCCGCGTCGTCTTCAATCAGATTTGGCCAAAGGAACTCGGTTTCTACAATCGACCCGCTGGCAAGAAACAACTCAGTGACATCATTTGGCGCTGCTATCAGGTCGCAGGACCAGCGGCGACGGTCGCGACGCTCGACAAATTGAAAGAGCTCGGTTTCACCGAAGCGACACGCGCGGGAATCTCAATCGGTATTTCGGACATGATTATTCCGAAAGAAAAAGAGACCGAGTTGGAGAATGCCTACAAACAAATCCGCCAGGTTGAGCAGCAATATCGCAAAGGTATTATCACGGACGGCGAGCGTTACAACAAGATCATCGACATCTGGACGCACGCCGGCGACGAAATTTCCAACGTCATGTTCCGCACGTTGGAACACAACGACGGTCGCAAAGAACTCAATCCGGTTTATTTGATGGTCGACTCCGGCGCGCGCGGCAATCGCCAGCAGGTGCGTCAGCTCGCGGGCATGCGTGGTTTGATGGCCAAGCCGAGCGGCGAAATCATCGAGCGACCGATTACTTCCAACTTCCGCGAAGGCTTGAGCGTACTCGAGTATTTCATCTCGACTCACGGCGCTCGTAAAGGTTTGGCCGATACCGCGCTAAAAACCGCGGACTCCGGCTATCTTACGCGCAAATTGGTCGACGCTGCACAAGACGTCATTATCAACTTGGAAGATTGCGGCACCGTAAATGGAATCGTCGTGCGCTCGATTTATGAGGGCGACGAGGAAGTTGTCGATCTTGCCCAGCGAATTATTGGGCGCGTCAGCTGTGAAACGATCGCGGACCCGGTCGACAAGAAAAAGAAGATCGTCAAAGCGAATCAACTGATCGACGAGAAAATCGCGGCGGACTTGCAGCGAATTGGTGTGGAAAGCTTGAAAATCCGGTCGGTCCTGACTTGCGAATGCGGGCGAGGCGTCTGCGGAATGTGTTACGGACGCAACCTCGCGACCGGCCAATTTGTGAAAATGGGCGAAGCGGTTGGAATTATTGCGGCCCAATCGATCGGCGAACCAGGAACCCAGCTGACGATGCGGACTTTCCACATCGGCGGAACGGCGAGCCAGACATTCAAACAGCCAATCATCAAAGCGAAGAATGACGGCGCCGTGCGCTTCAATGATTTGCGAACGGTTCAAGCGCTCGATGGCAGCTGGATCGTGTTAAGCAAAAATGGCTCCATCAGCGTCCACAATGCCGAGGGCCGCGAACTCGAGCGCTACAATGTCGTTATCGGTTCGATGGTTTCAAAAGACGACGGCGCGAATGTGAAAAAAGGCGAGACGTTCGTGCAATGGGATCCGTACAACGTGCCGATTCTAACCGACAAGAGCGGTAAGATTGAATTCCGCGACATGATCGCGGGGGTGACGATCAAGCGCGATGTCGATGAAGCGACAGGCCTGATGGGCACTGTGATTATCGAGCACAAGGAAGATTTGCATCCGCAAATCGTCGTCGTCGGCGACAAAAAGGAAGTGCTGGCGAGCTACTCAATTCCAGCGGGCGCTCACGTCATTGTTGAAGAAGACCAAAAAATTCGCGCGGGCGCATTGTTGGCAAAGACGCCGCGAAAGGTCGCCAAGACCAAGGACATCACCGGCGGTCTGCCACGAGTTGCGGAATTGTTCGAAGCGCGTCGTCCAAAAGATGCGGCCGAGATCGCGAAGATCGACGGCGTCGTCGAAATGGGCGGAACTGTTCGCGGCAAGCGTCGACTTATTTTGAAGGACCCGGCGACAGGCGCGGAAGAAGAGCACCTGATCTCGCTCACTAAACACATCATCGTGTTCAAAGGCGATTTCGTGAAGAAAGGCCAGCAATTGACCGAAGGTCCAATTGTGCCGCACGAAATCCTGGAAGTGTGCGGTCCGCAGGAACTACAGGAACACCTCGTCAACGAAGTGCAGGAAGTTTACCGTCTCCAAGGCGTCGAGATTAACGACAAACACATCGAGATCATCGTTCGTCAGATGTTGCGAAAAGTGAAGATCACCGATCCGGGCGACACTTCGTTGCTCTGGGGCGATCAAGTCGACAAGCTCGACTTCGAGGAAGAGAACAAACAAGTCGTCGATAAAGGCGGCAAACCGGCGGAAGCCGTTCCGGTCCTGCTTGGCATCACCAAGGCATCGCTCGAAACCGACAGCTTTATTTCGGCGGCGTCGTTTCAGGACACAACGCGCGTGCTCACCGAAGCGGCTACGCTCGGAAAAGTGGATCGCCTGCGCGGATTCAAGGAGAACGTCATCATGGGTCACTTGATTCCGGCGGGCACGGGATTCCCGGCGCATCGCGAAGTCCGGCTCGTGGAAAAAGGCGAGCCAATCGGCGCACCAGCGATGGACGAAGCCGAAATGCAGCCGGCGATCGGGTAAGATCGACATCCCGGAGAGCTAACGGATTGGCGTTTCACAGAAACGCCCTACAATTCGTTTGATGTCGATCGTGACCAAAACCGGCGACGAGGGCAAAACGTCGCTCATGTACGGCCGGAAAGTGGCAAAGAACGATCCACGCGTTGAAGCTTACGGCTCGGTGGATGAACTGACCGCCGCGCTCGGACTCGCCCGCGCTATCTGCGAGGACAAATTCGTGGGCGAGCAAATTTTCGCAGTCCAAAAAGATCTGATCAACGTCATGGGCGAACTCGCCACGGTGCCTGAAGATCGACAGCGATACGCGAAGGATGGCTTTCACATGGCCGACGCGAAGATGGTCGATCGCGTCACTGCGGTGATTGTCGATCTTGAAAAGGACAAATCACTTTACCCAAAGGACTGGGTCATCCCCGGCGCGACCCCTGCTTCGGCCGCCCTCGATTTTGCACGAACGACCTGCCGCTGTGCAGAAAGGAAGGTTGCGACATTAAAAGATCCGAATGCCGACATCTTGCGTTACCTGAACCGATTGTCGGATTTATGCTGGATACTGGCTCGCGTGATCGAAGCGCTTGCGAAAAATCGGGCTACCATTTCACGATGAAAATCCTGAATCCGCCAAAACGCTCTTCCTCGCGAATCGCGCGACTCTTGATTACGGGATGTTTTACGTTGAGCGCGATCGCGGCGCCTGGCGATGACGTCCGACCCGCCAATGCATTAGGTCCCGCCGGCGCGCCAGTGACGATCGAGTTCTTCAGCGACTTGCAGTGTCCGCAGTGCGCTCGATACGAACCAATGGTGAAGAATTTAAAAACTGAGTTCGGCGATAAAGTGCGCATGGTCTTGCGGCATTTTCCGATGCAGGCGCACGAACACGCCATGCTCGCGTCGTGCGCAGCAGAGGCTGCTGCTCAGCAGGGAAAGTTTTGGCAGATGGCCGAAGCTCTGTACCGTAGCCAATGGATGTGGGCGAAGGCTCCTGCACCGCGCGCAATTCTGACGGACAAGGCTAGGGAATTAGGATTGGACCTCGATCAGTTCCAAAAGGACCTGGACGGCACCGAGGTTCGCGAGCGGATTCGAGCCGATCAAACGCATGCACAATCAGTCGGAGTGAAAACTGCGCCCTCGGTCGTCATAAATGGCTACAACGTTCCGAACTCCGAGTTCAGCGAAAATGGGTTTCGCACCGCAATCAAAGCCGCGTTGGCTAAAGCAGCTCCGTGATGTGGCCAACACGGATTGCCATTCTCGCGGCCCTCGTTGGCTGCTTCGGCTTTGTGGACAGCGGGTACCTCACCATAGAACATCTTCAAGGCAGCTACATTCGCTGCGGGGACGATTGCTCTGCTGTTCTGGGCAGTAAGTATGCGGAAGGAGTCGCGGGCGTGCCGCTGGCGGCCTTTGGGGCAATGGCGTATGGTAGTGTGATTGCCGCGGCTGTATTCGCGGCGCGCGGCTCGAAGCTCGGTCGACAGGCTCTCGTTATTCTGGCGACGATCATGGCGCTCGTCAGCCTATGGCTGCTTTATCTTCAAGCGTTTGTGATCCATTCCTTTTGCAAGTACTGCCTGGCCTCAGCGGCGGCTTCATGGACCTTAGCCGGATTGGTTCTGATCGAGCGATTGATTACCCCTCCTCACGGGCAGAGCCCGCGGGGTCTCCGGCCGAAATAGCAGTTGCGGTAATGGGCTGCATATAGCATCTTCCCCGTCCGCCGTTCTCCCTCCTCTGCGGCGCGATTTTTTGTATGGCAAACACAGTTGAATTGGTGCCTGAGCTTTTGGAAGCGGGCGTGCATTTCGGTCACCAGACCAAGCGCTGGAATCCGAAGATGAAGCCGTTCATCTTCCAGCAGCGCAATCAGATTTACATCATCAACCTCGATGAGACGGTGAAGCAACTTCATCGCGCGACCGAGTTTCTTCAGGAAGTGGCGCGCCGCGGTGGAAAAATCCTTTTCGTTGGTTGCAAGAAGCAGGCGCAGGAAGCGATCAAGGAGGCAGCGCTCGCGTGCGGTCAGTTTTACGTGAATCAGCGCTGGCTCGGCGGTACGTTGACCAATCTGGCAACCATTCGGAAAAGCATTGGCCGGCTCAAATACATCGAGCAGATCGAGCAATCGCCCGAATACAAAAAAATGGGTAAACAGGAACTCGCAGCGCTGAATCGGGAAGCGGCCAAGCTCCGTCGCAACCTCGATGGAATTCTCGAAATGGCGCAATTGCCCGATGCTCTGGTCATAATCGACACGACCCGCGAGCAGAATGCGGTCAACGAAGCGCGACGCCTCAACATTCCCGTAGTTGCGATTGTCGACACGAACGCCGACCCCGAATTGATCGATTACCCGATTCCGGGAAATGACGACGCGATTCGCGCGATTCGAATCGTGTTGCAGAAGCTGGTTGATGCGATCGTTTCGGCGAGCGGCGAAGCCCGCATTCGCGAACAAATCGAAATGGCCGGCGTTTCCGCCTAGCGAGCGGCTGCGGCGCCCGTCGAATTCGAATTCAATGAAAGTTATGGCCGATATTGATCCAAAACTGGTCAAGCAACTCCGCGAGAAAACGAACGCAGGGATGATGGATTGCAAACGCGCTTTGGAAGAAGCCAGCAGCGATCTCGCCAGGGCGGAAACGATTTTGCGGACCAAAGGGATCGCGAGCGCGAGCAAAAAGGCATCGCGTGCGACCAAGGAAGGCATCGTCGCTTCTTACATTCATTTGCAGGGCAAGGTTGGCGTGCTGGTGGAAGTGAACTGCGAAACCGATTTTGTGGCCAAGAACGAAAATTTCCGCGGCTTCGTCAAAGACATCACGCTGCACATTGCGGCGGCGCACCCGCTTTATGTCGGTCGCGAAGACGTGCCCGGAAAATTGATCGAGGCCGAGCGCGAGATTTACAAGGCGCAGGTCAAAGGAAAGCCCGCGAACGTGACTGAGAAAATTGTCGATGGAAAGCTGGACAAGTTTTACAGCACGGTCTGTTTGCTCGAACAGGGCTTCATCAAAAATCCCGACGTCACGATCAAAGATCTGCTGAGCGCGAAAATTGCCGAACTCGGCGAGAACATTGTGATCCGCCGCTTTACCCGCTATCTCGTCGGCGAGCCGCTTGCAGCCGAAGCCTAGAATTACACCCTCATCCTGGCCGAAGGCCAAGTATGTCTCACAACTGCTGGCGCCACCCAGGGGAAAATCCGGGTGATCGGCGATTAAATTGCTCCCAATGGGCCTGAAAAAATATAAAGCGAAGCGCGACTTCTCGAAGACCGCCGAGCCGAAAGGCCGAAAGCCGCTGCCGAAACAAGTACGCGGCGCTTGCAGATTTGTTATTCAGAAACACGATGCGCGCCGATTGCATTACGATTTCCGGCTACAAATGGAGGGCGTTCTCAAATCCTGGGCGCTTCCAAAAGGTCTGCCCTGGAAGCAGGGCGAGAAACATCTGGCGGTCGAAGTCGAAGATCATCCGATTGAATACGAAACTTTTGAGGGCGTCATCCCGGAAGGAAATTACGGCGCCGGCACAGTGATGGTTTGGGACAGCGGCGCCTACTACGTTTACGGCGAGCAGCCGTTGAAATCTTTGCGCGAAGGAAAACTTCATCTCGTGCTCGCGGGCAAGAAAGCACAAGGCGAATGGACACTGGTGCGGATCCGCGGCCGAGACGGCGAAAAGAACCAGTGGCTGATCTTGAAAACTGGCGGAAGCGCAAAGCCGCCTTCGAAGAAACTTGAAGACCAATCGGTCAAGACCGGCCGAACGATGAAACAAATTGCGAACGAACGCGATGCAGAGTGGCAATCAAATCGCGAAGAAAAAGACACCAGCGCAAGATCGACATTGAAGGCGCGCATTAAAGCGGCGCTTAAAAAAAAAGACCTAGAACACGGCGTCCGCAAAAATGAAACCGTTGATCAGGCGACTCGCTTGTTGAAAGGGTTGCCATCCGCCAAGCCGCAGTTTATCGAGCCGATGAAAGCGCGTCTGGTCGATGAACCACCAAAACACGGCGACTGGCTCTACGAGCTCAAATTCGACGGTATCCGCGCAATGGCGACTAAGAACGACCGGAAAGTCTCCTTGGTTTCACGCAACGGAAACAAGTTGGACGGGCGTTTTCCTGAAATTGTCGAGGCCGTGAAGAACCTGCGGGTGCGCGAATATGTGATTGATGGCGAGGTGGTCGCGCTCGATGAAGACGGCCGTTCGTCTTTTCAATTGTTACAAGGGCTCGAAATGGAAGGACGAAAAGCGCCGTTGCGCTTTTACGTCTTCGACCTGCTCCAACTCGACGGCAAACTCTGCTCGGGCTTCCGCTCGAACAGCGCAAACAAGTCCTCGCTAAGATTTGCGAAAACGTTGGCGATCCAATTCGCTACTCCGGCGAAATCAGCGGCGATGTAAAATCGTTGCTCGCGGAAGTGAAACGTCGTGGATTGGAGGGATTAATCGGCAAGCAACGCAACTCCGTTTATGAACCAGGGCGTCGGAGTGGGACGTGGATCAAACTGAAATGCGTAAATGAGCAAGAATTTGTAATCGGCGGTTACACGCCGCCGGCTGGATCCCGAAAATATTTCGGCGCGATTCTGGTTGGCTATTACGAAATAGGAAAATTGAGGTTCGCCGGCAAAGTCGGAAGCGGGTTCACCGAGAAGTCGTTGTCGATGTTGCACAAGAAATTTCGCGAGGAAGAGCATGACGACTGTCCGTTTGTCGATCTTCCATCCAAACAAGGCGGCGAGTGGGTGCAAGGAATTACACCTTCGATGATGAAAAAAATGCACTGGGTGAATCCCAAGTTTGTCGCCGAAATCAAATTCGCCGAGTGGACCCGCGATCAGAAATTGCGACAGCCTGTTTTCCTCGGCATGCGTGAAGACAAGGCAGCGACTGTGATAAAACGCGAAGCAGCCTGACGCTCTCGGAACGCTTCGTGCTCCGGGATTCGTCAAATGTGGAAGTTATTGACAATTGTTCACAATTGGCGGAAATCGACAGTCCCGCCTCCGCTGCGTTTCGGCGTTGCACGACCGCGCCGGACGGT
>Ga0209376_1002532_pt1 | contig 17222 bp, 9 predicted proteins | sample GraSoiAngelo_134_FD_185891 | JGI IMG/M metagenome (GOLD analysis project Ga0209376, IMG submission 185891) | Grasslands soil microbial communities from the Angelo Coastal Reserve, California, USA - 14_0929_05_30cm (SPAdes) (version 2) | ecosystem: Environmental > Terrestrial > Soil > Grasslands ... | reverse complement strand
CTGGACGATATTCTCGGAAGCGAAACGCGGACGGCAGTAGCTACCCATGATCTGGTCGAGATTATTCGAGTAACTAAGGGACGGCAGCCCTTGCGCGATCCGGAACTGGAGAAAAGCGGCACGGTTCTGCCAAGTAAACTTCCAGATATTCAACTTGGGCGAGGGGAGATTGAGAAACAAATTACGGAACGCACCCGGCAAAAGATCGCCGACTTTGGAATTGAACTACTTGATGAGCGGTTCAAACGCAGTAAGTACAACCCGGCAGTAGCTGAGAAGATCATTGAGCGGATGTCGAGCGAACGCCACCAGATCGCGGCCCGCTTTCGTTCTGAAGGTCATGGCGAGGCTGCCAACATCAGCGGACAAAAAGAGAGCGAAGTGGCATCGATCATCTCCAGCGCCAACCGTGACGCATTAAAGATTGAAGGCGAGGCCGACGCGGAGGCAGCGCGTATTTACACCAACGCCTACAGCGCACCCGACGCGCAGGACCTTTACCTTTTCCTGCGCAGTCTTGATGTAGCTCGCTCCGCATTTGAGCACGACACTACGGCGGTCATTTCCACCAACAGCGATCTCGGTCGTGTTCTCAAAAGTATGAGCGGATCGCTGATTCCAACAAAGCCAGGCGGCCAGTAGCCCACGAAACACGCCAAATTCACGAAGGGGCCGCAGGCTTCGCGGGTTGGCTTTCTGTCATGTCGAGCGCCAGCCGAGATATCTCTTTACTCAGCAGAAAATAGTTAGAGATGGAAAGCCTGGCCTCGCCGACTACGTCGGCTGCGTTGCAGCCTCGACTGCGCTCGGAATGACAAAGGTTCGAAAGGCGTTTCTTTGACGTTGGATTGCCTAAGTAGGGAATTTTAGCGTCTTTTGGCGTGTTTGGCGGTTGAAAAATCCTACCTAACCAACGCGCGAATTAGTCGGATTCCCGACGAAGCCCTCGCTTTCCAAATGAAGGATAATCTCTTGGGCTGCCTCATCAGGACTGCGCTCGGCTGTATTGATGATAATGTCCGCATCAGTCGGTTCTTCGTAGGGATCCGAGATACCGGTAAACTCCTTGATAATACCCGCTCGGGCTTTGGCATAGAGACCTTTCCGATCGCGTTCTTCGCAAACTTCAACCGGTGTTGAGAGATGCACCATGATAAACCCGCCCAGCGGCGCAATCATCGCTCGGACCTCTTTCCGCGTGGAATCGTACGGAGCGATGGGCGCACAGATGGCGATCCCACGGTTCTTGGTGATCTCGGAAGCGACGTATCCGATGCGTCGAATGTTGAGGTCGCGATGTTCGCGGGAAAAACCAAGCTCGGAGGACAAATGCTTCCGGACAAGATCGCCGTCAAAAAGCGTAACGGGTCTGCCCCCGATTTCGTTGAGTTTGATCAGCAGGACATTGGCAACGGTTGATTTACCGGCGCTGGACAAGCCGGTGAAAAAAACGGTGAAGCCTTGTTGGTGGCGAGGCGGAAAGCTTCGCCGCAGTTCTTGGATGACTTCGGAATAGGTAAACCAGTCCGGGATAAGACGCCCTTCATTGAGCCGCTGGCGTAATTCCGTACCTGATAGCTTGAGTACCCTGGCTTCGCGCGGAACTTCATCCTCCGGCAGGTACTTGGCCTTATCCTCTACATAAACCATGTTGTGGAAAGGAACCATCGTTACCCCGATCTCCGCTTCGTGTTTTTGGAATAACTCCTGAGCAGCATAAGGTCCGTAGAAGGGCTGCCCATTCTTATCTGCACCCGGCCCGGCATGATCGCGCCCGATGATCATATGCGAGCAACCGCAATTCTTTCGGATGATCGCGTGCCAAATCGCTTCGCGTGGCCCCGCCATCCGCATGGCAAGCGGTAGAAGCGCAAGTTTTGCGGTCCCGCGCGGATACTTCGTCAGAACCGCCTGGTAACACCGGACCCGCGTAAAGTAATCAACATCACCCGGCTTTGTCAGTCCCACTGCCGGGTGAATCAGCAAACTTGCTTCAGCCTGTTTGCATGCGCGGAAAGTCAATTCGACATGGGCCCGATGCATGGGATTGCGGGTCTGGAAGGCCACAATCCGCCGCCAGCCTTGCCGGGTGAATTGCTGCCGCAATTCCAGAGGCGAAAGACGTAAGGTCTTGAAATCGTAGCTGGAGGGCTTCTGCACTCCTTCCAGACGACCTCCGATGTAGTACGAGTTCGATTTGTTAAGCACATGATCAACACCCGGGTGACCGAGGCTGATAGTGTTGAAAACGGTCTGCGCTTCTTCACGACGATCGGGTTCCCACACTTCTTCCACGTGTAAAAGCGCGAGCATTACGCCTTCGGCATCGCGTAGCGCAATTTTGCTCTGTCCTGGAGTCAACGATTTCGCGAAATCCTCAGTGACATCAAGGGTGATCGGAATCGGCCAGAGAACGCCGCTCGTCAATCTCATCTCGGTGCAAACGCGCTCGTAATCGGCCTTTGTCATAAAGCCGCGCAGAGGCGAAAAAGCTCCATTGAGGAGCAGCTCGACATCACAGAGCTGCCGCGGCGTTAAGTCCCAGGAGACCAGTTCCCTCGACTCTGTTTTGATCTCTGCGCGTCGCTCGGGACCAACGTAAAGGTCGACCAGCTCGCCGCCATGCGCAGCCGGCAGGTGGTGGGCGGAAGTGCGTTCCAAAGTATCGAGCGTTTCGTCGTGCATTAAAATCGCGAAAAGGTGGACCCTATTTACGGAGCAGTTCGAAGCAAGTCTGCGTCAGGAAAAGACTGCATAGGGTTGGCAGTGAAGAAAGTTTTGTACCGGAAACAAAAATCGCCGAGCTTCGGGATGGAACTACTCGATGAACGGTTCAACCGCAGCAAGTGAAACCCGTCTGTGGCTGAGAAAAATTATCGAGCGAAACGAGAAGAACTTATCCACCCTGTTGTGGGGACATCTCACGCGCGAGCGCTCTGAATTGCTCGAAATCGAGTGACTGCGGTCCGTCGGAGAGTGCTCGATCTGGCTCCGGATGAATTTCAATCATGACACCGTGTGCGCCTACTGCGCGCGCGGCCCGCGCCAGCGGCGCCACCCATTCGCGGCGACCGGCGGCATGGCTTGGATCGACAATTACGGGCAGATGTGTGCGCTCGCGCAGCACCGGCACCGCGGAAAGATCGAGGGTGTTGCGTGTCGCAGTTTCGAACGTGCGAATGCCGCGCTCACACAGGACGACGCGCCCGTTGCCTTCGGCCATGATGTACTCAGCCGCCGCCAGCCATTCGTCGATCGAAGCCATCAAACCGCGTTTTAACAGGACCGGGAGGCGCGATTTTCCGACTGCTTTCAACAAGGCAAAATTTTGCATGTTCCTCGCTCCGATCTGAAGCACGTCGGCCTCGCGGGCGACCGCATCAACATCTGCAGGATGCAGGAGCTCGGTCACGATCCGCAAACCGTAAGCCTGGGCCGCTTCATGCAGCAGGTTCAATCCATCGAAGCCGAGTCCTTGAAAATCATATCGCGAGGTGCGCGGTTTGAAGCAGCCGCCGCGGAGAAGTCCGCCGCCGGCGTCGCGCACAGCACGCGCGCAAGCTGTGATTTGTTCGCGCGACTCAACCGAGCACGGGCCCGCAATCATCACAAAAGGCGCATCGCCACCAACCAGAATTGGGCCAATCTCAATAACAGTGTCGGCCGCGCGATGCGCCCTCGATGCGAGGCGGTAAGCAGAGTTTTTTTTCGCAGCGGGTGAAGGTGCAGCAATGTTAGCGGTCGGTGCCTCTGGACTACCCCCAATTATCGGCGCGCTGATTTGTTCTTTCTGGACCAGCGAAACAGTTCCAGTGCGCGGATAGGTGCCCAGGACACGAACCGCTTCGGCGTGTTTGGCTAATTCGCGCAGCGCAAGATCGACGTGCTTTTCGTGCAGACCGCCCTCGTGATCCAAATAGAAAAGGTATTGCCATGGCCGCTCCAGACTCGGGCGCGATTCAAGTTTCGTTAGGTTGACGCCATGTTGCGCGAGCGCATCAAGACAGCGAGCCAGCGCGCCTTTTTCATGCGCGGTTGTCAACAAAAGTGATGTCTTATGCGGAAGACGGCAATCCGCTGGTTTCGCTTCGCGCGCTACCGCCACAAACCGCGTGTAATTCTCTTTTTGGTTGGCGATGTTTCGTTTGATCACCTGCAGGCCATAGCGGGTGGCTGCTTCTTCGCTGGCGATGGCTGCGCGGGAAAGATCGCCAGATTCCGCCACCAGCATGGCTGCGCTAGCCGTGTCGGATTCGATTTCGACCCGACAATCTCGAAGCGCCGCCAGAAAGTTACTGCATTGAGCCAGCGCCTGCGGATGTGAACCGATCCGTCGAATCAATCCCAGTGGCACTGGTTTGAGCGCGATCAGACAGTGTTCCACGCGGTGTACTTCCTCACCGATCAAATGTAGATTCGTCTGGCTCAGGAGATCGTACGTTTCCGTAATCGATCCGGTAAGGGAATTCTCGATCGGCAGGAAGGCCACCTCCGCCTCGCCACATACCACCGCTTCGAGCGCCGCTGCGAATGATCGGTAGCCGTGGAATTGAACTTCGCCCTGGGTCGCGGCGAAGTAACTTCGTGCAGCAGTGTGACTATAGGAACCCTCGACTCCTTGATACGCGACGACTAGTTCTGCGCCGCGTCCCTCATTATCCTGGCGGGCCGCTTGAAACCGAACTGAATGCTCTAGAATGCGACGGTAAAGCGACTCAACGAAATAACTGTCCAATCCCTGCGCGCCGGCGAGCGCAGAAACGCGCGACAGCAAGTCGCGTTCACGTTCCGCATCCTGCAACGGGAGCACAGGATCAGTTTTGAGCCCGGCAATTTCCGTTACGACACGTTGACGTTCCGCCAGCGCCTCGATCAGACGGCGATCAAGCTCGTCGATACGGTTGCGAAGTGACTCAAGAGGATCAGACATGGCTGGCGAACGGAAACACGCTGCGAAAAACCGCGGCGCAACTTATCGCGTCCGTCCGAGCTTCGCCAGATATGGCGTGCCGAACGAACGCAAACAAAACAGGTCGCCCGAAACAAACACAAATGCGTTCCTGAGCGGCGCGACCTTTAAGCTCATCAAGCGCGCATGCTAACGTAAAATCGGTCCCTAAGTCAAGCCATTTGCTCAGGTGGAGGCAAACGGTATCCATAATTTCGCTCTTGGCCGACCGTTGAGAAAGAACACTGGTTTGCGGAACTTGGGCTGGAAGCGCAGCTCTACTAGACTCACATTCTGATTTCTGATTCCTGTCCCCGTTGTTCAACGGAGAGAACAAGGGTTTCGTAAGACGAAACGGATGTTTCATCACACTTCATCACCAGTCCTCTCAGCTACGCAAACTACCTCTCGCTAGTAGCTTGCACCGGAAGCTTCGTCATCTCACGTCATCAGGAATCTGCCCATTTTTTGGGCAGCCGGGTGACACAAAGGGTGACACAAAACTCAGCCGCATTTTCTCTAGAACGAGCTTATGACGGTCGATACGATCGAGCTTGGAAAACAATTTGCCGCTTCAGCTCGGCGAGAGAGTTGCCTGGATTCACTTTGGTTTCTCTTCGCAGAGTTTTTGGAAGCGTGGATCATTCCGGAGCGGATCGAACATGGGATCGAGCCGGAGCAGCGCGGGAGTGAGCAACACATTTACAGCCAGTGGCCCCTCGTACGGAATCGAGAGTAGTTTCTGTAAAGCGGCAATGGCGCGGTCGGGTTCCCCCATTTGCGCCGCCACCCGGGCGAGGATCTCGATAGGAAGGGGACCATCTACCGCGTCTTTCTCGATGGGGATCACGGCCATCGCCCGTTCGGCCAGAGCCAACGCGGCGGCTTTGTCACCGAGACCCATATTGGTCAGAGTGAGATCTCCCATCAGGCTATAATTTTCCGGCTGTTCTTTGAGGAAAGGTTCCAATTCGCTGCGTGCCTGTCGCCAACTTTCCTGGGCGGCGGCGTGATCGCCAGCGACTTCTTGCGTCCAGCCTAACCAAAAGCGCAGCTCGCCATTAAGGTAACCCAATGCTGGATCGGGCTTGGTCAACATCTCCTTCAGTCGAGGAATGAACGGTGCAGGCCGGCGCTCTAGGATCGCTTGGTAAACTTGTGTTTCCAACGCGCCGGAGTCGTCGGCGTTCGGATGCAGCGGAGCGAGTAGTGCAGCAGCCCGCGGCAGGTCGCCCTCGGCTTGGGCGATAGCAGCCTTTCTCACGAGGGTATCCACGTCGTCCGGTGTAATATCGAGAACTTGGTCAAACTTTCGCAGCGCTTCTGGGAAACGGCGAAGGTAGATATAGGAAAGCGCATGCTGTGTGAGGAGGTTAACGTTGCGCGGGTCGAGCCGCTCGACTTCATTGAAGTATGACTCGCTCCGTTCCCACTGGCCTCGCCTGCGTGTGACATAGGCCAGAGCTTCAGGAATCCGGCTGCTATTGGGCAGGAGCTGACGTGCTTCCTCAAAGTAACCCACTGCGGTGTCGTAATCCTTCAGACAGGCGTAGTGGTAATAGCCCTTGGCAACTACTGCCTCGCCGAGATTGGGCTGAAGAATGAGGGCAGTTTCGGCTGCCTGCCGCGCCTCGTCACGCAGGGCGATAGTTGGTTGAAGACTCTGTGTGAGGTAGCCGAGCGCATCCACGAATGACAGGAGCGCCCAACTAAGGGCGAACTTCGGGTCCAACCGCGCCGCTTCTCTGAGATATTTCTGTGCGCCAAGGGCGTTGGCTGGCGTGTTTACCGTTTTTAGACTATAAGCCAGGCCACGCAAGTAGGCATCGTAAGCCTCGGGATTGTTTGTCGGTTTGGCGGCGATCTCTTGCTCTTCCCGACCGGTCAAGTGCGCTCGCAACTGCTCGGCGATGGCTTTGGCCACTTCGCTCTCGACTGAAAAGATGTCGGTCAGTCTTCTGTCGTAAGTATCGGCCCAAAGGTGAGAATCATTAGCTGCCTTGATCAGCTGCACGTTCACGCGCACGGCGTCGCCGCTCTTCTGCACGCTTCCTTCCAGGATGTGAGCGACGCCAAGTTGCCGGGCGATCTCAGGCAGGTTTTCTGGGGCGCTTTTGTAATGTTGTGTCGATGTGCGCGAGATAACCTTCAGATCGGCAATCTTGGCTAAGCGCGTCAGAATCTCGTCTTGGATGCCGTCGGCAAAGTAAGCGTTGTCTGGATCGCGGCTAAGATTTTCAAACGGAAGCACCGCGATGCTTTTTTCCACAATCGTCATGGCCGAGCGCGTCGGCCTCCGCAAAAGAAAGACGAAAGCAACGACAATCGCGCCAAGCAGGAGCAGCGCGATGGCCACTTCCGCCCAACGCACGTGTGTGCGATGTCTCTTTACCGCCTGAAGCTTCTTGGGAAGCTGCGAATTACCGATTTCATTGTCGTAAAGGCTTGCGATGCCGACGCGCAGGCCATGTTTCACTTCGCATGTGCCGAGGTCGTGCAAGAGCGGTCGCCACCGCTCGTATTCTTCGAGGTCTTCAGCGACATGCTTCGACAACAGAATGTGGCCGGCGTCGCCGCAATCCATCACTCGCTGCGCCATGTTGATCCCAGCGCCCGCGACGTTGGCCCGCTCATTCACATCAACCACGCCGCTAACGGGCCCGCTGTGAATTCCCATCCGAAGTTGCAGGCGGGGATGTTCCTTGAGCGCACGACTAATCTCCACCGCGCATTGCGCGGGCGCTTCTGGACTGGTGTAAAAGACCAGCGCCATGCCATCGCCGGTCGCGACCTTAAGCAGGCGGCCCGCGCTATCGGCCCGTTGAAATTGTTCCGAAGCGCGAACAATTTGATTTAACTGCTCAACGGCCGCGTGCTGATCCTTAACCGAAAGCTTCGAATAACCGACAATATCGATGAAGAGGACGTGCGCGATCTCGAGCTGAATCTCTTTTGTGATTTCCGGTGCCATGGTCTATTCCGGCCCGGCCGACTCGGCGAGTTTCTGAAAGCGCGAATCGTTCCGGAGCGGATCGAACATTGGATCGAGCCGAAGTAGCGCGGGAGTGAGCGGCATGCCCGCAGCCAGCGCTCCATTGTACGGTATCGAGAGTAGTTTCTGTAAAGCGACGATGGCGCGGTCGGGCTCCCCCATACGCGCCGCCACCCGTGCGAGGATCTCGATTGGAATGGGACCAGCGACAGCGTCCTTCTCGACCGGATTCGCGGCCATGGCCCGTTCCGACAGGGCTAACGCGGCGGTTTTGTCACCAAGGCCCATATTGGTCAGCGCGAGATCGCCAATGAGCAGAAAGTTGTACGGCTGTTCTTTGAGGAAGGCTTCCAGTTCGCGGCGCGCTTGTCGCCAAGTTTCCTGGGCGCCGACATTGTCGCCGGCCACTTCTTGCGCCCAACCTAACCAAAAGCGCAGAACGCCATTGAAGTAGCCCAACGCCGGATCAGGTTTGGCAAGTATCTCCTTTAAGTGGGGGATTACCGTTGCGGAACGACGCTCCAGGATCGCTTGATAGACTTGAGTTTCCAAGCCCTCGAGATCATCGGCCGTGAAGTGGAGTTGCGCGAGGAGCGCCGAGGCACGCGGCAGGTCGCCCTCCGCCTGTGCGATACTAGCCTTTTGCACCAGTATATTTAAGTCATCTGGCGTAATATTGAGAGCTTCATCAAACTTTTGCTGCGCTTTCCGGAAATGACGATGACAGATATCGTTAGTCGCGTGTGCGACGAGGAGATTAACATTCCTCGGGTCAAGCCGCTCGGCTTCGATAAAGTAAGCTTCGCTCCGATCCCACTGACCTCGCCTGCGTGCAACATAAGCCAGCCATTCAGGAATCGAGCTGCTATTCGGTAGCAGCTGACGTGCCTGCTCGAAGTAACGCACGGCGGTATCGTAATCTTTTAGACAGGAATAGTGATAACTGCCCTTGGCCAACACGGCCTCGCCAAGATTGGGCTGAAGAGTGAGCGCGGTCTCGGCTGCCCGCCGCGCCTCTTCACGAAGAGCGGCCGTTGGTTGAAGACTCTGGGTAAGGTAGTTGCGCGAATCAACGATTGACAGCAGCGCCCAACTAAGGGCGAACTTCGGATCTAACCTCACTGCTTCCTTGAGATATTTTTGTGCGCCAAGGGCGTTCACGGGCGTCGGGAGAGTTTTCAGTGTGTAAGCAAGCCCGCGCAGATAAGCATCATAGGCCTCGGGATTGTTCGTCGGCTTGGCCGCGATGACCTGCTCTTCACGACCGGTGAGTTTCGCTCGCAATTGATCGGCGATGGCTTTGGCCACTTCACTCTCAACCGAAAAGATGTCGGTGATTTTGCGATCAAAGGTATCAGCCCAAAGGTGGGAATCATTCGCCGCTTTGATCAACTGCACGTTGACACGCACGGCCTCACCGCTCTTCTGCACGCTTCCTTCCACGATATGGGCGACGCCCATTTGCCGGGCGATCTCGGAAAGATTGCCCGGCTTGCTCTGATATTGCTGCGTCGATGTGCGCGAGATCACCTTTAGATCGGCGATCTTTGATAAGCGCGTTAGAATCTCGTCCTGGATACCCTCGGCGAAGTAGGCGTTGTTTTTGTCTTCGCTCAAGTTTTCGAACGGAAGCACCGCGATGCTTTTTTCCGGCGCAGCCGTTGTCGACCCCACGCGATAACGGGAAAACACTGCGATCCCAGCGACGATCGCCGCGAGCGCGAGCAATGCGGCCGTCATCGCCGCCCAACGCACGCGCGCCCTGTGCTTCTTCAGGGCTTGGAATTTTTTGGGCAGTTGCGGATTGCCCACTTCATCCGAGTGGAGGTTCACGATGGAGACGCGAACTCCATGTTTCACTTCGCATGTGCCAAGGTCGTGCAAGAGCGGTCGCCACCGCTCGTATTCTTCGAGGTCTTCAGCGACATGCTTCGACAACAGAATGTGGCCGGCGTCGCCGCAATCCATCACTCGCTGCGCCATGTTGATCCCAGCGCCCGTGAGATTGGCTCGTTCATTTACATCGACCACGCCACTAACGGGCCCGCTGTGAATTCCCATCCGAAGTTGCAGGCGGGGATGTTCCTTGAGCGCACGGCTGATCTCCACCGCGCATTGCGCGGGCGCTTCCGGACTGGTGTAAAAGACCAATGCCATCCCGTCGCCGGTCGGGATTTTAAGCAAACGGTTCGTGGCTTCGGCTTTTTGGAATTGCCCAGAGCTGCGAACAATCTGGTTTAGTTCCTCAACCGCCGAGTGCTGTTCGTTGACCGAAAGCCTCGAGTAGCCAACGATGTCGATGAACAAGACATGGGCAATCTCGAGCTGGATCTCCTTTTTAACTTCGGTCGACACCGATACGCATTGTAGAGGGTCGGCAGCGAACGCTCTACATCATTATTGATTCGCCGCGAGCGAAGCGACGATTTGATCGAAGCAGGGATGGCCGCCTCGAGGGCGAACCGGTCCAAAAAAATTTCACCCGAATCCGCGGCTTGGTTAGCCAGCTTCCGGCTTGAGCAAACGGTATAACGGGTAACTTGCTGCAAGAATTACCAGAGCATAAATGCTGTTCCGGGTGTCGCTGACGATAAATCCGACAAAGAGAGCGAGGCTAACCAATAAGACACCGAGGGGTGCGAACGGATAAGCCCAGGTCTTAAACGGACGCGGCAAATCAGGCGAACGTTTCCTCAACGCAAACAACGCGCCGATAAGCACGATATTATTCGCAATGGCGAAAAATGCATAGAGCGCCATCAGTTTCTCAAAGGTCCCCATCGGGATTAAAATGAGCGCCACGGCCGCTGTGACCGCTAAGGCGACAGTCGGCGTACCGCCTTTGTTAACCACGAGTGCTTTGCTGGAAAACAAACCGTCGCGCGCGAGCGCATAAAGAGTTCGAGGCGTAAACATCAAAATGGCGTTGAGCACTCCCAGGATCGAAAGCAGGGCGAAGGCGGTGACGATCTTCCCACCGAGTGTGCCGAACATTACTTGCATTGCGTCTGCTGCTGCGAGCTTCGAAGCGGCCAGTTGAGATATCGGCAACACATGAATCAATGCCAGGTTAACGAGCAAATAGAGAATCATCACCAGCAGCACGCCAACGTGGAGCGAGCGTGGAATGTCGCGGCTCGGATTTTCGTCTTCCTCGGCGAAGTAGATGGCAGAGTTCCATCCTCCATAGGCTCCCAGGATGAGCTGAAAAGAGAGCACGATGCCCACAAGCGGGCTGAAGAGACTGGCAGGCGGCGGAACGAACCTTCCCGCGTTTACGGTGCCCTGACCGTGACCAAAAACGAAGCAAGCCACCACAATCGAAAGCAACGCCACACCCTTTAAAAAGCTTGTTACCTCCTGTGTTTCACTACCGGCGCGCAGACCGATCCAGTTCAAGAAGGTAAGCAATAACAGTAGCCCGATTGCAATAGACACCACGCCGGCGAACGAAAATGCAAAGAGCGCGATGAGGTATTCTGCCAAAGCGATCGACAAGTAGGAAAGTGAGGCAGTGTTACCGAACCAGTCACTCCAACCGACGACAAAGCCGGCGAAGTCACCAAATGCTCGCCGAGCGTAGACGTAGGGACCGCCTTCCCTGGGAATCATGGTGGCGAGTTCGGAGGTGTAGTTGGCATTTAATAAGGTAAAGATTCCTCCGAGCACCCAAACCAATAGGATCAGCCAGGTCTTTCCCAGCAGGGCGGCAATCGGACCCGTTAGTCGAAAAATGCTGACGCCGATGATCGCGCCGATAACTACGGCCAGGCCAAACCCAAGTCCCAATATCCGGAGTAGTTTACCTTGCGATCTGTATTTTCGCTGGAGCATCAGTTATTCCTTGCCTCACGGGGTGGGCACGTTCCCGCCCGGTCCTAGATCAAATCTCGAGATCGACAGACACGGTTGCCAGGAAGCGACCTTTGAGACTGTTAGATTACGATTCGGCCGTCGAGAATTAAGCTGCCGGCCTCGCCGGAGGCCAGGCGGTCGGGTAATCTGAGGGCATACGAACAATTCGATTCTGCTCGCATTTGCAATCGGCAATCGAAAATCAAAAATCAATTCGTCCTCGTAGTTCAACGGATAGAACGGAATTTTCCTAAGACGAAACGGAGGTTTTATCACACCTCGTCAGTAGTTATCTGAACTACTCAAATTGCCTTTTGTTAGTCGTTTACTTCCGACGCTCCGTTAGCCCACGTGAACAAATCTGCCCATTCTTACGCAGCCGGGGTGACACGAGTTTCAGTACCGTTTTCGTTAGCGCTTAGCTTATAACAGTGCACGCGATCCACCTTTCGAAAGGAATTTGCGGCTAAACTCCAGAAAGAGGTGGCTGACGCTCACTACATCGCATTATTTGTTCGCTTCTTTCGGCGCGAGCGAGGCAACGATTTTTTCGAAGCGTGGATCGCCGCGGAGCGGATCCCAGAATGGGTGCAATTTTAGTCGGCCGTATGTTACCGCGCTCGGCATCCGTGTAAGGATATCCAGTTGCTGCAAGGCAAGCTCTTTCTCGCCAGTCCAGGCACAGATGATGGAGAAGAACTGAATCATATCCGAACCGCCGAATGCGTCCCGTTTGACTGGGAGCAGCTCTATCGCCCGCCGGCCCTCGTGCAATGCTTCGTCCTTCCGCCCAAGTCCTGCGTCGATCAAGCCGAGCGAACCGAGCGCCGGACCATAATCGGGCTGGCCGCGAACCACTTCCTCCTGCTGAGCACGCGCGGCGGTAAAAGCCGCGCGCGCCGCAGCGGCATCTCCACGAATACGAGCGATCAATCCTTCAACGAACGCGGGACTCAAAATGATATGAAACAGTCGGTAGGAATCGCCGGAGAGCGACACCAGCGCCCGATTGGCAGAGATGGGATCATGCTCACAAAGAGCAAGATTCAGCCAAGTATTGGCCACGGTCGGCGCGGCGGTTGGGTCATCAGCAAGAATCGCATCAATCGTCGCATGTAATGGCTTGGGATCAGCGCGCCAGTTGAGATCGACTGCGGCGCGCGTAATCCTAGTGACCACATCTTTGGGTGCGACCGCTAGTGTCCGATCCAAAACCGCAGCTCCCTGCTCGTACTGGCGCAGGCAGTGGTAATTAGTCGAGATCTGGCTAAGAGTAAAAAAGTTTAGTGGATCGAGCTCCAGAACTTTTTCCAAGTTACGCGTCGACTCATCCCAGTGACCTTGGCGACGGTCGATGAATCCTTTCAACTCGAAGAGTTCCGAGCTGTTAGGCAACGTGCGTTGTGCACTAGCAAGTTCCTGCTTCGCGTGATCGTAGTCGAGGTAACCGCTATAGAGGTGTTGCGCCAAAGCGAGATGCGCTTCACCAGAATCCGGCTGCAAACGTAAAGCTGTTTGCACCGCGGTCTCCGCTGAAGCAAGCCGCGCCGGCGTATGATCTAGGCTAGTGAGATAAAGCAGGTCGTGCGCAAAGGCTAATCGGCAGTAAGCGAGGAGAAATTTTGGATCGCGCGCGACTGCCTGGTTGAGCAATTCAACGGCTTGCAAAAGATTGTCCTTCGTGCGTGGGCCGCTATAGAGGGACCTGAGCAGTAGTGTCTTGGCGTGAGTGTAAAGATCGAAAGCAGCGAGATCAGCGGTGGGCGGTTGCTCGATTGCGGCGTGCTCGCTCGGCGAAAGTTTCGCGCGGAGTTGATCTGCGATGGCCTTTGCGATTTCGCTCTGGATCGCAAACACGTCATCGAGTGGCCTGTCGTAGTGCTCGGCCCACAGATGAACATCGTTTCGCGCATCGACCAACTGGGCGCTGACGCGCACACGGTTGCCTGCGCGCTGCACTTCGCCTTCGACGATGTTCGCAACGCCAAGCTCCCGCGCGATCTGCCGGAGATTGCGTGCAACACCGCTTTTGTACAGCATCACGGAAGTGCGACTTATGACTTTCAGATCGGCGATCTTGGCCAGATCAGTTAGAATTTCATCCTGCACACCGTCGGCGAAATAGGCGTTTTGCTTCTCCTCGCTTAGATTCTCAAATGGCAGCACAGCGATGCTTTTTTCTGGCGCCGCCGGGGCTAAAGATGGCCGCGTCCGCGAAAATATAATGATCCCGGCTAAAAGAGCCGCGACCCCAAGGAGCGCGGCTGCTCCAAGGAGCGACCGCATCCGGGCGGTGTGTCGGCGCTGCGTCTGAAGTTTAGTCGGTAACTCGCGCCTCCCGATTTTGTCGTTGTACAGATTCACGACGTGCAACTTCACGCCGTGCTTCACCTCGCATGCGCCGAGGTCATGGAGAAAGGGTCGCCACTCCTCGAACTCAGCCAGATCTTCAGAAACGCGTTTGGACACCAAAATGTGACCGGCATCGCCGCAGCTCATCACCCGTTGCGCCGTGTTCAGACCAGCGCCGGCGAGATTGGCGCGCTCATTCACATCCACGATACCGCTCACGGGTCCACTGTGCACTCCCATTCGCAATGGCAAACGCAGATGCGCAACGCGACTGATCTCAATTGCGCATTGCACCGGCGCTTCCGGACTCGTGTAAAAAACCAAGGCCATGCCATCGCCCGTTGGAATTTTAATCAGCCGATCAGCCGCTTCACCTTTTCGAAATTCGTCCGACGCGCGAACGGCGTGATTCAGCTCATCCACTGCGGCGCGTTGCTCATTCATCGAAAGCTTCGAATAGCCAACGATGTCGATGAACAAGACATGCGCGATCTCCAGCTGGATTTCCTTTTTCACCTCGCCGGACATATGGATTCACCTCAAAACGCCCGTCAGAAAGATACTCTTAGTTACACGGTCGATGGTCGAGATCAAACCTGGCTTGAAAGCTTGGCTACTGTCGTGGCGCTTCCACCACCACCTGCAGTAGAACAGCTCGTTATCTTGGCGTTCTGGATTTGAAATCGGTAATCAAAGATCGAAAATCGGAAATCGCACGGTCCCGTAGTTCAACGGATAGAACGGAGGTTTCCTAAGACGAAACTGGCATTTCATCACACTTCGTCAGCAATCGTCTCAACTACGCAAACTACTTTTCGCTAGTAGCTTGCACTGAAAGCTTTGTCATCTCACGTCATCAGGAGTCTGCCCATTTTTATGCAGCCGGGTGACACAATTTTCTGCTCTCGCGAATGTCCACAGCTGCTCTTAAGGAAAGCGTACGGCTAAGGTCCAATATGCACACCAGAAACGCTCAGGTACTTAGATGCTGCAATTTACGCAAAAACTCCGGAAGCTGGAAACTATGAAAATATCAAAATTCGTATGGTCGGTTCTCGTGGCGTTTGCCACTGTCGCATTGATTGCGCCGCAGCAAGTCGAGGCGATTATCGTTGACGGTAGAGTCAGTGGGCAACTTACGTTGACGGGAAGCGGCACCATCACCGAAAGCAGCGGAATTAACAGCAACGGAATTAACGGCAGCGGAATTAACGGCAACGTAATTAACGAGCTTGACTTCAACGGCCAAAATTTCCCGCACGGGCCATTGTCCGTGACTGGCGCAACGGGCGACTTTAGCCCCATCTTGGGCTCGCAAGCTAATTTCGACCTGGCAATCCGATGGACTGGCAGCGGCTCATCAGTGACCCTTCTCGATGTCTTGCCCGGCGTTGGGGGGCCCGCCTGGAACAGTCCGATCGTCGGCGCCAACGGTTTTGCTACTGGTACGTTTTTTAGCTTGCAGTCGGTCACGTTCGACGAAGATAGTCTAACGATGATTGGCATGGGAAGGACGCAGGTGGTAAGCGGCGATCCATTAGTTCTGAAGCACTCCGCTGCCAGGATAGTAATTCAGGGAACTGGCCAAGATTTCACCTACAACCTTACTGTTGTCACGACCTCACTCCCAGAGGGCGGGTCAGGACTTGGCCTCCTCGCGATTGGCTTAGTTGCGGTGGAAGGCTTGCGCAGAAAAATCACGACCCGGCAAAATAGGTACGCATAGGCAAACGCGAAGTTAAGCGGGGTAGTCGATCAGTTACCCGCCGTGGCGGGCAGGCGCAGAGTAAGAATTAGACCCATCCCGCGTAATCCGTATAAATCCGCATGCTCATTGCGGCAGCGTCACCTTGAACTCGACCTTCGCCAGTTGCTCCGGCGCCTTGCCAATCTTGCGCAGGAACGCCAGCCAGCGTGGGTCGGCGTGGATCTTGTCGAACAGGTTATCCGTCACGATCTCGCCGAGGCCGCCATCGCCGTACTCGACCGCCTTGTCGAGCCACTCGAACGCCTTGTCGGCCTCGCCGCGGTAGGCGTAGACGGATGCAATGTTGGAGGGCCCGTCCTTCTCGTACTTCGCGATCAGCGCGGCGAGCGCGGCGTCGGAGTCGGCCTTGCGCCCGAGTGCGTGGTAGGCCAGCGGCAGGCCGATCATCTTATAGATCTCGCTCGTCTCCTGCTCGATCTCCGCCAGCGCCCCCTTCGCATCGCCCTTGAGCAGCAGCGCTACGCCGAGCTGGCAGTGGGCGCCTCCATTGCTCGGGCTCATGCTCAGCACGGTGCGGAACGATGAGATCGCCGCGTCGAGCCGGCCGGCCATGCGCTGGTGGTAGCCCAGGTTGAAGAGCGTCGTCACGTTCACCGGATCGCGGCGGACGGCGGCCTCCTCCAGCGCCAGCGCCTCGTCGAGGCGTCCAAGAGACTGGAGCAGCGTGACGCTCGTGGTAAGCACTCTCAGGTCCGCCGGATCGAGCGCGAGCGCTCGCTCTAAGTGCTGCGCGGCACCGACGAGGTCGCTGTCGCCGTACATCGCGATCCAGCCGAGCTGAGCATGGGCCGGTGCGTAGTCCGGATCGATCGCAAGCGCCCTCACGGCCGCCTCGCGGGCTTGGGCGAATCCTTCCTTGCCGGGCAGAAGGCCTTGGCCCGTCTCGTTGCCGAAGTTGCGAGCCAGCCCGTACCACGCTGGGGCGTAGCGCGGATCGATCGCCAGCACTTTGCGGTAAAGCGCGTCGGACTGCTGGAACGGCTCGGCTGTGAACTGCCGTCCGAGCTGGACGGCCTGCAGGTACAGCGCGTACGCCTCGGGGTCGGTCGTGCGCGCCTTCGGCGCCGCGCCGAGCAGCGTGATCTTGAGCTGTTTCACCACGTCCGCCGCGATCTCGTCCTGGATCGCGAAGATGTCGTCGAGCTTGCGATCGTAGGTCTGCGACCAAAGGTGCGTGTCGGTGCCGGCCTTGATCAGCTGCGCCGTGATCCGTACCGAGTTGCCCGCCTTGCGCACCGAGCCTTCCAGCACGTGCGCCACGTGCAGCGTGCGCGCGATCTCCGGAATGCCCGTCTCCTTGCCTTTGA
>Ga0209376_1002530_pt1 | contig 17224 bp, 13 predicted proteins | sample GraSoiAngelo_134_FD_185891 | JGI IMG/M metagenome (GOLD analysis project Ga0209376, IMG submission 185891) | Grasslands soil microbial communities from the Angelo Coastal Reserve, California, USA - 14_0929_05_30cm (SPAdes) (version 2) | ecosystem: Environmental > Terrestrial > Soil > Grasslands ... | reverse complement strand
GGAGGCGAATACCTGATTTTGTTCCTGTTTCTGGTGACCTGGGCGGGTGACTCGGGAGCCTACTATGCCGGCGTGAGTCTGGGAAGCCGGCAGTTGGCTCCGGTGATCAGCCCGAACAAGACGGTCGAAGGCTTGATCGGGGGCTTCGCTCTCGCCTTGGTGGCGGCCTGGGCCGGCCGTATGTGGTTTCTGCCGTCGTTCAGCGTGCCTGATTGTGTGGCGACAGGGGTGCTGCTGACCGCGGCCGGGCTGTTGGGTGACCTCACTGAATCCGCGATGAAGCGAAGCGCGAGCGTAAAGGACTCCGGGATGCTGATTCCAGGACACGGCGGTATGCTCGACCGGCTGGACAGCCTGATGTTCACCGCCCCCGTCTTCTACTATTACGTGACGCTCGTGAAGGGGATGTAACGCCTTACGCCTAACGAAATTCCGGGAGACGCTGTGAAGAAAATCGTGATTCTGGGATCAACCGGCTCCATCGGAACCAACACGCTGGACATCGTCGCCAAGTTTCCCGAGCACTTCCAGGTGATCGGCCTGACCGCGGGAACCAACGATGAAAAGCTGGAGGAGCAGCTCCGCGTCTTCAAACCCGCCGCTGTGGCGCTTTCGGACAAACCCGCCGCGGCGAGGCTCCGAGACAGGTGCGGCGGCGCCTCCGTGAACATCCTGTCCGGTCCGGAAGGCGTCGCGCGCGTGGCGCAACTGCCGGAGGCTGATCTGGTCATTTCGGCCATCGTCGGCGGCGCCGGTCTGGTTCCGACCCTTTCGGCCATCCGAGCCGGCAAGCCCGTCGCGCTGGCCAACAAAGAGCCCATGGTCATGGCCGGGAAGCTGATGCAGGAGGAGGCGCGCAGACACGGGGTGCGGATTTTCCCGGTGGACAGCGAACACAGCGCGATCTTCCAAGCCATGGAAGGGCACCGCCGCCAGGACATCCTGCGCCTGATCCTCACCGCCTCCGGAGGACCGCTGTGGGAGCTCTCCCGCCAGCAGATGCAGCATGTGAAGCCCGAGCAGGCGCTGCGTCATCCCAACTGGAAGATGGGCGCGAAGATCACGATCGATTCCGCCACGCTCATGAACAAAGGGCTCGAGGTGGTCGAGGCCCGGTGGCTGTTCGACATCCCCCCCGCTCAGATCGAAGTCCTGATTCACCGCGAAAGCATCATCCACTCCTTGGTCGAATACTGCGACGGCTCGGTGATCGCTCAGCTCGGGCTGCCCGACATGCGGACGCCGATTTCCTACGCCATGAATTATCCGGAACGCATGCCGCTGGAGGTGCCGCCGCTCGATCTGGCCGGCATCGGGAAGCTCACCTTCTTCCGGCCGGACCACGAGCGGTTCCCCTGTCTCGGGTTGGGATACGAGGCGCTCCGGATCGGCGGGACGATGGCGGCGACCCTGAATGCGGCCAATGAGGTGGCGGTGGCTGCCTACTTGCAGGAGGGCATCGGCTTCCTGGACATCGCCGACGTGATCCGGACCACCATGGACGCGCACGCGCCCCGTGACGTGACCACGCTGGAAGACGCCCTGGAGGCCGATCGCTGGGCACGAGAAAAAGCGGGCATGCTGGTGCGCACGCTCGTGCGCTAACACGGCAGACAATTGTGAATTTTGAATTATCAATGTTGAATTGTAATTTGTACATTTAACATCTAACATCGAAAATGATGATGTTTGCATTCACATGGCCGCCGGACGCGATCTGGGTCGTGAGCCAGAAGGTGTTCTGGTTTGTCATCGTCCTGGGGGTCCTGATCTCCTTCCATGAGCTGGGCCACTTCCTCGCGGCCCGCTGGGTCGGGGTCAAGGTGTTGAAGTTCTCCCTGGGGTTCGGACCGAAGCTCGCCAGCCGCCAGGTGGGCGACACCGAATACCTGGTCTCGGCCGTCCCGCTCGGCGGGTACGTCAAGCTGTTCGGTGAGGATGAGGACGAGGTTCGCACGGCCGAAGACAAGCGGCGGTCCTTCACCCATCAACGCCTGCCGGGCAAGGTCTTCATCGTGGCGGCCGGTCCGGGTTTCAACTTCCTGCTGGCCTACCTTATATTTACAGGATGGCTCGCGACCGGCGCGCCGCTGTTTGTGCCGACATTCAAAGACCTCACCCCGGACGTGGAGGCGCTACGGCCCGGCTCGCCGGCCGAATTGGCCGGCATTCAGGTGGGCGACCGGATCATCCGGATCAATGAGAGGGATATTTCGACCCGGAGCGAGCTGCTCGACGCGATCGCAAAAAGCAACGGCCGGCAAGTGACCCTGGACGTGCGCCGTGGCGACCAGATCAAAACGGTCCTGGTCACCCCCGCGCAGATCACCCTCCAGGACGCCGGGAAAGATGTGACGGCGTATCACATCGGTATCGAAGAAACCGCGCCGGTGATCACCGCCGTGATGAGCGGCTCTCCCGCCATGGCGGCCGGCTTTCAGGACGGCGACCGGGTCGTCAGCATCGAGGGACAGGCGATCGCGACCTGGTCCCAGATGACCGGATTCGTGAAGGAGAGCCCCAACCGCCCGCTTCGGTTCGAGGTGAAGCGGGACGGGCGCCTCCTGACCCTGACCGTCACGCCGGCTGCGGAGAAAATCGTCGTGGACGGTAAACCCGTTGAAGTGGGCAAGATCGGGATCTCCGGGCCGGGGCGGTCGATTATCCGGTCATCCAATCCCCTCCTGGCCGCGTTCCACGGTCTGCAGGCCACCTGGGGATGGACGGAGCTGACGGCGGTCGGCATCTACAAGATGCTGACGGGCGAGATCTCCAGCAAGAATATCGGCGGACCGCTGACGATCGCCAGCATTTCGGGAGAGGCCGCGACCCAGGGCGCCTCCAGCCTGATCTTCCTCATCGCCATTCTGAGCATTAACCTCGGCGTGCTCAACCTGCTTCCGATCCCCATTCTGGACGGAGGGCACCTCCTGTTCTTTGCCATCGAAACGGTGTTACGCAAGCCGCTGGGCGACCGCCAGCGAGAGATCGCGCAGCAGGTCGGCCTGCTCCTGCTCGTCGGCATCATGGTGTTCGCCTTCTGGAATGATATCGAACGGCTGATCTCCCACTAGCTCAGAGCTGCTCGCCCCTCGACTCTGCTCGGGGCCCTGAGCCTGCCGAAGGGCTGTTCGCTACTTGCTCTAAGAAGCATGCGCACCTCCCAGCTGCTGATCCCCACGCTTCGAGAGGATCCCGGCGAAGCCGAGGTGGTCAGCCATCGCCTCATGCTGAGAGCCGGTTTGATCCGCAAGGTCGCGGCGGGAGTCTACGCCTACCTCCCGCTCGGGCTCCGCGTGATTAGAAAGGTCGAACGCATTATCAGAGAGGAGATGGACCGCGCTGGAGCCCAGGAACTGCTCATGCCGATCGCGTCTCCGGCCGAACTCTGGCGGGAAACCGGTCGTTGGGATTTTTACGGGAAGGAGTTGTTCCGGATCAAGGATCGTCATGAGCGCGACTTCTGTCTCGGTCCGACGCATGAGGAAGTGATCACGGACCTGATTCGTCGGGACGTCCGTTCCTATCGGCAGCTCCCGCTGAATTGTTATCAAATCCAGACCAAGTTCCGGGATGAAGTTCGTCCGCGCTTCGGCCTCATGCGGGGACGCGAGTTCATCATGAAGGACGCCTACAGCTTCGACAGGGACGAGGAAGGCGCCAAGCTCAGCTACCAGAAAATGTATGACGCCTATCAGCGCATTTTCACCCGCTGCGGCCTCACCTTTCGAGCCGTGGAGGCGGATACCGGCCTGATCGGCGGGTCCTCCTCTCATGAGTTCATGGTGCTGGCGGAGACCGGGGAAGAGACGATCGTCTACGACGAAGAAGGCACCTATGCCGCAAACGTCGAGCGTGCCGAAGCGCTCCCCCCGGCGGAGACTTCGACCGAAACGACCCGGCCGCTTCGGAAGGTGCCGACGCCCGGGGCCCGCACCGTCGAGGAGGTGGTGGCATTCTTGAAGACCACCCCCCAACGCCTGGTCAAGACGCTGCTGTACAAGACGCCTTCGGAGACGGTCGCCGTGTTGGTTCGCGGAGACCATGAGGTGAACGAGACCAAGGTCAAGAAGCTCTTGGGCCTGACTGATCTCAACCTGGCCGATGCAGAGACGGTGGCGGCCCTCACCGGCGCCCCGATCGGCTTCGCCGGTCCGATCGGTCTCCGTCACACGCGCATCATCGCGGACCATGCCGTGACGGGCTTGCGCAACGTCGTGGTGGGCGGGAACCAGGCCGACACCCACTACGTCGATGCGAACCTGGACCGTGACTTTTCAATTTCGCAGTTTGCCGACCTCCGGAATGCCCGGGCGGGCGACCCGTCCCCGCGCGGGGGCGGGCGGCTGCGGGCAACGCGCGGCATCGAAGTGGGCCATGTGTTCATGCTCGGCACCAAGTACAGCCAGGCGATGGGCGCCAAGTTTCTGGACCCCCAGGGGCAGGAGCGCCTCGCCGTCATGGGTTGCTACGGGATCGGGGTCGGGCGCACCGCCGCCGCCGCCATCGAGCAGCACCACGACGCCAAAGGGATCATCTGGCCGGCCCAGATCGCCCCGTTTCATCTTCACCTGCTGTCGCTCACCCAATCGGCCGAGGTGTCCAAGGCAGCCCGCGCCCTGTACGATTCGCTCATCGAAACAGGACTGGAAGTGCTGTGGGACGATCGCGATGAGCGGGCCGGCGTCAAATTCAATGATGCGGACCTGATCGGCGCGCCGTATCAGGTCCTGATCGGCGACAAGGGGCTGGCCCAGGGGACCGTGGAGTTGAAAGAACGGAAGACCGGCGAGGTCAAGCGGCTCCCTCCCGGGCAGCTGCCTCAACACGCCAAGACACTGCTGCGCCAGGAGATTCGAGTGACCTGAGCCATGACCCTGTGCGGCCGGGCTCTCGCGGGCTCCGGTCTTTTCTGTTTCCGCTTGCCATAGATAAACATTCGGCTTACGCTTACAGGCTGCTGACGAGGACCGGAGGGGTTTGACCCGCGGCGGGAGCCAGATCGTCAGCGGGTAGAGGTCCACGACTCTTCTCGCCCAATCCTAGACGGAGCCGAAGCGATGTTCACGAAGGTCCTGCCGGAAAATGTGCAAGAACTCCAGCAGAAGGTCGCCTATGCCGAACAGGTCAAACTCATCACGAACAAGATCCATGCGGCCCAGGAACTGAACCACATTCTCGTCGACCTCCAGAAGGATATCCTCAGCCTGTTCGACGCTGAGCGCCTCACTCTCTACGCCTGCGACACCGAAAAGAAAGAGATCTTCGCTCGGATTCCACACAACGACACGATTGAAGAGGTCAGGACACCGATTGGCGAGCAGAGTCTCGCCGGATTCACCGCGAAGTACCTCCGCCCGATCAACCTCGGCGACGCCTACAGCAAGACGGAACTGGCCGGCATCCATCCCTCCCTCGTGCACGACAGTTCATGGGACAGGAAGACCAGCTTCAAGACGAAGCAGGTCCTGACCTACCCCATCGTCGCCGAGAACAAATACCTCATGGGCGTCATCCAACTGCTCAACAAGAAGAGCGGCGCGCGCTTTACAAAGAAGGACGAGGACTCGGTCGCGGAAATCGCCAAAGGGTTGGGCATCGCGTTCTTCAACCTGCGCAAACTGGCCAAGAAGACCCCCACTAAATTCGATCACCTCGTGGCCAATAACCTGATCACCCAGGCCGAGCTGGAAACGGCCATCGCCGAGGCTCGCAAAGGATCCGCCGATCTCGAATCGCTCTTGATCGAGAAGTATAAAGTGCCGAAGGCCGAGCTGGGCAAGTCTCTCAGCCAGTTCTACAAGTGCCCTCATGTCGAGTATCACGAGCGGATGTTCCTCGACCCCGAATTGCTCAAGGCGCTGAACGTTGATTATCTGAAAAAGAACTACTGGACTCCGATCAAGCGGGACAAGACCGGCGTGGAGATCCTGATCGACGACCCCAACGACCTGGATAAGGTCCAGGATATCAAGCGAAGCTTCCCCGGCCAGACCATTCGCTTCGCCGTCTGCCTCCGACGCGACATCGTGCAGTTGTTGAGAATCGCGACCGGAGGAGGACAGGTGGACCAGACCGCCAAAGGGTCCGTGTCGGACATTCTCGGCGAACTGATCAGCGAATCGATGCTGGAGCAGCAAGATGAGGCCACGGTCGGCGGGGTCGACGAGAACGACAGCGCCATCGTCCGGCTGGCCAACCAGATCATCGCCGACGCTTATCGCATGGGCAGTTCCGACATCCATGTGGAGCCCTACGGCGAGAAGCGTGAGACGTTGGTACGGTTCCGCGTGGACGGAAGCTGCTTTGAATATATGAAGATTCCCCCCAGTTACCGCCGGGCGATCGTCTCACGTCTCAAGATCATGGCCAGCCTGGACATCGCCGAGCGCCGCAAACCCCAGGACGGCAAGATCAAGTTCAAGGTCGGCGAGCGGGAGATCGAACTCCGCGTGGCGACCGTGCCGACCTCGGGGGTGGCCAACGAGGATGTGGTCATGCGCATCCTGGCGAACAGCGAGGCGTTGCCTTTGGACAAAATGAGCTTTTCAGACCGGAACCTCCGCGAGCTAAGAAAAATCGCCGAGAAGCCGTACGGGATCATCCTGTGCGTCGGCCCGACGGGGTCCGGCAAGACCACCACCTTGCACTCCGTCCTAGGTCATATCAATAAGCCCGACCGCAAGATCTGGACCTGCGAGGACCCGGTCGAGATCACGCAATTCGGCCTGCGACAGGTGCAGGTGCACCCCAAGATCGGCTTTACGTTTGCCATCGCCATGCGCGCGTTCCTGCGGGCTGATCCGGACGTGATTATGGTGGGTGAGATGAGGGACAAGGAGACCGCCGATATCGGGATTGAGGCGTCCCTGACCGGACACCTGGTGCTCAGCACCCTCCACACCAACAGCTCGGTCGAGACGGTGACCCGTCTGCTGGACATGGGATGCGACCCCTTCAGCTTCGCAGACGCCATGCTGGGCGTTCTCGCCCAACGGCTGTGCAAACGGATTTGCTCGAACTGCAAAGAGGAATACCGCGGATCGAAGGAGGAGTACGAGGAGATGGTCGCCGGTTATGGAGCGGACTACTGGGAGAAGCTGGGGGTCAAGTATGACAGCAACTTCAAGCTCGTCCGCGGGAAGGGGTGCGAGCCTTGCGCCAAGACCGGGTTTAAAGGCCGGGTCGCCCTCCACGAGCTGCTGCTGGGCACGGATCGGATGAAACGGCTCATCCAGTCCAAAGCCAAGACCGAAGACCTGCTCAACTTAGGCCTCCAGGAGGGGATGGCCACCCTCGTGCAGGATGGGATCCAAAAAGTTCTCCGGGGCCAGACCACCTTCAAGCAGGTTAAAGCGGTCGCGATCAAGTAGACCCGCCAGGTCGAGGGTCTCAGAGCCGCCTGCCCAATCGAACGAATCGCTCGCTCACCAGCACACCGGTCGCTTTCAATCCTTGTGCCTCGATCACGTTCTGGACCGCTTTGATCCGCGCACCGAAGTTCGGGTGGGTCTTGAAGAAGGCCTTGTCATCTCCCTTGAGCGCGCGGAGCCGCCCGCCTAGGAGGGGGCCTGAGCCCCAGCGCCGGCGGTCTGTCGACGGAGCACCCGATAAATAGGGATAGGGTGGCTCTTTCCCTTGACCCGGATCGGTTCCAGCGGCTCCACCTCTACCGCGTCTTTGACGTCGTCATAGGTCGCCTGCGTGATGAGGATCTCCCCCGCCTTCGCGCCCTCCTCCAGGCGACAGGCCAGGTTGACCGCGTCCCCGATCACGGTGTAGTCGAGGAAGTCCTTCGACCCCAGGTTGCCCACCGTCACCTCGCCGGTATTGATCCCCATCCCGACGCCGATGGTCCGCCGTCCGGCAGCCGTCCACTTCTGGTTGAGCCGAGCCACCGCCTCCTGCATCTCCAACGCCATCAGCACGGCGCGACGGGCGTGGTCAGGCTGCGGTTCCGGATTGCCGAAAAACGCCATGATCGCGTCCCCCATGAACTTGTCCAACGTCCCCTCGTGCTTGAACAGGATGTGGGTCATCTCGGTGAAATACTCGCTGAGCAGGTGCTGCACGTCCTGTGGCTCCATCTTCTCGGACATGCTGGTGAACCCGCGCACGTCGGAGAAGAACATCGTCAGGCGCTCCTTGCGCCCGCTGGGGTTGGCCAGGTCGGGGTTTTGGACCAGTTGCTCGACCACCCGAGCCGATACATACCGGCCGAACATGGACTGTACCTGGCGCCGCTTGTGCCCTTCAAGGTAGCGCTGGTAGGAGCTCCCGCCCAGATGCTGCGCCACGAGCATCGCGTACAGCGGCACGATGTCCAACCAGTAGCGGGACCACCAGAACAGCGCCGCCGCCACCGCCCCGATCCCCAGATACAGCCCAACGCGTATGACCGCGAGGAGGGCCGGACGCGTTCCGCTCCAGATCAGGAGCAAGCTGCCGGTCAGCCCCAGCGCCGCCAGTAGGGCTGGCACCAGTCCCCACTGATCCTTGCTCCGATGGACAAAGCTTCCATCCAGTATCGTTTGAATGGCGTTGGCATGGATCTCAAACCCGTCCATCCGGACCCCCCTCATCCGCTCCGCCTGGCCGGTCAGCGTGACCACCAGTTTCTCCGTATGGGGGGTCTGATAGGAATCATGCAGCGAGGGGGCAGTGGAGCCGATGAGCACGATCCTCCCGCGAACCTCCCCGGGCGCAAGTTCGTCCTTCACCGCTCTCCAGAACGGGATACGGGGAAAGGTGGCGGGAGGGCCGTAAAAATTGATGCGCATCCGCCCTTCCGGGTAGGGGATGCGGAGGGATCCGATGCCGACCTCGGCGGGCTGCTCGAGGTCCAATTCGTTGTCGCCCTCGGGGTCCAGATAGAGCCGGGCCACCTCGAGGCTCATCGCCAGGAGCGGTTCGGGGTCTGCGGACTCACCGGAATAATCCAAGCCGACCAGAGGGAAGCTCCGGAGAATTCCGTCTCGGTCCAACTCGATGTTGATCAGCGCCTCTCCCAACTCCCCCTGGCGCAGCACCGGGATGGGGGTCTTGTGACCTTTTTCCCCGATGTAGCGGGCCAGCACCACATTGCCGGCCTCCGCGATAGCTTGCCCGAACTCCTCGTCTTCAGCCGGATCTCTTGGAGTGGAGAAAATAATGTCAAAGGCGATCAGCGCGGCGCCGGCGCGTACGAGGTGTTTCACCGCATCGGCGTACATGGTTCGCGTGATCTCGGCGGCCCGCACATGCAGGCTCGTCTCGCTCTCTTCGTCAACCCGGACGAGCAGGATCGGCGTGTCGAGCGGGTGACTCGGCAGGAGCGCGTACCGGAGATCGTAGGACCGGAGCTCCAGCCATTCGAATACCCCGAGCGCGTAAAGCCCCATCAGCAGGAGCGTGATCCCGATGCCGATGGCGACCCCGGTCCTCTGTTCTCGCATAGCCTGCCGCCGTTTCACGCCCCTCCGACCAGCGACGCCCCGGTCCGACCCTCGGGTGCGCAACGCGGGCTGCTCCCGCATGGGCCGGCATCACGTCGTGGACCGAGGCAGGGGGACTTCGCCGGCGGAACGAAGGAGGAGTGTCCGAGACCAGGAACCCACTTCGAGGATGCGGGCGGCTCCGCCGTGATCCCAAGGAAAGATAGCTACCGGCCGGCCCTCACGACAAGACTCCGGCAGGCATGGCAGCCACAAGCCGGTCGGAGAGCGGGCTGCGTCCCTCCATGCCTCCGATCAGCGGATCGGTGACGATGACCACCCTGGAACGCTTCAGCACCCCTCCGAGTTGGGCGTCTCCTCTGATCTTCTTGGCATCCTCGACACTAATAATGACGTTAGCCTTCAGGCGGCCGGAATTCTTCAGGCCCTTGATTTTCAGGGGCCGCCGGCCTTCTCGTGGAAGCGGTGCGCGTTGGACCGGCCGGATGATCGAGGCCTGCTCCCCGAACACCGACGAGAGCTTGACACCCTCGGGCAACGCACGATACTGGACTAAGCCGTGCTTCTCGGCCGTGGTTCGATCCGCCGTCCCCGGACCATACACCACCGCCCCTGTCTCATCCAGGACTTCCGGAAAGCAGGCCGGGTTGACCCCCATTCCACGGGCATCGATGACGATCCCGGTGTACCCCTGCTTCGTGTCCGCCTCCGGGGAGAGCGTATAGCTCTGCATGGCCTTCTCGTTCAGCAAGGCGGAGACCAGCGACTCGCTCCCCCACACCGGCATTTTGACGGTCACTTCTACGGTCCCGTCCGGGTGAGCGACCGTCTTGACGATCTGCGCTCCCTGGATGAACCCGCTGACCTGGGTCCTGATCACGTCGTTCTTCACCAGGTAGGCGTCCGTCACGGATTCACCATCCACGCGCACGCCTTTCACGATTTCAAGCAGGTTCCGGAGCGCCACCACGTAGCCGGCCCGCTCAGCCTTCAACCTGGCTCCAGGTCCACCGTCGGCAGGCGGCACTCCCACTCCTGTGGCCTTGATCCAACCGGTGGTCCAGTTGACTTGGCCGAGCCCGACGCGTTCGACCGCCTCTCCGGCCATGTGACTCTGAGCCAGCGCCACCCCGCTTTCTCCCGCCAGCAAGACTCCGGCCGCCAGCAGCCAGAGCATCCTCCGCGTCACCGGGAGTCGCGTGTCCCCGTGTGGTTCCTGCAAGTCACCTCCTCAACGGCCCGCCCGGCCCCGGTCCCTTCCTCTCTCACCTCACCTCATACGGCAAGGTTGTCTCGGTCCAGTCTTCCTCATTCAACTGAGCCAATCGCCTGATGATGTCCTGAATCATTCCGCCTTCCGTCCCCGAGTACGTGTGAAACACTCCCTCTCCCGTCTCCTCTTTGACCAATCGAATCGGTTTCCGGGTCGCAATCACTTTGATATATTCCGTCGCTTTCTTGGCGCCCATGGGCAGGACCACGCGCAGCTTGACGCCGAGGGACCGGAGCCCGTCACCGGGAAAAGTGAGATCCTGGTCGGCTGCGAGCAGCGATCCGGCATGAAACCGGTTCGGCAGCAGCAGCGTGACGCTCCCATCCTGAGTAACGCTGAACAGATGCACATACGCCGCCTGGCTCGAGCGTATCTTGATCGAGGCTTCTTCCCCGTTGCGGTAGATCTGCTTGTCGAGCGAGCCGTGCACCGTAAAGTCAGCCCGCCGCTCCACTCTGACCGGACGGACCTGGGCCTTGAGCTTGACATGGTAGGCCGCGCCCGGAGACCCCGGATGCTTCTCATCCCTGACCTCCCGAATGCCTTCTTCCACCCACTGCTCTTCTTCGATGACACCACGAGCGACGGACAGGATCAGCTCATCGACGATCTGGGAATTGTGGACCACCGATTTCCCCCGCACGAAGACCCCCACCGCCTGCTCGATGGCGTTGCGGCGCGCCTCGTCGCGAGCCCGGACTCGCACTTCATTCAGCGACAGGTCGGACTGAAACGGCACCAGCCCTTCGGCGACCACCGTGACCGCCACGATCGGCTCGGTCACGGCCGTCGCCTGCCCCGGCGCGGCCAACCAGACCGCCCAGAAGAGGGCCGCCCACCATGTCCCACGCCGATTCATCACACCGGTTCCATCGGCCAAGGGGGCCACGCACCGCGCATTCGGAGGTTGGTCAGCTCGGGATAATTTAAGCGGGGGTCAGAATAGAGAGAACCATCTGAAAAGTCAATGAACCCGATCAGGGTGGAGCCGCGAGGGAGGACGGTCCTGAATCCTGCAGCGTATCGAGCTCGTTCTGGAGTTGTTTGGCGTCCACCTGGCGGCCCTGCGAACGGGAGAGCGCCAGCGCGTGATTGAGCTCAGCCAGCGCCCGGGTCGTCTCTCCCAGCGCCCGATAGCTCCAGTACGCCCGCTTGGCGTAGGCCAACGCCACGTCCTTGTGGTTCTGCGCCTCGGCGATGCGGGCGAGGTTCGCCAGGTCTGCGGCGATGGAGTCGCGGTTCTCGACCGCCTTATCCAGCGCCAGCGCCGCCTCATACCGCCTCCGCGCCTCTTCCAGCCGGCCCGCCTCCTCCGCGATGAGCCCCAGGTTCACGAGATTGGCGGCCTGGCTGCGCGAATTACCGAGCGCCTGATTGATCGACAGGGCGGCCTGAAATGAGGCCTCGGCCTCGCGCACCTGGCCGGCGCGCTTCTGGATCAACCCCATATTGTTGAGCAGCACCGATTCGCGGTCACGCTCGGCTGCCTGCCGGACCAGTGAGAGGGCTTGCTCATACCGCGACTTCGCCTGATCCGTCCGGCCGGAGAGCTGCAACGCCGTGCCCAACTGCGCCAGCGTGTCCGCGAGCAGGTCGGGACGTCCGACTTGTTCCGCGAGGGGCAGGGCGCGCTGATGCAGCTCGGTCGCCTCGGCCGCATTCCCCTCGAGTGCCGCGACCGCTCCAAGACCATTCAAGGCCTGCGCCATCCCCGCGCGATCGTCCAGGCTCTCAGCCAGCTGTCTGGCGTCCTCGAACGCCGCCGTGGCCAGCTCGCGCTCACCCCGCTCGAGCAGTCGTTGTCCCTGGGCATGCAGCGCGCGAACTTTCATGGCCAGCGGGGGCACGGCCTCCGTCGGAGCCCCACTGGCACAGGCCGTGGCCAGCAGCACCACCGCCAGTCCCGCTCCCCCCACTTTCATGGTCCGCCTCACCGGCCGAGCTGGTCCCCTCGAAGACTTCGCAGGCCGCTCTCGGACCGGCTGGGAGTCTTTGGCTCCGCATTCTTCACGAAGGCGCTGACCGGGAACGTCTTTTTCGCTCCCCGGACGATCGTGTTCACGTCGTCCAGCGTCTCGTGGGCGCCTTGCACGATCGGGAGGAGATCCTTGCTGATGCCTTTCAGGGATTGCGTCGTGGACTTGACGTTGTTCACAGCTTCCTGTGCGGCCTCCACGAGGCCCGGCAGCCTCCTCGTCGCCGCGCGCACATCGCCCGTGGCCCCCTCCACCGTCGCGAGGGTCTTTCTGACGGAATCAGTCAGCTCCGGCAGCGCCGTCGTCGTTCGCTCGACCGATCCGACCGCACGTTGGATCGATGCCATCACCTCGGGCAGCGCTCGGGCCGACTGCTCGATCTCGGCCAGGACCTGGCCTGCGGTCTGGACCCTCGCGTGGACATCCTTGGTGATCTCGTCGACGTGCAGCATCGTCCGTTGGACCGATTCCAGCACCGGTTCGACCTCAGTCACCAGCTCGGCCAAGTCCCGCGGCTCGACCGTGTGAATCGTGGCGCCGTCATACAAGATCGTCTTGCTGCGGCTCCCCATGGCGATCTCGACCTGGGGTTGGCCCACGAACAGGCCGCTTGACGTCACGCTGGCCTCCGAATCCTCCCGCACCTTGTCCTGATACTTGCTGAGCAGGAGGAGCGTCACGTCGATCGTGCCATCCTCTGTAAATTCCACAGCGTCCACCTTCCCGATCGGGATACCCGAGACGAGCACGGCTGCTCCCGGCCCAAGACCATGCGAATGGTGCACCATCGCATGGAGACGGTATTTCTCCTCGAAGACATGCTCGGCCTCGGCCTTGAAGATTCCGGCGGCGAGCAGGCCGAGCAACGGCACGAGCACGAACATCCCGACAATCTGCGCGATCCGGCCTCCGGACAACTTGTGCGCATAGTGCATCTTCATGTGACACCTCGATCGGTTAGAGGGATTGCTCCGGAATTCCTGGTGCAGTCAGATACTGTTTCATGCCCGCGTCCGCCATTCTCAGGAGGTCCTGGTGGCGCGCGACCGCCTCAAGCCGTCCCCCTCGCATGAAGGCGACACGATCGGCGGTCTCCATCAGCGGGGAGAAGGCGCGCATCGTGGCCAGAATCGTCAGCGATCGTGTCCGCCGGCACTCGGCAAAGTGTTGTCCGAGTCGCTGAATCATCTCTGCGTCGAGCCCCTCGGTCGGGTCCTCGAGCAACAACAACTCCTGGTCCATAATGAGCGCCCGCACGATGGCTGTGCAGCGAGCTTCCCCCGCATTGAGCTGCGCCGGGAACCGATTCCGCAGCGGGGTCAACCCGAGTGTATCCAGCCGGGCCGTCACGAGTGACTGAATGGCGGACTCCGGCATGGCGCCGTGGTAGCGCAGCGGCAGCGCCACATTGTCAAAGACCGTCATGTTGCTGAGCAGGCCGGGCTGCTGCAAGACGATGCCGATGCGCAGCCGAAGTGCCACCAGCTCTTCCTCGCTGAGCTGGGACAGCTCCCGCCCGAGGACGCGCACCGTGCCCCGACTCGGAGAAATCAGTCCCGCACATAGCCTGAGGAGCAGGCCTCTTCCCGATCTATTTGGCCCGACAAGAGCCAGAAATTCAGCCACTTCGACGGACAAGCTTAACTGGACCTGGAGCTCCTGGTCCTCCCAATCAAGACACAGGTCCAATAGTTCAACCGCGAGGTTCATTACGCTTAGGATGCTACCCCTCTAAAGAGCTCAAAAGTGCTACGGGCACCGGTTTCGGGACGAACTCGAACCGGCTTCAGGATGCTCAAAAAGGCCAGCCAACAAGGCCGCAGGGAGCGGGGCGACTGAGACGTACGTTTTTCGGTACGTCGCAGGGAGACTGCGGGTACCCATTGCATGGCCTCGTGCAATGGGTGGTGAGAACGAAGTTGGGGGGCCTTTTTCAGCATCCTGTTTAGAAATACGCTGTGACTGTCACAAGAATATCAAGGATCAGACAGATCGTCACCGAGTTAATCATCGCCCGGGTCGTCTGTTGGGGCACCTCCGTGTACGAGGAACGGACCGAGAGGCCGTGATGGCAACAGATCGTCGCCACCGCCATGCCGAACAGGACGCTCTTGACCGCCGTGACCACCACATCCATCAGAGAGAGCGAGTGGGTGACCGCCTGCGCGAATACCTCGAACGGCACCGTCAGCTCGGCTTTGGCCACCACGAATCCCCCCAGCACCGCCACGGCGTCGAAATAGAGCGTCAGGCACACCATGGCGATCACCATGCCTACCAGCCTCGGCATGACGATGAGCCGCGTGACCCGCACCCCCATCAACTCCAGCGCAGCCACCTCCTGCCCGACGCGCATGTTCCCCAACTCGGTGGCGATCGCGGTGCCCGAGCGGCCCACGACGATGAAGGCCGTGAGCAGCGGCCCCAGTTCCCGGATGACCACCACCACGATAATGTTGCCGAGGAGCGCGCCCGCCCCCACTTTCGGAAGCTGAGTGCCGGCCTGGGTGATGATGATGAACCCCAGCATCAAGGCAATCGCGCTCACCACCGGCAGCGCGTCAAGGCCGGTAAAGAGGATCTGGCGGGTGATGACGCGTAACGCTTCCCCCCGTCCTTGCCGGCCGGGCGTCACGAGTTCCCGGAGCGACAGGTAGACGAGGCCCGTGAGATCGACCAGATAAGTGTACCCGTCGATCGTCCGTTGCCCGAGCCATGCCACGACCGCCACGAGTCATCTCCTCGCCGGGACTGTAGGCCGCCCCACCGCGTGAAGTTCTGGATGATGTTGAGAATTCTAGGAGAAAGCTGGGGCGATTGCAATGAACGGGGACCTCTCCGACGCGGCCCCGTTTGACACCGTGGAGGCGGTGTGTTAGCCTACAGCACCGTACGAGCCACGGTGACTATCCTACCTCTCGCGCTTCCGCTTCGGTGAGTGTATCGCCCGCGCGATCGGTTCTCTGGGAATCGCTGCTCCTACGGCCCAGGGCTTCCATGCACCGGGTATCGTGCAAGGAAGTGGGCTGACCTGGCTGTCACATTGGTGAGTGCGATTCCCGGACAGAACATCCTTCTGCCCACAGGAGCACCCCGAACCTGGTGGAGACCGTATCGGTCAGGGGCCCGATTGTGGGAGAACACGACAGAGAGGAGCCCCCATGGGCAGACTGAACGTGGACCCGATCGCCACGTTTTCCGATGGCTCGCAGTTGCTGGTCAGTACGCACTACTCCCGGGAAGGCTGTTTTACCTGCGGGCTGTATGTGGTCCTGTCAGGCGGCGAAGGCCAATGGGATCTCCGAGCGATCTCGGACCAGCACGAAGCCGCCACCTGTCTCGGGGCTCAGGAAATCGCGTACAGTTATGCGCAGCGTCTCTACCCAGGCACTGCGGTCGGGATGAAGAAACCTCCATATCTGGTCTGGCAGGGACCGGCGTCCAATACATGATCTCCCACGTGTGATCGGATCGGTCTTGTCGGGGTTGTAGGGGGATGGTCAGTCAGAAGGAGAACAGGATGAAAATCACAATGAGTTGGCCTGGCAACAGAAAAACACCGAAAGAGAAGCGCGTCGTACACAAGCCGAAGATTCGATGGCAGCAATTGGGACTCAAAGACCTCTCAGAGGAGCCGGCCTCCGTTTCCATGGACGAGATCAGGCGTCAAGTTGTGGTGGCGTCCGGCCGCGGGCTTGGACACGCGGTGCGGTCGCGCGCCGGCGAGCCAAGCGGGCCAGCCACGGGCGCACGCCCTCAAGGCAAAGCCAGCCCCACAAAACGTCATAGAGCAACTGGGTAAGGTTGATGGTCTCTCTCTCGTCGCCTCGGGCCGGGCGATGACGCTGAAACAGGAAGGCCCTTCACCGATGTTGTATTGTCCCGGGAACTCTGATTGGAAGGTGACTCACGCCGCCGTGTTTGCACCGTGCGCCCGTGTCGTCCTTTCGGCAGTGCGCTCTCGAGTTCAAGACAATGTCACAATCCAAAAGGAGGACCCCGATGGGTTCGAAACTTTATGTGGGTGGCTTGCCATACGCCGCTACAGAACCGCAGTTGAATGATTTGTTTGCCGCTCACGGCACCGTCGAATCGGTGCGCGTGGTCACGGACAAGTTCACGGGGCAATCACGAGGCTTCGGCTTCGTGGAAATGTCCACCCCCGAGGAGGCCAAGAAGGCCATCGAGGCGTTGAACGGCACCCAATTCGAGGGCCGGACGCTCACCGTGAATGAAGCGAGACCACAGGAGCCCCGCTCTGGCGGAGGCGGAGGCGGCGGAGGCGGGCGTGGTGGTGACCGTGGAGGACGTGGCGGACGGTGGTAATCGATCCCACGGATCGGATCGATCCTTAACCACACGAGCGGCAGGGATGTCCATGCGTGACATCCCTGCCCGCTTCAGAACGGGCGGGAACGCGCCAACGAGGGTACCATCGGAAGACCAGGGAAAATGACCATCGCGAAACGCGATCGGGAGAAGGCGAAGCAACTGAAGCAACGGGAGAAGGAAGCCCGTCGCGTGCAGCGCAAGGCCGAGAA
>Ga0209376_1002528_pt1 | contig 17248 bp, 9 predicted proteins | sample GraSoiAngelo_134_FD_185891 | JGI IMG/M metagenome (GOLD analysis project Ga0209376, IMG submission 185891) | Grasslands soil microbial communities from the Angelo Coastal Reserve, California, USA - 14_0929_05_30cm (SPAdes) (version 2) | ecosystem: Environmental > Terrestrial > Soil > Grasslands ... | reverse complement strand
TAGGAAATCGCCACCAAGCCTTCTCAGGCTAATTCGCGATTCGACCTCAGGTACTCCTCGACGCGGACCAGCAGGCCAGCGATGACGTTGTTGGCGCTCCGCAGCCGCCGGCTGATCTCACGGCAGATGTTCATGATGACGAGTGTGTAGGCCTCGGGATCGTACGTGTACAGCGTGTAGAAGTCCTTGTTGGAGAGGACATAGAGCTCGGTATCCTGGCTGGCGGTGACCGTGGCGGAGCGTCGTTGGATGTCGATCAGGCTCATCTCGCCGAAGCAGTCGCCGCCACCGAGACGCGCCAGGCAAGTCGGGGCTCCTTCCCGCTGCCCCTGCTTGGTCACCTCGACCTGCCCCGACCGGACGATGAACATCTGACGGCCCGGTTCGCCTTCGGTGCAGACGACCTCGCCCGGGTGGTGGCGACGCACCTCGATGAGCTCGAGGAGCTTGTCCGCCGCGCGGTCCGGGAGGGCTCCGAACACCGCGATGGACAGGAGGAACCGCTTCGCCTCCGGATGCAACGCTGCGTCCATGGCTGACCCTCCGTCGAGACCTACACCACGGACGGTGGCACCCTGCCAAGGGGGCGCCGTCCGCCATTGACATCGTCTCGCGAACTGGGGGAAACCTCTCCAGACGAACCAGACCAGCGGAAACGTTCCATGACGGTACCCGGGGGCGAAGCGCGGCTTCGCCTTCTCTACGAGCTCGGCTGCGCCTTCGCGGCGCGCCTCGAGCTCGACGACCTCCTCCCCCTGGTCGTGGCCAAGTGCCGCGAGGCCCTCGTCGCCGAAGGCACCGCCGTTCTGCTGCTCGACCCGGAGCGCAACGAGCTGTACTTCCCGTACGTCGCGGAGGAGGATCCCGAGGTCGCGGAGCGGCTCGTCGCCCTCCGCTTCCCGGCCGACCGGGGACTCGCCGGAGCGGTCGCTCACAGCGGCCAATCCGTGCGGGTGGACGACGTGGCCGCCGATCCGCGGTTCTACGGGGAGATCGACCGCAGCTCCGGACTGGTAACGCGCAGCGTCATCGCCGCTCCGCTCGTCGCCCGTGAGGGCATCATCGGCGTGATCGAGGTGGTGAATCCACGCTCGGGCGCAGCCTTCACGGACGAGGACGTGCAATTTCTCGAGACCCTGGCCGCGAGCATCGCAGTGGCGATCGAGAACGCGCGTCTGTACGCGCGCATCAAGGCATCGGAGGAGAAGCTTCGGGTCCAGGTCGGGGTGCTCCGGCGCGACCTCGCGCGTCGCGATCGCTTCACCGAGATGACCGGCTCGGGACCCGGGATGGCGGATGTGTTCCGATTGATGGAAAGCGCCTCGGCTTCTCCCATCACGGTGCTGATCGAGGGGGAGACGGGTACGGGCAAGGAGCTGGTCGCCCGCGGCATCCACCGGGCTGGCGCGCGTGCAGATGGACCCTTCATCGCCCTCAACTGCGCGGCGCTGCCCGAAACGCTCCTCGAGAGCGAGCTCTTCGGCCACCGCCGGGGATCGTTCACGGGCGCCACCCAGGATCGGCGGGGGCTTTTCGAGGCGGCCGACGCCGGAACCGTCTTCCTGGACGAGGTCGGGGACATGCCCGCGCCGATGCAGGCGAAGCTGCTGCGCGTCCTGCAGGAAGGCGAGGTGACGCCGGTCGGTGAGACACGCCCCCGCAAGGTCGACGTGCGGGTGATCTGCGCGACGAATCGCGACCTCGCTGCCGAGGTCGCCCGCCGCAGCTTCCGCGAGGATCTCTATTACCGCGTGGGAGCTTTTCCCATCCTAATCCCACCGCTCCGCGAGCGACGCGAGGACATTCCGCTCCTCGCCCACCGCTTTCTCGCCGGCGCTGTCGAGCGCCATCGCAAGCAGGTTCCCGGCATCGACCCGGCGGCGCTCGCGCTCCTCGCGCGGTTCGATTGGCCGGGAAACATCCGGGAGCTCGAGAATGAGATCGAGCGGGCCGTGGCGCTTGCCCATGACGGCGAGCCCATCGGGCCGGCGCACCTCTCGCCGAAGCTCGGCGCAGCCGGGACGGCGCCATGCGCATCATCGCAGGAGGCGACTGACACGTCCGCTCGGCCTGGTGAGGCGGTGTCGGAAGGCAGCCCGAGCCGCGCGGAGAGCCCGCTGCGCAGCGCGAGAGCGGCTTTCGAGGCGCGCTACATCACCGAGGTCCTCCGCCAGCAAGGCGGAAACGTCTCGCGCGCGGCGCGGGCGCTCGGCCTCTCCCGCGTTATGCTCCAGAAGAAGATGAAGGATTTCGGCCTGCGCTGAGGGTCGAAGGACGTGCCCGGCACCGGCGAGCCCGAGCTGCTCGCAGCCCTGCGACGGCTGCCGCACTTCGCCGAGCTCACTCCCGAGCTGCTCTCGCTGGTCGCCGCCCGGGCCCGGCTGCGGACCGCCAGCCGAGGCGACGTCCTCTGTCGCGCCGGGGAGCCGGGCGAGGAATTCTTCCTGGTAATCGGCGGCGCGGTGTGCATCGCGGTGCCGAGCGCCCGCGGCGAGGAAGTGGTTGCCGAGCTCGGCGCGGGCGAGTGGTTCGGCGAGATGGCGCTCATCACCGGCGAGCCGCGATCCGCCAGCGCGATCGCCGGCACGGATGCGAAGCTCGCGGTGTTGGCGCGCACGGATTTCCTGGAACTAGTCGCCCAGGTGCCCGCGCTCGGCCTGGCGGTCAGCCACGTCCTCAGCCGCCGCCTCCGCGCCCGCTTGCAAGGCCGGCCGCCGCGGGCGGCACCGAGCGTCGTGCTCGCCGTCACGACGGCTCCGAACGCTCGCAACACGACGCTGGTGGCAAACCTCGCCGCGGCGCTGGCCGGCGAGAGCGATTGTCCGCTCGCCTTCCTCGACCACGCGGGCGGGTCGTCCATGGCGCCCGCTCCGGGCGTGAAGGTGCTTGGCAATCTGCCAACCGACCTGACGGCGCTCCGCGCGGCCCATCGCCTCGCGCTCGTGCGCGTGTCGATGACCGACGCGCGCGCTCCGCTGTTCGTGAAGGACGCCGATGCCGTGTGGGCGCTCGACGTCGACGACGCGTCAGGCGCGGTGTCAGCTTGGGTCCGATCCCTCGCGCCGGCGGCACCGGTCACCGGAATTTCGTGCGAGCCGCTGGCGTCGCCCGAGCAAGTGAACGTGACGCTGGACGCCAGCGTCCTCGAGGCCGCGCCGCTCGTCCAGTCCGCGCCACGCAGCTCGGCCGCCAGGGGCTTGCGCGGGCTGGCTCGTCGCCTGCTCGGGCGCCGAGCCGGCCTGGCTCTCAGCGCAGGCGGCGCGAAGGGGCTGGCGCACATCGGCGTGCTTCGCTGCTTCGAGCGTGCCGGCCTCGAGTTCGACCTGATCGCCGGCACGAGCATGGGCGGGATCATCGGGGCCTTCACGGCGATGGGGCGAGAGAGCCGCGCCCTCCTCCGCGCCTTCGGACCCTTCGTCGGCGACATCCGGCGGACGCTGCTCGACTTCGGACTTCCCGAGGTCTCCCTGCTGCGCGGCGAGAAGAAGCGTGCGGCGATCCGGGAGCAGGTCGGGGAGCGCGACATTCGCGACCTGGCGCTGCCGTTCTGGACCGTGGCCGCGGACCTCGTGTCGGGCCGTGAGGTGGTGCTGGGCAGCGGTCCGTTGTGGCAGGCGCTGGACGCGACCAGCGCCATCCCCGGCATTTTTCCGCCGGTCGCCGCCGGCGAGCGCCTGCTGATCGACGGCTGGGTGGTGAACCCGATCCCGGTGGACGTGCTCCGCCGCCAGGGCGCGGACGTGGTCGTCGCGGTCGACGTGGCCGCGGGGGTCGATCCGACACTGAAGGTGGACGTTGCGTCTCCGCCGGTCGCTGCCGCAGGAGGCTTCCAGCGCCTGCGCCAGCGCTTGGCGAACCCGGCGATCGTGCGACTCGTCATGCGGGCGATGGAGGTGGCGGCCCGTGAACGGACGCTGGCTAACCTCGCGCTCGCGGATGCCTGCGTGCAGCCCGACCTCGTCGCGTACTCCGTTGCGGACTTCTCGCGTCTGCCGGAGATCGTGGAGCGCGGAGAAGCCGCCGCCGAGCAGGCCCTGCCGGCCATCCGGAGGGCGCTGCGGAGGCCGGTGGAGACTTCGAGCTGACGAGTGCTCATCGGGCTTCGCCATGCGAGGCCTGGGGCGGTTGCAGCGGTGAGCATCGCGGGTTTATAGAGCGCGCTCCGGCGGAGGACACGGCCAGGCCTCGCCGCTCGTGGCTCGCATTCGAAAAAGTAAGCTCCGTGCGCAGCGCATCGAGCTCGACTACTTCGCACGCCGGCATCCGATGCGCACCTGGCGGCTCTGGCTCTCTCTTCTCGGCCTTGCTGTGACGGCAGGGTGGGTGGCGACCGTCCTCACCGGCGGTGACATGACACCGGCGTCGCCGGGACCGATGTCACCCGCCCACGCGATGCTCGAGGCGCGTTGCGAGGCGTGCCATGCCAGCGCTACGCGCCCGGAAGCGAAGGCCGCCGCGGCGCCGGCGGAAATGCCCGCCGCGCGGGTGGCCGGCCCGTGGCTCGGCGTGACGGACGTTGCCTGCCGCACCTGCCATGATGTGCCGGATCATGAGTCCAATCAGAGCGACACTCCCGCCTGCGCGAGCTGTCATGTCGAGCACCGCAGGAAGGCCGCTCTGGCCGCCGTCGCCACGGGGCATTGCACGCGGTGCCACGCGGGCCTCGACGCCCATACGCGCGGCGAGCCACGCCTGGTCGGCGTTGATGGCCGGCAAATTCGCAGCTTCGACGATGGGCATCCCGAGTTCGCCGTCTGGACCCGCCGCACGGAGAGCCCGCACCGCGAGCGTCTCGATCGGATCCCGCCTCCCCGCGATACGGCTCAGCTGAAGTTCACGCACGCGAAGCATCTGGAGCCCGACCTTCCGGGACCGGCCGGTATGGCTCGGGTCCAGCTCGTCTGTGCCGACTGCCACCAAGGGCCCATGGCGCTAGCCGCGTGGCGCTTCGGCAAGCAGCCCCCGGGGTGGTCGCCGGCCACCGCGCCCGACCTCGCCCCGGCCGAGGAGCCCGCCTACATGGCCCCGGTCCGCTATCAGCAGCACTGCGCGACCTGCCACCCCCATACCTTCGGCGACGATCGCTTCCCGGACCTGCCGGCTCCGCACGACACGCCGCCGGTCATCCGCGCCTTTCTCAACGGCCTGTACGCGAACTACGTCGTGAGCCATCCCGAGGAACTGAGCGGGCCACCGCGCACCCGTCCGATTGCCGAGGGGGCGACCACGCGCAGCGCCCCGTCGGCCGATGAGTGGGTGAGGGCGCAGGTCTTGGCGGCCGACGCGGTGCTCTTCCGTGAGTCGAAGCATTGCCAGCTTTGCCACGTACTCGAGGAGGCTCCTGCCTCCGACCTGCCCACGGTCACCCCGACACGGGTGCCCATCCGCTGGCTGCCACAGAGCCGATTTGACCACGGCGTTCATCGCCTGCTGCGCTGCACCGAGTGCCACGCTGCGCCGCAGAGCACAGAGACCGCGGACATCCTGCTTCCGCGGCGTGAGACCTGCCAGACTTGCCACCGACCTCGGGGTGCCCGGAACCACTGCGCGGAGTGCCATACGTACCACGCCGCGAACGCCCCGGTGGACATGAACGGGCCGCTCACGATCCGCGCGGTGGCGAGCGGCGCGCGCTGACACGACTGGGCCACGCGATCAGCGCGTGGTGCCGCGGCGCGGAAACTTCAGGAACGGGAGCCGCACATCGCGCACCATCACCCGGTCGGTGCGCAGCTCAGGCGGCGCCTCGAAGCCCACGCTGCCTGCCGCGGAGACGATGTCGTCCTGGTCCACGCCATCGCCGCTGATGCCTATGGCCCCGACCAGGCGTCTGCCCCGGAAGAGAGGAACGCCCCCGGGGAAAATCTGCAAGCCGTTGGCGAGACCGGGTACGCGCGTGCAACCGTCGTGCGGCACTCTCTGCTTGACGAAGGTCTCAAGGAGCACTTCCCTCACGAGCTCCAGCTGCAGCCCGTCGTTGAAGATGCTGAAGCCGGGGATCGACCGCGAGTACGGACCGTTCTGCGTTCCGTCTATGCCGTCGGGGAAGAAGGGACGGCTGAGGAAGCCGATTGCCCGGTCGCTGAAGGCGATCGCACCGTCCAGCCTGATGCCGTCGCGCGCTCCGGCCTCGACGAATGGCGTGAGCTTGTCGTCGACGAGGCCGCCCAGACCTATCGTGCGAAAACGCATCGCCCGCGCCTGCCCCTCGGCGAGGAGCTTCTCCCGGGCGGTTGGCGAGCTGAAGAGCGCGACGCTCCGGGCCTTCTGGACGGACACGTCGATACCAAAGATCGGTGCGTCCTCCGTACGGAAGAGCCCGAGGACGTTGCCCGCGCCATCGACAACCGCGATGTTCACCCGCGCGCGATCGCCGAGCGGACGCCGGATGGCGGCACGCGTGCGATCCGCCTGCCGCGCCGCCTGAGCAAGAATACGGCGCACGTCCGCCGCCACGAGCCCGCCATCGACCGGCGCCGGAGCTGTACCATCTACCGGTGGGAAGAAGCGGTCCTGCCTGCTCACGTCCGTCAACACCGCCCCCTGCACACCGCCGAGGTGCTCGGATCGGAGGATGGAGGGTGGGCTGTCCCGGGGCATGATCTCCCTGACCCCACTCAGAGAGTCAAATGACCGCAGCTTGCGGCGCGGCGGCCGGCCGGAGTTCCGGAACGGCAGCCTGAGCCCGCCGACAAAGATACGATCGCCCTGTACTTCGCGGGGAGGAGCAAACGCGCGCGTGGCGGCGACGGCGATGCGTTCCTCGCGCGTCACGTCCTTGTCGCTGGGGTCGAAGTCCAGCGTGTACGCTCCGTTACCCTCCACGCCGACGCCGCCCACTGCCTCTCGCTCCTTGTACAGCGGCAAGCCGCCCGGGTCGGCTGAAAGGCCCAGCGGCAGGCCGCGGTCGATGCCGGTGATGTCGCTGCAGAGGAGCTGCGAGAACTGTACGCCGAAGAGCGGCCCGCTCGCGGTATTGGAGACGCCAGGCGGGAAGTGCTGCTGGATGATGAACCCGGCGGTACGGGTGGAGAAAGCGTTTCCCCGCGTGCTGAAAAAGGCAGCCGTGCCCGCCTTCGAGATCGCCGCGAGCATCGCGCCCGAAAAGGGCCCTAGACTCTGAATGCCCCCCAGCTCCGAGTTCCTGTCGATCGCGGGCACGGTCACGTCTTCGAGACTTCCGTCCTTGCGACCGTGGCCGCGGATTTCTGGCCCATCGCACGCCTGCGGACCCGGACAGACCCCCTGCATCCGGAAGCCGCCCAGACGGTTGCCTTCGCGGTCCACCACCGCGATGGCAACGGGAAGGCGGACGTGCTCTGCCTCGACCACCGCTTGCGTGATGATGCGCTCGACGTCGGCGGTGGTGAGCCCGGTCGCGTTCGCATGCCGGGCAGCAGCAAGCGCAGCCACGAACGCCGCGCTCCGAGCAACGGCTCGGGACATGGCTGGGAGGCTCTGTAGCGGAACCTATACAGTGCCCGCAACCTTGTGCTATCCGACGCCGAGTTGGGCCTCCCCGCAATCTTGTTGGGAAGCATGGCGCGGCGGCGTGCCGCGCCCGGCTGGCGGCGGGTCGCCCTCACGGTTCTGCTCGCAGCCGTGATCGCCCCCGCCCTCGCGTCCGCGGACGAGGAGGCGACCCCGCGCCGTCGGCCGCCCCCGGCGCCGGCCGCGACCCCGCCCCCGGCGGCACCGCAGCCGCCGATCCCGGCGACGGAAGAGTCGACCGGGTTTGCGCGCTTTCTCGGTGGTCCCGAAGCGTTCGCACCTGAGCCCTGGGTGCCCCTCCCGGACCGCTGGCGGATCGGCTGGCCGCGCTACGAGCGCTATCCCGGCGCGGTCCACGAGGGCCCCTACGTGAGGGGGCGCTGGTGGGACCCGTACAACCTGAGCTTGCTCAAGGGCGATTACCCGATCCTCGGGCAGCACACCTTCTTCGTTTTCACCCTGCGCAGCGACACGCTGCTCGAAGGACGCCGGCTGCCCGTGGCGAGCGACGTGAGCTCGGCGCGGCCGGGCAGCGCCGGCGTCTTCGGGCGCGGCGAGCAGTTCCTGTTCGAGCAGAACTTCCTCGTCTCGCTCGAGCTGTTCCACGGGAGCGCGGGATTCAAACCGCGCGACTGGGAGCTCCGCGCGACGCCGGTCTTCAACGTGAACTACCTCGGGGCGGAGGAGCAGGGGGTAGTCGACATCGATCCGCGCCGGGGCACCGATCGTTTGGACGGGCACATCGCCTTCCAGGAGCTGTTCGGCGATCTCAAGCTTGCGGACGTGAGCCCCTACTACGACACCGTCAACTTGCGCAGCGGGATCCAGGACTTCACGAGCGACTTCCGCGGGTTCCTCTTCTCGGACTTCTCGCCGGGCGTGAAGCTCTCCGGGAACTACGCAGCGAACCGCACGCAGTGGAACCTCGCGTACTTCCGGCAGCTCGACAAGGACACGAACAGCGGGCTCAACACGATCTTCCGCGACCGCAAGCAAGACGTCGCCATCGCGAACCTCACCCGCCAGGACTTCATCTGGCCCGGTTACGCCGCGCAGCTGAGCCTGCATTACAGCGGGGATTTCGGGAGCCGGCACTTGGACGAGAACGGGTTCCTCGTTCGTCCCGCCCAGGTCGGAGACTCTGCGCCGCACCGAATTCGGGTGGGATACCTCGGGTGGACCGGCGACGGGCACATCGAGCGGTTCGGGATAAGCCACGCCTTCTTCGAGGCGATCGGTCGCGACAGTCACAACCCGATCGCACAACGCTCGCAGGACATCAATGCACAGATGGCTGCGATCGAGCTGTCCTACGATCGCGACTGGCTCCGCTTCAAGACGTCCTTCTTCTGGGCGTCGGGTGACCCCCATCCCGAGGACGGCACTGCCCGCGGCTTCGACTCGATCTTCGACAACCCGCTCTTCGTGGGGGGACCTTTCAGCTTCTGGCAGCGGCAGGGCATCAAGCTTCCGGGCACGAACGTGAACCTCGTGAACCGCTTCAGCCTGCTCCCGGATCTCCGGAGCAGCAAGGACGAGGGGCAGCAAAACTTCGTCAATCCGGGGATATTCATCTTCAACGTCGGCGTGTTCGGGCGTCTCACGCCGAAGCTGTCCTTCGACGCCAACGTGAACTACCTTCGCTTTCACGAGGTCGCCGTGCCGCAGCTCGTGCTGCTCCAGCGCCGGATCGGACACGACCTCGGCATCGACTACAGCATCGGTCTCAGGTATCGCCCCCTTCTCATCGACAATATCATCATGGTGCTCGGCCTCGCCGGCTTCACGCCGCTCGACGGCTTTAGAGACATCTATGGAAGCAAGACCCTGTTCCAGGCGTTCTGGGCGCTGACGCTGACGTACTAGCCATGCAGAGCCTACGACTCGCTGTGCTCGCCCCTCTCTTCACGCTTCTGGCATTGGCGAGTGGACGGGCGAACGAGTTCCTGCAGCAACAGAGCGAGGAGGAAGTCGCTCAGAAGAGCAGGGGCTGTCTCACGTGCCACACGCAGACCGACTCGCCGACGATGCACGAATCACAGACGGTGCGGCTCGGATGCGTGGACTGCCACGGTGGGTCCGCGAAGGAGGCGCGCCCCGCCGGCGCGGCGCCAGCTGATGAGGTCTACGAGGCAACGAAGCGGCGGGTCCACGTCCTGCCGGCTCACCCCGTGCGCTGGCCCACGTCGGCAAACCCGGCGCGCTCGTACACGGCGCTGAATGACGAGCGCCCGGAGTTCGTCCGGTTCCTCAACCCGGGTGACCTCCGGGTCGCGGATGCCACGTGCGGCGCGGCGGGCTGTCACCCGTCGGAGGTCGCGCGCGTGCGATCGAGCATGATGACCCACGGCGCGATGCTGTGGGGTGCCGCTCTCTACAACAACGGGGCCTTCCCGTTGAAGAATGCACGCTTCGGGGAGAGCTACACCCCCGACGGCACGCCTCAGCGCCTGCAGACCATCCCGCCGCCCACCCCCGAGGAGACACGCCGCCTCGGCATCCTCCCCTTCCTCGATCCTCTGCCGCACTTCGAGATCACGCAGCCGGGCAACGTGCTGCGCGTCTTCGAGCGGGGCGACAACCGGCTGAGCATTCGTGGGCTTGGCACCGTCAACCGCACCGATCCCGTCTTTCAGGGTCTCCAGCGAACGCGCTTGCTCGACCCGATGCTGTCGCTCCTTGGCACGAACGACAATCCCGGCGACTACCGCTCGAGCGGCTGCACGGCATGCCACGTCATCTACGCGAACGACCGCGACCCGTTCCACTCCGGGCCCTATGCCGAGCACGGTAACCGCGGCACCACGGCGACGGCCGATCCGACGATCCCGCACGGAGAGCCAGGCCATCCGATCCGACACGTCTTCACGCGGTCGATCCCGTCGAGCCAATGCATCGTGTGCCACGTGCACCCGGGCACCGCCTACGCGAACCAGTACCTCGGGTACATGTGGTGGGACAACGAGACGCACGGCGCCTTCATGTACCCTCGCGAGGAGGTCCATCCGACACCGGCGCAGGAACTTGCGAGCCTGGAGCGGAACCCCGAGGCGTCGGCGATGCGAGGGCTGTGGTCGGATCTCTATCCCGAGGCCATTAGCCATGCGGGAGAGGTCGCCGGACCCGACTTCCTCGCTCGTGCCGCCGACTCGAACCCCCGCATGCACCTCACGAAGTTCGCCGACTTCCACGGGCACGGGTGGGTGTTCCGCGCGGTCTTCAAGCACGACCGCAAGGGCCGCCTGCTCGACGCCCGCAGCGACGTCGTCCCTGACGTCACGCCGGAGAACACTCAGGTGGCCCTCGAGACGGCCGTCGAAGGCCGCCCGAACGGCGGCGCCGGCATCCCCGTGCACCTGAAGGACATCCACCTCGAGAAGGGCATGCATTGCGTCGACTGTCACTTCGAGCAGGACGTGCACGGCGACGGGAGGCTCCAGGGCGAGACGCGAAACGCCATCGAGATCGAGTGCGTCGACTGCCACGGGACCGTGCGCGGGCCGGCGACGCTCGGCACCTCCGGGCCGGCGGCACCGCCGGGGGGCACGGATCTCACCCTCGAGCGCACACCTTTCGGTACACCCGTCTTCGAGCGCCGGAGCGGCCGTATCATCCAGCACTCACTGATCGATCCGGATCGGTCGTGGGAGGTCGTACAGGTGATCGACACCATCACGCCCGGCAACCGCCACTACAGCGAGCTCTCTGCGCTCGCCAAGACGATCCGTCGCGACGGGGAGACCTGGCGCGAGGTGCCGTCGAGCGCGCCGGACGTCCGCGCCGGCGCGCCCGACGCGCCGGTCTGGGGAACCAGGGCGCCCGAGCCGACCGGCTTGCCGGGCGAGACCCTCGCGCATCGCGACGATGACATGGCCTGCTACGCCTGCCACACCTCGTGGATGACGAGCTGCTTCGGCTGCCACCTGCCGATGCGGGCGAACCAGCGGCGGCCGCTGCTGCACTACGGGGGCGACTTCACGCGCAACTGGACCCAGTACAACTACCAAGTACTGCGCGACGACGTGTTCATGCTGGGTCGCGACGGATCCGTGAAGCGCAACAGGATCGCGCCCGTGCGCTCGTCGAGCGCGGTGCTCGTCGGCTCGCAGAACCTGAATCGGGAATGGTCCTACTCGCAGCAGCAGACCGTCTCGAGCGAGGGGTACAGTGGCCAGGCCTTCAATCCCCACTTCCCGCACGCAGTGCGGGCAAAGGAGACGAAGACCTGCGTCGACTGCCACGTGTCGGAGGCGGGCGACAACAATGCGTGGATGGCCCAGCTCCTCCTGCAAGGCACGAACTTCGTCAACTTCCTCGGTCGCTACGTCTACGTTGGCGAGGAGGATCACGGGCTCGAGGCGGTCGTCGTGACGGAGGCCGAGGAGCCCCAGGCGGTGATCGGCAGCCGGCTCCACGCCCTGGCGTACCCTGATCGCTACCGCGCGCACCTCGGGCGCGGCCGCCGACTCGACGGCTCGTTGATGTACGAGCACCCGGGCCATGACATCTTCATGCTCCCGTGGAGGCGCGAGAAGGTGCGGAACCTTCAGCTCCGCGGCGAATACCTGTACAGCGCCAACGGTCCTGGCGGGCTCCGCGTCTATGACGTCGCCGACATCGACAACAAGGCGACCGCAGAGCGCATCACCACGTCGATCCTCTCACCCCTCGGCCAGCGACTCTACGTGCGCACCCTGGACGCCGCAGCCGTGGTTTCGCCCTCCACCCTTGCCGTCGACCCGTCACGCCCCCACCTGCCACAGAACGAGGAGCAGGCGGTGCATCCCCTGTACGGCTACCTCTACGTGATCGACGGGCAAGAGGGGCTGATCCTCACCGACGCCGGGACGCTCCTCGACGGCGACCCGGACAACAACTTTCTCGAGCGGACGCGCCTGGCCGACGGGACGACGGCGTTCAACCCCGAGGGGGCGCTCACCGGCGGCGTCAATGGCGCCATCGCCGGACATTACCTTTACGTCTGCACCGAGCGAGGCCTGGTCGTGGTGGACCTCGACGACCCTCTCCGGCCGCGCGTCGTGGCCCGGATCGGCGCGCCGGAACTGGTGGAGCCACGGGCGGTCGCCATCCAGTTTCGCTACGCCTTCGTCGTCGATGCCGAAGGGTTGAAGGTCATCGACGTGACCGATCCTGCACTGAGCCACCTCGTGCCCGGGGCGGCCGTCCCACTCGCCGACGCGCGGGACGTTTACGTGGCGCGGACCTACTCCTACGTGGCGGCGAAAGCCCAGGGGCTCGTGATCATCGACGTCGAGCGGCCCGAGCACCCCTTCATCGATCAGGTCTACACGGCCGGTGGTCAGCTCAATGACGCCCGTGCCGTGAAAGTCGGCATGACCGACGCAAGCCTCTTCGCCTACGTGGCCGACGGGGTAAATGGCCTGCGGGTCGTCCAGCTCATGTCGCCGGAGACGCCGGGCTACACGGGCTTCAGCCCGCGGCCGCGGCCGGATCTGCCGGACCACGGCCTGATCGCAACTTACCGGACGCGCGGGCCGGCGGTGGCGCTCTCCAAGGGGCTCGACCGTGACCGCGCGGTCGACGAGAGCGGCCGCCAGGTCGCCGTCTTCGGACGGCGAGGTGCCCGGCCGTTCAACCTCGAGGAGCAGCGGCGGCTCTACCTGCGGGACGGCGCGGTCTACACGGTGCCCGAGCTGCGAACTGATCTGGACGTGCGCAGGCACTTCGGCGCGCCCCGGAGGCGGTGAGTGGTCTTCCTCGGAAGGATGCGATCGAGCCGGGCCACGCATTCCCGGCGCCACAGCCCCCGGCTGGATGGCACGGGATGTTCAGCCCTCCCACCACGTGACTCCCTCCCGCGACGCCGAGGAGCGGGGACCACGCCGGGTCGCGAGACAGGCTACCCCCTCACGTAGGCGTTCAGCCAGGAGAGATCCGACGAGGTCTGCCGCAGCCGCATCGCCATCACGGCGCACGCGTTCCGGTAGAACACGAGGGCGAGAGCGGGCCGCTCAACCAGCAGGTCCCGGAGTCCGACATAGGGTAGCCGCGCGACCTCGCTCGCCTCGCGCGCCCGTGCCGAGGCAGAGCGCTTCGCCTCGTCGAAGAAGGCGAGCTCCCCGAACGCGTCACCGGGTCCGATGGTGGCGATCGCCGTCTCATCCCGTGCCTTCAGTATCTCGATCGTACCCCGTTCGAGGAGATACATCGCCTCCGGCTTGTCGTCTTCGCTGAAGACGAATTCTTGCGCCGCATAGCGCCGGCGGTCGACGAGTGCGTCGACCGCGGCGAGATCCTCGGGCGCGGCACCTCTCAGGAGATAGAAGGTCCCGAGCAGCTCGTGTCGGTCCATGCCGGGATGCATATCGTTCGCTTCCGGCGGCGGTCAAGATCGGCGCTGGTATGGACGGCGCTTGCGGCCGACCTCTGCGGGCGTCTATAAGTCCGCGGCACGCCACCGATGGAGCAGGGCGCCCGCCGCCGCATCGTGCAGGCTCTCGAGGAGGCGCAGCGCCATCACCAGGGCTACCTGCCACCATCCGTCCTGCGTACGCTCGCCGCTGAGCTCGGTGTCCCGAGCTACCACCTGTACGGCCTCGCGACATTCTTCCCGCACTTCCGACTCGAGCCGCCCCCGGTACTCGATGTCCGGGTGTGCGCGGACATGTCGTGCCGGCTGCGTGGGGGCACTGCGCTTCTCCGCGAGCTCGAAACCGCGGCAGCGACCCGGCCGTCGAACGAGGTCACTGTGACGACGGTCTCGTGCCTCGGGCGGTGCGACGGTGCGCCGGCGGCTGCCGTAAACGATCAGCCGTACTGGGGGCTCGCCGACGGTCTCCGCACGGCCCTCGTTTGCGCCGTGCGGGAGAGCGCGCCCCTGCCGCGGCCGCCCTCTCTTACGCCGCTCAGCGGTCTGCGCGTGGATCCCTACCAGCCGGGCGACGCGCGCTTTGCGGCGCTGCGGCGTCTCGTCGAGTCCGGCGAGGCGGCCACGGTCCTCGCCACGCTCAGGGCTGCCCAACTCCGTGGCATGGGAGGCGCAGGTTTCAGCGCGGCGATCAAGTGGGAGGCTGTGCGCAACGCACCCGGGGACGAAAAGTACGTGGTCTGCAACGCGGACGAGAGCGAACCAGGGACCATCAAGGATCGAGGTATCCTCACCTCCGTGCCGCACCTCGTCGTCGAGGGCATGGCCGTGGCCGGTGTGCTCACCGGGGCAAGCCGCGGCATCATCTACATCCGCCACGAGTACGGGCCGGAAGCGGAGATCCTGGCCCAGACTCTCGAGATGGCGCGTCGCGAAGGGGTTCTCGGCGAGCACGTGCTCGGCTCGTCCCACGCCTTCGACACCGAGATCTTCACGAGCCCGGGCGGCTACATCTGCGGGGAAGAGACTGCGCTCCTCGAGGTGATCGAGGGGCGGCGGGCGCAGCCGCGGCTGAAGCCGCCGTTCCCCGTCACGAGCGGGCTCTACGGCAAGCCCACCGTGATCAACAACGTCGAGACACTCGCGCATGTCCCCGCCATCCTCCTCAAGGGCGCCGAGTGGTATCTGGCGCAGGGAAGAGCCGGAGCACCGGGTATGAAGTTCGTCGGTGTGAGCGGACACGTCCGTCACCCGGGTGTCTACGAGATCGCACTCGGGACGACCCTGCGGGAGGTCATCGACCGGCACGCGGGCGGCATGCTGGACGGGCACGCGCTCAAGGCGGTGGCCCCCTCCGGTCCCTCGTCCGGGTTCCTCCCCGCGACGCTGGCCGACACGCCGGTGGAATGGGCGGCGCTTCAGAAGGCGGGATCGATGCTCGGGTCGAGCGCCGTCGTTGCGATTGGTGAGGGCACATGCATGGTCGACATGGCCCTCAACGTGGCGCGCTTCTTCGCCCGGGAGTCGTGCGGGAAGTGCTGGCCATGCCGGGTGGGCTCCGAGAAGATCGTGCAGATGCTCGAGGCGGTGACGGAAGGGACGGCGGCGGAGGGCGGCTTGGCCGCCATTGACGACTTGGCGGCGACGCTGCGCCTCACGTCCATCTGTGGTCTCGGGCAGGTGGTGCCGAGCCCGATCGTCTCCGTGCTGCGTCATTTCCCCGACGAGGTGGATGCGCACCTGCTCGACCGCCGCTGCCCCGCGGGTACATGTCCGATGCGTCCCGGCTCGCAAATTGAAGGGATGAGATGAGCGACCTCGTCGAGGCCACCATCGACGGGCAGACCGTCCGGATATCCCCCGGCACGACGATCTTCGATGCCGCTCGCCGGCTGGGCATCACGATTCCAACCGTCTGCCACCTGCCGCCACAGGAACCCGTCGGCGTGTGTCGCCTCTGCGTCGTGGACGTGGGGGAACGCGTCCTTGCCGCGAGCTGCGCCCGCGTGGTGACGTCGGGCATGAAGGTCGTGACCGAGAGCGAAACGATCACGACCGTCCGACGCACGCTCGTCGAGCTCCTGCTGGCCGACCATGGTGCCCCGTGTGCCCGCCAGAAGGAGAGCGGCGACTGCGAGCTCGAGCTGCGCGCGCACGAGCTGGGTGCGCTACTGGGCCGCTACCGGCCCGGCCCGCCGCGGCGGCCCATCGCCGGCTGGGCCCCGCACGATGACTCGCACCCGAACATCGCCGTCGACCATACCGGCTGCATCGTCTGCGACCGGTGCGTTCGCGCCTGCACCGACATCGCGCACAACGACGTGATTGGCCGCGCCGGGAAGGGAAACGGGACGGTCATCACCTTCGACACCGGCCGACTCATGGGCGAGTCCAGCTGCGTGTCGTGCGGGGAGTGCATGGTGTCCTGCCCCACCGGCGCGCTCATGAACAAGGGGTTCGGCGAGGCGCGCATCCCGGGTCAGCCGGTCGCCCCCGAGGCGCTGATCGCGATCCAGGGACCGGACGGCGAGCGGTCGCTCTTCGACGGCATCTCGCCCGGGTTCCTCGCGAAGACGCTCGGACCTTGCCGCAATGACGGCGCTGTCGTCGAGCGGCGCTTCCGGGCCGGCGCGATCATCTGCCGGGAGGGCGACTTCGGCTCCACGGCGTTCTACATCCGTACGGGCAGGGTGGGGGTTTCGATCACGACGCCGCTGTCACGGGTGCGAAACCCCGGCCCCCTCAGGCGGTTCGGCCTCAAGATGAAGAGCCTGCTCGTGAGCGAACCGGAGAAGGACCACCGCGCCCGCCCCGGCTCGATGATCCCGATCGATGCGCCGGTCGACCTCCCGCGCGCGCACCCGGTGGCGGAGCTCGGGCCGGGCGATCTCTTCGGCGAGATGACCTGCCTCAACTTCTACCCGCGCTCGGCCACCGTGCGGGCGCTGGAGGACACGGTGGTGCTCGAGATGCTCCGCCCGGTCCTGCAGATCCTGCTCCGCTCGAAGAGCTTCCGGGCCCAGATGGATGCGGCATACCGGGCGCGTGCGCTCGAAACCCACCTCCGTAGCGTCCCGGTTCTCGCCGATCTCAGCCCGGACTTCATCGAACATCTCCGTGGGCGGGTGGAGCTGATGCCGCTCGCACCCGGGGAGGTGGTCTGTCGGCAGGGAGAGCCGGCCGACAGCTTCTATCTGGTGCGCCTCGGGTTCGTGAAGGTGAGCCAGCACTTCAAGGGAGGCAACCTGGTGCTCGCGTACCACGGCCGTGGCGACTTCTTCGGTGAGACGGCCTTGCTCAGCGGCGAGCCGCGCAACGCCACCTGCACGGCGGTCGATCACGTCGAGCTGGTCCGGATCGGCGCGGATGACTTCCACCTGATGCTCGAGCGCTACCCGTCGATCGCTC
>Ga0209376_1002518_pt1 | contig 17294 bp, 13 predicted proteins | sample GraSoiAngelo_134_FD_185891 | JGI IMG/M metagenome (GOLD analysis project Ga0209376, IMG submission 185891) | Grasslands soil microbial communities from the Angelo Coastal Reserve, California, USA - 14_0929_05_30cm (SPAdes) (version 2) | ecosystem: Environmental > Terrestrial > Soil > Grasslands ... | reverse complement strand
CTGCTCCTCACCGACCAGCGGGATCGTATCGACCGAGATGCGCTCGCCGCGGATGTTGTGGCGGTCGGCTTCGGACACCGCGCCCTGCGCCACCATGCCGACCTGGGCCCCGCCGCCGATCACGATCACGCGCTTGCCATAGATCCGCTGGAAGGTCGGAACCACGTGCACGCTCTGGACACCCTGGACGCCTTCCAGGTCCTTGACGAGACCGGCCTCGTCGACGGCTCCGGAGACCTCGATCTGGAGCTCCGCCACTTCATCCCGCCGTGCGCCGCCCGCGATGTACTCGATGTTGGCTGCATGCCGGAAGATCACCTCCGAGAGCCGGTACAGGACGCCCGGTTGGTCCAGGGAGGCGACGAGCAGGCCGATGACGCGAGGGTCTGGCACCCGCATGACGATACCTGTCGGCCGCGCACTATGACACGCCGGGCGATTTGGCCGCCAAACCCATGACTTGCCGATGAGAAAGCGATAAGCTTCGGCGCCTCATGGGATTTCGCCGGCAGTCGATCGCGATCGTGATTAGGCGGGGAGGTTCCCCGACGTAGCGCGCAGCCGCTGAGTCGCGGGACCTTCCAGCCACGAAGAGGCTGGGAGGTTTTTTTATGGCCGTCCGACCAACGAAGAACGGGAAGAAGAGGCGGATCGTCGTGTACGACACGACCCTGCGCGACGGCGCGCAGGGCTCGTTCGTAACGTTCTCGGTCGCCGACAAGCTGCTGATCGCGCGCGCCCTCGACCGCATAGGCGTCGACTACATCGAGGGCGGGTTCCCAGGCTCCAATCCGAAGGACGAGGAGTTCTTCGCGAGCCTGCGTGAATCGCCACTCAAGCGATCCCGACTGGCCGCGTTCGGCGCCACGCGCCGCGCGGGCGGTACGTGCGAGGGCGACGTCAACCTCGCGGCGCTCGCGCGCAGCGGGGCTCCCACGTGGACCCTGGTCGGCAAAAGCGACACCTGGCAGGTCGACAAGGTCCTGCAGGCGACGCTCGACGAAAACCTCGCCATGATCCGCGAGTCTGTCGCGTTTGGCGTGGCGTCAGGTCACGAGGTCATCTTCGACGCCGAGCACTTCTTCGACGGATTCGCGCGCGACCGCGACTACGCGCTGGAGGTGTGCGCCGCCGCCGCGCAGGCTGGAGCGGCGTGGGTCGTGCTGTGCGACACGAACGGCGGCAGCCTGCCGCTGAAGATCCGCGCGGGGGTCGAGGCAGTGATCGAGCGGCTGGCCTCCATTGGCGAGAGCACCGGCACCGGCATCCACACGCATAACGATTGCGAGCTGGCGGTTGCCAACTCCATCGAAGGCATCGCGGCCGGCGCGGATATGGTGCAGGGGACAATCAACGGCTACGGCGAGCGGTGCGGCAACGCGAACCTGATCTCGGTGGTCGCGAACGTCGTGCTGAAGCTGGGCCTCGACGCAATGCCCTCGGGTTCGGTTGCACGCTTCACGGATCTCTCCCGTACGGTGGCGGAGATCGCCAACCTCGCGCTACCCGCTCAGCAGCCGTTCGTCGGCCAGGGCGCGTTTGCGCACAAGGGCGGCCAGCACGTGGCCGCGGTCTTGAAGGAGGCGGACGCGTACCAGCACATCGACCCGGCGCTCGTCGGCAACCAGCAGCGGGTGCTCGTGTCCGAGCTTTCGGGTCGCGGCAGCGTGCTTACCAAGGCCCGCGAGTTCGGCCTGGAGATCGATCGAGAGGACCCCGAGACGCGCCGCATCGTGCAGCACCTGAAGGAGCTCGAGCACAAGGGCTACTCGTACGAGGCCGCCGACGCGTCCTTCGAGCTGCTGCTTCGCCGTCTCAACCCCGAGTATCGGGCGCCATGGCGGGTGGTGGACTTCACCACCTCGGTGCGGCGGCACGGCAGCGCGGTGCAGGCTGAGGCGACGGTGAAGGTCGAAGTCGGTGCGAACGTGTACCACACGGCCGCGTCAGGAAACGGTCCAGTAAACGCGCTCGACGCAGCCCTGCGAAAGGCTCTGATCCCTGGTTTTCCTGCGCTCAAGGGCGTGCGGCTGCTCGACTACAAGGTCCGCATCCTCGACGGAGCGGCCGGGACAGGGGCGACGACGCGGGTGCTGGTCGAGTCGGGCAAGGGGTCGAAGCGATGGGCGACGGTCGGGTGCTCGAGCAACATCATCGAGGCGTCCCTCGAAGCGCTCCTGGACGCCCTGGAATACGCGGCACGTGCGTAGGTACGGGGTTGGGCACCCTCTCCGCTAGCGGAGAGGGGTCAGGGGAGAGGGCGTTGAATTCCGCACGAGCGACTGCGCGACGCCGGATCCCCGAGCCTCTCCGCCGTGACGTCCGGCTGCTCGGCCGGCTGCTCGGGCAGGTGATCGCCGAACAAGGGGGCGACGACCTGCTGGGTGACGTCGAGGAGCTACGCCGGCTCGTCATCGCCGCGCGCCACTCGGCCACGGATGGACGCAAGGCCGAAGACCTGGTGGCGTCGTGGTCGATCGAACGCGCCGAGCAAGTCGCCCGCGCGTTCACGTGCTACTTCCACCTCGCGAACCTGGCCGAAGAGCACCAGCGCGTGCGCGCCCTGCGCGAGCGCGACCAGGGACCCGACCCGCTGCCCGAGTCCCTGGACGCGACGATGAAGGAGGTGCTGCGGGAGATGGACACCGCGGGCTTCAACCACATGCTGAAGAAGCTCAGGGTGCACCCGGTGTTCACTGCCCATCCCACCGAGGCACGCCGGCGCGCGGTGGTCACTGCCATCAGTCGGGTGGCGGTTCAGCTGGAGCGTGTGCACGACGAATCGGCCTCGGCGACCGATCGATCCGATTCGCTGCGGCGCCTGCTCGAGGAGATCGACATCCTGTGGCGGACCGGACAGCTCCGGTCAACCGAGCTGCATCCCCTGGATGAGGTCAGGGCCCTGATGGCGGTCTTCGACGAGACGCTCTTCAACATCCTGCCCGACGTGTGCCGCGCGTTCGAGCTAGCCATCTTCTCGTCTGACGACCCGGGTCGCGGATCGGCCGAGTCATTCCTGAGGTTCGGTAGCTGGGTCGGCGGCGACCGCGACGGCAACCCTTCAGTGACCGCGAAGGTCACCGAGGAGACGATGGCCATCCAGGCCGAGCACGTGCTGCTGGCCCTCGAGAACGCGACCACCCGCATCGGCCGATCGCTGACGGTCGACGAGGCCACGACCCCGCCCAGCCGGGCCCTGCGCAAGCGCCTCGCCATGGCCGCCGCGGCCGATCCGGTTCGTTTCGCCGAGATCGCAAAACGATCGCCGTCTGAGCCGCATCGCCAGTACCTGCTGTACCTGGCGGATCGAATTCGCGCCACTCGTCAGGGCGGCGCCGGGTGCTACGCCAAGCCGCACGACCTCATGGATGACCTCACCGTAGTCGCCGGCTCGCTCATCGCCGCCGGAGACCGGCGCCTCGCGGACGGTGAGCTCCGCCGCCTGGTGTGGCAGGTGCAGACCTTCGGGTTCCACCTCGCGAGCCTCGAGGTCCGGCAGCACAGCTCACTGCTGACCCCGAACGACGAGATGCTGGAGACGTTTCGCGCCATCAAACGCATCCAGGACCGATACGGCGTGGACGCCTGCCGCCGGTTCATCGTCAGCTTCACCCGCTCTGCGTCGGACATCGCGAAGGTCTTCGAGCTGGCCGAGCTCGCGACCGGCGGCAAACCGCCGGTGCTCGACGTTGTGCCGCTCTTCGAGACTCAGGCGGACCTCGAGCAAGCGGTGTCCATCCTCAAACAGACGCTGGCTCTCGCTCCCGTGAAAACGAGAGGAAAAGAGCTGGAGGTGATGCTGGGCTATTCGGACTCCGCCAAAGAGGTCGGTCCGGTGACGGCAACGTTCGCGCTGTACGGCGCCCAGGCCGAGCTGGCCCGCTGGGCGAAGAACACCGGCGTTCGGCTCACGATCTTTCACGGCCGCGGAGGCGCCCTCGGGCGCGGCGGAGGTCCCGCCAACAGGGCCATCCTGGCCCAGGCGCCGGGCTCGCTGGACTACCGGTTCAAGGTCACCGAGCAGGGCGAGGTGATATTCGCGCGCTACGGCAACCCGGCCATCGCCAAACGTCACCTCGAGCAGGTGATGTCAGCGGTGGTCCTCGCCTCGACTCCTCGCGTCCAGCAGCGCGTCTCGGACGCCGCACGGAACTTCGAGGGCGTCGCCGCCGGAGTGAGCACGGCTGCGCGCGCGGCCTACCGCGCGCTGGTGGAAACCGAGGGTTTCGAGGAATGGTTCGCGCGCGTCAGCCCGATCGATGAGCTGAGCCGCATGCGCCTGGGCTCGCGACCCGCCCGCCGGACGGGCGCAACCAGCCTCGACGACCTGCGCGCGATCCCGTGGGTGTTCGCGTGGTCGCAGATGAGGCTCAACCTGCCGGGCTGGTACGGGCTGGGCAGCGGCCTGTCAGCCGCGCGGCTTCCCGACCTGAGAAAGGCGTACCGGTCGTGGCCGCTCTTCAACGTGATGATCGACAACGCCGAGATGAGCCTGGCCAAGACCGATCGCCAGATCGCGGCGCGCTATCTCGAGCTGGGCAAACGGCCGGACCTGACGCGGTTAGTGCTCGACGAGTACGACCGCACGTTGAAGCTGGTGCTCGCGGTCACCGGGCACAAGCGGCTGCTCGAGGACCGGCGCGTTCTGTCATGGGCGATCGAGTTGCGCAACCCCTACGTGGACGCGCTGTCGCACCTGCAACTCCGCGGGCTGCGCGAGCTGCGGACGCATAGAAGCTCAGACGCCGAGAGACTGCTGCTGCTGACCGTGAATGGCGTCGCCGCCGGTTTGCAAAATACTGGCTAGGCGACGAGGTGGGCGCGATAAGCGCCCAGGATGCGGTCCAGAGCCGCCACGACCATCGGGTCCAGGCGTGGGCCGGCGTCGTCGAGCACTCGGAGCAGTGCCTGATTGGCAGAGACCGCCTGACGGTACGGCCTGTCAGTGGTCAGCACGTCGTACGTGTCGGCGACGGCGACGATCCTCGCCTCGATCGGGATCTGAACCGAAGCCAGGCCATGCGGGTAGCCCGAGCCGTCCATCCGCTCGTGGTGATAGAGGACGCCGAGCATTTCGCGGGTGATACGGCCTGTGCCCCCTAGGATCGCGATCCCGAGCTCCGGGTGCGTCTTCATGACGCGCCACTCGGACTCCGTGAGCGCGCCCCGCTTGTCGAGGATCGACTGCGGGATTCCGAGCTTGCCCACGTCGTGCAGCAGGCCCGAGCGGCTGACGACCAGCTGCTCGGCCGGGCTCATGCCCAGCTCGCGGCCGATCATCACGCAAAGCTCTGAAACTCGCCGGTCGTGGCCGTCTGGCCCAGTCGTACCCAATGCTCCACTCCCTTTTGTGGAGAGTCTCACCGACCCCAGCTACTTGGTAAGCCTTCTACTTCCTAACGACGCACATAACGCTCTGGGTCGCCAGAGTCAGAAACACGGCCGTCTGCGCCGGCGGTATGGCTACCAGCCCTCGCGGATGACGGCCGCGCCGTGCGGCCCCAGCTTGAACAGGCCGGCGTGCACCTGGCTTCCGTCGACCAGGTTCGTGCCCGCCTGGCTCAGCGGCACGTCGACCGCACCCGGGCGGTGATTGAGGAGAAACAGGATCGAGCGGCGGCCGAACGAGCGCCGCACAGCCTCCACGCCGGCCGGCGCATCGAGGCCCGGCTCGACCCCGGCTTCGGTGCAAATGGTCCGCAGCAAGCGCGCCATCAATGGCTGATCCAGCCGTGTGCCGACGTAGTACGCGGAGCCGGATCCGAACTTATGTCGAGTGATCGCCGGCCGTTTGTCGACCCGCGACCCGGCGAACGTGGCAAGCACCTCGGCGCCGGACGGCTCGATGAGCTCGCTCCAGAGGTCACACCGTCCCTTCCCGCCGTCTGCGAACACCACCTCGAGCTGCTCGCCGTCGGCCAGGGGCAGCCAGTCCGCGATACGAAGCCCGAGCAAATCCGCAAACGGCGCCGGGTACCCGCCGAGGTGGATGTGCTCGAACGGATCGACAACGCCGCTGAAGAAGCCGATTACGACGTTGCCGCCCCCCTTCACGTATGCGGTCAGGCTCGCGGCGCCCTCGTCCCCGACCAGGTAGAGGTTGGGGACGACCACGAGCTTGTAGGCGGACAGATCGTCCTGCGGCCGCGCGAAATCGCAGACGATGTTGGCCCCGAACAGCGGCCGGTAGTACTCCTCGAGCTGTGACTCCTGGCGGACCCGCGTCGACGGCTTGGACGGCAGCTCGAGGGCCCACCACGACTCCCAGTCGAGGACGATCGCCACGTCCGCGCGGACGCGGCTGCCGCACACTGCGTCCAGGCCGCGAAGCTCTTGTCCCAGCTGCTTGGCCTCCTTCCAAACGGGCGATGACGTGACAGCCCCGTGCGGAACCATCGCGCTGTGGAACTTTTCGGCTCCCGCCCGTGACTGCCGCCACTGGAAGAACATCACCCCGTCGGCGCCGCGCGCCACCGCCTGGTAGCTCCAGAGCCTCATCTGCCCCGGTGCCTTCGCCACGTTCACGTCTCGCCAGTTCACGCGGCTGCTCGTCTGCTCCATCAGCACCCACGGCCGCCCGCGACCCAGCGAGCGCATGAGGTCGCCGGCCATCGCGGAGCGCATGCCGGCCTCGGGATCGGACGGGTCCTGGTACACGTCGTCGCTGACGACGTCCTCGCGCTCGGCCCACTTCCAGTAGTCGAGCGGCTTGAAGAAGCGCATGAAGTTGGTGGTGATCGGGACGTCCGGTGTGCGTTCTCTAAGCGCCTCGCGCTCGATCTCGTAGCAGGCGAGCAGCTCGTCCGACGAGAAGCGCATGAAGTCGAGCTGCTGGCTCGGATTCGGCCATGTCGGCGTCCGCCGAGGCGGCAGCACCTCATCCCAGTTCGAGTAGCGCTGCGACCAGAAGTCGGTCCCCCACGCCCTGTTCAGGTCCTCGATCGAGCCGTGCCGCTCCTGCAGCCACTTGCGGAAAGCCTCGGCGGAGACGTCGCAGTAGCAGTAGGCGACGTGGCATCCGAACTCGTTGCCCACGTGCCACATCGCCAGCGCGGGGTGCTCGGCGTAGCGCGCGGCCATCTGCTCGGCCAGGCGCCGCGCGGCCGAGCGATAGACAGGGCTGCTCGGGCAGTAGTGCTGCCTGGCGCCGTGCCAGAGCCTGACACCGTCGATCGTCACCGGCAGCATCTCGGGATGCTGGTGCGACATCCACGGCGGAGTCGAAGCGGTCGCGGTGGCGAGGTCCACCGCGATGCCGCCGGCGTGCAGCTTGTCCATGATCCTGTCCAGCCAGGCGAAGTCGTATTTGCCCTCCGACGGCTCGAGCCGTGACCACGAGAAGATCGCCAGCGACACGAGGTTGACGCCCGCCTCCTGCATGAGATGGACGTCCTCGTCCCACACCCGCTCGGGCCACTGGTCGGGGTTGTAGTCGCCCCCGTAAAGGATGTGCGGCAACCGCGTGCCGAGGAGCGGGCCGGTGTCCTGCGCGCTCAGCCTTTTGTCGACCCGAGGGTGAGGCCGGCGATGAACTGCTTCTGCAGCAGGATGTAGACGATGATCGGCGGCAGGCACGCGAGGATCGCCGCCGACGTGATCACGTTGAAGTTGGCCACGAACTCACCCTGCAGGTTGTTCAGGGCGCTGGTGATCGGCCGTTTGGAGCCGGTCGAGATGAGGATCAAGGCCCAGAAGAAGTCGTTGTAGATGAAGGTGAAGAGCAGCGTGGCCATGGCGGCCAGCGCCGGACGGCACAGCGGGAGGATCACGCTCCACCAGATTCGAAGCACGTTGGCCCCGTCAACCAGCGCGGACTCGGTTATCTCCCTGGTGATCGTCTTCATGTAGTTGCTGAGCACGAATGTTGCAAAGCCTGTCTGGAAAACAACGTGGATGAGGATGATGCCGATGTACTGGTCGTACAGAAGATTGTTGGCGCTGAACAAAGCGAACGAGAAGTTGCCGATGTCGATCGACCCCAGGTTCGGGATGGGCGTGTGGAGGTAGATGAAGTAGAGCGGGATGATGATGACCTGCGCGGGCAACAGGTTGCCGGCGGTGAAGATCATCAACACAGTCAGATTGAACTTCCAGCTGAACTGCGTGCAGCAGAAAGCGACCATGGACGCGAGCAGCAGCGTGAGGGCAACACCGGGGATCACCACCACGAGGGTGTTCAGGTAGTAGTAGGGCAGGTCGGCCTGCGTCCAGGCGGACTGGTAGTTGACCAGGCTCAGACCGTTCGAGGGCAGGGATACGTAGCCGTGCTGGATGGTGTCGCTGAGCGGGCGCAGCGAGATGTAGGTTGCCCAGGCGAGGGGGAACAGCCACACCACCACCATCGTGATGAGGAAGGCGTGCAGCGCGACCCGCGCCGGCCGGATCCGCCTCCGTTTGCGCACGGATCGCGCTGGCGTGGCCGCGACCGCCACGGCGCTCATTGCGACGTCCTCATCACGCGCGTGAGGAATGTCACGATCGGTACAAGTGAGATCAGGAGCAGCACGACGGCGATGGCCGAGCCGAAGCCGACCAGGCTCGCCTCGCTGATGCTGTTGTTGGTGATCAGGATCGAGAGCAGCTCGAGGCCGTTCTTGCCCTGGTTGATGATGAAAGCGATGTCGAAGGCTCGCAGGGACTCGATGGCCGTGATGACCACGATCACGACGTTGATGGGCGCCATCACCGGGAAGACCACGTTGAAGAACGTCTGCACCTCGGTCGCGCCGTCGACCCTCGCCGCCTCGCGCAGGGACGGGTCGACGCTCTTCAGGCCGGCCAGGTACAGAATCATGATGTAGCCGATGTGGCGCCAGCTGGCGGCGCCGAGGATCGCGTACAGGTTGATTCGCGAGTCCCCGAGCCAGTCGATGATGTGACCTGACTTCACCAGCCCCAGCGCGTTGTTGATGAAACCGTCGGTCGGAAAGTACTGCAGCTCCCAGATGAATCCGACGACGACCAGCGACAGCACGACCGGCAGATAGAAGACGCTCTGGTAGATGCGCGCGCCTCGAATCTCGCGGTCCAGCAGGACCGCGAAGAGCATTCCCAGAGGTGTGGCGATGAACGTAAGCCACAAAAGCCAGATGACGTTGTGTGTGAAGGCGGGCCAGAACAGCGTGTAGCCCGTGAACATGAACTGGTAGTTCTTCAGGCCGACGATGTTCTTGGCCTCGATACCGCCAATCCCATCCCAGTTGGTGAACGAGAAGAAGATCGAGGCCACTGTCGGGCCCCAGATCAGGATTACGTCGAGCGCCAGCGGGATGCCCACCATCAGGCCGAGCAGGATCTTGTCGTGGCGCGTGAGCACCGTGTAGCGCCGGCGCCGCCCTGAAATTGCGACAGCCCCCGCCCCGGGTTTCGCTCCCCGGGCGGGGGCTGTTGTCGCTGTGGTGTTAGCCACGCTTAGATGATATTTGCGCTTTTACTCGGGGGGAAGCGATTCCCAGAAGGTCTGCATCTGCTTCTGCAGGCCCGTCTGGTCGCCGCTGGGGTTGGAGAGGAACGAAAGCAGGAATCCCTGCATCCCGTTGGGACCTGAGAAGTCAGGCCGTGAGTCCCGGTCGAAGTATTGGGTGATCTTCTGTGCCTTGCTCACAATCTCCACGGCCTTCTTTGTGAGGGCGGGATACTGGCTCGTGTCGGCGTCGGTGGCCGTCGGGATGGATCCCGGTGCGTTCTTCCAGAACGTGACCTGGGTCGAGCCCTTGGCCACGAACTCCATGAACGCCTTGGCCTGACCGAGGTCGTTGCTCAGCGTCGGTGACTTCTTGGTGACCATGTAGACGTCGATCGGCGCGTCGAGCGCCTTCTCGGCGTCAAAGGAAGTGCCGAGGTCGGGGAACGCGAAGAAGTCAAGCTGGTCAAGGTCGGCCTGGCTGCCGCTGGCCTTGAACTCGTCGCCCACAAAGAGGCCCAGCAGGTACATGCCGGCCTGCTTGCGCAGCAGCTGATCGGCGCCCTGCTCCCAAGTGAGGCCTTTGAAGCCCGGCGAGTAGTACTGCGTGATCTCGCTCCACTTCTTGAAGACGGCAGTGACCTTCGGGTCCGTCCACTTCTGGCCGTTGGCGCCGGTCAGCAGGTTGACGTGGAAGTCGTATCCGTTCATACGCAGGTTGAGGATGTCGAACGTGCCCTGCGCCGGCCAGCCGTCCTTGTCCGCGAAGGCGATCGGGGTGAGCCCGTCCTTCTTCATCTTTTCGCACAGCGCCTTGAAGGCGTCCCAGTTCGTCGGGACCTGGTAGCCCTTGGCTGCCCACAGGTCCTTGCGATAGAAGACCGCCCACGGGTAGTAGTCGGTGGGCACCGCATATGCGTGGCCGTCGTTGCCCTTGACCGACGCGGCGAAGCCGGCGGTGTAGTTGCCCTTCACCGCGTTCCAGACGTCGTCGATCGGCGTGGCCAGTCCCTTGTCGGCGAAGAACCGCATGCGGTGGCCGGAGAACCAGGTGAAAACGTCCTGCGGCGTGCCCTGCAGGTACGACGTGATCTGGTTCTGGAACGTGCCGTGGTCGACCGTGTTGATGTTCACCTTGGTGCCGCCGTTGGCCGCCTTGAAGGCGTCGACGATGGCCTGCACGCCGGCTTTGGAGCCGGGGTCTGACGCGTAGCTGCCCAAGGACATGCTGCCGCCGGTGGCGGTGATGCCGCTCGAGCCGGTGCTCGTGCTGCCACACGCGGCGAGGAAGGCCGCGAGGCTTCCGTATCCCGCGATCTTGAGCACATCCCGCCTCGAGAGGCCGAGGTCCAGCGCCAGCTCCTGCTCCAAGTAGGGCAGCGTCAAGCTGCGCGCCTGGAGCCGGTTGGCTACTCGTTTGGCTTCCGATGAATCACCCATAGGACTCCTCCTCTCCGTCCGTCCGTTCGGCACTTGAAGGCCAGGTTCAGTCGCGGATCACCGCGCACGATTGCAGATTCGGTCAAATTTGTCAACTCGCGTGTTTCGCTTCTGCTCGATATTGATCAAAGTTGATCGATGGCGTACGATCGGGCGCAATGTTGGCGGCTGAGCGCAGGCGCCTGATCGCCGAGAGCATCCGCTCCAAAGGGGTGGTGTCGGTGGCGCAGATGGCGGATGCGCTGGGCACGACGGAGATAACCCTTCGCCGCGACCTGCGTTCCATGGCCCGTGAAGGACTGCTGGTGCGCACGCACGGCGGTGCGGTCCTGCCGGCCGCGCTTGGCCACGAGCCCAGCTACACGGAGAAGGCGCAGCAGGCAGGCGACGAGAAGGCCGCCATCGCCAGGCTCGCAGCCAAGATGGTCCGGCCTGGCGACTCCATAGTCCTGGGCCCCGGCACCACCACGCTTGCGCTGGCGCGGCTGCTGGTGCACTCGCCCGAGCTGACGGTGGTCACCAACTCGCTGCTGGTGGCGCAGGCGCTGATGGAGGCCTCGCGCGTGGAGGTCATCCTCACCGGCGGCACGCTGCGCCGCTCGATCCACGCGCTGGTCGGGCCCGCCACCGAGGATTCCGTGCGCGCTCTGCGCGCATCGCAGGCGTTCATCTCGGGCAACGGATTCACCGCCGCGCGAGGCCTGAGCACGCCGAGCCCCGTGGTGGCGGCCACCGACCGAGCCCTCGCGGGCGCGGCGCAGCACGTCGTCGTGCTCGCCGACCATACGAAGATCGGGCGGGAGACCATGTGCCAGACCGTGCCCGCGGCGAGGGTACAGACGCTGATCACAGACTCGCTCTCCGATCGCGCCGAGCTGGAGTCAATCCACGGCGCCGGCGTCGAGGTGCTCGTGGCCGAGTTGGAGACACGTGAAAGAGCGCGCTCGGCGGCATCCTGAGGACCCACCACCGGGCGACCCCAAGCACGTGGGTGCGGACACGACACGCGTGGACGGCCTGACCAGAACCCAGCTCGAGCTTCCAGACGGCCGCTACCTTCTCGCCTACGCGCGGACTGAGCGCAACCAATCGCATGCCTGAGCTGCGCTTCGATGTGCTGCGCAACGAATGGGTCGCGTACGCGATCGAGCGCAACGACCGCACATTCCTGCCCACCGACCACTGCCCGCTGTGCCCGAGCGGGCCAGGCGGCAGCTCCGAGGTACCACTCGACGACTTCGAGGTCGTCGTGTTCGAGAACCGGTTCCCTGCATTCGGGCCGGACCGCGTGAACGACCGCCCGGTGAGACCAGCGTCGACGGGATGCGAGGTGATCGTCTACACGCCCGAGCACGAGCTCACGCTGGCGCAGCTGCCGCCGGACCGCGTGAAGCTGCTCGTCGACGTGTGGGCCGACAGGTATTTCGAGCTCGGCTCGCGCCCCGAGGTGACCTACGTTTACATCTTCGAGAACAAGGGCGAGGAGGTCGGCGTCACGCTGCACCATCCTCACGGCCAGATCTATGCGATGCCGTTCGTGCCGCCGATTGCGGCGGCCGAGCTGCACGCCGCGCGCGAACGCCTGAACTCCGGAGGCGGCTGCCTGCACTGCGAGCAGATCGAGCGCGAGTCAAACGGCCCGCGGTCGGTGTTCTCCTACGAGTCCATGGTCGCTTTTGTGCCGGACGCCGCCAGGTGGCCCTACGAGGTGCACCTTTACCCGCGACGCCACGTCGCCTCGATCGCCGAGCTTGACGACTCAGGCCGCACCGAGCTGGCGGGCGCGCTGCTTCGTCTCACAGGCGCGTATGACCGGCACTTCGGCTTCTCGACTCCATACGTGATGGCCGTGCACCAGGCGCCGACCGACGGCCGCGCCTGGCCCGAGGCTCACCTCCATTTCGAGTTCTATCCCCCACACCGGCGTCCCGACCGGCTCAAGTACCTCGCCGGTGTAGAGCTCGGCGCCGGGACGTTCGTCAACGACACCAGGCCCGAGGACACCGCGGCCCAGCTCCGCAAGGCGGCTGAAGTGGATCGTTCCAGGCCGGTGGTGTCCGAATAGGATGTAGGGCTCATGGCGTCGGTCACCTTCGATCACGTGTCCAAACGATTCTCCGGCGGGACGCTGGCGGTGAAGGATTTCTCCCTGGACGTCAAGGACACGGAGTTCATGGTGCTGGTCGGCCCGTCTGGCTGCGGCAAGTCCACGTGCCTGCGCATGCTGGCGGGCCTCGAGGAGATCACGGACGGGGAGATCCGCATCGGCGACCGCGTCGTCAACGACGTGCCTCCACGGGACCGCGACATCGCGATGGTGTTCCAGTCCTACGCGCTCTACCCGCACATGACAGTGTTCGACAACCTCGCGTTCGGGCTGCGAATGCGCGGCACGCCGCGCGAGGACATCGAGCGCCGCGTCAACACGGCCGCCGGCATCCTCGAGCTCGGGCCGCTGTTGAAGCGCAAGCCGCGCCAGCTGTCCGGCGGCCAGCGCCAGCGCGTCGCGCTTGGACGTGCGATCGTGCGCGAGCCGCAGGCCTTCCTGCTCGACGAGCCGCTGTCCAATCTCGATGCCAAGCTGCGCGTGCAGACGCGCATCGAGCTGCAGAAGCAGCACCGCGCGCTTCACGCGACGTTCATCTACGTGACGCACGACCAGGTCGAGGCGATGACCATGGGCGACCGGATCGCGGTGATGCGCGACGGCGTGCTGCAGCAGGTCGCGCCGCCTCGCGAGATCTACGACCACCCAGCGAACATGTACGTCGCGGGCTTCATCGGCAGCCCGACGATGAACTTCATCCCTGTCACGATCCAGGGCTCGACTGCCAAGGCTTCGGGCTTCGAGGTGCAGCTGCCGACGGCGCCCGGGGTCGGGAAGGCGGTGCTCGGGGTGCGGCCGGAGGCGATGACCGACAACCTGCGCGGCGCCGCCGCCCAGTCCGCCACGACCAACGGCCAGGCCGGGCTCGACATGAAGGTCGAGGTCACCGAGATACTCGGGGCCGACCAGCTTGTCTACGGAATCATCGGCCAGGACAGCGCGATCGCTCGCGTCGACCCGCAATTGAAGGTCGACCCGGGCGACCGGCTGCGCCTGCAGCTCGACACGAGGCGCCTGCACCTGTTCGACCCGGCAAGCGGGGAAGCGATCCTCTAAGGTGTGCCCCTCCCCACCATGTGGGGAGGCCGGGTGGGCCCCTCCCCACCATGTGGGGAGGCCGGGTGGGGACGTTAGCCTACTCACATGCTCAAGATCCACGATCTAACCGGCGTCATCCCCGCGCTCGCCACCCCGCTGACGCGCGACGGCGGCGTCGACGAGGCGGGAGTGGAACGGCTGGTGGGCCACGTCCTGGCGGGCGGCGTCGCGGGCCTGCTTCCGCTCGGCTCGACCGGGGAGTGCTCGTCGCTGGACGAGGGCTCGCGCCGGGCGATGCTCGCCGCGGTCGTCCAGGCCAACGCCGGGCGCGTGCCGGTCATCTGCGGTGTGGCGCAGACCCACCTCGCCGCAGCCCAGCTCGAGGTCGCGGCGGCTGCGGCGCTTGGCGCGGACGCCGCGCTGGTGACTCCGCCGTTCTACTACCCGATGGATCAGGCGGGCGTGCTCGCGTTCTATCGCACGCTGGCCCGCCGCAGCCCGATCCCGATCCTCCTGTACAACATCCCGCAGTTCACGAAGGTCGTCGCCGAGCCGGAAACCGTGGCAACACTCGCGCGCGAGGGCTCGCTGGTCGGGATCAAGGACTCGAGCCGCAACTTCGAGTACTTCGAGCTCGTTCGCGCCGCCACTCGCGACCTCCCCCACTTCCGAGTCTTCACGGGCAGCGACACGATGCTGCTGGTCTCACTGGTGATGGGCGGCGCGGGCACCATCTGCGGCGCCGCCAACGTGGCGCCCGCCTGGGTCGTCCACATTTACGACGCGTTCCGCCGCGGCGACCTCGAATCCGCGCGCGAACAGCAGGACCGCCTGACCGCGCTGGTCATGAGCCTTCGCGGCGGGGTATTCCCATCGGCGATCAAGGCCGCTCTCGATCTTCAGGGCATCTGCGAGCCATGGCCGGCGAAGCCGATCGCGCCTCTCGACGAAGCGGCCCGAGCGACCCTTCAGCATCACCTGTCCGAATGGGGCCTGCTGACAAGGAGCTCCCAGCCCGCGGTAAGCTGAATTCAGCGGGAATTCCCTTCGGGGGGTGTCCGCATGCGTTGGGCTGCTGCAGTGCTCCTCGCGATACTTCTCAGTACGGCGACGTCGCAACCGGTCACAGGGGCCGGTGACCCGTACACGTCGGGCGAGCACGGTTACGACATCTCGTACCCGCAGTGCGGCCAGGCCCCACCATCGACCGGCACGTTCGCGGTCCTCGGCGTCAACTGGGGATCCCCGTTCAGCGGCAACCCGTGCCTGGTCGAGCAGTACATGAACGCCCCGCGCTCGGCGCCTCCATCGCTCTACATCAACACGGGATACGAGGACCAGTTCGTGTACCTGGTCACGTCTTCATGCAAGAACCAGTCGCATTCCATCACCGGGCTCGACATCGAACGGCGCGCCTGGGCCATCGGGTGCAGCGAGGCGGAGACGTCGATCAACTACGCCTATTCGTTGGGCGTCTCCAGCATCGCCATGTGGTGGCTCGACGTCGAGATCATCAACAAGTGGTCGAAGAGCCTCAGCCTCAACCGCTTCACGCTGCAAGGCGCCGTCACGCGGCTGACGCAGACCGACCTGCCGGTGGGCATTTATTCGTCGTTCCCAATGTGGCTGATCATCACCGGCGTCAACGCAGTGCCCGGCAACATCAGCGCGGAGTGGAACGCGGCCCACTCATGCGCGCCGTTCACCCCGCTGGTGAACGTTCCGGTCTGGCTCACCCAAAGCACGTACAACCATCTGGACCACGACCTAGCCTGCTAGCGCGAGTGCCGGCGCTCGCACTGCCAAACGCTGGTTTTGGGCGTGCCAATGCCGGCACTCGCGCATCAACTAGAGCTTTGGTAGGCGCGTCAACCGCCAAAAACGGCCTGGCGGATACAGCTGGCTGGCGGTGACAACCGGAACGTCTAGCTCGTAGTCGCCTAGAACCACGTGCAGGGTCCCCGCCGGCGTTCCCGGGTTGACCGGCTTGTCGAGGTTGAGCACCCTCGCGTCGAGCCGCTCGCGGAGGATCATGCCCGGCCACTCGACCATCGGCACGTCCACTGTCGAGATGAGGTCTGAGTGCAGCCCCCACGGAGTGTCGTAGCCGCCCACCGCCTGGTTTCGCGCCAGCTCCTGCTTCACGGTGAGCGCCGGCTGCATGGCCCTGATGAGCCCTCGCGCGGCGCTGAATGCGGCATCGAGTGTCGGCTGCCCCGTCACGCAGCCGAAGATCGTCACCTGGTGGCCGCTGACGGTAACCGTCGCGGCAAAAAGGAAGTTCGCGCCCTCGGCGAGGCCAGAGCCGGTCTTGATGCCAACGATCCCGTCGTGCCCGAGCGCGGCGTTGACGTTGTATTTCACGCCCGCGACCGGGAGCTGCACCTGCGGAAGGCTCACGATCTGCGCGATGACCGGGTCGGCCATCACGACCATGCCCAGCGCCAGCAGGTCGCCGGCGGTGCTGACGGTCCCGCTGTCTGCCCCGGCGGGATCGGCGAACTTCGACTTCGTCAGCCCGAGCGAACGCGCTCGTTCGTTCATGCGATCGATGAAGGCCTGCACGGAGCCCGCGTCCCAACGCGCGAGCAGCTCGGCGATGTTGTTGCCGGAAGGGATCAGCATCGCCTGGAGCGCCTGGTACTGGGTCAGGACCTCCCCGGCCTGTACCGCGACGACCGACTGTTTCTGCTGCAGGTCGGTCTGGTACGCCTGCACGTCCTCATCGGTGACGGTGATCGACGGGCCCGTCTGACCGAGCCCCAACGGCTTGTCGTGCATGACCACCAGGGCTGTCATCACCTTGGCCACGCTCGCGGTTGGAATCTGGGTCTCGTTGCCTGAGTCGGCCACCTTGCCCAGGCCCGAAACGCCGACGGCCGCGGATCCGGTGCTCGGCCAGGGCAGCGCGGGAGGTGAGCCCGCGATGGTCTTCTGCGACACGACAGAAGAGGTCGCGGCGACGGCCGGCACAGGACGCAAATAGTTGAGCCCCAGAGCCGCCGCCAGCAGCACGGCGAGTCCGAGCAGAATCCGCCCCCGCATGCCCGAAAAACATAACCAAGCCGGGGGCCGCGCGCCTAGGCCAGGCCGCGTCTCCGCCGGATGGCTCGGTCGGCGAAGCCAAAGCCGAGGTCCACCACCACCCCGATGAAGAAGATGACGATCATCAGCGCGAGCAGCTGCTGGGCGTCAGCAAAGTCGCGGGCGAACTGTAGCTGCTGGCCGAGCGACGGCTGGTGAGCCACGATGGTGATGATCTCGCCCGCCATCAGGCTCCGCCACGCGAAGGCCCATCCCTGCTTG